>Ga0210389_10002805_pt1 | contig 13654 bp, 11 predicted proteins | sample IncBWH28OmetaG_FD_160127 | JGI IMG/M metagenome (GOLD analysis project Ga0210389, IMG submission 160127) | Forest soil microbial communities from Barre Woods Harvard Forest LTER site, Petersham, Massachusetts, United States - Inc-BW-H-28-O ...
CTTCTATTTCGCGCTGGTGCTCGCCTGCATCGCCTGGCTCGTGACCTGGTGGCTTGAGGATTCCAAGTGGGGCTATTGGTGGCGCGCGGTGAAGGACAATCCGGATGCCGCCGAAAGCCTGGGCGTGGTGGTGTTCAATTCAAAGATGGGAGCGGCCGCGGTCTCGGCGTTTCTCACCGCCGTCGGCGGCGGCTTCTACGCGCAATTCGTCTCCTATATCGACCCCGAAAGCGTGATGGGCTTTCAGTTCTCGCTGTTGATGGCGCTGCCCGCGGTGCTTGGCGGGATCGGCACCCTGTGGGGGCCGGTGTTAGGGGCCGTCATTCTGATCCCGCTCACCGAGCTCACGCGCTCCTTCATCGGCGGCTCCGGCCGCGGCGTCGATCTGATCGTTTATGGTACGCTGATCGTCTTGATTTCGCTGGCGCGCCCGCGAGGGCTGGTCGGGCTATTCTCCATCAGGCGCAAGGAAGCCGCCCGATGACAGCGCTGCTCGAAACCAAGGGCATCTGGCAACGCTTCGGCGGCCTTGTCGCCAACAGCGATGTCTCGATCTCGGTCGGACGCGGCGAGATCGTCGGACTGATCGGCCCTAACGGCGCCGGCAAGTCGACCCTGTTCAATCTGATTGCGGGTGTGTATTCGCCGAGCCAAGGCTCGATCATCTTCGATGGCGAGGACGTCACGGCGCTGCCGGCGGCCGAACGTTGCGAGCGCGGCATCGCGCGCACCTTTCAGGTCGTCAAGAGCTTCGAGACCATGACGGTGATCGACAACGTCATCGTCGGCGCGCTGATCCGCACCACCATCATGCGCGAGGCGCGGGCTAAGGCCCATGAGGTGCTGGATTTCTGCGGGCTGGCGGCACGTGCGAATGTGCTCGCGAGCCAACTCATTCCATCGGAGAAGCGCCGCCTCGAAGTCGCGCGTGCGCTCGCGACCGAACCGAAGTTGCTGCTGCTCGACGAAGTTCTCACGGGGCTGACGCCGATTGAAGCGCAAACCGGCGTCGAGCTGGTTCGAAAGGTGCGCGCCACCGGCGTCACCGTGCTGATGGTCGAGCATGTCATGGAGATCGTGATGCCGCTGGTCGATCGCGCCATCGTGCTCGATCTCGGCAAGGTCTTGGTCGAGGGCAAGCCCACCGACGTCGTCCGCGATCCGAAAGTCATCAGCGCTTATCTTGGGGATCGTCATGCTGTCGGTGCGTGAAGTCACCACCGCTTATCAGGGGTTGGTTGCGCTCTCGCAAGTGTCGATCGAGGTCGCCAAGGGCGAGATCGTTTGCGTCGCGGGCGCCAACGGCGCCGGCAAATCGACGCTTCTCAAGACGATTGCGGGCGCCGAACGGCCGCGCTCCGGCAGCGTCACTTTCGACGGCCAGCGCATCGACGGCATGGCGCAGCATGTGATCACCGCGCGCGGCATCGCCTATGTCCCGGAAAACCGCCGGCTGTTTCCACGGCTCTCGGTGCGCGACAATCTGAGGCTCGGCAGCTACCTCTACCGCGGCAAGGCGGATCGCGAACAGCCGCTCGAACTGGTGTTCAACCTGTTTCCAAGGCTTTCCGAACGGCTCGACCAGCGCGCAGAAACGCTTTCGGGCGGCGAGCAGCAGATGCTGGCGATCGGACGCGCGCTGATGACGCGGCCGCGGCTGTTGATGCTGGACGAGCCCTCGCAGGGCATCATGCCCAAACTAGTCGATGAGATCTTCCAGGCCGTCAAACGCATCCGCGATACCGGCATGACCGTACTGATCGTCGAGCAACGCATCGCCGAGTGTCTCGATATCGCCGACCGCGCCTACATCCTGCAAACCGGCCGCCTGCAGATGCAGGGCACGTCTTCGGAGATCAAGACCAACCCGGACGTGCGCAAGGCGTATCTGGGATTGTGAGTCCGTCATTGCGAGGAGTGAAAGCGACGAAGCAATCCAGTCTTCTTGGCAATTCTGGATTGCTTCGCTTCGCTCGCAATGACGCGATCAATGCTCATGATCTTCGGGAAGGGTCAGCCCGAACACCTTCGTCAAATCCGCAATTTGCGCCGGCGTGAGGTAGCGCGGGTTGAGGCCGCGCAAGAGCAGATAAAGTTTTGCGGTTTCTTCCAATTCCTCGACTGCAAACACGGCGGCTTCCAGCGTATCCCCCGAAACAACCGGGCCGTGATTGGCAAGCAGAACGGAAGAGTATTTCCCGACGAGGCCCTTGATCGCATCCGCAACCGCCGGATCGCCGGGCCGGTAATACGGCACGAGCGCGGTTGCGCCGCATTTCATCAGGTAATAGGCCGTCAGTGGCGGCAGCGCGGCGCGTGGATCGATCTCCGGCAGCATCGACAGCGCCACCGAGTGCGTCGAATGCAGATGGACCACCGCGCGCGCGGGCGCCCGGGTTTCGTACAATGCCGTGTGCAGTGGCACTTCCTTGGTCGGGGCGTCGCCGGAAATGAGCCGCCCCTTGGCATCGATCCGCGACAGCCGCGCGGGGTCGAGGAAGCCGAGCGAGGCATTGGTCGGCGTTACCAGCCAGCCGCCGTCGTCGAGCTTGACGGAAATATTGCCCGAGGAACCCGGCGTGAGGCCGCGCTCGAACAGCGATCGGCCAAGGCGGCAGATTTCATCGCGGAGTGTTGTTTCGCTCATAGCGGTATCTTGTCTCACGCTTTGGCAGCGCGGCCAAGCCGTGATAGGCAGGGGACAAATTTGTAAGAAGCTTAGGGAAACGCCGGATGTCATCTTCTGCCAAACAGCGTATCGCCGTTATCGGGCTCGGGTCGATGGGCAACGGCATGGCGAGCGCGCTCAAACGCGCCGGATTTGAAGTCACGGGCTGCGACGTGTCGGCAGATGCGGTCAAACGGTTCGTGTCCGAAGGCGGGAAGGGGGCAGCTACCCCCGCGGAGGCCGCAAAAGGCGCCGACATCGTCGTCAGCGTGGTCGTCAACGCCGCCCAGACCGAAACCATCCTGTTCGGCAAGGACGGCGTGGCCGAGACGCTGGCCAAGGACGCGGTGTTCGTTTCTTCCGCCACCATGGACCCCGACATCGCACGGCGGCTTTCGAAACAGCTGGAAGCAACCGGCCGGCACTATCTCGACGCGCCGATTTCCGGCGGCGCCCAGCGCGCTGCGCAGGGCGAACTGACGATTCTCGCCTCAGGCAGTGCGGCGGCTTTTGCCAAGGCGCGGCCGGCGCTCGATGCGATGGCGGCCAAGCTCTACGAACTCGGCGATGCAGCAGGGCAAGGCGCGGCCTTCAAGATGATCAACCAGTTGCTCGCCGGCGTTCATATCGCCGCAGCTTCAGAGGCGATCGCGTTTGCCGCCAAACAGGGCCTCGATATCCGGAAAGTGTACGAAGTCATCACGGCCTCCGCCGGCAATGCCTGGATGTTTGAAAACCGCATGCCCCATGTGCTCGACGGCGATTATACGCCGCGCAGTGCGGTCGAGATCTTCGTCAAGGACCTCGGCATCATCCAGGACATGGCGCGCAATGCAAAATTCCCGGTGCCCGTGGCGGCCGCAGCACTTCAGATGTTCCTGATGACGGCCGCATCCGGCATGGGCCGCGACGATGATGCATCCGTGGCGCGAATGTATGCCCGCGTGACCGGCACGCATTTGCCCGGCGAGCCGAAGTAGAAGAGGACGATCAATGCCCCGATTTGCCGCTAATATCACCTTGATGTTCAACGAGGTGCCGTTCCTCGATCGTTTCGATGCGGCGGCGAAAGCAGGCTTCACCGCGGTTGAGTTCCTGTTTCCCTACGCTCACCCGCCGGAGGAGATCGGTAAACGCCTGCACGCGAACGGGCTGACGCAGGCGCTGTTCAATTTGCCGCCGGGCGATTGGGATGCAGGTGAGAAAGGCTTTGCCGCGCTGCCGGATCGGTTCGCCGACTTGCAGGCCAGCCTGCGCACCGCGCTTCCCTATGCGCAAGCGACCGGCGTGAAGCGGCTGCATTTGATGTCGGGGATTGCCGATCGCAAGGATCCGAAGACGGTGGCGGCGTTCCGCAAATCGGTCAGATGGGCGGCGGAGTTCCTGGCGCCCCATGGCATCGACCTTGTGCTTGAGCCGCTCAACGCGCGCAACACGCCCAATTATTTTCTCAACGATTTTGGATTTGCGCGCGACGAGATCGACGACCTGAACATTCCGAACCTGAAGCTGCAATTCGACATCTACCATTGCCAGATCCTGCATGGCGACGTGACCATGCGGCTACGCGAGATGATGCCGATCATCGGCCATATCCAGATCGCGAGCATTCCCTCGCGTCACGAACCCGATGACGAGGAGTTGAATTATCCATTCCTGTTCGCCGAACTAGACCGGCTCGACTACGGTGGATTTGTCGGCTGCGAATACAATCCGCGGGGCATGACCACTGATGGGCTCGCCTGGTTCAAGCCTTATGCGGGAGTGCAACCGTGAAACTGGCGCTTGGTTGTATCGCTGACGACTATACCGGCGCCTCCGATCTCGCCAACACGCTGACGCGTGCCGGCCTGCGTACGGTCCAGACGATCGGCGTTCCCGCGGACGCGCTCGAACTGCCTGAGGTCGATGCCGTGGTGGTATCGCTCAAGAGCCGGTCGATCGAAGCGGGCCTGGCGGTGTCAAGGTCGCGTGCCGCTGACAAATGGCTGCGCGGGCGTGGCGCCGATCATGTGCTGTTCAAGATCTGCTCCACCTTCGATTCCACTGACGCCGGCAATATCGGCCCGGTGATGGACGCGTTGCGTGCGGATTCGGGCGACGCGATCGTACTGGTCACGCCCGCCTTTCCCGAGACCGGCCGTACCGTCTATCAGGGCAACCTGTTTGTCGGCCCGGTGCCGTTGAATGAAAGTCCGCTCAAGGATCATCCGCTCAATCCGATGCACGATTCAAACCTCGTGCGGGTGCTGGCGCGTCAGAGCAAGACCAAAATCGGTCTCGTCGATCTCGCAACCGTCGTTCGTGGACCGGAGGCGGTGCGGGCGCGTCTTGACGACCTGTCCGGCAAGGGTGTCGGCGCGGCCATCATCGATGCGGTCTTCGATCGCGACCTGGAAACGATTGGTGAGGTCTCGCTCAACCATCGGCTGTCGGTCGGTGCATCAGGCATTGGGCTTGGCCTGGCGCGCGCCTTGGTGGTTGCGGGCAGGGGACCGACGGGCAGCACCGGCAGGACGACGGAAGCGCCGATCGGCGGGCCGGCGGCCTGCCTTGCCGGCAGTTGTTCGCAGGCGACGTTGCAGCAGATCGCCAATGCCGAAGAGGCGATGGCGGTGCTTCACCTCGATCCCGACCGTATTGTTGCCGGGCAGGGTGAGGCCCGCCGCGCACTGTCCTGGGCCGCGGAACGACTGAAGGAGGGGCCGGTTCTGATCGCCTCCAGTTCGACGCCGGAGGAGGTCGCAGCCCTGCAATCCCGTCATGGCCGCGATGCAACTGGGCATGCCATCGAGCAGGCGATGGCCGATATTGCGGATGGTCTGGTGCAATCCGGCGTACGGCGTCTGGTGGTCGCAGGTGGTGAAACTTCAGGCGCGGTCGTCGATCGTTTAGGCATTCCCGGTTTTCTGGTCGGTGCAGAAATCGCGGCGGGCGTGCCGGTATTGCGCTCGGTCGGCGCAAAGGAGGGCGAGATGGTTCTTGCCCTGAAATCAGGCAATTTCGGCGGACCCCGATTTTTTTCCGACGCACTTGGTCTGATGCGTTAACCGAAAGCGTCATCCTGACGCCGGCAAGTTTTGCAGAAAAGTCCTGAAAGTTCTCGCGGAAGTGAAGGGAATTGACAGGCCCGGCGTTAGCCATTTGACGGTATTTCAGGTAAATGCCGCGCTGCATCATGCTAGCCACATCACGCTCGATCCGGGAATACCTGCGCCATGACTGAGTTGGTCCGTATTGCCCTGAACCGGCCGTACACATTCGTCGTGCTCGCGCTGCTGCTCCTGATCATCGGGCCGCTTGCCGCGTTGCGGACGCCGACCGACATCTTTCCGGACATCCGAATCCCGGTGATCGGCGTCGTCTGGCAGTACACCGGTCTGCCGCCGGATCAAATGGCCGGCCGCATCATCACCCAGTACCAGCGCATTCTGACGACGACCGTCAACGATATCGAACACATCACTGCGAATTCCTATAACGGCATCGGCATCGTCAAGATCTTCTTCCAGCCGAACGCCGACATCCGCACGGCCAACGCACAGGTCACCGCGGTCTCGCAGACGATCATCAAGCAGATGCCGCCCGGCGCCACGCCGCCGCTGATCCTCAATTACAGTGCCTCGACGGTTCCGATCATCCAGCTCGCGCTGTCCGGTGAAGGACTTACCGAACAGATCCTCGCCGATATCGCCATCAACCAGCTGCGCACGCCGCTGGTCACGGTCCCAGGTGCTGCGATTCCGTATCCTTACGGCGGCAAGCAGCGTCAGATCCAGATCGACGTCGATCCGTCGAAGTTGCAGTCCCTGGGACTTTCGGGTCAGGACGTCGCCAACGCGCTGGCGGCGCAGAACCTGATCCAGCCGGCAGGTACCTCCAAGATCGGCAGCTTTGAGTACGTCATCCAGGTCAACAATTCGCCGATCAAGGCCATCGACATGGGCGACCTGCCGATCAAGGTCGTCAACGGGGCCACGGTCTATATCCGGGATGTCGCGACCGTGCGCGACGGCAACCCGCCGCAAACCAATATCGTTCACGTCAACGGCAACCGTTCCGTTCTGATGATGGTGCTGAAGTCGGGTTATATTTCGACGCTCGACATCATCGATGGCATCAAGAAGAAGGTGGTTTCCTACAAGGATTCGCTTCCGGACGCGCTACGGGTCGGGTTCGTCGGCGACCAGGGCGTGTTCGTCGCCGCCTCCATCGAGGGCGTGGTGCGCGAGGGCATCATCGCGGCCGTACTCACAAGCGTCATGATTCTGTTGTTCCTGGGAAGCTGGCGCTCGACCATCATCATCGCGACGTCGATCCCGCTCGCCGTGTTCGGCTCGATCATCATGCTGGCGGCGTTCGGCGAAACGCTCAACATCATGACGCTCGGCGGTCTGGCGCTTGCGGTCGGTATTCTCGTCGACGAAGCCACGGTGACGATCGAGAACATCAACTGGCATCTGGAGCAGGGCAAGGAAGTTCGGCCTGCGATCCTGGACGGCGCGCAGCAGATCGTGGTGCCGGCCTTCGTCTCGCTGCTCTGTATCTGCATCGTGTTCGTGCCGATGTTCTTCCTGCAAGGCATTCCGCGCTTCCTGTTCGTGCCGATGGCGGAAGCCGTGATCTTCGCGATGATCTGGTCGTTCATCCTCTCGCGAACCCTGGTTCCAACCATGGCGATGTACTTGCTCAAGCCGCATCAGCATGAGCATGGCGCGCCGCCGCCGCGCACGCGCAATCCGCTGGTCTGGTTTCAGCGCGGCTTCGAGGCGAGGTTCGAGCGGTTTCGCGCCGGCTATCGGGACCTGTTGATCCTGGCGCTGCATCACCGGCCGACCTTTGTGATCGCTTTTCTGGGCTTCATCGGCGCGTCGTTCGTGCTCGTTCCGTATCTCGGGCAGAATTTCTTCCCTACCGTCGATGCCGGCCAGATCCTGATGCACGTGCGCACCCAGATCGGCACCCGTCTTGAGGAGAGCGCCAATCAATTCGCTGACATCCAGAAGGCGATCCGCAAGATCATCCCGCCGGATCAGATCGAGACCATGGCCGACAACATCGGCATGCCGATATCCGGCATCAACATGACGTATAACAATACCGGTGTGATCGGCGCGCAGGACGGCGATATCCAGATCAAGCTGAAGGAAGACCATCCTCCGACTGAAAACTACGTGAAGGCGCTGCGGGAGCAGCTTCCGCGCCTCTTCCCTGGAATGACTTTTGCTTTTCTGCCCGCAGATATTGTCAATCAGATCCTGAACTTCGGCGCGCCGGCGCCGATCGACTTGCAGGTCAAAGGCAACAATTTGAACGCGAACTACGACTACGTCACCAAGCTGTTGAAGCGTGTTCGCCAGATTCCGGGGGTTGCGGACGCTCGCATCCAGCAATCGCCGAGCGAACCGACCTTCAACATCGACGTGGACCGGACGCGAGCGCAATATGTCGGCCTGACCGAACGTGACGTGGTCAACAGCCTCACCGTCAACCTGTCGGGCAGCGGACAGGTGGCCCCGACCTACTACCTCAATCCCGATAACGGGGTGAACTACTCGGTCGTGATGCAGACGCCGCAGTATCAGCTCGACTCCCTGAGCGCGCTGGAGACCCTGCCGATTACCTCCAACATACCGACGGCGGCGCCGATTCTTGGCGGTGTCGCCAACATTACACGAACGACGTCGAACGCGGTTGTTTCCCAGGTTGACATCCAGCCGATGGTTCAGATCTTCGCGACCCCGCAGGGGCGCGATCTCGGCGGTATCGCCTCCGACATCAGGAAGGTGATCGCAGATACGGCCAAAGAAGTGCCAAAGGGATCTACGGTCACGCTTTCCGGCCAGGTGCAGACCATGAACAGTTCGTTTAGCGGTTTGCTCTTTGGCCTCCTGGGCGCGATCGTGCTGGTCTATTTCCTGATCGTGGTGAACTTCCAGTCCTGGTCCGACCCGTTCGTCATCATCACGGCGCTGCCGGCGGCGCTGGCGGGGATCGTCTGGATGCTGTTTTTGAGCCACACCACGATGTCGGTCCCGGCGCTGACCGGCGCTATCATGTGTATGGGCGTGGCCACGGCCAACAGCGTGCTGGTCATCAGCTTCGCCCGCGAGCGCTATGATGAACTGGGCGACCCGGTCGCTGCGGCCATCGAAGCCGGTTTCGTGCGTATCCGCCCGGTGCTGATGACGGCGCTCGCCATGATTATCGGCATGCTGCCGATGTCGCTGGGCCTCGGTGAGGGTGGCGAAGCCAATGCGCCGCTCGGGCGGGCGGTGATCGGCGGCTTGACGTTCTCGACGATTGCTACCCTGATGTTTGTTCCGGTGGTCTTTAGCATGTTACACAAGAAGAAAGACGCCATAGCTGCCGTCTTATCGGAGACGAAGAATGCCCACTGACGCTCGCCCGACGATCTCTCGCCGGAAACTGGGCATTTTCGGCATAGTCGCCGCCGTCGCCGCCCTGACGCTGGTTGTTACCGGCATCCGGGCGCGGGAAGATTCCAGTGCCAAACTGCGTCAATGGACCGACGACCAGGCGATCCCGTCAGTCGCCGTGATCTACGCCGATCCTGGAGCGCTGACGGCGACGATCGACCTCCCGGGCCGGTTGGAGGCCTATTATCGCGCGCCGATCTTCGCGCGGGTCAACGGCTACCTGAAAAGCTGGAGAGCTGACATCGGCGCGCGGGTCAAGGCCGGTGAGGTAATCGCCGAGATCGAGGCGCCCGATCTCGATCAGCAGTTGCTGCAAGCGCGGGCTGATCTCACCAACCAGCAGGCAAGCGCGAAGCTTTCGGAAGTGACGCTTGCGCGCCGCAGGACCCTGATCGCGTCGAATTTCGTCTCGATGCAGGAGATCGACGAGCGCACCGCGGATCTCTCCAACAAGAACGCGGCTGTCAATTCCAGCCAGGCCAATGTCGAGCGTCTCGAGGCGCTGGCCAATTACAAGAAGATCACCGTGCCGTTCGATGGCATCGTCACCGCGCGTTCGACCGACGTCGGCGCGCTGATCAATGCGGGCGGCGGCAGCGGGCCGCCGATGTTCGTGATCTCCGACATCAAGAAGCTGCGCGTCTATGTCAACGTTCCGCAGACCTACGTGCCGTCGGTGAAGATCGGCGCCAAGGCATCGATTTCAGTACCGGAATATCCGACCCGGGCTTTTGAGGCGACGGTAGAGGCCTCCGCGCAATCGGTCGACGTCAATTCCGGTACGACCCAGATGCAGCTGGCGCTTGACAATTCCTCCGCAGAATTGATGCCGGGCGGCTTCGCCAATGTCCGCTTGGCCCTGCAACGCGGCGATAATGTCCCGCTGCACATTCCCTCCAGCGCGCTGGTTTTCGACCAGAAGGGCTTGCGGGTCGCGACCGTGACGGCCGACGACAAAATCCTTTTCAAGCCGGTAGCGATCTCGCGTGATCTCGGGCGCGATGTCGAAATCGCTGGCGGGATTGCGCTGGACGATCGGGTCATCAACTCGCCGCCCGACGGCATTGTGGACGGAGATCCGGTTCGCGTGGTCTCGACCAAGGGCCGGCCGGCGGCAGCTTCCGCTAAGCAGGGCGAAAAGGGGTAGGGACCGCCCGGTCGAATTTCTTACCTTCGTCATGCCCGGCCTTGTGCCGGGCATCCACGTCTTGCTAGCTCAAATCAAGTCGTGGACGGCCGGGGCGCGGGCGAGAAGGAAGCCACGCCGTTCGAACAGCTGCGTCCCCATGACGCTAGCGCCGCCACTCCAATATCCCGTCATCTGCACGGGCGATCGTGCCCGACGAGCCGACCGGGCTGCGGTCCATATTCAATAAATGCGCGAGCGTTTGGCGGTCATGGGCGGGTACCCGCGCCAGCGTGCGCGCATTGTCCGATGTGCGCAACATCACGACGCCATGTTCGATCGCGTTGTCGCGGCCGTAAAGCGCGGTGAAGCTTTCAACTGTTGCCGTGCCCGTGGCCTCGGTTACGAAGGCCGGCGCCGGGCCACGGCTGTGGTCCGCTTTCGGTTGTACGCTCGTTTGCTGCGCGAGCGGCTCAGATGGCGCTTGCCGCGACAGCACCAGCGCATGATGCTTGGTCACAAAGCCGCCCTGGCCGTAGAGCAGGCCGAGCGAGGCACCGTTGCGGAGTTTCCGCACTATCGCGCATGCCGCGTGCGTCATGTAGGTGTTGAGCGGCGCGCCGAAGAACGTCAGGCCGCCGGCGACGGTAGGCGTGACGTCTTCACCCAAGCCGAGCGTTCGCCGCGCCATTTTCGGCACGCAGGGAAAGCAGCTGTAGAGTTCGATCGCATCAAAAGCTCCGCCGCCACCGGCCAGATCCATGGCCGCCTTGAGCACCGCATTCTGGGCATGGCTTTCGACGAACTGGTCGCGTTCGAGATAATCGCGGGGCTCTTCCGCCGATGCTCCGCCCCGGACATGGACCAGGTGATGCTCGGCGATGCCGGCGGCGCGCGCCTTCGCCAGGCTCGTCATGAGCACTGCGCCGCCCATATTGACCATGGGATTGGCAACCATCAGTTTTGTGTAGGGCCAGGCAATCAGCCGGTTGTCCCGCGTAGGCGTCGTGATTTCCTCACGACTGAAACGCCGCTTCAGCCAGGCATTGGGGTTTTCGGCGGCGGCCGCCGAATAGGCCGACCATAGCGTGCCGGATTCGGCCATCGCTTCGCGCGGGGTCTGGCCCCAATGCGCCGAGGTCGCGGCCTCGTAAAACGGATAGACGCTCACTGGGCGGAACACGCCGAGCTTCACCGCCATCGGCTTCTGGAACGCTGCACCGCGCTTGGGCTCCTCGACATCGTGGGCGAACGGTGTCCATGGCAGCGTGATCCCGGCGCGTTCGGCCCGACTTGCGCTGCTCTGCGCTTCTGCGCCGCAAATCGCGGCCACGCTGCATTCGCCGCGCGCAATGCGTTGCGCCGCCTCATGCAGATAGCGGATCGGGCTCTCGCCGCCGACCGGGCCGTAATAGGCATGCCCCGGTTTGATGCCGAGACGGGACGAGAGCTGCTTTTCCGGATCGCGGTAACGCCAGCTCAGGAAATTGACGACGTCAAGCGAGTCGATTTCGCGAAGCAGCGCCACGCCGCTGTCGGCTTCCGCCCGCTTGAGCGCCTCGACGAGCAAGGCGAGCGGTTCAAGACCATCGACGATCTCCCTCGGACGATCGGTGATTTCGCCGACGCCGACAATGACGGGAGTGCGATCGGCGGGAAGAGGGGAAGTCGTCATCTTTACTCGCCCACCAATGCATTGATGTGCTCGACCGACCGGCGAGCGGCAGGGACGTCGATTACTCGACCTGAATGCCGGTCTCCTCGATCACCCTCTTCCATTCGCGCGCCTGCTCGTCGAGGGCTGTGGCGAATGCTTGGGGCATTCCTGCCCTTGCATCCACGCCGACGCCATCGAGGCTGGCGCGGACTTCTGCCGACTGGAGGGCTTCGTTGACGGCGGAATTAAGCTGCTTGACGATAGCCTCCGGCGTGCCCGCGGGCGCCAGCAGACCAAACAACACCTCTTCCGGGAAGCCGAGGATGCCGACTTCGTTCATGGTCGGGGTTTGCGGCAATTCCGGCCAACGGTCCCGGCTGGTCACGGCCAGCGCTTTCAGTTTTCCGTCCCTGAACATCGACAGAAGATTCGATTTGTTGTTGACGACCATTTCGATGTGCCCGCCCAGCGCGTCAGTCACGGCGGGTGCGCCGCCTTTGTAGGGCACGAACAGAATATCGGTGCCGGTCTTCACCTTGAAATATTCGCCGGCGAAATGCGTGTAGATGCCGGGCGAGGCGCCATATTTCAGTTTTCCGGGATGATCCTTCGCGTACTGGATGAATTCCTTGAAGTTATTGGCGGGCAGCCCGGGTGAGATGGCGATGGCAAGCGAATCGACGCAGACCACGCCGATCGGGGCAAAGGACTTGACCGGGTCGAAGCTGAGGTCGTTGTAGATCGCCCCGATCGCGTTAACGTTGGTCCCGCCGAGCAGCAACGTGTAGCCATCCGGCGTCGCGGTTGCGACGACCTTGGCGCCGATCCGGCCTCCGGCGCCGGGATGGTTTTCGACAATGACACCCTTGCCGAATTTAGTCGCCAGCGATTGTGCGATCAGCCGCGCGGCAACGTCGGTGGGCCCGCCGGCGGGGAAGGGCACGATGATCTTGATCGTTCGTTCCGGATAGGCCGCGGCAAGGCTCGCATGGACCGGCCATGCACCAAATAGCAATGCCAGCAATGCGCCGCGCCAGGCTTTCGTTGCCGGCATGCGAAAGTTGTTATGCCCTTGCCGCACGGTCTTTTTCATTTTGGGCCTTGATCTGCTCGCGCGCCTGTTCCCAATCGGCATCGCTCCAGTCGCGCAACTGATAGAAGTTGCCACCCATGGCGAGCGCCTGGCCGCCGTCCATTGCAATCGTTTCGCCGTTGATCCAGTCGCAGCCGCCGGAAATCAGGAACACCGCCAGGTTTTGCAGTTCCTCCATCGTTCCGACACGGCCCATGGGATTGGCGGCCCGGGTGCGCGCGCCGGCTTCATCGCCCGGCTTGATCCGCTTGCTCATTCCCTCGGTCGGAATCTCGCCCGGCGCGATCGTATTCAGCCGGATGCCATAGTGGCCCCATTCGGCGGCCAGCGACATCGTCATGGCATGGACCGCCGATTTACTCATCGCCGACGGCACCACATACGGACTGCCGTTGCGCACCCAGGTGACGGTAATCGAAACCACATTGCCGCGGAGTTTATTCGCGATCCAGCGCCGGCCGACGGCGTGGGTGACATAAAATGTGCCGTGCATGACGATATTGGCAACCGCATCGAAGCCGCGTGATGAAAGGTCTTCGGTGCGCGAGATGAAGTTGCCGGCCGCGTTGTTGACGAGGTCGGTGAGCGGAGCATCCTTGAAGATCGCCTCAACCATTTAATCGACCGCGAGCGCGTTGCGGATATCGACGCCGTGGCTCGTGACGTGGCC
>Ga0210389_10002806_pt1 | contig 13652 bp, 11 predicted proteins | sample IncBWH28OmetaG_FD_160127 | JGI IMG/M metagenome (GOLD analysis project Ga0210389, IMG submission 160127) | Forest soil microbial communities from Barre Woods Harvard Forest LTER site, Petersham, Massachusetts, United States - Inc-BW-H-28-O ...
GAGCGAGTACGGCCCCAGCAACGGTGTCCCCGACCACGAGGAGCTCACCTTGACGTTCCTGCCCCGGCTCAACCCGCTCGCCCGCGCCGTGACGCTGACATTCAGCCATGCAGGTGAACAGGCAACCATCGAACTTCGCCTGCCGTGACCGTGAGAATGGCATTCGCATGCGATGTCAACTTCGGACGAACGCATCCCCAACGGAGTCGCCGACCACGCAGAAACCCGTGGACAGGCAGGATATCGACATAAGGAAAATAAGGACTGACCCGCCAACGGAGCTAGCGGCCTGCGGGTCGATGTTGACGGGCGCGTTCCAGCTCCTGCCGTCAAAGGTGACCACGTTCCCTCCGGCGCCGTCGACGGCGGCACAGAAGTTGCTGGCCGGGCACGACACGATAGGCCAGGAGACACCGCCCTCCCCCATGGTGAGACCGTCCGGATAGGCGTTGACGGGCCTGCTCCAGGAGCTGCCGTTGAACGTGAGCGCGTTCCCTTTGCGATCAATGGCAACGCAGAAGCGGGCCGATGCGCACGACACCGCCTGCAGATGGCTGCCTGGGGCGATGGCGGATGGTTTACTCCAAGAGGCGCCATTGAAGGTGACCACGTTCGGGCCATAGTCGACGGCGGCGCAGAAGCTCGCGCTCGGACAAGAAACCGTGCTCAGCTGGTTGCCAGGATCTATGGTCGCAGCGGGGTTCCAGGAGGCCCCGTTGAACGTGAACGCGTTGGAGCCGTTGTCAACGGCGGCGCAGAACCTCGGTGACGAGCACGACACCGATGCCACTCCCGCCTGGGTGGTCGGGGCAGGGTCGTTGATGCTCGGACCAGGACTCCACCTGCTGCCATTGAACAGGAAGGCAGATGAGTCCCGCGCGTCTACAGCCATGCAGAAGCTGACGGCCGGGCATGACACGGAATCGGGCTCGCCGCCGGAGGAAGGTAGCAAGCTGGGCTTGCTCCACGTGGTTCCGTCGTAGATGGTCGCGTAGCCTGATCCGAGCACGGCCATGCAGAAGCTTGCTGATGGGCACGACACTGATGTCAGGTCTCCGCCGCCTGGACTGGAGTCCAGGTGTGTCCGTGCCCCCCATGCCGGCGCGGCACCGGACCGTGCGGTGGCGGGCTGGCCGCCTGCAGGGGAGCCGGCTCCTGGCTGGGGTGGTGCCGACGACGACGATCCGCTGCACCCGGTGGCTGCGGCTACTAGCAGAACGGATAGGCAAGCAAGCGCCAGCCGCAGTCCGCCTGTGAGGTGAGGCCGCCTGGCTGGCGGCGTTACTGTCGACTGCTCTGCCATCGGGCCATCGTAGGGGGACGGACTCGATCAGCGAAGCGCGCGGCTGCAACGGAGCGTTGCGCGCCATGGCAACACTTTTCTGGCGGCTTGCTGACAGCACCCGGTTGATCAGTGAAGATGGGTTCATGGCTGAGATCGCCAGCTTGCCAGCCTCCGGTTTGAAGCCGCTCGATCCTGAACTCAGGCCTGAAGTGCGGGCGTGGGTGGATGAACTCCGAACGGTCTGGCACGCCGCCGGATTGTCGATCGGGCAGTTCGCCGTCCGGCACCCCTTTGACAAGGGCACCGTCTCCAGGTACCTGAGCGGGCACCGCGTCCCCAGCGACCGCCATTTCCTGGACATGCTGCTGTCCACGCTGGAAAGCGGCAGCCAGCCGGTCACCCCGGCCGTGCGAGACCATCTGACCAGCCTGCAGATGCGCGCCCTGGAGGCCGCGCATCCCCATGAATACCGGATGCGGCTCGTCAAGGATGAGCTGGAGATCGCGCTCACGAGCAAGCTGGAAGCCGAGCGCTACGCCCGCGCGCTAGAGGGACAACTGGCCGAACGCAACCGTGAGATCACCGAGCTGATCGAGGACAGGAACCGCCTGCGGGCCACCCTGGATACCGACTACGCGCGGCTGAGCGGGGAGATCGAGAAGCTCGCCACGGACCTGGACCTGGCAAGGTCCAGGTCAGCTAGCGCCGATCGGCGTTGCCTGGAGCTTGAATCCGTGCTTGACCTCATGGGCCTGGCTTACCAGGAGCAGTATGCCGAGGCCAATGCTTCGCACCCGGACGCATACGCAGACTGGGGCCGGATCGTCTTGCGCCTGCTGCCGCCCGATGACCCGTACGCGATTGCCGACTTCCTGAGCATGCTCGATCGACTGGGCTTGCACGATCATGCCGGGGAACTCGCCGACAGGGTCGTTACCCACATCAGCCGCCGTTACCATTCCCTCGACGACATGACGAAGCATGACGGGCTTCTCCCGCTGCTCGCGACCATGAAAAGGCTAGGACTCGACGACCAGGCCGACAAGTTCTCCAGCCTGCTCGGGTACACCAGCCGCCGCTCCCGCCGCCGCAACCCGCCGGTGGAAGGCCGGTATTCCTGATCCCCTTCCTTGTGACCGGTGACCATCGCGGACGCACCGGCCCTCAATGAGGGGGCCGCCCGCTTGCGGCGGGCGGCCCCTGTCAGGTTGTTACTTGCGCAGGTACGGGAAGTTCTGCGTCGCGCCAGGGCGCGGCGTCTGCGGCAGCTTCGACGAGGCCGCCTGGGCCGCCAGGTTGGCGGCCGTGGTGGCCGGGTCGAACTGGGTGCTGGCCGGGGCCGGCTGGACGGCACCGGGGATCAGTGCTCGCGTGAAGTCGCCGAACGTCTGGCGACGCCAGCGACTGACGTTGGGGAAGGTGAACGGGCCGACGCCGCCGAGGCCGCCGGCGGCGGTCACGGCCTCGATGAACTGCAGGCCCGAGGTGTGGTCGGAGACCTCGGAGAAGAGCCGACCGCCGACCGACCAGGGCGAGATGATCCAGGTGGGGACCCGGAACCCAGCGCCGATCGGCAGGCCGCCGCCGGGGGTTCCCTTGGGCGACGGGACGTGGACGAACTCCTCCGGGAACTCACTGGGGTCCGGGGTCGGCGGGACGACGTGGTCGAAGAACCCGTCGTTCTCGTCGTAGGTGATCACGAACACGGTGGTGTTCCACAGGTCCTCGTTGGCGGCGAGGGCCTCCAGTTTCGTGGCGAGGAACTGGGCGCCGGCGGCGGGGATCGCCGGCGGGTGCTCGCTGGCGTTGGTGCCGATGAACGACACCGCCGGGAGCACGCCGTTGGCGCAGTCCTCCTCGAAGGCCAGGTCCGGGTTGGTGGCCTTGGTTGGGTTGCCCGGGTCGCCGATGCCGCCCGGAGTCCCGTTGCCGTACAGCGTGCCGGGCGCGTTGACCGCGTTGTACAGCGCGTCCGGGACCAGGCCCTTGGTCTTGAAGTTGGCGAACCAGGAGCCGGTGTAGATCGGCAGCCAGGGGGTGTTGTAGTAGTACTTGATGCTGAGGCCGGCCTTGTACATCGTCTCCGCGCCGCTTTCGAACGTCAGCGGGTTCGGAGTCGAGGTCTCCAGGATGGGGCCGCCGCCGGTGCCCTGCGGGTCGTTGGTGCCGTTCTCCCAGATGACCCGGTTCGGGTAGGTGGGGCCGAACACCGAGCAGTGGTAGTTGTCCAGCAGCCGGAACGCCTGGCCGAGCGCCCAGTGGAACGGGATGTCCTCCTGCTCGTAGTAGCCCATGGTGAACGAGCCGTTGGCAATGCCGTCGGAGGCGATGTGGGCCGCCAGCCAGCCGTCGTTCGCGCCCTGGTTCCACGAGGCGTGCTGGTCACGCCAGTCGTGGGACAGCGACGGCACCGCCGCCGCACCGGTCGTGATCGTCGACATGTGGTACGGCTCAAGGAAGCCGTCGGGGTTGGACGGGGTGGGCTGCTGGAAGACCGAGTTGCCGTTCGGCAGCTTGATGGCGGTCTTGTCGGAGAACCCGCGGGCGCCGGGATAGGTGCCGAAGTAGTGGTCGAAGCTCCGGTTCTCCTGCATCAGGTACACGACGTGCTGGATGTTGGAGAGGCTGAAGCCCTTCTTGGGGCTGATGGTCGCGGCCCGGGCGAGGCTCTCGGGGAGCGCGCCGGCGAAGCCCGCCGCCCCCGCGAGGCCCGCCGCGCTGACGAGGAACCGGCGACGGGTGAGCTTCGGGTTGGTCATCCCCGGGTTGAAGGAAAAAAGGCGTTTGTTGCTCATCGCTTGTCTCTTCTTCGTCTCGTGGGCTTGTGTCAGGACTTCGCCGACGGGGCCAGCGGCCCCGCGGCGGATCCGGGCTGGGCCACGTCAAACACCGCGGCGATCGCGCTGTTGTGCGTGTCGGCGATGTAGATCGTGCTGGTGGACAGGTCGACCGCGACCGCCTGCGGGCCGCTCAGGTGCGAGGCCGTGGGCGCGACGCCGCTGGTCTCGCTGCCGGTGACGGGGGCGCCGTTGGTGACCACGCCGGCCACCGTGGAGATGACGCCGGCCGGGGTGACCTCGCGGATCAGGCTGTTGAAGGTGTCGGCGATGAACAGGTCGCCGGCGCCGTCCACGGCAACGCCCTGCGGGTCGTTCAGTTGCGCGCTGGTGGCCGGGCCGCCGTCGCCGCTGAAGCCGCCGAGGCCATCATTGGCCTGGTCGGCGGCAAAGTTGCCCGCCACGGTCGTGATGACGTCGGTCGTGGCGTCCACCCGGCGGATCACGTTGTTGCCGGAGTCCGCGATGTACAGGTTGCCCTGGGCGTCGAAGGCCAGGCCGGTCGGCTGGTTCAGCCGGGCGTTGTAGGCCTTGCCGCCGTCACCGGAGTACCCGGCCTTGCCGACGCCGATGGCGCGCTCGATCGTCCCGTCGTGCTCCACTTCCACGATCTGGTCGTCGTAGGTGTCGGAGATGAACAAGTTGCCGTGCCCGTCGATGGCCACGTCATTCGGGTGGTCGAGGTACCCGTCCGTGATGTGGCGGATGGTCCCGTCGGGAGTGATCTCGCGGATGGTGTTGTCGCCGCTGTCGGCGACGAAGATGTCGCCCTGGGCATCCTCAGTGGTGCCTGACGGCTGGTACAGCGTCGCGGCGACCGCCAGGCCGCCGTCCCCGCTGTCACCGTAGCCCTCCAGCGATCCCGCGATCGCCGAGGTGTTGCCGGCCTGCAGGACCGCCAGCACGCCGTCGCGGGTGTTCGACGCGTACACGGTGCCGTTGGCGGCGGAGACGCCGGCCGGCAGGCTGAGGCCGCCGTCGGTGCCCGTTGCCGTGTACGTGAGCCTCTGCAGCACCGGGCTGGCCGGGACGGCACTGGAGCCGATCGTGAGGTTCAGGTCGTCGGCCGACCCGTCGAGGGTCGTGCCGGTGCCGGCCTGGGTGAGGGTGATCAGGACCTGGGCGGTGCCGGCGGGCATCGTCCCGTACCATGCCTGGTGCACCAGCGAGGTGACGCTGCCGCGCTGGGACGCGGTGACCGGCCCGATCGCTGCCGATCCGAGGGTGGCGCCGTTGACGTCCTCGAACGTCGCGGTCACGCTCGCGTTGTCGCTTTGGGTCGTGAAGCCGCCGAGGTAACCAGACAGCGCGAACGGCTGGCCGGCCACGTTCAGCGAGCCCAGGCTGATCAACTGGGTGGCGTTGTCGGTGACGGAGGCGGTGCCGCTTTGCGTGCCGCCCCAGAAGAAGTTCTGGCCTTTGCCGGGGTCGCTGGAGGCGGTTGCGTAGGAGGCGTACGAGTTGACCTCGACGACGGGAGCCGGCGCGGCCTGGGTGGCGTTGCCGGCGGTCCAGCAGTCAGCCACGTTCGCCGTGTCGGTGGACGGCGCGCCGAGGCTGGTGAGCGGGGTCACGTCCTCGGCGCCGGGGTTGGCGATCAGGTTGGTGTTGAGGGCCGGAGTCACCTGGTCGGCGTCCGGGCAGGGGACTGCGTAGCTCTGACCAGAGGCGGCAGCCCCGGCGGAGCCGCCGACGGCGGTCACAGTCAGCCCCACAGCAGTGGCGATCGCCGCGGCACCCGCGGCCACGGCAGCCCAACGGGCTTGCTTGGGAGGTTTCATGCACCCATTCACTGCCTGCAGTCCGAATCAGCGATCGCTTTCTCAGGTCACTAGACCAAACGGGATGTTAATTCTTTTAGCTGGGTATCTGCTGCGCTTCCTCTGCGCGGCCGGGTCCCGTCCGTTACCGGGCACCGAGCGCGGCGGAATGGACCAGAATGGTGGGGTGACGTTAACGTGCTGGTCATGCGGATCAGGCTGGCCGTCAGCCCAGCGGCGACTACAGGAACGGGCGTCCGGCGATCTCCGGACCGCCTGCCCGGTCCCGGGTCAGGTAGTAGGAGCCGATCGCGGTATACGCGGTCTCCACGTAGTTGGTGTGGTTGGCCGCGGTATTGATGTCGCGGAACGCCTGCTCGATCGGGCGACCCCGGTACACGGCGCTCGATCCGGCCATTTCGAAGATGAGGCCGACCGCCTCCTTCGCGGCCCTGACGGTGAAAACGTTCGCTTCGCGCAGCCGGACCCGCAGTTCGAGGGCCAATTCGGCGTGAGCCTTGGCGTCCTCGTAGGCGGCCCGCACCGTTTCGTAGAGAAGCGCCCGCGCGGCGCGAACCAGGACGTCGGCCCGCGCGAACGCGATCTGGTGAGCCTGCATGTGCCCCATCGCCATGTGCCGCGTCGATCCCGGAAGTGGCTTCATGTTGACAGCGTCCACGAACGACTCCAGGGCTGCGGATGCGATGCCAAGCGCGTGGGCCCCGTGACCCACTTCCGGCATCTCCTTGATCCGGAAGAGCGCCCGATCGTAGACCTTCGAGCCGAAGAACTCCCTGTTGACCTGGTCCTCCGGGACGAAGAGATCCGATATCTCGAAGTCGCCGCTTCCGGTGCCGCGCAGGCCGAGGCCATCCCACGTGTCGATGAGGCGGGCCTGGTCGGCCGGCCATATCGCGAGCAGGCGCTGAGGCTGGCCGTGGGCGTCCACGATAGGTGACCCGTCCTCGTCTGACACGATCGACATCCCGCCGAGCCAGGTCGCGAAGGGAGCGCCGCTTGCGAACGGCCACCGGCCGCTGATGCGGTAGCCGCCCTCGGCCTTGACCGCTTTCCCGGCCATCCGGCCAAGGTTCATCGCCAGGATCAAGCGACCGCCCGCCCGCACCCGGAAGCGCTCGAACCGCTCGGGATCGAGGAACGTCAGCCCCACGCCCGACTGGATGAACGCCAGCCAGCCGACAGACGCGTTCATCCGCGCGAGCTCCTCGATCATCTGAAGCCACTCGACCGGCTCGGCCTCGAGGCCGCCGACCTCACGCGGGAGCATCGCCTTGAAGATGCCGGCCTCGTAGAGGCCATCGACGAGCGGCAGCGGAATGCGTCCCTCATCAAGGGCCTGCGCATGCTCACGGATCAGCGGCTCAAGAGCACGCGCGAGACCGACGAGCGAGACACCTTCGCCATGAGCCACCAGGATCCTCCGTCGCGTCCTGCCCGCACCGACGGGCGGGCCGCCACGACGGGAAGCTAACACAGATTCCCCCGCAGGTCGCCTGCGTCGGGCGTGGACGCCGGCCACTTCGATTTGTGCGCCCGCATGACGTGCGGGTCCAGGCCCATGACCGGCGCGGTGGCAAGGCCACGGGCGGTGCGTCATCCCGGCTGCATCTCAGGGGCCTGCACTCGGCGCCCGCCGCTCCAGCATGGTGACCGTTACGCCCGCAGCCACCTCGCGGATCGCCACGGGAGCGAACCCGCGACTTTGATAGAGCCTCAGCGCCGGGGCGTTCGCGGTGCCGGTCGCCACGGTAAACCGCCACGCGGGCTCGGCCCGTTCAAGGGCGTCCAGCAGAGCCGTCGCGTGCCCCCTCCGGAAGGCCCGCGGCGCAACCACCAGCCGGCAGATGTCCACCGTCCCGTCCGCCAGCTTCTCCCAGGACACGACGCCGGCCAGTCCTTCCTCGTCATAGGACCCGAGGAATCGCTCACCACACCGCATCAGCTCATCGAGCGTCTCGCGCAACGGCGGGATGCCGTCGAAGCCCAGCAGCTCAGCTTCAACGGCGTATCCGGCTCGCTGGCAGGCGAGCACGTCCGCCGCCGCGCGGCGATCGCGTACGTCCAGCTCACGACATCGCATGGCATGACAAGCTAGAGAACCTGCTGCGCCCTGGCGCCAGTGGGGTAGTGACACCCGAGGGAGGTTACGGAGCGATGGACCACGGCAAAACCACGGGAGCTTCGCCTGGGGCGCGACTGCGGCAGTTGCTGGATGGCGGCGAGCTCGTCGTCGCGCCGGGGATCTTCGACGGCCTGAGCGCCCATCTGGTGCGCAGGATGGGATTCCGGGCCGGGTACCTTACCGGCGCCGGGGTGGCCGCGTCCGGCTTTGGCCTGCCCGACCTTGGGCTGGCCGGGATGTCGGAAATGGCCGATCGGGTGACCATGGCCGCCGGGGTGCTCGGCCCGGTACCGCTCATCGCCGACGGCGACACCGGCTACGGCCCGCCGGCATCGGTGGCGCGGACCGTGCGCGCCTACGAGCGGGCCGGCGCGGCGGCCATCCAGCTGGAGGACCAGGCCTTCCCCAAGCGCTGCGGTCACCTGCCGGGCAAGGAGCTGGTCAGCACCGACGCCTACCTCGCCACGCTGGGCGCCGCCCTCGACACAAGGACCGACGCCTTGGTCATCGCTCGCACCGACGCCAGGTCCGTGCTCGGGCTGTCCGCGGCGATCGAGCGCGGCATCGCCTATGCCGAGGCCGGCGCGGACATCATCTTCGTCGAGGCACCGCGCTCCGCCGAGGAGATCGCCCGCATCGGGCGTGAGATCTCCGCGCCGAAGCTGATCAACATCGTCGCGGGCGGCCTGACACCCGAACTGGATGCCGCCGCGCTCAACGACTTGGGGTACGCCATTGCGATCTACCCCACCACTGCGCTGCTCGCGGCCGCCAGCGCCATGATCGGCGCCCTTCGCGGCCTCGGCGGTTCGGCTACGGTCCCGGCGCCCATTGCCACGATGGAGGACTTCTTCCGGATCGTCGGGCTGGACGAGTGGTCCGCGGTCAGCGAGCAGTGGCATGCCGAATGACGGTGCCTGGCCCGTGCGCGAGCGCAACCTCAGCGAGGCCGCCGCCCCTCAGTGCGCCGCTGGCACCCAGGGGCCGACTCCGCGGAACCTGGCGGAAAACACGTTGAGCCTCAACGCCAGCCCGGCGCATGCTGGAGGCGTGGCCTTCATTACCGTCCCGGAGTTGCCCGCCGCGGACCTTGTCGCGTTGCTCGCCGACCCGCACCGCTCGTCCGCGGCCTACGCGCGGCTGCGCCAACTGGGCCCGCACGCGGCGCAGGCGGCACGGGACGGGCTGCGGCACCACGACGCGAGGGTGCGAGAGCACTGCTGCATCATCCTTGACCACGTGCTGGACGACGCGAGCATCGGCCCGCTCATCCAGGCCCTCGATGACCCCGTCGCGCGGGTCCGGATGCAGGCCGTGCACGCCCTGGCCTGCGACCGCTGCAAGAAGGACGCGTGCCGCCCCGCCCCGGCGGCCGTCTTGCCGCGCGCCATCGCGCTGCTCGCCGGCGACCCGTCCGCTCTCGTGCGGGCGTATGCCGCCGAGCTCGTCGGCCGCTTCGCGCATTCGCACCCGGCCGCCCGCGAGGCCGTCAGCAGCGCCGCGGCGCACGACCCCTCTCCCGCGGTCCGCAAGAAGGCCTCCTGGCATGCCCCCGGCGGCCCCATCTACCAGCGCCATCGGTCATGAGAAGGCGCTAGCCGGGATCCACGCCGTACCGCCGTGCCAGGTCCGCCACCCAGGCCGCGGTACCTGTCAGGGACATCACCTCCGGGTCCGCCGCGAGCGCGGCGACCACCCGGCCGACGCCTTCGGGCGACTGCGACCCGGCCAGGTTCAGGTGCTCGGCGAACTGCATCACGCCCTCCGTGCGGACCAGCCCCGGGTACAGCGCGACCGACGCCACCCCGGTGGCCGCCAGGGCCGTCGATGTCGCCACCGCCAGCCGGTCGGAGGCCGCCTTGGCCACGCTGTACGCGAGCCCGTACCGGGCCTCGTGCCGCGCCCCGGCCTCCATCGACACCGTCACGACCAGGCTGCCGGGCGCGGCGGCCACCAGCAGCGGGGCGCACAGCGCGGTGGTCACGTAGTGCGCGCGGACCCCGCCGCCGAACATCGCGTCCCACAACTCCAGCGGCTGCTCCCAGAACGGCGCGTTCCACTCCTCCCACGCCCCCGCGTTCAGCCGCTCGTACCCGGCCCACACGTTGTTGACCAGCAAGTCCAGCCGCCCTGGCCCAGCGGCGAGCCGCGCCGCCACCGCCCGGGCCTGCGCGTCATCGCGGTGATCGCAGGTGACGGCCACCCCGGCCCAGTCCCGGCTCGCGCCCGTTACCAGGGCGACCTTCGCGTCTCGCGCGGGGTACCATATCCCCGTGAATCACTCCGAGCCGCACTGACAGGCCGCCGCATAATCCGCGTCCCCTGTCAGTTCCGCGTTCCTCGGAGTTCCCCTTGTCATACCGCGCTGTTCTCGGGCTGCCGCATGCCCGACGGCTCTTCACCGCCGCACTACTCCCCCGCCTGTGCTACGGCCTTGTCGGGCTGACACTGCTTTTCACGATACGAAACGACTCCGGCTCCATCGCCAGCGCCGGCCTCGCGGTCAGCGTGTTCGGGCTGGCGGCGGCGCTGCCCGGCCCCGCGCGAGCCCGGCTGGTCGCCCGCCGGCCGTCGGCCTTCACCGTGCTCGCCTGCCTGTACGCCACGGCCCTGCTCGCAATCGCCATCGCGTGCCCGCTGCACGCTCCCACCCTGGTCGTCCTTGGCCTCGCGCTCCTCGCCGGGCTTTGCCCGCCGCCGGTCGGCCCCGTGATGCGCGCCTACTGGAGCCTGATCGCCCCGGATGAATCCGCCCGGCAGCGGGCGCTGGCCCTTGACGGGGCAGCCGAGTCCACCGTCTTCGCGCTCGGCCCGCCACTTGCCGGGGCGCTGATCGCGGCCTGCTCGGCGCCGGCCGCGCTGGCCGGCTGCGCTGTGCTCGCCGCAACGGGCAGCCTCCTGTTCGCGACCGCGGCCAAGGCCATCCCATCCTCAACGACACCGTCCTCAACGACACCGTCCTCAACGACACCGTCCTCCACAGTGCCGTCCTCCACAGTGCCGTCCTCCACAGCGCCGTCCTCAACGACACGTGGGAAGGCGGGGGCGGCTGGGGCCTCGGAGTCGTTTCGTATCGGGAGGTTGCTGCCCTTCCTGGTCGTGACCTTGGCCGTCGCGGCCGCCATCGCGGTGGCGGACATCGCGGCCGCCGCCGCGTGGGGGGCGCTCAGCACCGGGCTGCTGACGGCGCTGCTGCCCGCCGGCGGAGTGCTCGGCGGCCTCGCGTACGGCCGCCGGGAATGGCGCGTGCCGCTCGCCCGCCGGCCGCTCGTGCTGGCCACCGGGTCGGCTGCCTGCTACGCGCTCCCGGCGCTGGCCTTCGGCCGGGCGAGCGTCGGCGTCGCCATGCTGCTCGCCGGGGCGTGCGCGGACATCTTGCTGGTCACGGTGTACCAGCTGGCCGACGGCATGGTCGCGCAGGCATGGGTGAGCACCGCCTACAACCTGGGCGGCGCGCTGGGGACGGCCGGCGGCGGCGCGCTGGCCGCCCGCCTCGGGCCGCAGGCGGCGTTCGCCGTGGTGGCCGTGGTGGCCGCGACGTGCACCGTGCTGGCGTGGGCGCATGCCGCGACGACCGGAATGGGGGCGAGCAGGGCTACGCCTGCAGCACCCACTCGTCGTCGCGAATGATGTCGACGGTGCCGCCTGGCCCAGTGCCGGTGACGGTCATGCCCTCGCCGCCGATGACGACGTCGGTGTGCACGGCCGACCGGTTGAGGCCGAGGTCGTAGAGCTCATCGCCGCTCTTGGAAAGGCCGCCTGCCACCGCGAACGGGAAGCTCTGGCCCCATGCGACGTGGCAGGCGGCGTTCTCGTCGAACAGCATGTTGTGAAAGAGGATGCCGGCCTTGGCGACCCGGGAGTGCCGGTCGACGAGGGAGACCTCGCCGAGGCTGCGCGCGCCATCGTCGGTCTCCAGCTGGGCGAGCGCCGCCTCCGAGTTGGCCGTCGCGGTGACCTTCGTGATGCGGCCTTTCTCGATGACGGCCCGCAGTCCCTGCACCACTCGCCCGTTGATGACCACCGGCTTGGTGAGGGTGATCTCGCCCTCGGCCTTGTGCCGGTCGGGGCTGGTGAAGACCTCCTCGGTCGGGATGTTCGGCATGTAGGTGACGCCGTCCGGGTCGTCCATCGAGCCACCGGTCCACCTCGTGCCGGGGACGAGGCCGACCGTGAGGTCGGTGGCCTCGCTGCGGTAGTGGACTTCGGTGAGGCTGAGGGCGTTCAGCGCCCGGCCGCGGGCGATCAGGTCGGCGGCGCGCTTGCGCCAGGCGGCGACCGGGTCGTCCTCGTCCAGTCGCATCGCGGTCGCGACGGCATCCCACAGCCGCTCGGTGTCCGGCTCGCCGAACACCTGGCGCGCCCAGCCCGGGTTCGGCGCGGGCACGATCGTCCAGCGCAGTTGCTGCCCATAGACAGCCTGCTGGAAGGCGCGCGCCTCCTCGACCGGGAAGGCGGCGGCCTTGTGCGGGTCCACGTCGTCCATCAGGTGCGGGTTCGGGTCGCCGAACAGCACGATCGACACGCCGCGGTTCTCCGCGAACGCCCTGGTCCGCTCCAGCACCCACGGGCGGGTCCTGGTCAGCCTGTCCATGCTGGCGTGCGTCACCTGGGATCGCTTGATCGGGCCGTCCGACCACTCGACCTCGACCCAGGCGGCACCGGCCGCATACGCGCTGTCGACCACGGCGCGGGCGAGCTCCAGGTGGGCGATCTCGGACCGGAGGAAGACCTCCGACCCCGGCTGGACGTTGGCGCCGATGTGAACGACCAGGTCGGCGAAGCGCTGCAGGCGATCGTCGGCGGAGAGGCTAGGCATAGGCAAGAGATTACGCTGCGGACCGGCCGGGAGCGCTCAATGAGCGCGCTTCTTCGTCAAGGCGGCCCGGCCCTGGCTCGGGCAGGAACTCGGCGAGGTGGTCGCGGACCTAGCCGACGGCTGCAGGTCCGCCTCATAGTCCACCACGACCGTGGACCGGTCATTGGGGTCATACCAGACGGGAACGTGGTTGCCCTTGTGCTTTCATGTGCGAATTCGCGTTAGCACGGTCGCCCCAACGGGCGATTCTGATTTATCTTGCGGAATTACCAGCGTGGTGGCCGGCCAGTATGCGAGCGCCAGCAGGATAAGCAGTGGCCCGGTATTCGGGTCGGTTCCGGTGCCCGTGAGGATTTCGCCGAATGCCTCGCCGAACACCCAGATCAGTGCCGCCATCGCGATCGCCAGCGAGAGCCCGGCGATGGCGAACCGGCGGGGGATCCGCAGGCCGGAGAGCGCACCGACGATCGCGATCGTCACGAAGACCTCCGCCAGCCCCAGCGAGACGCCGGTGCCGTTCATGCCGACGAGGGCCGCCACGTGCGCCTCGGTGGCGGTGAGCCAGCCCGGCTCACCGTCGGTCATGCCCCCGAGCGCCATGCTGAGCGACATCGGTGCGCGATTCGCCGGGATCAGCTCGAGGCAGGCATAGCCGAGCCAGAGCAGGAGCCACAGTGCGCGGGCGCCGTTCGGGCCGAGGTACCGGGCGGCGGTGAAGGGAGCGCCGGGCACGCGGTCGGCCGGCCAGAGGAGGACGGCGAGGACGGCATAAAGGAGAACCGCGCCGGGCGCGCCGGTGACGGGGTTC
>Ga0210389_10002808_pt1 | contig 13647 bp, 12 predicted proteins | sample IncBWH28OmetaG_FD_160127 | JGI IMG/M metagenome (GOLD analysis project Ga0210389, IMG submission 160127) | Forest soil microbial communities from Barre Woods Harvard Forest LTER site, Petersham, Massachusetts, United States - Inc-BW-H-28-O ...
CCGTCGACCACCGTCGCCGTCAGGCACACGCCGTTGACCGCCACCGAGTCCCCCGGGGCCAGCGCGCCCGCCAGGACGCTGTCGATCCGCAGGCTCGCGCCCTCCCCGTCGCGCTCGAGCGACGCCACGCTGCCGAGGTCTGCGATCAGGCCTGTGAACATCAGCGCGATCTCCTCCTATTAATCATTCTTGGCCACCCTTCCGCGCACCCCGCACCGGCGCTCACCACTCGCGCAGGCGCGCCGAGATCAACAGGTCACCGCCGACCGACTCGCAGTCGAAGCTGAGCGCCCGCACCGCCTCTGAGATGCGCTCCACGCCTTCGCCCTCCAGCGGGTCGCGCGCTGCGCTGCCGCCCAGCAGCAGCGGCGCCAGGAACAGCCTCAGCTCGTCTATCTCGCCCGCGTCCAGGAACGCTCCCGCCAAATGCGGGCCGCCCTCCAGCAGCACCGACGCCACCCCCATCGTGCCCAGCTGGTCGAGTGCCGAGCGCACCCGCGCCGGCTCGTTTTCGCCCGTCGCCACGATCACCTGCACGCCCGCCGCTTCCAGCGCATCCGTATCCGCCCGCGCCGCCGCCCGCGACACCACCATCGTCAACGGTATCTCCGCCGCCGCCGCCACCAGCTGCGAGCTCGGCGGCAGGCGCGCCAGCGAGTCGAACACCACCCGTCGCGGCTGCGCGTGCGGCTCCGCCGGCAGCCCTTCCGGGCGGGCCGTCAGCTGCGGGTCGTCCGCCAGCGCCGTGCCGATGCCAACCACCACCGCGTCCACCGACGCGCGCCAGCGGTGCGCCAGATCGCGGCTGTCCTCGCCGCTGATCCACTTCGAGTCGCCGCTGCGGGTCGCCACCTTCCCGTCCAGCGTCATCGCCGACTTGAACAGCACCCACGGGCGCCCCACGCGCGAGTGCTTGCGAAACGCCTGGTTCAGCAGCCGCGCCGTCGTCGCCAGCTCACCGTCCGCCATCACCACTTCCACGCCCTCGTCGCGCAGGATCCCCAGGCCCCGCCCCGAGGCCTTCTCCGTCGGGTCGTCCGACGCGATCACCACCCGCCCGATCCCCGCCTGCAGGATCGCGTCCGTGCACGGCGGCGTCTTGCCCTCGTGGCAACACGGCTCCAGCGACACGTACAGCGTCGCTCCGCCCAGATCCGCCAGGCCGCACGCCTCGATCGCGTTCACCTCCGCGTGCGCGCCGCCGTACTCCTGGTGCCAGCCCTCCCCCAGCACCTCGCCGTCGCGCGCGATCACCGCCCCCACCACCGGGTTCGGCCTGACCGTCCCGCCGCCCCTGCGCGCCAGCTCGATCGCCCGCGCCAGGTGCAGCTCGTCGGTCGCTGTGCAGCTCGGCATCGCCACCCCAGCATAACCTCGCCAGTCGCCCATTCCCGGCGCCCGTGGACGATTTCCCGCGGTGCTGGCCGATTCCAGCCGGTGCTCTAACCGCAGCCCTACCCGCAGCCGCCGCCGTGCAGGTGGTACACGCTCATCAGCGGCCCCGGCCGGCTATACGCCAGCGGGTAGTAGTCGAAGCTCCAGTCGAAATTGAATGCCACCGGCCCCTGTCCGCTCGCGTACGGCGACGCGCGGTACACCAGCTCGCCTTCGCGTTCCAGCGCCCGGTAGTACGCGATCGCCTGCGGAACCACCCTCGGGTCCGCGTACGCTCGCCCCGACTCCGTCGACCCCGTGATCACCCAGCAGAAGCCTTCGCGCTCGTAGAAGCCGATCAGCACCGGATACAGCGTCCTCTCGTAGTCCTCCAACCCGACCTGGCGGATATAGCGCGGCGCCAGCTTGCCGTCCGGCCTCACCCGCAAAAACAGCGACGGGTACAGGCGCCAGCGGTACCCGTTCCTCGCCGTCGATGTCCCCCGACGCACTTCTTGAGCCCATTCCTCCGGCTCGACCGGCTCCGCCACGATCTTCGCGCCCGCCGGGATGTGTCCCAGCATCCACGCACGCGTCAGGTTGCGCGTGTCCGCACGCGCCAGCACCATGCCCGAGTGCACGCTGTAGATCAGCCCCTGGGCGAGCACCGCCGCCACCAGCGCCACCGCCGGCAGCGCCGCCGCGAACGCGCGCCACGCCGGTAGTGGCGATGGCTTGTGCGCCGGGGTTCCCGGGTGCGCCAGAGGCCCCGGGTGCGCCGAGCGCCCCGCCAACGCCCGCCCCGCGCGGCGCGCCAACGCCACCACGAAGAACGCCGCCAGCAGGCACGCGATCGGGAAGATCGGCATCAGCCAGCGCCCGAAGTAGCGGCTCTCGGTGCCCATGAACCCCAAGAACGCCACCGCCGCCGGCACCAGCACCCACCCCACCCGCCGCTCGTGGCGCCACACCGCAATCGCGCCTCCCACCGCCGCCAGCGCCGGCGCCCAGCCGAGCCCCCACGTGAACGACCACAGGTAGTACGCCAGCCCGCCGTCCTTCGGCGCGCCCAGCTTGCCCTGCGATTCGCTCGACAGCGACGACTGATGGGCCAGTTCCGCGTGGAACGCGCTGTAGTCCAGCAGCGCGTACGGGTTCGCGATCACGAACGCCCCCAGCGCCGCCGCCGACGCGAGCGCCAGGCCGACCAGCGCCCGGCGGGCGCGGCGGGCGGCGCCTGCCCCGGACTGATCCGCCGCGCCGGGGTCGCTCGCCGCATCGGCCTCGCCCGCCTCGGTACCCCCGCCAGCGCGCAGCGCGGCCGCGGCGAGCAGCGGCACGAGCACGATCCCGGCGGTGTACTTGCTGGCGCACGCCAGGCCCAGCCCTACGCCCGCCAGCACGTAGTCGCGCACACGGCCTTTGCGCACAACCCCGGCGCTGCCGAGCAGCGACAGCGTCGCCGGCGCAAGCGTCGGCACGTCGTTGAGCGCCAGGTGGGCGTAGAACACCGGCAGGAACGCGACCGCCTCGATGGCCGCCGCCAGCAGCCCGACCGCCCGGTCGAACAGACGCGCCCCGGCGAGGTACAACAGCCACAGCGCCAGCGTCCCCAGCAGCGCCGCCGCCACCCGCGCGAGCGTGTACACCGCTTCGGGGTGTACCGCGAAAGCATGCACCGCCCCGTGCGCGCCGCCGTAGGACACGGCGAACAGGAAGTGCAGCACGTACGTGAACGCCGGCGGGTTGGCGAAGTATTCCGGGTTGAGCGTGCCCCGCTCGAACATCTTCATCGCGTGCACCACGAAGTGGTCGTACTCGTCGGCGTTGTACGCGTACGGCAGCCCCTGGCGCGTGCCCCACACGCGCAGCGCCAGGCCGCCGCCCAACACCAACGCGAGCCCCGCCCACACCCAGCGCCTGGAGCCGGCGTCCGCGCCGGCCGTGGCGTTGGCGCCGGCCGTGGCGTCGGAGCGGGCGGCGGGCGGCTCAGCAGTTGCCATACACCGCGTAGAAGCGATTCGCGTAGATGCGCGAGAACCCGTTCCGGGGGATCTGGTCGCTGGGCTGGTCGCCGGGGTCGACGATCGCGTCGACGAACACGGCGGAGCCGAGCGGGTACACGGCGACGCTGCCCGAGTGCATGCGCTGCTCGAGCGACGGGTCGCCGCTTTCGGCGTCCGCGCGAGCCTGGCTGCGAGCGACAATCTCGCTCTGGTTGGGCCGGTCGAGGATCCACCGGGCGTCGGGGATCAGCTTGTTGTCGGGCAGCGACACGAGCGGGCAGCGGCGCAGCTCGGCCCTGACCACCGGGCTGTCGAGCGCAACCGCCAGTTCGCGGTGGAATTCCTCGTGCTCGGCGAGCGTCGTGCGCAGGCCCGACAGGCTGAGGGTTTTCGACGCCGACACGGTGCCGTAGGCGACCAGCAGCACCGCCCCGGCGATCCACACGCGCCGCACCCGCGAGCCCGGCTCGAGCATCGTCCAGCCACCGATCGTGACAGCGCAGAACGGCAGCAGCGCCGTGGCGGTGCCGATCAGGTAGCGGTCGACCACCGACGCGCCGACCGCGCCCTCGGCCAAGTACACGCCGAGCAGCACCGCGAACGTGGCCAGCGGCACGAGCGCCCGGCGAGGCGCCATCCACACCGCCAGGGCGATGCCCAGCACGCCGCCGAGCAGCACCGGCAGCTTGTCGATGCGCACCCCGTAGTTCCACACCGACGCGAGCACGCTGCCAAAGCCCTGGGTGCGTTCCAGTTCGGCCGCCAGCCCGGCGGTCGAAGTGAGCGAGTACAGCGGGTTGCCGGTGACGATCGCGTCGAAGCCAAACCACACCAGCGGCGCGACCGCCGCCAACGCCAGATAGCGCACGCGCGTGGCGTTGTCCGCCGGCCACGAGCACCACAGCCAGTACACGCCGCTGAGCACCCACGCGTCCGGACGCAGCAGCCCGGCGGCCGCCAGCAGCGTGAATACCGGCAGGCCGCGGCGGGGCCGCTGCACCTCGAGCGCCACCGCCCACAGCACCAGCGCTATGTAGGAGATGTCCAGGTAGCCCTGGGCGGCGAGGTTCTCGATGTAGAAGCGGCTCAGCAGCAGCAGCGCCGCGAACAGCCCCACGAGCGGCCCGAAGCACAGCCGCCCGAGCCGGTACATGCCGGCGACGGCCGCCACGAACGAGCCGATCGAGCCGAGCACCGCCAGGCGCGCGCCACCCTGGCCGAACAGCGAGCAAAGCGCGCCGAAGGCGATCGCCAGCGGATGCTCGGTCGGGCCGCGGTAGATCCCGAAGTCGGGGAGCTGCAGATGCAGCAGATCCCGGCCCCACAACAGCGCGTAGAACGAGTCGTACGTCGGGTAGGTCGGGAAGGCCAGATAGCCGATCAGCGCGGCCACGCACATGGCCGCGAACGCGATCCGCGCCCACAGCCCGGCGGACGAGCCCGCCAGCCCTGCCATCCTGGTCGAGCCCGACTTCTGCCGGGTGAGCGTCGCGCTGTGCATGGGATACTGCGGGCACGCCAGTCTAGGCAAATCCAGGACCATGAAGCTCATCATCCAAATCCCGTGCTTCAACGAGGCCGAGCAGCTCCCGCAGACGCTCGCCGACCTGCCGCGCGAGGTGGATGGCTTCGACGAGGTGCAGTGGCTGGTGATCGACGACGGCTCGACCGACGCGACCGTCGCCGTCGCCCGCGCCCACGGCGTCGACCATCTCGTGCGCCTGACCAACAACAAGGGGCTGGCGGCCGGCTTCCAGGCAGGGATCGACACCGCGCTGAAGCTCGGCGCGGACGTGATCGTCAACACCGACGCCGACAACCAGTACTACGGGCCGGACGTGGCGCGGCTAGTGCGCCCGATCGTCGAAGGCCGCGCGGACATGGTCGTGGGCGACCGCGAGGTCGAGGGCATCGAGCACTTCTCGCCGCTGAAGAAGACTCTCCAGCGCCTCGGCTCATGGGTCGTGCGCCTGGCGTCCTCGACGAGCGTCCCGGACACCACCTCGGGCTTTCGCGCGTACAACCGCGAGGCCGCCATCCAGATGATGGTGGTGTCGCGCTTCACGTACACGCTCGAGACGATCATCCAGGCGGGCAAGCTGCTTGTCGCCGTCGACCACGTCCCGATCAGGACCAACCCGAAGACGCGCGAGTCGCGCCTGTTCCCGTCGATGGGCGCGTACGTGCGCCGCAACGCCGTATCCATCTTCCGCATCTACGCCCAGTACGAGCCGCTGCGCGTGTTCTGGAGCCTGTCGCTGGTGATCGGCCTGGCCGCCGGCGGCGTGTGGATCCGCTTCGTCGTCGCCTACGCCGAAGGCAGCGGCAAGGGCCACGTGCAGTCGCTGATCCTCGGCGCCGTGCTGTTCATCGCCGCGATCGTGCTGTGGGCGCTCGGCGTCATCGGCGACCTGCTGGCCGCCCAGCGGGTGATGACCCAGCGCACGTTCGAGCGCGTGCGCCGCATCGAGCTGCAGCTCGGGGTCGAGCCCTCCCACTACGAACCGGGCGAGCGACCCGAGACGGTGCGGCTGTGAGGCTGTGCAACTGTGAGACTGTGAAACTGTGCTGTTGTGAAACGGTGCCGCTGTGAGCGACGGCGTCACGCTCTCCGAGCAGGGGATCGTCACCGGCAACACCTACGACAAGTACGGCTCCACCAACCCGCTGGTGCGCCGCCTGATGGCCGGCTTCGAGCGCGACCTGGACGAGCTGTTCGCCCTGGCCGCCCCCAGCTCGCTGCTGGACGTCGGCTGCGGCGAGGGCGTGCTCGTGCACAAGTGGGCGCAGCGGATGGGCGCAAGCCACCCCGAGAGCGCCGGTCCCCCCGAGGACGCGAGCCCCTCTGACGGCGCACGCCGAGTGGTCGGGATCGACCTCGAGGAGGAGTCGATCCAGGCCGGCTGGGCGAAGCGCCAGGCTCCCAACCTGGAGTACCGCGTGATGGAGGCCGCCAACCTGCCGTTCGCCGACGACGAGTTCGACCTGGCCAGCGCGATCGAGGTGCTCGAGCACGTGCCCGACCCGGAGCACACGCTCGCGGAGATGGCCCGCTGCGCCGAGCGCCACCTGCTCGTGTCGGTCCCCCGCGAGCCCCTGTGGCGGATGTTGAACATGGCGCGCGGCGCCTACTGGGCGGAGCTGGGCAACACCCCCGGGCACCTCAACCACTGGTCCCGGCGAGCGTTCGTGAAGCTGCTCTCCCGCCACGGACAGGTGCTCGAGGTCCGCTCGCCGTTCCCCTGGACGATGTTGCTTGTCCGCCTCTAGCAGCGCTGGGACGGGCGCGCGGACGCGCTCCTACGGAGCGGGGGCGCGAATCCTGTCGATCGGGATCGCCTCGACGGGCATCCTGACGTTCGCGTACTTCTCGATCGCCAGCCACGTGCTCGGCGAAGAATCGGCAAAGCTCCTGGACGTCCTTTGGTCGGTGATGTTCGTGATCATCTCGGTCATCTACCGGCCGATCGAACAACTGCTCTCGCGCACGATCGCCGAGCGCCGAGCGCGCGGTCACGCGGCCCACACTCTGCGTGTGCCGATGCTCATCCAGGCCACGTTCGCGCTGTGCTTCCTGGCGGTCGCGCTGGCGCTCCACGGTGAGCTCCTCGACCACGTCTTCCAGCATCAGCAGGCGCTGTACGACGTGCTGGTGGTCGGCACGCTGGCCTACGCCGCGAGCTACTTCGCCCGCGGCTGGCTGGCCGGGCACCAGCGCTTCGGGCTGTTCGGAGGGCTCGTGCTGATGGAGTCGACCTCCCGCATCTGCTTCGCGATCGCCGTGGCGCTCGGCATCGCCAGCGGGCAGACGGCGGTCGCGCTGGGGATCGCCGCCGCGCCGCTCGTGTCGCTGGTGGTCGTGCCGGCCGCGTTCGCCAGCATGCGCTCCGCCGATCCAGGAGTCGGCCCCGGCGCACGTGCGAGCGACGGCGGGACGGGCGCTCACGACCTGGCAGACGCGCCGATCACGGTCGACGAGGCCGACGCGGCGCTCGCCGGGCCGGGCACAGAGGGCGTTCAGGAGGTGGCGGCCCACGAGGAGCTGTCGCTGCGCCGCGGCGGCGGCTTCGCGGTGTGGGTGTCGAGCATCATGCTGTCCGAGCAGACGCTGTTGAACGGGGCGGTGCTGACGGTCGACGCGACCTCCCACAGCGGCACGCTGGCGGGCATCGTGTTCAACGTGCTGCTGATCGCGCGCGCGCCGCTGCAGCTGTTCCAGGCGATCCAGACCTCGCTGCTACCGCACCTGACGGGCCTGGAGGCGACCGAGGGCCACGAGGCGTTCGCGCGCGCCATCCGCCTGACGATCCTGACGATCGCGGCGTTCGCCGCGGCAGTCGCGCTGGGGCTGCTGGTGCTCGGCCCGTTCGCGCTCGAGCACGTGTTCTTCGGGCAGAGCTTCAAATACAACCGCTTCGGCCTGGCGCTGATCGGCGTCGGCATGGGCCTGCATCTGAGCTCCGGCGCGCTCAACCAGGCGGCGCTGGCACGCGACCGCGCGCGTGCGGCCGCCGGCTGCTGGATGTGCGCGGCGGCAGCGTTCCTCGCGTGGATGGTGCTCGCCCCGGTCAGCGAACAGCTGCTGCGAGCGGAGATCGGTTACGCGGGCGCTACCGGCCTGCTGGCGGCGTTGCTGGCGGCGCTGTATCGCCGTGGCTCTGGAGCAGGCACCGGCGCGGCGGGTGCGGACTCGACGGGCGGGGCTTCGAGCCCGGGCTCTGGCGGGCGGCGTCCGCTCGACTCTCAGCCGGGTTCGACGGACGCGGCGATCGCGCGGTAGGCCTCGCCAGGGTCTGCGGCGGAGAAGATCGCCGAGCCGGCGACGAATACGTTGGCGCCGGCCTCCCGGCAGGAGGGCGCGGTCAGCGGATCGATGCCGCCGTCGACCTCGACGGCCACGCTCGCGCCTACGAGCGCGCGCACGCGGGGGAGCTTGTCGAGCGCGTGGGCGATGAACGGCTGCCCGCCCCAGCCGGGGTGGACGGTCATGCACAGCGCCAGGTCGATCGCGTCGGTCACCTCCGCGAGCGCCCCCACGGCGGTCCCAGGGTTGATGGCCAGTCCTACGCACGCGCCAGACTCGCGGATCAGGTTGGCGGCGTAGGCGACGTGCGGGGTGGCCTCGGCGTGGAACGTGACCGAGTCGGCCCCCGCCTTCACGAACTCCCCCACCTGCCGTTCGGGGCGCTCGATCATCAGGTGCACGTCGAGCACCCCGCCGGCCTGGTGGACCGCGTCGGCCAGCCCCGCGACGATCAACGGGCCGAGCGTGATCGGCGGCACGAAATGCCCGTCCATGACATCCACGTGGATCACCCGCGCGCCCGCGTCGAGCACCTCGACCACCTGCTCGCGCAAGCGCCCGAAGTCCGCCGACAGGATCGACGGCGCAACCCGCACCTCGCCGAACAGCTCTCGCGCGCGCTCACTCACCGCATTCACAAACCCTGTGCGCCATGGGTATACGCACCTTTGGATAGGACATACACCCGAGACCTCTCCCGGGAGGAGGCACCCGAGACCTCCTCCTCCCCGGGGCTCATACGGCCTGCAGCATGGAGTCGCCGCACGCGTTGCACTTGAGGATGGCGGTGGAGGACATGCGCACGATGGTGGAGTGCTCGCCGCAGTTGGGGCACACGGAGGTGAGCTCGAAGCGGTGCAGGCAGTAGACGCAGCGATAGCGACCGGGGAGGTTGGTGGGGCGCAGCCACGGCTCGCCGCACTGCGGGCACTGCGGGCCGAGATCGACGGCGGCGCGCGCGGGGGTCGGGCGCTCGCCGTCCACCGTCAGGCCCTCCGCAGCCGAGCGATGAAGAAGCCGGCGGTGTGGTCGCGGTGGGGCAGCGTGAGCAGCGGCCCGCCGGGCCCGTCGAGTGCGAAGTCGGGGTTGGAATCCAGGAAGGTGGCGATCAGGTGCTCATTCTCGGTGGGCGAGATGGTGCACGTAGAGTAGACAAGCAGGCCGCCCGAGCGAAGGGCACGGGCGCCGGCCGCAAGAATCGTTGCCTGAAGCCGGGTCAGCTGCTCGAGGGCGTCGGGGCTGGCGCGCCAGCGCAGGTCGGCTCGGGCCTGCAGGGTGCCGAGCCCGGAGCAGGGCGGATCGACGAGCACGCGATCGAAGTCGGCGGCGTGCGGGCGCGGGCGGGCGGCGTCGGCGAGCTCAACCCGGACGTTGGCGGCGTGCAGGCGGGCGGCGGTGCGCTGAAGCTCGGCGGCGCGGCGCGGGTTTCGCTCAACGGCGACGAGCTCGCCCTGGGCGTGCATGAGGGCGGCGAGGTGGGTGCTCTTGCCGCCTGGGGCGGCGCATAGGTCGAGGACGCGCTCGCCGGGCTGCGGGTCGAGCGCGCGGGCGACGAGCATGGCGGCGCGCGACTGGGCGTGGAAGTGGCCGTCCTGCCACAACGGCGAGCGGTGGGCGTCAAAGGGCTCGTCGGGGACGACAGCCTCGGGAATGCGCGGGTCGAGGTGCGCGCGCACGCCGAGCCGCGAGGCGAGGGTCGAAGCGTCGGTGACGAGCGTGTTGGCGCGCAGCGCAACCTCGAGCGGCTGGTTGTCGGCGGCCATGAGCGCGCGTGCGTCGTCGGGGCCGAGCGCGTCCCACCACAGCGTGGCGATCCACTCGGGGTGGGAGTGCATGACGGCTGCGGCCTGCGGGGTATCGTCGCTGAGCGTGGCGAGCAGCGCGTCGGCACCGTCGCGCCCGGCGCGGCGCAGGACGGCGTTGACGAGACCGTGCCCGGCGCGGGCGTGGGTCTTGGCGAGCTGGACGGCGTCAGTGACGACGGCGTAGTCGGGAGCGCCGGAACTGTAGATGAGCTCGTACAAGCCGAGGCGCAGGGCGGCGAGTAGAGGCGGGTCGAGCGCGGTGGCGGGGCGTTCGGCGAGCGCCTGGATGAAGTGGTCGAGGGTGCCGGCGCGCTGGACGGTGCCGTAGGCGAGGCGCATGGCGAGGGCGCGGTCGCGCGGGTCGAGCTCGGCGGCGTCGGCGGCAAAAGCACGGTCGGTGTAGGCGCCGCGCTCGAACACGCGGCGCACGACGGTGTAGGCGCACAGGCGGGCGGGCGCGACGGAGGGCAAGGATCCCATGATGGCCGTTGGGCGAGCCAGACCCCTACCCGCTGCGGCTGAGCCGGGTGGGGGCGAGCACTTGCGCGCGCTCTCGGGCGAGCTGCTCGGCCTCGTGGGGAACGAGCGTGGAGGTGGTGACGCGCACGGCGGGGACGGCGCCTGCCAGCCGGTAGGGAGCTCCGGGGGCCAGCACCCACCCGCGCTGGGCGAGGGCGGCGATGGTGGCGGCTTCCTCGCTAACGGGGATCCAGACGTTGAGCCCGGAGGCGCCGTGGGCGGCGAGGCCGTGCTGGGCGAGGGCCGCGAGCAGCGATTGGCGGCGCTCGACATAGGTGTTGGAGGCGCGCTGGATCAGCTCGTGTACGTGTGGGTCGCTCCACAGGCTGAGGACGAGCTCCTGCAGGATGTGGCTGACCCAGCCTGGTCCGCACTGCTGGCGTCCGTGGACGCGGGCGATGGTGGCGGGGTCGCCGGCGAGCACGGCGAGGCGCAGATCGGGGCCGAGTGCCTTGGCGACGGAGCGGGTGTTGGCCCAGCGCTGAGTGTGGGCGACGAGCGTGTGCAGCGGGGCGCCGGCGACGGGGCCGAGGTGGTCGTCCTCGACGAGCAGCGTTTGCGGGAAGCGCTCGAGCACGGCGCGCAGCTCGCCGGCGCGAGCGCTGTCGAGGGCGGCGCCGGTGGGGTTCTGCCCGCGGGGGGTGATGACGACGGCGAGCGCACCGCGTTCGAGCGCATCGTTGAGCCGGTCGGGGAGCATGCCGCGATCGTCAACGGCGACGGGGTCGAGCACGCGGCCGTGGGCGCGCAGCAGGTCATATAGGGCGGCGTAGCCGGGGTTCTCGACGGCGACGCGATCGCCGGGGCGCAGGTTGGCTCCGAGCACGCGCTCGATGGCGTCCATGGCGCCGCTGGTGAGACACAGTTGCTCGGCGGGGAGGCCGTCGGCGCGCAGCTGCGCGCGGGCGAGCTCGAGCAGCTCGGCGAGGGCGTGCGGCTGGCCGTAGAGGCGCACGGGCAGCTGACAGCGGGCGAGCGCGGGGCGCAGGTCGGGGAGCAGCTCGGGGTCGGGGTTGCCGAGCGACAGGTCGCGGGCGCCGGGGGGCACGGGCATGGGCGTATGGGTGGCGGCGAGCGGCGGGCGGAGGCCGATGCGGGTGGCGCGGCGGGGCTCGGTGACGACGACCCCGCGGCGACGCAGCTCGGCGAGGGCGGTGGCGACGGTGACGGGGCTGAGCCCGACCTCGACGCCGAGACGGCGCACGGACGGCAGCGTCTGCCCGGGCACGAGCACGCCGCTGGCGACGCGATCCTCGATGGCGCGCACCAGCTCGGCTGCGCCGCGCGCCCTTATCGGATACTGTTTCATTGCAGACACTTGATTGTACTATTACAGATTTCTGGCTTTAGAGAGAGGAGATCGTCGTGTCGACGCCAACGGGAGCAACACAGACGCCGGCGCCACCGCCATCCGAGCGGGTGCGGTTGCGGCGCAAGCGCGAACGGGGCACGCACGAGCGGGCGGTGATCGACGCGATCCTGGACGAGGCGCTGATCGCCCACCTGGGGATCGTCGAGGACGGCCAGCCGTTCGTGACGCCGACGCTGCACGCGCGCCGCGGCGACGTGGTGTACTGCCACGGCTCGACGGCAAGCCGCACGCTGCGGGCGTTGGCGGCGGGTGCGCCGGCGTGCCTGACGGTGTCGCTGATCGATGGGCTGATCCTGGCGCGCTCGGCGATGCACCACTCGGCGAACTACCGCTCGGTGATGCTGCTGGGCGGCGCGAGCCTGGTGACGGACGTGGAGGAGAAGCGCGAGGCGCTGCGGGCGGTCATCGAGCACATCGTGCCGGGCCGCTGGAGCGACGTGCGCGCGCCGAGCGAGAACGAGCTGAAGGCGACGTCGGTGCTGGCGATCCCGATCGACGAGGCGTCGGCGAAGGTCCGCATGGGCGGCCCGGTGGACGACGAGGAGGACTACGGACTGGACGCGTGGGCGGGCGTGATCCCGCTCGAAACGGTGGCGGGCGAGCCGGTGGCCGACACGCGCCTGCGGGCGGACATCGAGTTGCCGGCGTACGTGAGCGCCTACCGGCGCCCGCGCAGGTAGGCGGAGGCGTCCATCGCCCGCCCGCCGGGCGGCTGCACGACGAGCAGCTCGAGCGTGCCGGGGGTGCACCCGAGCAGCAGCCTGCCGTCCTGGCCGAAGCTCAGCCCGGGGGTCGAGTGCGTGTCGGGCTGGGCCGCCACGGGCTGGGCGAGCGCGGCGCGGTGCACGCCGAGCATGGTCCCGTCGTCGAGCTGCACGCGGGCGCCGACGTGCGGGTGCAGCGCGCGCACGACGCGCTCCAGCTCGACGGCGGGACGGGCGGGGTCGAGCAGGCGGTCTTCGCGGGTGAGCTTCTCGGCGTAGGTAACGCCGTCGTCTGACTGCTCGACAAACGGTGGGTGCTCGTCGAGCGCTCGCACGAGCAGCTCGCCGCCAAGCTGGTCGAGACGGTGGGCGAGCGTTCCGTAGGTGTCGTCGGGGTGGATGGGCTCCTCGGCGGCGAGGCACACGGGTCCGCTGTCGAGGCCGGCGGTTAGGCGCATGATCGACACGCCGGTGCGCTGATCGCCGGCCATGATCGCGCGCTCGACGGGCGCGGCGCCGCGCCAGCGGGGCAGCAGCGAGGGGTGCACGTTGAGGATCCGGTGCTCGGTGAGCAGCGGCTCCTTGATGAGCGCGCCGAAGGCGCACACGACGACGGTACCCCGGCCGGCCGCTGTGCCGCCAGCGTCTCCCCCGCGGCCGGCCGCCGTCCTTCCGCCGGACGGCCCCCCTCCGCCGGCTTCTCCCCTGCCGCCAGCCGCCCCCCCTCCGCCGGATGCGAGCGCCTGAGCGATCAGCTGGCTGACGGCGGGCTGGTTGACGCTTGAGGGCTGCTCGAGGGCGATGTCGAGCGCACGGGCGGCGTCGGCGACGGGCGGGGAGCTGAGGCGCCTGCCGCGGCCGGCGGGCCGGTCGGGGCGCGTGATGATGAGCGCTGGACGGTGGACTTCTGCGCGGGCGAGGCGCTCGAGCACGGCGGCGGCGAACTCGGAGGTGCCGATGAAGACGGTGCTCAAGCGTGTACCTTGCGCACGCTCAGGCGGCGTCGGCGGTGGCCCTGGCCTCGCGCATGGCGCGCATGGCCTCCTTGCGGGCCTCGCGCGAG
>Ga0210389_10002810_pt1 | contig 13646 bp, 6 predicted proteins | sample IncBWH28OmetaG_FD_160127 | JGI IMG/M metagenome (GOLD analysis project Ga0210389, IMG submission 160127) | Forest soil microbial communities from Barre Woods Harvard Forest LTER site, Petersham, Massachusetts, United States - Inc-BW-H-28-O ...
AGCGTTCAGGGTGGGGTGCGGGCTCCACGCGGCTTGCTGCGGGCTCCGGCGCGGGTGGCACGGCGGTCTCCTCCTGCTGGCCCGTGGCCACATCGTAAGTGACGCCGAGGTTATCGAGCCTGGCCTGGAGTCGCCGGGCTCGGACGCCGCGGGTCTCGTACTTCCAGGTTGAGTTGAGGTACCAGAATCCCTGGTTGCGGGACCACTTGAAGCCCTGCTCCTTGAGCGCGTCGATCACGGCGGACCGCGACCGGTCGGTGCCGTACACGCGGGTTCCCCTGGGGTCGTGCTCGAACCGGATCGTGCTGATTCCCGCAGCTGGCTCGCGCGGGGTCACTGCCGGTGCCTGCGTCCCGGAAGTCTCTGGGCCATCTGCCGCAGGCTGCTGGCCGGGCGCGTCATGGTCTGCGTCCTGCGCGGCGGCGCGGGCTTGGGTACCACTCGCCGCGGGGGTCAGGGTGACCTGCTCGCGATCGGCAGCGGCGGCGCTGGCCGGCTCCGAGGCCGGAGTCCCCGCGGAGTAGTTGTCGATCCATGCCAGGCCGCCGCGGTCGAGCCGCTCCTTGGCGCGGGTGACCGCGACGTAGGCGAGCATGGCATCCGGGCGGGGGATGACGCCGCGCTCACCGGTCTCCTTGTCGTTTGCGGGCTCGCGGAAGTCGGGCGCGATGAGTACCTGGTTCCACTCCCGGCCCTTGGCCTTGTGCGCCGTGGAGACGACGACGTCCGCGTTGTCCTCGCTGCTGAGCTGGTCGATCGTGCGGATCACGGCTTCCGGCCCGTGGGCGTCGACCAGCCGCACGAACGTCGCGAGGTCAGCGCCGCCTTCGTCGTCGCGGACGTACCGCTGCACCGCGTTCCAGGTGCGGAACGCGGCGAGCTCGGGGTGGTTGGTGTGGCCGCGCTGCTGGAGGTCGCGGGCGGCCTCGGCGAGGCGCTTGATGTCGTCTCCGCCGCCGACCAGCGCGACGAGGTCGCCTCGTTCCATCAGCGTCAGCGCCTGCGACACCGCCTCGGCGTTGGTGCGGCACAGCACCGCGTCCGGAGCGGTGACGGGGCCGATCGCCGAGGGGATGGACGGGGTGCCCGTCAGGCGGAGCACCGCCCCGAGGTTCTCCAGCCACTTGTTCGCCTCGTCGGCGATGGGCACGCCGAACCGGAAGGACTGCGATAGGTACAGCCGCTGGTCCGCGGGCCAGGTCGCGAGGGCGTCCACTGCTCCGCGCCACCCGTAGATCGCCTGGCATGAGTCGCCGACGGCGATCTTCTGCGCGCCGCCCTGGCCCTGGATGATGGCTGCGATCACCGGGTCGGCGTCCTGGGCCTCGTCGAACAATACGAAGTCGGCGTTCAGCCGCGGCTGGGTGAGTTGCCACATCTTGAGGTAGTGGTCGTGGCTGAATGGCAGCCGTCCGTCTGACCGCTGGAGGTCCGTCCACGCGCTTGAGGCGAGCGGGACGATCATCTGGGTGAGCTGCGCGCGGCCCAGGCCGGTCACGCCGTTGACTGGCGGGACGTGCGCGCTGGTGATGGCGTGGTCGGCGCTGTGGCAGAACCTGCCGACCGTGCTCATCACGATCCCGGCGAGCTGCGGAGGAGTCAGCATCTCCTCGCCGAGCTGCATCGGCTCGCGGATGCCGAGCAGCGTGGCGATCTCGTGCGCGGGCAGCCGCTTGCTGTTGAGCCGGTGGGCGTAGCCACGCCCGATCGCCTGGAAAGCCAGCGAGTGCGCCGTCGCGCACGTGACATTCGCGGGGAACGAGCCGCGCGCCTCGTTCGCGATGGCCTTGTTGTACGCGACGTACAGCCCTGTGCGGCCCGTCATCGCGGCGGACGCCATCCGGAGCGTCGAGGTCTTCCCGGTGCCGGCGCCAGCCTCGATGACCAGGTTCTGCCCGGACACGCAGGCGTCGATGATCGCCTGCTGCTCGTCTGTCGGCCGCCGGCCCCCGGCTGTGGGCGCGGCGGCAGGCTGCGCGGCGGGCGCTGCCGTCGGCCGGGCTGGCTGGACGCCGGAGTTGTCGCGCTGGTGCTGTGGCCGGCCCTGGAGGGCGGCAGTTGCCGACTCGATCGTGGCGGCCAGCGTCGGGTGTTCTGCCTGGAGGTACACGCCGACCTGGTCATCTGCCCAGAAGCTGAGCGGCTTGCGCTTCCCGGCGACCGTGACCTCGATCACGGGCCGCTCGCCAGCGGCGTCCTCGCGGACGGCGGTGACCGCGTACTGGTCCAGAACGCGGGACATTGGGCCGCGGTCGACCTGGATCGTGTCCCCGGCGTTGATGAGGCTGGCGGGCAGGTACGCGACGGTGACACCCTCCGTCTCGCACTGGTCGAATGCCTGCCAGCGGGCGCGGTCCCGGTCACTGAGCCGGTCGTATCCGTCGATGCCCTGCAAGCACGCCAGGGCCGGGTGAACGACTGCGTAACTGCTGTCGTCCCACCGCACGACCTGCAACCACCCGGCCCCGTACTCGCTGGCGTCCGGGGCGGTCACGCTCCCGGCCGCGGTCCCGTGCCGCCACTGGCTGCCGTCATCGCCCCGCCCCCGCACGCCCAGCGACGCGCCGTCCGGGTAAAGAGGCCGCTCCGGTCGCAGCGGGCCACCCCAGCCCTGAAGGGCCGCCACTGGCTGGGTCCCGGCCGGCAGCCGATGGTTGTCGCGCTCATCCACGTCCGCGCCTGTCGGCACTTCAGGGGCGGGAACGGCAGGGGCCTGGACCGCCTCCGCTGTCGGCTCAGCCTCAGCGTGATCCTGCTTTCCGGCCGCCTTGTCTGGCGGGAAGCCGATGGGGATGATCTGGAAGCGGTCTCCCATGGCGTCCGCGATCTGGCGCAGGGATAGCCCGGACGACTGGCCAGCTCGTCCAGGGCCTGGAGTAGCGATGGCAGGCACCGGAGCCGGCTGAGCGGCGGTCGCGGTCCACCCGCCTTCTCCGGCGTCCTCGTCCCGTTCGCCCGGCTCGGCGTCCTCCGGTTCCTGCTGGCCGGCGCTGGCTTCCGGAGGCCCTGGTTCCACATCGACCGCGACAGGTTCAGCGGGATCCTCCGGCGCGGCTTGCGCATCACTAACCGGCGTCTCGTGCGCCTCGGGTTCGGCTATCGGGACGACGCGCTGGCCGCCCAGCTCGGCGGCCAGCCGGTCCGCGTCCGAGCGGGCGCGGGCGAGTTCGGCGGCCTTGGAGAACGGCGTGCCGAGGGCGGCACGGGCGCGCTCGATCTCGGCCTGGGCGTGCGCGATATCCTCCCGCTCGGCCTCCGCTGCGGTGTCCAGCAAGGCGAGCTGGTTCTCCAGCTTCAAAACGACTCCGATAGGTGGCTTATCGGAGTCGACCTCAGCCGCCTGGATCGTGATGGGCAACCCGAAGGTGTCGGAGAACCGCAGCTCGACCACCGTGCTGAAGTCCTCGATGGCATAGGCGGCGGCTTGGAGGCGGAGTCCGCCGAGCGCGCCGAGGTCCCGCCGGACGGCGGTGTCGTCATCCTGGCCTGCGGTCTCCATCCAGGACTGCTGTGCCATCTCCGCCAGCTCGCGGGCCGCCTGCTGGATAGCAAGAGCAGCGTCGGCTCGCTTGGTGATCATCTGGCCGCCGAGCTCGCAGTTGAAGGCGTCTCCCCGGGTGTCCACGCGCCGGGCAATCACCGATTCCAGTTCGACGAGCCTGTCGCGGGCGTAGGCGATGCGCCGCTCGTTCTGGCCGATGCTCTCCTTCAGGTGACGCTGGCTGCGCCGCCACGATGATTCGAGGCGCGACAGGCGGACCACGTCGGCGTCGGCCTTCGCCTTGGCGAGGATGCGCATGTCGCCAGTGGCCAGTGCGGTGACCTCGGAGTAGGAGAGGGTGTCGGAGCCGCCGATGTCCTCGATCTCGCGGGAGTCGACCGAGCCGCGCATGATCTGCGCGATGAACTTCGCCTTGCGCAGGACGGTCTGCCACATGTAGGCGTCGAAGGAGCCCTCGGTGACGTAGCGAATGATCTGGACGCAGGGGTTCTGGTTCTTCTGCCGGATAATCCGCCCTTCCCGCTGGGCGACATCGGCCGGCCGCCACGGGCAGTCCAGGTGGTGGAGCGCGACGGCGCGCTTCTGGACGTTGGTGCCGACCCCCATGAGCTCGGTCGTCCCGATCAGCACCGAGATCTTCCCTGCGCGGGCGTCGGCGAATAGCTGGGCCTTGTCCTTGTCGTTGCGAGCCTCGTGCATGAACCGGACCTGGCCAGCGGGCACGTCGCGGGCGGCTAGCTGGCCGCGCAGGTACTCGTAGGTGCCGAACGCGCTCGTGCCGGTGGGGGTGCCAAGCTCGCAGAACACGATCTGGAGCGCGCCCCGCCTGGGCTCGGGGTTGCCGTCATGGTCGTGGTAGACGCTGTCCTTGGTGTCGGCGTAGATGGACGCGATCCGGTCGGCGGCGATGTCGATCTTGCCGTTGGCGGGCGCACGGCGGCCGATCAGCCGGAGATCGAGCGCGGCGGCGCGGCCGTCGCTGCTGATCTTCAGCATGTTGTCTTCCCTGGGGTCCACGCTCCCCCGGCGGACGTCCTCGGCACGGGAGGCCAGCGACAGCATGAAGTTCTTCAGTTCCGCCGAGGGCGGGACGGTGACGACCTCGGGCTTCCCGCCGGCCAGCTCGGGGACGGGGAGCTTCAGGTCGGCGGCGGTCTTGACGTCGGCGAAGACGCGCCACATCAGCAGCAGCTCGGGAACGTTCCGGAAGGACGCGACGCGCTCCTTGACCCGCAGCCCGCCCTCTGGCGCGACCTCCACGTCGGTGACCGTGGAGGCGAACGAGCTGACCCAGCCGTCGAAGTCGTCCAGCCCCGCGTCGTGCAGCAGGTCCGGCCGCAGGTAGCGGGTCATCACCTGCGCCTCGGTCATCGAGTTCGCTATCGGGGTCGCCGTGGCGAAGGTGACAACGCGCTTGCCCCGGCCGCGGCGCAGGTAGTCGAGCTTCAGCTCCAGGTCGCTGGCGCGGCCGGAGCCGTCGATGTCGAGCGAGGAGTTGTTGGAGCGGGTGTCGAGGTTCTTGTAGCCATGCGCCTCGTCGATGAACAGGTAGTCGATGCCGGTCTGCTCGAAGCTGATCCCGGCGTCGCGGGTCTTGACAAGCTTGCGCTTGAGCCGTTCCTCGAACGACAGCCGCTGGCTCTCCATCCGCTTGACCATCCGCGGGTTGTCGGTCTCCGCGGCGGCCCGCTCCAGCCACTCGTCGTATGCCTTGAGCTTGGTGCGGATGTACCGCTGCTGCTCGGTGGCCGACATGGGGATGCGCTCGAACACCGACCGGGACATGATGACGGCGTCCCAGTCGCCGGTCGCGATCCGGGCGACGAACGCGTGCCGCCGGTCCTTCTCCAGGTCCCGCGCGCCGCAGGCCAGTACCTTGGCCTGAGGGTAGAGCTGGAGGAACTCGCGCTGGAACTGCTCCAGCATGTGGTTGGGGACGACGATCGCCGGCTTGGAGACCAGGCCCAGGCGGCGCAGCTCCATGGCGCCCATCGCCATCTCGGCCGTCTTGCCCGCGCCGACCTCGTGCGCCAGCAGCGCGGAGGGCTCATTGATGATGCGCGCGACCGCCGCGTACTGGTGCGGGTGCGGCCTGAACCACCCGGCCAGGCCAGGCAGGCGCGGCCGGACGTCGTCGTAACTGCGCAGGACGAGGCTGTTGAACCGCTTGTTGTAGAGGCTGGCGAGCTCCGCCGAGCGCGCCGGGTCCGCCCAGAGCCATTCGGTGAACTTCTCCGACAGCTCATCGGCCTTGGCTCGGGCGGTGATGGTCGCGGCGGCAGACCTGGCCCGGATGAACGCCTGCATGTCGCGGCGGTCACGGATGGAATCCAGCCGCGCCCGGTCCTCGCGGTCCAGGTCGTCCATCGAGTAGGACACCTTGATGGGCCGCTGCTCCAGCAGCGCCTGGGCGAGGCCGATGGCGTCCTTGTCGCTGGTGCCGTACACCTCGCGGGCCAGGATGCTCTCCTGGGTGCCGCTGACCGACCAGGTGGTCCCGTGCCCCTTGGTCACGGTCAGGCCCGGGTCCTGGAGGATCTCCCGTAGCCCCTGCTGCACCAGCGCCGGCGGTATCCAGGACGCGCCCAGCCGGGCGTCGATGTCGCCCGGTCCCAGGTCGGCGGGCAGGACGCGGCGCAGCGCGGCGACGTTCACTCCGAACCGCGGGTCGCCCTTGACCGCCTTCTCTGCCTCGGCGAGCTTGTCGCGGACCTTGCCCGACAGGTACTCCGGCGCCGGGACCAGCCGCCCGGTCGCAGGGTCGTCGTAGGCGAGCTCGCCGAGCGCGGCCCGCGCCTCTTCCTCCGACTCCAGGCCCAGCAGCCGAGCGACCTGCTCCAAGCGGATCTCGCCGGCGGCGTCCATGCAGATCGCGATGGCGTCGGCAGGGGTCTCGGCGGACGTGGCCGGCTCGCGCGGGGAGATCACCCGCTGGGTGAAGATCGCCGCCTTGGACGCGGTGCCGGTCTCGGGGTCGTAGTCCTCCAGCGCGTACACGATCGCGGCGTACGGGTCCGTCCGGAAGCCGCCCTGGGCCGGCACCTGCCGGGACCACGTCTCGTTGCCGTCGCTGTCGGTGCGGCCGGTTCGCCGCCAGGACATCCGGTTCAGCGGCCCGTACGTCGCCTTGTACGCGTCGTACTCGCGGTTCAGCCGGGCGCGCAGCTCACCGATGCGGGGCGTGTCGTCGGATGACGCCTTCTCCGCGTCCAGCAGGGCGGCGACGGCGTCCCGCAGCCGCAGCAGCGCGCGGAGTTCCGCCTGCTGGCTGGCCGGGCACGGCCACGGCTCGGCATCGCCGTTGCGCAGCACGGTGAACGTCCCGTCGGCCACGCTGGCGGTGATCGTCCCCTCGAACCGGCTAGTCTCCCGGGCGACGATCCGCAGGCTGACCCGGCCGCCGCCGGCCCGGACGTCCGCCATCTTCTGCGCCGGGCTCCGCGGGATCATGACCAGCCGGGCCTCGTGCGCCCGCGCGGACTCTGCGGCCAGGCGGTCGGCTAGCTCTTCCGGGACGCGCGCCAGGTCTGCGCGAGGGCGGACGATCAGCTCCTCGCTGCTGTACTGGCCGCCGTCAACGGCCAGGTGGCCAAGCACGTTCTCGGGACGGTCCTTGAAGTACTCGCTGACCCGGGCCGTGCCGCCGTCGAGCTCGGTGGCGAACGCCCGCTCCCAGTCCGCGCCGCGCCTCGGTTGGCCGTCCTCGCGGCGGCGGAAGACCATAAGGTCCGTGACCGCCTCGGTGCCGGCGGCCTTGCGGTGCGCGCCCGACGGCAGCCGGATGGCGGTCACCAGGTCCGCCATCCCCGCCATCTCGCGGCGGGCCGAGTCATCCTGCGCGTCCATCGTGTACCGGCTGGTTAGCGCGGCGACCAGCCCACCAGGCCGGGTCAGGGCCAGCGACTTCACGAGGAAGTGGTTGTGCATGCTGTGCCGGCCCTGGTTATGCCGGGAGTCGGTGAGGATCGCGCTGGAGAACGGCACGTTCCCGATCACCAGGTCAAAGCCGCCATCGGGCAGCCGGGAGTCGGCGAACGACTCATTCCTGATCTCCGCGTCCGGGTACAGTGCTGCCGCGATCCCCGCCGTGACCGGGTCCAGCTCGACGCCGAGCAACCGTGCCGATGCCGGGGCGAAGCCGAGGAAGTTCCCGCTCCCGCATCCGGGTTCCAGGACCACGCCGCCCTCGAACCCCAGGTTCGTGACCGCGTCCCACATCGCCCTGACGATCGCTGCGTCGGTGTAATGGGCGTTCATCGTGGTGCGCCGCGCGGCGATCCACTCGTCCTCGGTCAGCAGTGAGCGGAGCTCAGCGCGGGCATCGGCGAACTGGTCCCTGGCGTCGTCGAAGATTCCTGGTACTGCGCCCCACCCCGACCAGCGGGCCAGGAACGCCTGCTCGCTCAGCGTGGCGGGCCGGCCCTCGTCCTGGATGCGGCGCAGGGCCTTGATCGCCGTGATGTTGGCGGTGATCCGGGCTACCTGGCCTGATGGGCCGAGCTCGTGCTGTCCCTCGGGCCGGAACCGCGCCCCCGCGTCCGCCCGGTCGTCCCCCGTGGCCATGGCCTACCGGTCGTCCTCGGCGCCCGCCTCGGGCGGGAGCAGGACCCGGTCGGCCAGGATGATCTCCTCGGCCTGCTTCCTGATCGCGTTGAGGCGGCCGACCCGGTCCATGAAGTCCTCACCGGGCGGGCTCCCGGCCTGGAGGCTCATCTCCGCCCACAGGCCGGCGATGTCGGCGGCGACTTCCTCGCCAAGTGCGGTGAAGTAGGCGTCCGGGTCCTCGATCGCGGCGTATCGCGCGGGAAGCCATTGCCGCCAGTGGTCCCTGGCCATCGTGCTGTACTCGTTCATGGTCGTGTTCCTCTCGTCACAGGAAGGCGTACTGCTCTTCGGAGTTGAGCCAGCCGAACACCGGGCCGGATTCGAGGGTCCTTCCGGCCAGGACGGCGGACGGGACGTAGGCGGGGGCCAGCAGCGGGACCGCGCGGCGGGACGGGGCCGCGCCGGCGTCGTCGCCCCACCGGGAGGGGTCGGTCTCCCAGACCGCGGCGACCCGGTACGGGCTGGCCAGCCCGCGCAGGACGACGAGGAACCGCGGCCCGGATGCCGGGTCGCGCCGCCATTCCTCGGGCAGCTCGCCGAGGGCCAGCGGCCCGGCGGCAGTGGTGGCGTCGTCGGCGGGCTCGCTGCCGGCGCAGGGGATGGCGAGCACGTCGCGGGTCCCGTCGGGGCGCTCGCCGGGCAGCCCCAGGGCCAGGCGGAGCGCGGTAACGGTCACCATGCGGCCGTTCGGGATGGTCATTGCTCATTGCTCCTTCCAGGAGGGCGCTCGGTCCGCAAGGGTGGGACCGGGCTGTCTGAGTGCCGGTCGGGACGGCAGCCGCTCATGGGGCCGGTGTCGCCGTTCAGCAGGGTGTGCAGGGTGGGGTCCACGTGGTTGACGAACCAGGACGAGTAGGACGCTCCGGGGTCACCGCCCGGCTCGGCCGGGGCGGTCAGCTCGTACCAAGCCAGCCGCAGCGCATCGAGCCGCACGGCGACCTCCGGGTGCGCCCACCAGCGGGCGCACCAGGTCTGGCCCCGGCCGAGGTCCACCCGCCGCTGGATCATCGGCGCGAAGACCTCCTCCACCCACTCCAGCAGCCCCATCCTCGGAGGAGGCGGCTCGCCGGACTCGCCATGCTCGCTAGGCCCGCCAGTCTCGCCGTCGTCCCGTGGGTCGTCCTCGTCGTACGGGGGGTCGTCCCAGTCCTGGAGGAACTCCCCGCCAGGGGCCGGCTCGGCGTTACTGATGGTCATCTCGCGCGTCCTTCCTCATTCGATGTGCCGCATGGCGACGATCTGGGACGCCCACGAGGACACCGCGGCGATCTGGACGACCGTCCCGGTGTGGGGGGCGTCGATCAGCAGCCCGTTGCCGATGTACATCCCGACGTGGCCCGGTCCCGCGGCCGTCGCGTCCGTGCCGGGGATGAAGATCAGGTCACCGGGGACAAGCTGGCTGACGGACGCGACCGGGGTCCCGACGCGCCACTGGTCGTAGGTCGTGCGCGGGATCGCGACCCCCGCTGCGGCCCACGCCATCTGGACCAGGGAAGCGCAGTCGCACCAGCCTGCCGGGCTCGTCCCGTGCGGGTCGCTGCACGAGCCCCCGTACTGATACGGGGTGCCCAGCGCTGACTCGGCGGCAGCCACCGCGGCCTGGCCCGCGTGGCTGCCGGCGGCCGGCGCGCTGGCAGCGGCCACCGGCTGCGAGTACCTGCCCGCGGCGAGGGACTCGATCTGCTGGTAGTAGGAGGCGGTGTACGACGGGGGGCCGCCGGCGAGCTCGACCTTCCCGGGGCCGGCGTTGTAGGCGGCGAGCGTCAGGTCCAGGACGCTGCCCGAGACCACGCCCTGCGCGCGCAGCGTCGTCATCTGCGCGGCGAGCGCGCAGTCGTAGCGGCCCTGCGCCATGATCTCGTCCGCCGGGTTGAACGGGCTGACGTTCCCGGTACCGTCGTCGTCCCGGCCCCACGTGGCGAAGGTGCCGGGGAGGAACTGGGCGATCCCCAGCGCTCCCTTAGGCGAAACGACATCCGGGACCCAGCCGGACTCTTCCTGTATCTGGGCCGCTATGACAGGTGGCGTGATGTCCGGGCACTCCTCGCCGGCGCGCTGCACCCACGGCACGTACTGCGGCGGGATGACCGCGGTCCGCAGCGGCGAGATGGCCGCCATCCCCGGGCCGGGCGTCCCGCTGTAGGCCACCGAGAGCGCGAGCAGCAGGAGCAAGGCGATGATCAGGGCGATGATCGCCGCCAGCACGGCTCCGGCGCGGCTGGCCGGCTTTCCCTCTTCCTGGGGGATCGTGATGATCATGCCGCGTCCTCCAGGGGCGCTTCGTGCGCGGCCTGCTCCGCTTGGGCCTCGCGGACAGCGTCCGCGTGGGGGCCTTCCTTCCAGGGGCGCGTCCTGATCACGACCGGTCGGGAGCCGGAGGCGAAGACGATGGCGCGGTCGCTGGGCATGGACGCCAGGTCTGATACCGCCATAGCGCGGTCCTTGCGCAGCGCCCGGGTGGCCTGCCGCTCCCCGTTCCGCCCGCTGGACGCGCTCTGCAGGACCCATTCCTCGTGGTCGCCGATCAGGGCGGAGCATTCCGACAGGAACTTCTCGTCGGCGACTCCGGCGCCCAGCACCCGGACGGTCGCCGCCGACCACATCGCCTTGACCCCGTACTCGCCCCACGCCTCTGCGGCCTGCGGCCACGACTGCAAGTAGGTGTGCAGCAGGATGCCCCGGGACCCGTAGTGCGAGTACAGCTTAGGCAGCTCCGGCCAGCGGACGATGTTCGCCGCCTCGTCCAGCTCCACGACGAGCGGGACCGGCAGCCGTCCCGACCGAGTGGACGCGGCGAGCCGTTCGGCCGCCTCGCAGACGTGCGCGGTCAGCGCGGCGACGAACGGGCCGCCGGACCCTTCGCCCTCCTTCGACAGGGCGTACAGGGTATCGGTGCTGGCAGGGAAAGTCTCCGGGTCGAACTCCGGCAGCCCGTCGGCGGGGGTCACCCAGGCGAGCAGCTGCGGATTGACCAGCGCGCGGGCCATCCGCTGGGCCGTGCCGTAGGTGGAGCCGCGCATCTTGTCCGGCTGGCCGAGCACGCCCTGCACCGCGGTCGCCGGCCCGTCGTGCCCCGCCTGCCGCAGCAGCATGGCCGGGGTCGCGTCGTCGGGGTTGGACAGCCAGTCCCATGCCCGCCCGATCGGCAGCCGTGCGGCGGCGGCGGCGAGGTACAGCCAGGCCAGCAGGTCGCGGCCGGCGGTGTCCCAGTGCGCGTCCGTCCGCGCGCCGGGCTCGCGGGTGGACGCTTCGAAGATCGCCGCGAGCCGCTGCGCCGCGGCCACGCCCGTCACGGCGGCGAGCGGGTTGTAGGTGAACGTCGGCTCGCCGTCGCCGGCGATGCCCTGCGGATCGAACAGCCACGTCTTCCCGCGCCGTGCCCGGAACGCGGCCGTCTCGTCGCTGACGTCCCGCTTGTTAGTGGTGGCCAGCACGGGGCCGGGCGCGTCGAGGATCGCCGGGATCACGCGCTTGGTCGTCTTGCCCTGCCGCGCGCCCCACAGGTCGACGCTCACGTCCTCGGGGCCACTGCTCGCGGGCCGCCCGCCCGGGACCGCCTGGCCGAGCGGGGAGCCCGCCCAGTCAGGTGTCCCCGGCGACAGCCGCCGTGACTGGACCTTGCGCGCCCGCGGGCCGAGCCGGGCCCGGTCCCGCCGGGAGGACAGGTAGCGCGCCACCTGGTCAACGCGGTGCCGTGAGTCCCGCCTCTTCCCGATCACGTGCCCGGCCGCGACGCCAGCGGCCGCAAGGGCAGCCAGGATGGCCGCAAGCGCCGCCCATCCCCAGGCACCGGGCCACGGCGCGCGGCCGGCGGCCACGGCCATCGCGTAGCCGAACGGGCTGCCCGGCAGCCGCGTGCCCGCCGCCAGCGCGCTGACAGCACCGGCAAGCCACAGCCCTCCCGCAGCCACGGCCCCGAGTCCAGCCAGCGCGGGGATAGCCCACGCCCCCAGCATGTCCACCGCCACTGGCGAGCTGAAGATCCCGGGCGGCGGCCCGGCCTGCTGCCTTCCCAACGTGGTAACTCCCATGAATGTTGGTTGATGAAATTGATGGAGTGCCGGCGCGGGCCCTCGCGTCCCCCGTGGTCGCGAGGGCCCGCGCGCGGCGGGTGGCTCGCTGGCTAGTGCCAGCGGGCGTTGGTGTCGTGCAGCCGCCGTTCGGCCTCGGTGATCTGGACCCTGACCGGCACGCCGGGCCGCCCCCCGACCTTGAGCAGGCACTTGCCCAGCCCCGGCGGCGGGGCGGCCGCGCTGGCGGGGTGGTCCCAGCCGGAGGGGGAGGACCAGGAGGTGATCAGGTCTTCCTCGCGCCGCGACAGGCCGACGACCTGGCCGAGGTCGGCGAGCTCGGAGCGGGGCAGCCCCATGCAGGCGATCATCCCGGCGCGCTCGGCGAACCCGCGGGCCTTGGCCCTGTCGGCGTCCGAGCCGACGGCGTCGAGGTCCTTGAGGGTGTGCGTGATCATCGCCTGGCCTAGGCCCCACGTCCTGTTCAGCCGGGTGATCGCGTCGATCCGGTCGATCAGCCCGCCCGCCGCCCGCAGCGGCCGCCACAGCTCGTCCAGCACCGCGAAGTACCAGCGCTGCGGGACCAGCCCGGCGTCGGCCAGCGCATGCGAGGCGGATACGCAGCTGAGTCCCTCCGACCACGCGGCGAGCATGGCCGCCGCGGTGAGCTGCGCGTCCGCCTCGCCGATCCGGGAGATGTCGACCGCGACCGCCGGGGCCTCCAAGTCGATCCGCGTGGTGGTCGCCGTACCGAACACCGTGCCCAACGGCCCGTCCAGCAGTCCGATCAGGCTGCGGTGCAGCGGATCGACCGCCATCCGGTACCGGCGCTCCGACCCCCGGTCCAGGGTGACCGCGCGGACCCGGTCGGGACCGGAGTCAAGCACCGCGACCAGGTCGGGGAGGACGGGCGGGGACGACGCTGGATGCCGTTCTGCCAAATGGTGCAGCGCCGCGGCGAGCACCGCCTGCTCGTGGTCGTCAACCGGCCGGCCCCGGACGAGGGTGACCAGCGCGGCGGTCATGGCCAGGGCCCGGCCGTGGGCCTCGGCCCGCAGCCGCTCGCCCGCCTGCCCCCCGATGCGGCTGGCGGCGGCCCCCGCCGCGCCGGGATCGAGGATGTTGATCCCCCCGGTCCCGCGGCCGACCGGGATCACCTGCCCGCCCAGCCAGCGCACGACCGGCACGTAGTCCGGCTTGAGGTCGCCCAGCACCAGCGGGGTCACGCCGGTAGCAGCCAGGTGGATGAGCATCCGCACCAGCAGCGTGGACTTCCCCGTCCCCGGGCGGCCCAGCACGAACATCGACGGGTTGGCGATCAGGCCGGCCCGGAACCACGACACCGGGTCGGCGCACACCGTGGCCCCGGTCAGCAGGTTCGGCCCGAGCGGAGCGCCCGCCGACGGGGATCCTGCCCCGGCGGCGAACGGCCACAGCCCGCACACCTGGACGGTCGTGCCCCGCCACATCGCCGGGGCCGCTGGCCACGTCATGCCGACCTCCGCAGCAGCCGCGGCGCCGCCGGGCGG
>Ga0210389_10002812_pt1 | contig 13645 bp, 9 predicted proteins | sample IncBWH28OmetaG_FD_160127 | JGI IMG/M metagenome (GOLD analysis project Ga0210389, IMG submission 160127) | Forest soil microbial communities from Barre Woods Harvard Forest LTER site, Petersham, Massachusetts, United States - Inc-BW-H-28-O ...
GGTTTCCAGGCCTTTTAGCTGCTGCTCCTCCCCGATGAGGGCGGTCAGCAGGATAACCGGGATGAAGGAGGTGCGCCGGTCGCCCTTGATCTTCCGGCAAAGATCGATGCCGTTCATTTCCGGCATACTGATATCGCTGATGATGAGGTCGGGATGCGAACCCAGGGTCCTTTGCCAGCCTTCCCTGCCATTCGAAGCCTCTGTGATCGAGAAAAATTCCCGGAGGTTGTCTTTCAGGTAGAACCGGAGATCTTCGTTGTCTTCCACGATCAGCAGGGTAGGTTTTTTGGAAGAGGAGAAGGGTTCCGCAGGGCCGGCCGGGGTGGATGGCTCGGAGGCCGGGCTGGATTCCGAAGGATCGGAGGCCGGGGGTGCGGATGAGACGGCCGCAGCGGAGGGCGATTCTTCCTGTTCGACAAGGGGTAGGCCGGCGGTGCGGGGATCGATCTTTTCCGCGGGCAATAATACCGTAAAGCTGCTGCCTTTGCCGGGCTCGCTCTCCACCTGCATGCTGCCGCCATGCAGTTTCACGAATTCGCGGGTAATGGCCAATCCGATACCACTCCCCTGGTTGATCATGGAGCCGGGAATATCATCCTGGAAGAATCGCTGGAATATTTTTTCCTGTTTATCTTTTTCTATTCCGATCCCTGTATCCTTCACCACCAGCTGCAGCAGGTCGGGTTCATTGGGATCGGCCGCGGGAAGGAGGTTGAGCGTTACCGTGATCTTTCCTTTCGGGGGTGTGAATTTGAAGGCGTTGGAAAGCAGGTTGAACAGGATCCTTTCCAGTTTGTCCTGGTCGAAGCTGGTATAGAGCATGGTGAGCGTGCTGTGGAAGGAGAAATCGATATTCTTTTTCTCCGCCATATCGGCGAAAGAATAGGAAAGCTCCCGGACAAATTTCACAATATTGCCCTGGCTTCTGTTGATCCGCAGCTCCTGTTCTTCCAGCTTACGGAAATCCAGCAGTTGGTTCACCATATTCAGCAGGCGCCGGGCATTCCGGTGAATGAGCCGGAACTGGTTTTTCCGGGCGGGGCTATCCGTCTCCCGGATGATCTTATCCAGGGGTGTGAGTATGAGCGACAGGGGTGTCCTGAATTCGTGGCTGACATTGGTGAAGAAGCGGATCTTCATCAGGTCCAGTTCATGGAGGCGCTGGGCCTCCTTTCTTTCCTGTTCGATGGCAAACTTTGCGCGGGCTTTTTGCAGGATCATCCGCCGGGCCAGGACCAATGCCCCGATGAGCAGTAGTATGTAGATCGCATAGGCCAGCGGTGTCTTCCAGAACGGAGGCAATATTTTTATCTTCAGGGCCAGTCCTTCCGGGTTCCAGCCTCCTTTGTCATCCGCTGTCCGGACTTTGAAGGTATAGTCCCCCGGATCGAGGTTGGTGAAGGTGGCACGACGCGTTTTATCATCGGCTACCAGCCATTGCTGGTTAAATCCTTCCAGCCGGTAGGCATATTTTACTTTCTCGGGGTTGGAAAAATCCAGTGCGGCGAATTCGATGGAGAACACGTTCTCATTATACCGGAGGGTGATCTCTTTTGTCGTGGAAATAGATCGAGGGAGGATAACATGACCGTTCAGCTGTTCACCGATGCCCACGCTGCTGTTAAAGACCTGGAAATCGGTGAGCGCCAATGGCCGGCTCCGATCGTTGTGCCGGATCATCTGCGGATCGAAAATATTGAAGCCATTGGCCCCGCCGAAGATCAGTTCTCCGCTCCAGGTCTTAAAAGCCGCGTTTTCATTGAATTCCCGCCCCTGCAGCCCGTCCGATTCGTCATAATTCGTGAACCGGCAGGTGATACGGCGGGTAACGGAGTCCATGGAAACGATGGCATTGGAGAGTCCGTTGGGCGTGCTAAGCCACATATTATGACTATTATCTTCCAGGAGATCCACGATGGTATTATCGGGCAGGCCATCTTCCGTGCGAAAAATCCTGAACAGACCCGTCACCGGATCAAATACATTCAACCCTTCCCGGGTAGCTACCCAGATCAATCCCCTGCCATCCTCGCAGGTGGCGATGGTATTATCATTACTGAGACTGGTTGCGGGGCGGCTTGTGTCATGGCCGTAGTGACGGAACAGGCCTGATCCTTTATCCAGTACATCGATCCCATACGCGGTGGCGATCCAGATATTACCCCGGTGATCCTCCATCAATCCTGTGATATAACCACTTTCCACGGAATTGGGTGCAAATGGCGGATAGTGTTTAAAGGTATTTTTTTCCCGATCGAACAGGTCGAGCCCTTCGGCAAATGTGCCGATCCAGAGCCGGTGCCGGGAATCTTCCAGGATCTCCCACACACGGTCATCCGCAATACTACCCGCATCGTTGGGATGGTGCCGGTAATGCCGGAATGTCGTTCCGTCAAAGCGATCCAGCCCCCCATAATAAGTCCCGATCCATAACCGCTGTTCATGGTCCAGGCAAAGACTGACGATCACGTCATTGGCCAAACTTACCGGGTTCGCCGGATCGTGCAGGTATTGGGTGAAACGGCCGGTCCGCCGGTCAAAATAGAGCAGGCCGCCTCCGTTGGTGCCGATCCAGAGATTTCCTTTTGGGTCTTCCACGAACCGGTTGACGTCATCATAATTCAGGTTCCGGGCATCGGGTATACGGTGCCGGTACAAAGGAAATTTCATGATGTCTTCCTGGTGATAGCTGATCCCCTTTTTAAAGGTGCCTACCCATACGATACCCTCTTTATCCAGGTAGACCGTGTTGATACTGTTCTGGCTGATACTTTTTTCATCGTCTTCCCTGTTGAGCAGATAGCGAATGGAAAAATCGCCCTTATCCAGCAGGTTGATCCCCCCATGATCGGTGGCTATCCAGATCCACCCTTTGTTATCCTGGAGGATGCCGTTGATAATATTGGTGTTCAGGCGCGATCCGGGTCCGTCCTTATCGATATGCCGCAGGACGCCGGTCGTGGGATTGTAATAAAACACTCCCTTCGCATTGCCATAAACATAGAGCCAGCAATCGTTCTGCCGGTCGATATAAATACGATAATTCAGAGAATCCCCTTCGGATAAGTCCTTTAAGGTTTTTATCCTTGCAATGATCCTGCCTCCCGGGCCCTTCATTTTTTCGATCATGCCATCCCGGTAAACGATCCACCAGTCGCCGTTGGCATCGGGGGCTATGGAGGTGATCCGATTCGAGTAGAGGGAGGAAGAGTCTCCCTTCCGATGGAAAAAACGGGTGGTGCGCCCGGTCGACGGATCATATTTATGGATGCCCGTGGTAGCCGACAGGAACCAGTAATTGCCCAGGCTATCTTTTTTTATATCTGTTATATCGCCAATGATCTCTCCCCCGGGGATATGCAGGGCTTGCATAAAATCCCGGGCATTGTGGTCGAATTTTTCCGTCAGGGGGTCATACCGGTTGATCCCGTTGCGGGTAAAGATCCAAAGTTTGTGATCGGGGCCTTCGAAGATCTTTTCGATATAGTCATCGCTGATCGAGGTGGAATCCCGGAGGTCATGTTTGAAGATCCTGAACTTATATCCATCGTAGCGATTGAGCCCGGACATCGTACCGATCCAGAGGAATCCCTTTTCATCCCTTAGCATGCAGTTGACCTCGTTGTGGGAGAGCCCCCGGTTGATATCCAGCCGGGAAAAGCGGTACGGATCATATTGAGCGGTCGTCGTTAACGATAGGAAGATGAGTATGGCGATCATGGGGCGTGCGCGATACCGCAACAGGGATGATATGATCCAATTGATCCTCATATGGCATGGTAAGCTACTACAAATATTTTAACCACTGTTTTTCGGGGTGGCTTTGTTTGTATCCTGCATAACGCCTGCATAACAGGAACAGGATCGCCTCCACCAAAAAAAACACCAGGTAAAGGATGGGCAGCCCCCAGCGGTCTCCTTCCGGCAGCGGGCCTAAGAACGGCGCATTACCGTACCAGTCCTGGTGAGGGTTCCCTACCCTTATCAAATTGACCAGCAATGCCACCAGGTGGATCAGGGGAATATGCACCAGGTAATAGAACAGCGGAACCCTTCCGAAGGTCGAGAAGACGTCGGATAGCCAGCCCCTTGCTTTTTCCGCAAAGGGTACGAGGATGATCAAAGGCCCGAGCGTCATCAGGAGGAATAGAATGGAGGCGGGATATTTCCGTTGGTTTAACAGGCGAAGCAGGAACGGCATTTTTCCATCCAGCGATGGATCATACGTCGTGATACTCCCGATAATTACAAACAGGAGAATGGCAGCGCCGCCGATAAGGTAGCAACATTTATTCCTTTTCGCGGGGGGCAACAGTAAGATCTTCCCGAAGGCATACCCTATAGCCATTACGCCGATCCAGGGTATAATGACATAAAGGATCCCGATCCTTTCGGTATAAGCCATCCCCGTGGGGTAAAAGAAATTCCAAAAGGAAGCCACCGGTTCCTGCAGGTTTTTTGGGAAGGCCGCGGGAATATAATGAAAGGCCTGTTGGCCGAAGACCAGGATCAGCCCTATTACCAGGATGGCCTTGAACGGAAGCTTTACGAGCGGCGCCATCAGGATCATGCAGCAGCCTAACATCCAGATCACGCCGGCCAGTATAAACCGGGAAAGATCCAGATTAAATTCCCAACAAAACCGGATAACGATCAATTCAAGAAAGATCAGCAACAATCCCCGCGTCAGCAGGTAGCGGGTCAGCATCCGGGGATCATTCAATTTCCGGGCATACAAAAAGATCCCTGTCCCTGCGAAAAACACGAATCCGGAAACACAAAAATGGGTGATCCAGCGGGTAAAGAACAAGGCCGGCTCGGGGCTGCCGGAAGGCATTCCTGCGTACACGCGTACATGGTCAATGGCCATGAGCACCATGATCACTCCACGTAGAACATCGATCGATCGGACCCTGGTTCCGGGGGAAGGAGCCGGGACCGGATTGGGTTTTATCATTGGCAAATGTCAAATTTGTTCGGGGTTATGGGAACTAAATAAAAGTAATTAAAATAAAAGAACATAAGCTAAAAATTTTGTAACTTACCCATACGGTGCCGGGGAACGGCAAACAACGGTTGTTTAATTCCTCACTAAAATTTGCAGTATGAAAAAAGTAGCTGACATTCTTTCCCACAAGGGCAGCCGGATCACATCGGTGACCCCTGAAACTACCGTTCTGGAAGCACTGCAGATCATGGCCGATCAGAATATCGGGTCGGTATTGGTGCTGGAAAATGAAAAATATATGGGGATCATGACCGAAAGGGATTATTCCCGGAAGGTGATCTTAAAGGGAAAATCTTCGACGGATACCAGGGTGGCCGAGATCATGACAAAGGATTTTCCGCATGTCACTCCGCAGGATACCATCGATTTCTGTATGCAGTTGCTGTCCGATAAAAATATCCGGTACCTGCCGGTATTCGAGAACAATACATTGTGCGGGATCATTTCCATCAACGATGTGGTAAAGGAGACCATTCTCACGCAGCAGGAGACCATTTCGCATCTCCACGATTATTTGCATTCGGGGATGTAAACAGGTTGATCCGCGACGCTTATTTGCATTCGGGAACAGGTTGATCCGCAACCCCGCGGGTCAGAAATTAAAATACTTCTTCAATAATTTCTCCAGCCGGTCCTGTTTCAGCGGTTTATTCTCAAAGCCGGCGATCTCAGGGATCTCCCGGGTCCTTAGTTCGTCATCGGGATTCAACGATGTGGTCAGCATGATCAGGACGATATCCGCCTTTTGCTCTTCGGGCAGTTTTTTGTATTCTTCCATGAATTCCCAGCCATCCATGGCCGGCATATTGATATCGAGGAAGATAAGGTCCGGTCGGAGGGACTGGCTTCTGAGGTAGTCCAGTGCCGCCTGACCGCTTTGGGCGACCCGGATATTTCGGGCGCACCCCATTTGTTCCAGGGTCAGTTTGTTCAAATAATTGGTTGGTTCATCGTCATCGATGAGAAGAATGCAATCAAGTTGTTTCATCATTTGCTCTTTTTCAGGGTCTTAAAAATAAAAGAGCCTCAACGGGATATAGCTTAGCAAGGGTAATGCGACGGTCTTGCTGCAAAAGTATACAACCTCGTCCACCAATACAAGATTCACGAAGGATTAACCCGGTTTTAGGCGGGAAATAGGTAAATTTGAGTGTTAAAGGCTTAAACTGTATGGCTGAGCTACTTCAAAAGGATGAGATTGTAGTAAGGGACATTATCGACACTGCCAGGACCCTTTTTAAAAAAACCGGGTTTAAAAAAACGACCATGGGCGATATCGCCCGGAGTCTGGGCAAGGCCAAGAGTTCCCTGTATTATTACTATCCCAGCAAGGAAGACATTTTCGAAGCCGTTCTCTACGCGGAGATGGATGAGTTACTGGACCAGATCCAGGAGTCGATCCGGCATGCCACGAGCTCCAAGGAAAAGCTGATCATTTATTGCCGGTGCCGGCTGAACAAGCTAAACCAGCTGTGTAATCTTAGCGATGCCTTAAAGAGCGAAATTGCTGATCTACACTGTATTATGACAGACCTGAAGAGCAAGTTCGATACCACCCATGTGGAGCTGGTGAAAGAGATCCTGGAAGAAGGGGTGTGCAATGGAGAGTTCAAGAAGATCAACGCAGATAATATCGAGCTGGTCGCCTACCTGATGGTGAGCAGTTTCCGGGGCCTGGCGGTGCCATTAATGGTTTCCCAGGACCTTTGTCCCCGCCTGGACGAACAGATCGACTCGATCGTGGATATAATGGTTCATGGAATCGCCGGAAGTCAGCGGGCGGGAGAGCACAGCGCGATATAACGCCGTACAAATCGGGGCAGCCAGCGCGTGCGGGTATACAAATAGTTAAAGAGGGCGATCCCAAACAATCCACAGCTAATACCGGCGAGCACATCGAGTGTGTAGTGATGGCTGCTATAGACGGCGGCAAACCAAATCCCTGTCATGATGAGCGCAAACAAGGCGTTGGCCCAACGCATGCGGGTCCTTATGCCGTAATACAATACGATGAGCGGATAGGAAGCATGCAGGGAAGGCATGGCGGCGAATACATTGGAGCTCTTGGCGTAGAGACCGGAGAAAACGGATACGTGGAAGAAGCGGTCAAACCGGCCCAGTCCCGCGGTGTTGCCGGGTGTGTGCGGGTTGAAGACAAACCCATATTGCTGTACATACCAGGGCGGAGCGGCGGGATAGGCATAATAGATGACAAAACCCAGCAGGTTCACCAACAGGAAAGAAAGAGAGAAGCGAAAAAACGCTTCCTTGTTTTTATAGAAAAGATAACCCGCGAAAGCCAGGGGAAGCGGGATCCAGCACAGATAAAAGAGTCCGGAGGCGATGTCGAGAAAGGTATTTTGATGCGTCCGCCAGTATTCATTGGGGGTGCAGATCGTGCCGTCGGGGCCTTTGATGCCGAACAGGGATTTTTCCGCATTGTAGAGGGAGGCGATATGCACCGTATTGTATCGGTAATTGGGGAAGGCCTTCATAGAATCGAAGATGATCCAGAAGACGATAAAGATGGTAAATCCCAGGATGAAGCGCCGGGTCGGCCCGGAAAGATAGAAGAGGATATTGAACAGGAGGACGAGGAAGAGCTGGTCGGTCTTGTATCCGATAAGCAGGACCGAGATCCCGAGGTATAAGGCGGAACAGGCGGTTGCGATGAGAGCAGTACGAAGATTGAGCGGGGTGCCTGAATTTTTATCCATTGATTTTTATCCGTTGCATGATCTCTTTCCCGTCGTTCACATCGATGCCCTTTAGCTCCAGGTATTCGACATTGGGAGACCAGAAGGTGCCCCCGGGATTGATCTTTAGGAATACCCGGTTGAGGATCGCCTGGTGACCGGTAATGTTTGCGTATACATGGTGCTGATTGTCCACGGGGGACTTCATCAGGTATAAGGCCACTTTTTTGTAGGAAACAAAATGCAGTTCGTATTTATCGTCGCCAATGCTTTTGCATTTAAGACCATAGGCAAAATGCCGCTGGATAAAGGATAGCTCCTGGCGTTGTCGTTGTTCGGTATACCGGATCCAGAGGACATGTACCGGTTCATCGGGATCGACCCTGCCGTTCTTTTCATTCAATTCACAAATGACCGTATTGGTATTGGGGGTTCGTTGCAGATAAAATAAAGACCTGGGGTTATGCGGCGGGACCGGGAAGGTATCCTGCGCGTCAACGACAGGCCCCCGATGAGGAGAAGCTGGGGTAACCGAAGGAATGGCTGGATAGGTAACGGGCGCCGGGTTGGGATGAGCTGCCTGCCCCGCGGCGGGGAGGTCGGTGATGGAGGAGAGCATGCAGAGGACCAGGAGGGTGGCTCCGGGCACGGAAGATTTTTTTGAAGGGGCCGCTGCTTCGGCGGGGGGCTTGGTGTCGGCAGGGGGCTTGGCCGCCTTGCCGCGTGCTTCCAGGGTCCGTTTGGCGTCCCGGAGGCGGCCGATCGCCGTTGCATTGGCCAGGAACGCCATGATGGTAATGGGTATGGTAAAGATAGAAATGGTCTCGAAGATGGGGAAACGGGTATCGGGCCAATGAACCTTATAATCGCCGCCCAGGAAACGCGAGGCGATGCCACAGGCCAGCGCGCTGACACCGACGATGATGACCCGTTCGGGCCGCTGCATCAGGCCATCCTTGCATTCGATGCCAAGGCCCTCGGCACGGGCACGGGTATAAGAGACCATCATGCTCCCGATGAGCCCGATAAACGCGAATAGCGAGCTTATAAAGTAATGATGCGCTACCAGGTAATAACAGATGCCCAGGAAGAGGATCAATTCGCTGTAACGATCCAGCACCGAATCATAAAGGGCGCCGAAGGGGGAGCTCATGTTGCCCAGCCGGGCCACCTGTCCGTCCAGCATATCGAAGAGACCGGCGAATAAGATAAGAGCGCCGGCCCAGCCGACATAGGAAAGATCGCCCCGGCGGCCTTCTTCGGCCCCGGAAATGAAAATGATGGCGACCCCTATATTCAGCAGGAGGCCGATCGTCGTAACCATATTGGGGGTCAGTCCGGCCCGGATCAATAGCCGGACCAGGGGGTTAATTATCTTATAGATACCAAGTTGTAGGTCTTTTCTTGTGCTCATTGGTCAGTTGCTCCTGTTTGACAACCCCGCAAATTTACTACTCTGAACGGTTTAAAAATCAAATTTGGTACGGAAACGGATCCCCCAGGTCGGAATATCCGGGTGATTCAGATAGGTAAATCGTTTGATAAAGTCTATCCGTACCAGTTTAAAAATATTGGCGATCGCGAAACCGGCCTCCAGATAAGGTTGATTGGTCAGCGAATATGTCTCGAGCTGGCCATTGGTCAGCGGGAATTTCACCTGGTCCGGGGTTTTGGCAGGATCGTTCTCGCTCCGCAATCCACCATAAAGGATCTTGGCCTCGATCACCTCTCTCCATTTCAGTTTTTTCAGCAGCGGGATCTTATTAAAGAAGAAGCCGTTGAAATAATGGTCGACCGATGCGCTGGCATAGTGGTCACTGACGAATTCCAGGAAGTTCATCAGGTTGAAGGAGGCCAGCTGGTAGGCATAGGTCTGGTTGGCGTGATGGATATCCGCGAGGGCGAAGGGCACTTTCCCGAACAGGTAGCCTGCGTCGAGGGTGACATCGGTATAGCCCAGGTAGGACTCATAGATCCTTTTGAAGATATTGACGTTCAGGTTATGATAGTTATACTCCCCGCCTGCCAGTCCTTTGATGCCGGCAATATAGCGGATCGAAAAGATGGGGTATTTGTTGACGATGGGCACCCGGTAGAGTTTGCCGATATAGAATTGTTCGTGCGGCGCCCAGCGGAATTCCGCGGATAGTTCGCCGGTGGTGATAGCCGGGAGGGAGTCCAGCCCGGTCGCACCCGGTTTCACATAGGCGATGGTGCCTGCCGGGGATTGTTTCCAGTATTTGAATCCGAAATTATAGGAGATATGATCCCCGAACTCCCGGAGGTACTGGAGCCGGAAGATGTCGTTGTAGAGCCATTTATCGTTGTTACCGCGTTTGAATGACAGCAGGAAGTTATCTTCCTGTACGAATTGCAATTCCTGGCCGGGGATCTTGGTATCCCGCTGGAAGGAGGCCCGGATAAAGTTTTGCGGGTAGCTGTAGATGGATTTATTATTTAGCGAATAGGTCCCGCTGAGGAAGTATTTCCATTTCTGGTCCTTGAACCCATAGGCGGCATAGGCTTCCGAATAATAGCGGGTGCTGAGCTTGGTGGTGGTCCTGCCGCCGAAACGCAGGCGGAAGCCTTCCACGGGGTTGAAGCTATAGAAGGTGCTGGCGGGGCCTATTTCGAAGATGCCGGCCTGTTTGTAACCGGCGAGCAGCAGCGTGCCCCAGTCCAGGAGCCGGCGGAAGGACTTCATATTCCGCAGGCTGTCGACATTGGCGTAGACCTTCGACTCCGCCCGGGTCAGGGTGTCGAGACGATTGTTGACCCAGAAGGTATCGGCATGTGTCTCGGCGCTATCGGTCAGTACGAGTGCGGGGCCTTTAAAAACGCTGTCGGCGATGGGTTGGTTGGTCTTAAAATCCTTAAAGGTGACGACCCGTTCGCCAAAGAGCCCGGTCCCGGTCTTTGTGATCCCGAAATCGCCCAGCACGTCGCTCTTCGACAGCAGGTACCTCCCATCCGGTCTTCTTTCAAAATCCTGGTCGATCTTCATCTCCCGGACAAAATTGAAGTTGATGCTCTTGCTGACCAGCAGGCGCAGTTTCTGGATCGCGTAGTTCCCGTCGAGCGTGATCCACATCGTTCCCCGGAAGAGGAGGTCGTTGGGGTTGCGGGGACGGAAGGAAAGCCGGATCAGCTTCTGGCTGTCCACCATTACCGTATCATCGATAAAATACATGTAGAAGGTGGGCGCCATATCGGCGATGGGGCTGAGGAAGAGGTTGGTGAATACAGAAATATTATTATCGTAAACGTTGAATTCCTGGTAGAGGCGGTTGAGGTACATGCTGATCCCCTGCATGTCGATAAATTCCCCGAAGTCGACCTTGCGTTTGCCGGTGACAAGGGTTTTCGTTTTTTCCGGGCTTTTGCGATAGTAGACGTCCGACAGGGTTTCTTCCAGGTAGACCGGTGAGAGTACCCGGCCTTCGAGTTTTGTCGTATCCCCATTCTCGATCAGGAAGTGGTAGGGTTTGAGGAGTTTGTTCTTGCCAAGTTTTGACTCGGCGACCTTGTTGACGGAGACCTGTAGTTTTTCGTATTTCTTGTAGCTTGCGTAGTCATAGGCTTCCATCCGGTTCTTTGCCTTATTGTCGATGACCTGTTTGATCAGTTCGACGGCGGGATTGCCTTTGTTACGGTATTTCTGTTTTGAGTTCCTGACGGTGGCGCTGGCCAGCTGGTTGAATTTGCGGCTGAGGTTGAAGACGATTTCCCGGTCCGGTACCGAGTCCAGGTGGATCGTCCGGGAGTTATAACCCACGATGGTGACGACGACCTCCATGGCCCGTTGATCCGTAGGGATCTTAAATCTCCCTTCGGAGTTGGTGCGGGCGCCACCTCTCAGGCCTTTAATGGCCACGCTGGCATTGGTCAGGGGGGTTTGGGTCGCCGAGTCTTTTACAAATCCGTGCAGCACGACGTTCTGCGCCCTGCTGCCGTAACCGGCCGCGAGGACTATGAGCAATATGATCCAGGCTTTTAGTCTATTTCCTTTCTGTAACATCCTATTTTATTTAAATACAAATCTTTTCTGCAGTACATAGTTGTAAAAAACGGCAATGCTGGTGGCGATGACAATCTTGGCGATCATGAAATTCATCCCGACGAAATGGACGAGTAGGTAAAGACCGGAGACATTCAGGATGAGGTTACCGATCCATACCAGCAGATAGCGGCTGAGCTGGCCGGTCCATTTTTTTTCCTGTGCGCTGAATACCCAGTTCCGGCTGATCAGAAAATGGGCCGTCCCTCCTGTGATCGTACCCGTTGCACTGCCTGCGAGATAGGGCGCCCCCATTACTTTTACCAGCAGGAATGACACCCCGAAGTCAATACCGGTTGCCAGCAGGGAGATCAATTGCGCTTTTGTAAAAGTGAGCATACTTACCAAGGCTTAAACAGGACTATTACTTGCAGGACCAGGTTGGAGTACAACCCGGCCAACATGTCATCCATCATAACACCCCATCCGCCATTCAGTTGTTCCATTTTCCGGATATATAATGGTTTGGCAATATCGAAATACCGGAACAGGAGCAGTCCGATGGCCAGATATTGCCAGCGAACGGGAATGAAGAGCAGGCTGAGGCACATACCGGCTACCTCATCTATGACAACTTTAGAGCTATCTACCCCCCATTTACCCTCCACTTTATTTGCGCTCCAGACACCGATGGCAAACAATAAGGCCGTCACCAATCCTTGTTCCCAAAAATGCTCATTTCCACCCGTCCAGGCAAAATACCAGGCTATACAGCAAACAAGCGCGGCGATCGTGCCTCCGCCTTTCGGGGTATAACCGATTCCCAAACAAGTGGAAATGAGCTGATGGAATTTCTCCATCAGGCGATTATTTCTTCCTCCGCGAAGGTAAACCCTTCGGCGTGGACCAGTTCCTCTCCCATCAATTTACGGAGGGCATTCTGCAGGGTATTCAATTGCTTGAATATATCATGCTCGGGCCGGAATCCGGGCGTGGTCTGTGGCGATTTGAAATAGAAGGACAACCATTCCTGTACGCCGCTGAGGCCGGCTCTTTTTGCAAGGTCGCCGAACAGGGCGAGATCGAGTACCAGGGGAGCTGCCAGGATGGAGTCCCGGCAAAGGAAATTGATCTTGATCTGCATGGAGTAACCAAGCCAGCCGAAAATATCGATATTGTCCCAGCTTTCTTTATTGTCACCATGGGGGGGATAATAATTGATCCGGATCTTATGATAGAGGTCGCTGTATAATTCGGGGCTGAGATCGGGGCGGAGGATATCTTCCAGCACGCTTAACTTAGACACTTCCTTGGTGCGGAAGTTCTCCGGTTCATCGAGTACGTATCCGTCCCTGTTGCCCAATATATTCGTGGAGAACCATCCTTTGACGCCGAGGGCGCGTGCCTGGAGGCCGGGAGCCAGAATGGTCTTCATGAGGGTCTGACCCGTTTTGAAGTCCTTGCCACCGATGGGTGATCCCGTCGTCCTTGCCAGTTCGATGAGTGCGGGGATATCGACGGTGAGGTTGGGTGCGCCGTTGGCGAAAGGAATGCCCTCTTTGAGCGCGGCCCAGGCGTAGAGCATGGATGGGGAGATGTTGGGGTCATCCTCGACGAGGCCGCGCTCGAAGGCTTCGAGGGTCTGATGGACGGCGGTCTGCTCGAGGAATATCTCGGTGGAACCGCACCAGATCATAACCTGACGGTCGGTTTTGGTCTTGAACTCGGCGATGTCGTTCCGGATCTGATTGGCGAGGTCGCACTTGTTCTTGCCAGTCTTGACCTTCTTGCCTTCGAGACGCTTGACGTAGTGCTGGTCGAAGACGGCGGGCATGGGCTCGATGGACTCGAGGAAGGGACGGATCTGTTCGAGTTGATCACGGTCGAGTACCTGTGCGGTCTTGGCGGCGTCGTAGAGGTTGCCACCGAAGATGTCCCAGCCGG
>Ga0210389_10002813_pt1 | contig 13643 bp, 12 predicted proteins | sample IncBWH28OmetaG_FD_160127 | JGI IMG/M metagenome (GOLD analysis project Ga0210389, IMG submission 160127) | Forest soil microbial communities from Barre Woods Harvard Forest LTER site, Petersham, Massachusetts, United States - Inc-BW-H-28-O ...
GTCCGTAACCCGAAGAACCGGGGGCCATTCCACCGGGTGCCCGTGATCAGGACCGCGATTTCGGAGAGGTTTGTGTAGGTCTTGCCGTCATAGATAAACCCTTCCGCCGAGACTGTGACGCGATGGCTCTTGCCCTTCCATTCCCGCACCAGGACCGAGCCGGGTTTGATCCGGCGCGGCAGCACGATCTTGCCGTTTGGCTTTGCGGCATACGCCTTTACCAACTGATCAAGCAGGCGCTGCGCCTGACGGGAGAGGCCGCCATAGGCTTTCTCCTGAATCCGATGTGCGATACTGCGCCGGAGCAGATCTGGACCGAACGCCTTAGGCGGGGCGCCGCGAAACACTTCCCGGTATCTCGCCCGCAACTGGACAATCGGCATCGACGCCAGCCGATCCAACTCGTCCTCGACGGCTGGATCGGTGGATCGGGCGAACCCGGCTGGTTGCACGACAATCATCGTGCCGCGCCGGATTTACCGATCCGGTAGACGCGCTGACCGTCTACTTTCTGGGAGACGAGGTTGAGGGCGAGTTTCTTTTTTACGACGCCTGCGAAGAAGCCGCGGACGGAATGCTGCTGCCAGTCGGTCGCCTTCATGATCGCGGCGATCGTGGTGCCCTTGGGCTCGTACAGCATCTTCAGCACTGTCGATTGCTTGGACGGTGAAGGTGCGGATGATTTCGACGAGGCCGTGTTTGCAGCGGCGCCTGATGCCGCGGCGGGCTTCGCTTTGGCCGAGACCTTGCTCTTGACGGGGCGTTTTGCAGTGCGGGACGATTTGCGTGCGGTCTTCGTCGATTTTGCCTTCGATTTGCTGGTGGCCATCTGGCTCTCCCTGGGAATCAACGACAGCATCATGTGCTGCCACTGACACGACCCCGCCGATCCGAGGGCAGGGCGGAAGGAGGGCAGAAACCGGTCGCTATTGGCGAGAAAGGCGGTTCAGCAGGGAGGCGGCGTCCTGCAGACGACCGGCCTCGTAGATGAGTTGTTCGATATCCATCGAAACTGACACCCCCTCAGTGACACTGCCGGCCAACGCACAGGCTTCGGCGGCCTTTGCGATGCGCGCGGCTTCGTTCAGCTTGGAATGGATTTCGGTCAGAATGATCCGGATTGCCGGCTCGATCGTGGCATGGTCCATGGCGGCTTCTCCCTAAGCGCCACCACACACGCTCCACAGGCCCGGGAAGTCGAGCAGATCCTGAGCAATCTTATGGCGTTGTTCGCCGTCTCCCGAGCATCTTGTGATCGGGGCCCGAAGCGGCTTGGATTTAGGTATTTCGCTTGGAGGCAGCCCTCTTCGGACCCGCCGATTTGCCCTTGCCACCGGCCACAAGGGCGGCCATCAGCCTGAGCGGATCCGCACCAAGGGCTCGGGCGATGGCTATAAATTCCACGACATCGAGCCGGCGTTCGCCGCCCTCGTATTTGGCCACAAAGGATTGCGGCTTTTTCAGAAGCCGGGCGAGGGCGTGCTGGGTGAGCCCGGCGGCCTTGCGAGCCCCGACCATGAGTTCGCAAAAGGCGGCCTGATCGGGAGTGTGGACGGATTTATCGATACCGCGGGTGCCAGATGCCATCAGCCGGGTAAGCTGATCCCATCATCGGATTATCCCAAAAGAGGATAAAATTAACGGCGTTGCGGGATGATACCCACATCGCGGTTCCCCGGACTGGACTTCCCGGCCGGGGCAAGCGCATTGGCGGACAGTCTATCTATCGGATCAAGCCACCATGTCCCAGTCGGCCGAAAATACTGACCTAAGCTCCGCCAAAAGCGAGACCTCGGCGCATTCATTCGATTCCAGCCTGCGGGAGCAGGCGCTGGGCCATATCTTCCTCGGCCAGCTGCTCGCCTTCATGTGGCGGAACGGTGGGCGCGATATCGAGGTGTTGAAAAGCGAGGTCGACCGGGGCGGATATGATGTGGTGCTGGAGTCGAATGGCATCATTCGGCATATCCAGCTGAAATCCAGCTTTCGTGGGTCGAAGGTCCGCGAGGTCGATGTCAGCACCAAACTGCTGCGTAAGCCCGGCGGCTGCATCCTATGGCTCGAATTCGATCGGGAGAGCCTTACGATCGAGGGCTATTATTGGTTCGGCGGCAAGGCGGGGGCCGCGTTGCCGGATCTAGGCCCGCGAGTCGCCCGGCACTCCAAGGGCAACAGCGACGGCGCAAAGAACGAGCGCCCGATCCATCGGGTCCTGACCAGGGGACGGTTCGAAGCGCTCGCCGAAATTAGCGAAGTAGTCGGAAAGCTGTTTGGCTAGGCCTACTTGGTTTCGCGATTTCGCCCAAACTGCGCCATGAATTCCTCCGTCGTCTTCACCCTCTCAGGCACGGCAATTGGCCTGCCAGCCTGCTTCGCATCTGCGAAATTGACGAACTCTCCTGCATCCTCCGCGAGCCGATAGATGTTGCTCATCGCAAAAGGGTTCTTTTGCAAAGCAGCGTGGTAGTTCTTCAAAATGACTGCTTCTGCTAACGTCATCGTGCTAACCTCACCGTCGCTTATCTTTACGCGCCTTAGGACATGGCGCTTGAATGCGGAGATGATATTTTCCTCGCCTTGTCTCTTGCCTCGCGAGTTTCCTGTTCGGCCCTTGCGGAACCGGTTGGCCTTTGGCGGCTTTCCATATCCTACTTCGTAAGTTGAATTTGGCGCGCTTGAGTTTGGCTTCTTCATCGCTGTCTCCTTGTTCTCTACTTCGCTGGCTCGCTACTTGGGCGACCGAAGTCGCGCATGAATTCTTCCGTCGTGCCGGGTCGCTGGGGTACCTCGACAACCGTCGGGTTAGTGGACTTCTCTTGCCGCATGAGGCGCGAGCGATGCATGAGCTTCATGAACTTCGAAAACGCCTTTTGATTGCCTCGCAGCGCTTCGTTCACGATTGCGATCACATAAGCCTCGCGCCTGGAAATCACTTCCCCGTTCTTGCCGCGCTGATCGCCATCCAGGATCTCTTTTATGCTGATGCCTTCCGGTCGCTTGGGTCGGCCTGAAGGGAAACCAGAAGTGCCCTTCTTAAATTGGCCATGTCTCGGCGGCTTGCCGTAACCTATCTTGTAGTCGGGGGGATCAGATTGCGGTTCGGAGGGGTGATTGTCGTAATCGTCTGAGTCAGCCAATTTGCAGCTCCCTTGTGAGTTGGAGCTTGCTATTGAGGGCATATTTCAACTGGAATAAATCACCATAATTCGGAGTGCTAAAATATGAGGACGATGATGCAGGCACGAGAAACATCGCCCGGTTCGTGCGCACCATGATTTCAGGCCCGACGAGACCGCTCGCGAAGACGGTCAGTTAGTTCCTTGATGCTCATGCCGATCGGCCGCCGCTTGGGACGTCCGCTTGGGTTGCCCGATGTGCCCTTGACGAACCTGGTCGCCATCCCGGCTTCGTGCAACTTGTCGTACCTTCCGACGGGGAACTTTGATTCTGAGAGCAGATCAATTGGGTATTCGTCGAATGAGTCAGTCATGGAAGCTCCAAAAATGGGTTTTAGTGGAGCTTCGAAATTATCAGCATTTCGCCCATCGGTCGGTCATTTAAATACGCGTCGATATTATGATAAGGCGCAGGATCTGATATCGCTGGTCCGCGCACGCCGAAGGCATTCTGGCATGCGCGGACCACTCTCGAAAAGGGCCATTAGGCCGCAACGATTCCGAGTCGAGTCTCGGATACTCCGTCAAAAGTGTCGCCCCACAGAGTGAGGAGCGCGGTCTTGCCTGTATACTGCTCCCAACGCCTAATCGCCACATCGACGTACTTCGGGTCAAGCTCGATTGCCCGGGCGCGGCGGCCCGTCTTTTCGGCAGCGATGAGGATCGTTCCACTGCCGCAAAAAGGATCAAGAACGAGACTGCCTCGCTTCGAGCAATCCTTGATAGCATCCACAACCATGGCGACCGGCTTCACTGTCGGATGCATGGCCAGCTCGTCCATTCGTCCGGCGCGCATGGTATTTACACCGTCATAGTCCCACACGTTCGTGCGGTGCCTGCCATACTGACCCAGCTCAAAGGTATTTAAATGCGGGGCAGAGCCGTTCTTCCAGATGAAAACCATCTCATGCTTGGAGCGGTAGAACGTGCCCATTCCCGCATTCGTCTTGTTCCAGATACATACGTTCTTCAACTCGGCGTAGTTGGCATCTCCTGCTGCGAGCATTTCCCGCATATGCCGCCAGTCCATGCAGATCTGGTGGATCGAACCATCGGTCGAATACTTGCACAGCAGGTCATATGTGCTGGAGAGGAAAGCGGTGAACTGACCTTCGCTCATTTCGCCCGAGGCCATGGGAAATTCGCCGTGCTTGACGCGCCCTAATCCAGACACGTTGCCATCGATCTTTACATTGTATGGCGGGTCCGTAAAAACGAACTCAGCCTTGTCGTCATCCATCAGCAACTTGTAAGTTGCTGCGTCCGTGGAATTTCCGCAAACCAGGATGTGCTTTCCAAGCATCCAGACATCGCCCAAGCGGCTGACAGGAGGACCTCCTGATTGCTCGGGTACCAGGTTTTCTGGCTGCTCGCTTTCATCTCCGATGCCTTCGATAATGATATCGACCTCGGCGGGCTCAAAACCTGTCAAGAGCACATCGAAGCCCAAATCAACGAGTCCCTGAAGCTCGATGGCCAGGACCTCGTTATCCCAGCCGGCCTTCTCCGCAAGACGGTTGTCGGCAAGGATATAGGCCTTCTTCTCGGCCTCACTGAGATGAGACAAACGGACGGTCGGCACCGTCTTCATATTGAGCAGCTTTGCTGCCTCGACGCGTCCGTGTCCCGCAATGATCTGGTCATCGTCATCGACCAGAACGGGGTTGTTAAAGCCGAAGCGTTCGATACTGCGCGCAATTTGCTTGATCTGCTTAGGCGAATGGGTACGGGCATTGCCCGGGTAAGGGCGCAAAGAGTGGGTAGGTCGGTTTTCGAAATTCATTTTCGGTTCTCCGTTGAGTGGAAGAACCTTGATAGAGACGTTGACCGTCTACCTTTCTCACCAAGTAGGACGTCGTATTTTGGGAGCAAACAGCGTCATAGGGACGAAGGGCCTGAATCCGGTTCATCGGTGGGGTGCGCATTTGGGTCGTCGTCGGGAAAGTCCCGATCTTCGAGCTTGCCCCGCCATTCGCTAATAGCATTAGCCAGCGATCTGGCAGATATAATGCCCAGATCGTCCGGTTGGGGCCGCTTTTCCAACACATACTCAAGAGCCCTCTCACTCGGTTTCAGTGTCTTGTCGCGATAACCTGAGCCAGTTTTCGCATTGCGGCGCCTAGAAGTTGGCCGTTTCCGCCGTTGTACAAGATATTCGAATAGAGGTAGCACGTGGTCGTAGAGATTAGCGGCCGGTCCGAAGCGGAATTCCTTTTCCAAGCCAGACTGTAGCTTTGGTCCTCGGACAGCCCTGATCTCGCCGCGAAAGTGCTGCACCAGATAGTCGTTGATTGCACCGGGAAGGGCCTTTCCCCGATGCCCCTTGATGATCATGGCCAGTTCCAAATCCGGCAATCGCTCTCGCGCGGCGAGCCTCGCCGCGGCGCGTTGCATCAGCGACTTAAGCGATGCCGGATCTTCAAAAACAGGTTCGCGTATCATGTCATCCTCCTTACGTGAGCGCTAGATTTCGACGGAAACCGACAGGGCGGGAAGCGACAAATAGCGCTTGGCTTTTCGTCGGAGCGTCGAGAGAGATTTGCTTGCGGTGACAATAGTCTGGGATGAGGTTTCGTCAACCAAACGGCGCGTTATGGTAAATGCTCATGGACATTCACAACGATTTTGGACCCCTATCACCCTAGCGCTCGCAAAAATAACGAATGTAGAGCCTTCCTAGGGCGTTTTTCGAAATCGATCACAAGTTCGTAATAGCTGCCGCCGCAATATCGCAGTTTGAGGACTGTGAAGATCTGACGCAAAGAAGGCCGGATTTGGACTACCAAGAAATCCTCGATCGGCGCCGGGCACTAATAATTGGGGCCATTTAAATCGTTGCGCGCGGCACATCATCAAGCACATTTTTCTGTCTGTCATCCCAGCCGGCGCGAATATAACAACGAGAAAGAATGCGACGGAGATCGCCGAGGCAATAGCTGCACTGGGTCTTAAGGGAGTCGTCAAGGACACCGGGACACAAGACGACCAATAAATCGGATTCGCGTAATGTTGGATTTGGAATATTGGCCAGTAGAGCATTCCATAACAATTTGCGAATGGATTCGTTGACGCAAAGCAGGCGTTTTCGGGCGCCGGTCAACAAACTCGATTGACCCGTGACTACTGCTGGAATGGCGGTGGAATGGCATCTAAGCCAGTTCCCTGCGGCATCCTTTGATCTTCGATCGCCAAATAAGAGACCTCAGTCTTCCCAACAAGAGTCGCTCTTGTACACGTGGTTACGGAACCCAGCGGGGGTGATCTCGCAGGGGGAAGGAAGTGCTTCTGGACTGGAGAAGTCGCTTCCTGACGTGTCTTGGTGCTCCATCCGTTAAAGACCAATTCCTCCGTCAATATTTCCGATTCTTTGTGCGAACATCTCCGCAGCTATCGAAGAAAAAAGAAGGTCGACTGTGCCTGCCCGAATAGTAATCCAAGCTTGATGCCATAGCGATCCATGTCGTAAAACCCTCGGGTGCACATGGATGGCGACAGCTTATTGATGCATGGCGTCGTCTCGTTCGGCCCTTTCCGCCTGTTTGCGGCCGAGAGGCAGCTCAAGAAAGGCGACGAGGCACTTCAGCTCGGTGGTCGCGCGCTCGACACGCTGATCGCGTTGGTTGAGCGGGCTGGAGAAGTCGTCACTCAAAGGGAACTGATCTCGCGCGTTTGGCCGGATGTGACGGTGGAGGAGACTAATCTCCGCGTTCATATCGCCAGCCTGCGCAAGGCGCTGGGTGATGGACGCGAAGGCGCTCGCTACATCGTGACTGTCGCCAGTCGAGGCTATTGCTTCGTCGCGCCGGTGACGCGCTCCACGCCGCAGTACTCGCCGTCGAGAGACACCGCTGTCTTCGATCAGCTCCAACGCCTGCCACCCAAGTTGACTCGTACGATCGGCCGCGATGACATCATTCGCGGCTTATCGGCACAGTTAATGATGTGTCGGTTCGTTAGCATCGTCGGTCCAGCCGGCATCGGAAAGACCACCGTCGCAATATCCGTTGCTCACTTGCTATTGGATGGTTTCGACGGGGCGGTCTTCTTCGTCGATCTGGCCGCATTGACTGATGCCAAGCTCGTGCCAACGACGGTCGCGCGAGCGCTCGGGCTTATGGCGCCGACCCAGGATACGCTGAGGGGCCTGCCGGAATTCATTGGCGACAGGAAGATCCTTCTCGTGCTCGACAATTGCGAGCATGTGATTGGCTCAGCAGCCACATTGTCCGAACAGGTCGTTGGCGAGACCCCGCAAGCGCACGTCTTAACAACGAGCCGCGAAGCTCTCCGGGTTGAAGGTGAACATGTCCACCTGCTCTATGCCCTCGATTGTCCACCCGAAGATGTCAGCTTAACATCGGCAGAAGCGCTCACCTATCCGGCTATTCAGCTTTTCATGGAGCGGGCAGTAGCAAGCGGTCATGACGCGGTGTTGAACGATATTGATGCGCCGATCGTCGCTACGATCTGCCGCCGGCTCGATGGAATTCCGCTTGCTATTGAACTCGCAGTCAGTCACGCGGGCCGCCTCGGGATTCGCGGAATTGCGGATCTGCTCGACAATCGCTTTAGCTTGCTCTGGCGAGGTCGCCGAACTGCTCCGCCTCGTCACCAGACACTAAACGCGATGCTCGACTGGAGCTACAACCTGCTTTCGCAGAACGAAAAGGTTGTTCTTTGCCGACTCTCGGTGTTCGTGGGGAATTTCAAACTTGAGGCCGCCTGCTCCATTGCAGCCGACGCGGAGATAGATCAGGCGAGCTCTACCAGGGCAATCATAAGTCTTCTTGCGAAGTCACTAATATCAAAAACCGAATCAGGCGAATCCACGTATTATCGGTTGCTTGAGACGACGCGGATCTTCGCTCAGGCGATGCTTGCCGACCGAGGTGAAAAGAATCGCGTTGCCCGGCGGCATGCGCAGCTTTTTTCCGACTTTCTCCAGCACGACGAACTCATTCAATCGCAGTTCGGCGAGCATGATCTTTCAGGATACTCCGCGCATATCGGCAATGTTCGGGCGGCGCTCCAATGGGCGTTCTCTGACGATGGGGATGTCAGCGTCGGCGTAGAACTTGCTGCCTGGGCATCGGCGCTATTCATTAGATTGTCGCTGCTCGAGGAGTGTGGCCGTTGGTGTGAACGGGCGCTTGCCGGAATGGACGTCGCCGCTTGTGGCGCCAGGCAGGAGATGATCCTTCAGGAAGCGCTCGCACTATCGTTGATGTACACAGGCGGAAATATCGATCAGATTCGCCGCGCAATTGAGCGCGGGCTTGCTCTTGAGGGGACGTTCGGGGACCGGCGGCACAAACTACAGCTCCTTTTCGGAATGTTTAGGCTTCTTATGCGGCTCGCCGACTTCCGCGGCGCGCTCGCTGTGGCGCAACAAAGCGCGACCTTTGCAGAAGCCGCCGAGGATCCGGCTGGCCTGCTCATCACAGATTATATGCTCGGCACTTGTCATCATTTTATCGGTGACCAAGCTGCAGCGCAATTTTACGGCGAGCGTACCATGGCTCGCGCAGCCGCGCCCGGTACGTCGATCCCCGATTTCTTCGGGTTTGATCGGCGCGCCACCGGACCCCTCACCCTTGCACGCGCGTTGTGGTTGCGCGGATTTCCCGATCAGGCATGCAGATTGGTGAAAAGCTCCTTCGATGATGAGCCACTAAGCGGAGTTCACCCGCTTACGACATGCATGGCGATGATTTACGGTTTGCCGGTCTTTCTTTGGAGTGGTGACTTCCGCACGGCCGACGGCTATGTCGCGCGACTGATCGATTATGCGGGACGACACTCGCTAGAGCGGTTCCGGCTTATCGGCCTCGGGTTGAAGGGCGCACTCGCCGTTGCCCGGGATGAGTTGGAAATCGGTATCGGGCTGCTGCGCGGCGCGCTGGAGATTTTGATCGCCAAAGACCGAAATTTTTGGCCACTTAGCCTCCTCATGGGCGCACTCGCCGATGGCCTGCGCAAGAGCGGACAACTGGATGAGGCCCTCCTTACAATCAATCAGGCCATCGAGCGTGCGACGGATCGCGGACCGACCTCCTACGACACGGCGGAACTGCTCATAATTAAATCCCGGGTTTTGGCGGCCATGGCGCAGTACGGCCGCGACGCGGCCAGGAACTGCCTGACCGGGGCGCTTGCAGTCGCAAAGGCGCAATCCGCGCTCGCGCTGGAGCTTAGGTCGACAATAACCCAAGCGCGTTTGCTCGCCGAAGGCGGACAGCGCGATCAGGCCCGCCATGACCTCACCATCGTATACGACCGCTTCACGGAAGGATTCGAAACCGCGGACCTGAGAATTGCGCGCCAGATGATCAAAGATCTGTCGTAAGCCACCTGATTCGGCCCTGTGCGCTGGTCCGGGAGCAGTTTTTGGATGAGCAAGCCGCTGCAATTTCGCAAAAAGTGCTGCAATTTTCCAAAAGCATGATGAGGCGAGGTTCCGTATGTCTATGGCCTGCGGGTTAAGCGTACGCGGCGGCGTTGAGAGCATAAATGCGAGAGGAGGTTGCTGTGGTTACTCGCGTGCACAAGCGCCCCCGTGCAGGTCCGCGTCCGCCTAAATCAAAAAGAGGTGAAACCTCCGCGGAAGGATTGACGGCATGCGTGAGGCTTTATCCAAGTACGAACCAAGGAGACATAGCATGGACAGTCTTGATCCCGCCCGAACGGCTCTTTTAGTGGTCCATATGGCCAAAGGAGTCGCCGGCCAGGTCGACACCCCCTTCAGCCGGCTTTTCCGGCAACGGGCCGAGAAGACAGGGATCATCGGGGTCCAGGCACGGCTGCTGGACGGGTTCCGCGGGGCCAAGGCGAAAGTGGTCTACACCCTGGTCACCTATCAGCTGGGGCTGCCCGGGGTCAGGCCGAACTCTCCGCTGTTTCGCACGCTCGTCGGGAGTCCCACTCTTCTACAGGGTACTCCCGCGGTTGAGGTCATCGACGACATCGTCCCCCGGCCCCATGAGCCGGTCATTAGGGGACAGGCGGCAAACGGGTTCGACGGCACCGTGCTCGACACCATTCTCCGCGTGGCAGGCGTTGATACCATCGTGCTCGTCGGTATCGCGACCGACGTCGCTGTCGAATCCACTGCACGCGCTGCATCCGACCGGCAATATCGGACCATCGTCGTCTCTGACGCCTGCCAAGCCGACAGCGACGAGGCCCACGCTCGCGCGCTCGACGTCCTCCAAAAGTGGTTCAGCGAGACCCCCACCGCAGACGAGGTCCTCAGTGCCCTGAGGATAGCTACCGCCGATTCGGCTCACAGGGCCGCGTGAGCTTGAGCTGTTCGAGCAATGCACTGGGTCCATTTCACATGTTTCACGGCATTAGGCTCGCTTGTGCATTGTTGTTAGCGGGTTCTACCGGCGCATGGGCCGCGGATGCACCGGGTGTCGCGCCAACGGAAATTAGGATTGGTGGCGTATTCCCGTTTAGCGGTCCCGCATCGTCGCTCGGACTGGTGGGCCGCGGCGTGCTCGCTTATGTGCAGTCGGTCAACGACCGCGGCGGCATCAACGGCCGTAAGATCAATTACATTGCGCTCGACGATGCCTATAGCCCGCCAAAGGCAGTCGAGCAGGTTCGCCGGCTGGTCGAAAGCGACGAGGTTGCCTTCATCTTCAGCCAGCTTGGCACCCCGGGCAATTCGGCGGTATCGAAATATCTGGCCTCCAAGGGTGTTCCCACCGTCGCTATCGTCTCGTGCTACAGCAAATTCACCAACGTGAAAGACTATCCGCTGACCACCACGGGTCTTGTTAGCTACGAGACCGAAGGCAAGATCTATGCGCAATATCTGAGCAGGACACTGCCAAACGGCAAGTTCGCGATCCTCTATCAGAACGACGATCTCGGCAAAGACTACGTCGCCGCTTTCAAGGCCTTTCTCGGCGCCGACTTCGATAAGCGGGTGGTGACGGCGGCCTATGAGGTGGCCGAACCGACCATCGAGTCGCAGGTGGTCAACTTGAAGAGCTCGGGCGCCGAGGCCCTGCTCGTGGCTGGCACGCCGAAATTCGCGGCGCAGGCGATCCGCGGGGCCGCTGAGATCGGCTGGAGGCCGACCTTGATCATCAATTTCCCTTCGAGTTCGGTGGCGGGAACATTGAAGCCGGCCGGCCTGAAAAATTCGATCGGCGTCATCGTTGGCACTCTCAACAAGGATCCCAACGACCCAAAATGGAGCGACGATGCGGGCGTCAAGGCCTATCGCGAATTCTTCGAAAAGTACCTCGCGGGCGCCGATATCACCAATACCAGCTATTTGACCGGCTATGAGCAGGGCATGCTGCTGGAGCAGATCCTCAGGCAATGTGGCAACGACCTTTCGCGCGAAAACGTCTCAAGGCAAGCTAAATCGATCAAGGACTTTGTGCTTCCGACGACGCTGCCCGGCATCAGCATCAACACCAGCGCAACTAGCAACATGGTCTGGACCCAGATGCAGCTGCAGCGCTGGAACGGCACCAACTGGGATCAGTTCGGCGAGGTGCTCGGCGCTGCTTCCGAATAGATTCGGATCACCTCGTCCGTCCCAAAATCATTGACGGCAAGCATTGCGATCGCGGTAAGGACGCCGAGACCGCCGGCGCCAAGCCAGACGAAGCGTTCCACAATCCACCAAACGCCGAGCCGCCAATCTCCACAACGATCGCCGCGACAGCCAGGGCCATGCTGACTCAAGGCCAGAATGCGGTTGTGCCGCCACCGCACCGCTGAAATCGGTAAGCTTTTGGATGCCACCGATCAGGTAGGCTGAAACCAGCACGATCCTCGTGAGCCGACGCCATGAGAGATTAGCCGTGATCAAGCGAAGCGTGTCCATTCTTGCTGGCATCTCACACCGCCCAACAGGCGCAACCGAGCGCGCCCCAGAAACTCTTCAGATCAGAGATCGGCAGCTTGCTCGACCAAGCCGTCGCGTGATCGTGCCCATGGATTTTGCACTGATTGGTGCACCCGCAACTCATTGCCATCTTCCGTGCCAACGCCGGTTGGCCGGCATATTCGGCGGAGCCCCAAGCCGCATAACCACCGAACGCGCGAACCGGGGACCAGTCGGGCATCGCAGGTGGCGGAGCGGCGCCATCCAAAGATTTGAAATCGGACGCCGCGTATACGACCTTGCCGCCCACCACTGTCAGATCGGACGTCGTCTCGGCGATCTCGCTCTCGCCGCAGGAGAAGTAATCGCGATCAGGCACGATAAGGTCCGCAAGCTGACCAACCTGGATCCTGCCTTTCTTGCCTTCCTCGTTCGAGAACCAGGTGACGTTTTCCGTCCACATCCGCAGCGCGGTTTCGCGATCGAGGCAATTGCGCTCCGGCGTGATGCGCAATCCGCCCACGGTTTTGCCGGTCACAAGCCATGATAGCGCGACCCAGGGATTATAGGAGGCGACGCGCGTCGCGTCGGTGCCGGCCGAGGTCTTTACGCCCTTGGCCAGAATCTTCGCCACAGGCGGCGTGGCCTCCGCCGCGCCAAACCCGTAGCGCTCGACGAAATATTCGCCCTGATAGGCCATGCGGTGCTGTACGGCGATGCCGCCGCCGAGCGCCGCGATACGGTCAATGGACTGATCGGAGATGGTTTCGGCGTGATCGAAGAACCAGTGCAGACCTTCGAGCGGCATGTCCTGGTTGACCCTCTCGAACACGTCGAGCGCCCGCGAGATAGTTTCGTCATAGGTCGCGTGCATCCGCCACGGCCATTTGTTCTGAAGCAAAATCCGGATGACTCCTTCGAGCTCGCCCTCCATCTCATGGGGCATCTCGGGGCGCGACACGCGAAAATCTTCGAAGTCGGCGGCCGAGAACACCAGATTCTCGCCAGCGCCGTTATGCCGGAAGTAGTCGTTGCCCTGTTTGTATTTCGAGGTTTTGGTCCAGTTCAGAAAGTCTTCCTTCTCTCCCTTCGGCTTTTGCGTAAAGAGATTATATGCGAGGCGAATGGTGAGCTGGCCGTCCTCGCTCAGCTTCTGGATAACGGCGTAGTCCTCCGGATAGTTCTGAAAGCCGCCGCCTGCGTCGATCGCGCCGGTAACGCCGAGGCGATTGAGTTCGCGCATGAAATGCCGCGTGGAATTGACCTGGTAGTCGAACGGCAGCTTGGGTCCCTTCGCGAGCGTCGCGTACAGAATATTGGCGTTCGGCTTAGCTAGTAGTAAGCCCGTCGGATTCCCGTTGGCGTCGCGCACGATCTCGCCGCCCGGGGGCTCTGGCGTATCCTTGGTGTAACCAACCGCGCGCAGGGCCGCGCCATTGAGAATCGCGCGATCATAGAGATGCAGAAGGAAAACCGGCGTGTCCGGAGCGACGGCATTCAGCTCTTCGATGGTGGGTAGGCGTTTCTCGGCAAACTGGTGTTCGGTGAAGCCGCCGACCACCCGGACCCATTGCGGCGGTGGTGTGATCGCGACCTGACGCTTCAGCATGGCCATCGCG
>Ga0210389_10002816_pt1 | contig 13638 bp, 10 predicted proteins | sample IncBWH28OmetaG_FD_160127 | JGI IMG/M metagenome (GOLD analysis project Ga0210389, IMG submission 160127) | Forest soil microbial communities from Barre Woods Harvard Forest LTER site, Petersham, Massachusetts, United States - Inc-BW-H-28-O ...
CAATAAAAAAGATTATGGGAAGTACGCTGATAAAGATGGCACCTTGCATATATCGTTTGTAGCTACAAACCACACAACGGGTGGCAATAGTGGTAGCCCCGTACTTAATGCAAACGGAGAATTAATTGGCACAAATTACGATAGGGTTTGGGAAGGCACCATGAGTGATATTATGTACAACCCAAACATCTGTCGTAATATTACATTAGATGTGCGTTATACTTTGTTTGTAATTGATAAATATGCAGGCGCGGGTTACTTGCTAAATGAAATGAAACTGGTACAATGAGTTGGTTGCAAAAAATAGCAACAACAGATAAGGGCATAAACCTTACTAACATAGTTTTAATGCTATTAAGTACAGCTATTGCTTTTGTTATCCCCTTTAAACTTTTTTTGTTTGTGTACGCGGTGCTAGGCCCTTTACATTATTTGACTGAAATTTCTTGGCTCGATAAAAGAAATTTTTTTATCAAGCAAAAAACGCAAATATGGCCTTATGTGCTTATAGCTTTATTACTTACGGTTGCCGTATTTAATGAAAAAACAGTGTTGAGGTACTATTCAGTAAGCTTAATTATTTGTGTGGTAGTTTATACATTGTGTTTAGTTTTCTCCGGTAAAAATAGTATATCATTGTTATTGTCGCTTCTTGTTTTAATTCTAGCTCTGGCTATTAAGGCAGATAAGATTATGTTTTTGATTTTAGCTTTCGGCATTTTTTTACCGACAATAGTACACGTGTTTTTATTTACAGGTTTATTTGTTTTACAAGGTGCGCTTAAAAATAAAAGTGTTACTGCCTTTATTTCTTTAGCAGTATTTATTGCTTGTGCGGTAAGCTTTGCTTTTATTCATACACCCAATTCAGAAATACTTTCAGTAGCTGAAAAAGGATACATACAAAAATACTTCAGCATCATTAACCAATCCCTAGCTAGTGTGTTTAATATTAGTTTTAGTAGAAATAGTAACGATATTTTTGAGCTACCCGCACTCATTGCTGTGCAGCGTTTTATAGCATTTGCATATACATATCACTACTTAAACTGGTTTTCTAAAACCTCAGTCATCAAGTGGCACGATGTTTCTAAAAGCAGGCTAGGGGTAATTGCAATCTTATGGATTGTATCGGTAGTATTTTATTATGTAGATTTTCGCTTAGGGTTTATGGTGTTGTTTTTATTAAGCATGGTCCATGTTTTTTTAGAACTCCCGCTTAACGTACACTCGGTAAAAGGCATTATTAGTGGAATAAAAAACCGATAAATTTATTTTCTCTCTTTTATTTTCTGACGATGTTTCAAACCCCAATCGCGTAGTGACATAATAACTTCATCTAAAGTGGTGCCATAAGGAGTGAGCTCGTATTCTACACTTACCGGAATAGTGTCATAAACTGTACGTGTAACCAAGGTGTTTACTTCTAATTCCTTCAATTCTTTAGATAGCATTTTAGCTGTAATACCTGTTATTTCGCGGTGTAGCTCTTTAAAGCGCTTATTGCCATGTATTAAAGCAATTATAATCGGTATTTTCCATTTACCACTTAAAATATATAAAGCATCTTGTACAGGTAGTAAGCTCTTAGAGCACTCGGTGGAACTTAACTTACTTGGGTTTTCTAAAAAGTTTTTAGCCATCTTTATGATTATTTAAGAATTAAATAATACACAAAGATACGTTGTTTGACCTAATTTTATTGTAGGTTTACTAAAGTATATCGGTATACTTTGGTATATCGGTTACTAAAGTATAGTTAATGTACATACATTTGTATCAATAAAAACAAAAACTATGTCAACAACCAAATGGGCTTTAGATGCCACACATTCAGAAGTGCAGTTTAAAGTAAAGCACTTAATGATATCAACCGTTACCGGATCGTTTAAAAAATTCGACGCGGCGGTAGAGACTAACGATGAAGATTTTACAACGGCTAAAATTAATTTTTCTGCCGATATAGATTCTATCACTACGAATAATGAGCAAAGAGATGGCCACTTAAAAACAGGCGATTTTTTTGATGCAGCTGCCCATCCTCAAATAAAATTTGAAAGTGCTAAACTTGAAAAAGTGAGTACTGAAAATTATAAACTACATGGCAACTTCACCATTAAAGGTGTTAGTAAACCTGTTGTGTTAGATGTAGAGTTTGGTGGCATTGCTAAAGACCCATGGGGTAACACGCGTGCTGGTTTCTCAATTACCGGTAAAATAAACCGTCAGGATTTTGGTATAAGCTTTGGTGCGGTTACCGAAACGGGTGGCTTGGTAGTAAGTAACGATGTATCATTACACAGTAATATTGAATTTGTAAAACAAGCGTAAATAAATAAAACATAATTAATAACCTAAAAAACAAAAAAACACAATGAAAAAAATCACCATTCTTGCCTCAGTGGCAGCGGCTCTTATGTTCTCATTTACATCAGTAGCTCAAGGCGTTTACACTATGGATAAAGCACACTCTTCAGTTGGCTTTACAATTACTCACTTATCTATCTCGGATATAGATGGGTCTTTTAAAACCTTTGACGCAAAATTAACCTCTACTAAAGAAGATTTTTCAGATGCTTCTTTCGATTTTACAGCAGATGTAAATAGTATCAATACTGATAACGAAAAACGTGATGGTCACCTTAAATCACCAGACTTTTTTGATGTAGCTAAATTTTCTACACTTACTTTTAAAAGTAAAACAGTAAAAAAAGTAGCTGGCAATAAATACACTATTATTGGTGATATGACTATGCATGGTGTAACTAAAATGGTGAGTTTTGAAGCTGTTATTAGAAGTGGCGTTAACCCAATGAGCAAAAAAACAGTTGTGGGTGTTAAAGTAAATGGCGTAGTAAACCGTTCTACTTTTGGTATTGGCGCAACAATGCCTGGTACCATGTTAAGCGAAGAAGTTATTGTAAGAGGAAGTGCAGAATTTTCTAAAGATTAATTCTTCTCAATAAAGTTTAAATAAAAAAGCCGCTCTATATATTATAGAGCGGCTTTTTTATTATGCTGTAATTTTTTCTCTTTTAATTAGCTACTCCGCCACCATCAGCAGTAGGAGCTGCATTTTGCGCTTTAAAGGCAGCAAAGTCAAACAATAAAGTAAAACGTAATGTGTTTTGTAATGGGTTACGTTGTGTAAGTGGTGTTAAGTAACTCATATCAATACTAAACACACTATACTTAACGCCTAAGCCAAAAGTAATATACTGACGATTGCCTTGATATTTATTTTCATAATAGTAACCAGTTCTAAAAGCAAGTAAATTATTGTACCAATATTCTAAACCACCCGAAGCTCTAATTTCCTGCAATTCTCCTATAGCACCGTTAGGCGAGTCAGTAAAAGAACCTAGCATGCCCGGCACTATAGGTCGGTAAGGGTCTTTGCCTGCCACAATTAAATAACTTCCATTACCATCTGGAATACGATTATTATGAGAGTCTAATTGCCAAACAGGCGGACTAGGTACCATTAATTTAGTAACATCACCTAAAAAAGTAATGGTGTTGTACTCATCTAAATGAATTTTAAAACCACCACCTATACGCAATTGGGTTGGTAAAAAACTTTTTGAAGATTGGTCAGCATTATCGGTGTAAGAAATTTTAGTGCCTATGTTTGATAGGTTTGCTCCAAAACTAGCTTCGCCTGTTTTCTCGCCAACATCTAATTTTTTGCTGTGATAATAACACGACATATCAACTGCAAAAGCTCTGCCCGGGTGTGTGGTAGTTGAGCCCCCCGGTAAAGGAATACTATTGGTAAGGTTTGAATTAATATAACGAAACGCTATACCAACTGAAAAGCGCTGACTAAGTTTTTGACTATATCCTGCATCTAAAGCAAATTCGTTAGGTTTATAAGTGCCTATGGCGTTGCCTGTGTTATCCGTAAATTGTACGCTACCTAAAGTAAAGTATCTTAACGATCCTCCAATAGCAGCCATTTTATTTAGCTTTTTATATCCGGCAACCGAGGTTAAACTAATATCGGGTACTAAAGCTCTTAACCAAGGTGTATATGACATGGATAAACCAAAGTCCTTATCTGCAAAAGCATATTTGGATGGATTCCAGTACATTGAATTAGCATCCGGAGAAGATGCAACGCCTACATCACCCATGCCGCCTGCACGCGCATCGGGGGTTATTAATAAAAACGGAACAGCCGTAGTTATTGTACTAAGCCCACCTTTATTGTAATTAACGCCCTGAGAATATGATTGTAACACCAAAGCACATAACCCAACTGAAGCAATTATTTTATTATTCATTTTCTTAATAAGCCTACGAATTTAATTATTTAATTTAAGATTACTAGTTTCTCTATCTTGTCAGCCTTGCTGCCTTCACTATTTTTAACAGTTACTTTATAAATATAAACTCCGCGGGCAAGTTTATCACCATAGTCATCTCTGCCATCCCAGCTAACCCCGTCTGTTCTAAATCCTTGGTTTTCTACCGTTTGTAAAATTGTTTTTACAAGCTTTCCGGTTATGGTAAATATTTGCACTTCTATATTTAAAACGTCGCACGATTGGTTATGCTCAACAAAAAATTTGGTAGATGTAGTAAACGGATTAGGGTAATTAAGCACATGTGTTAAAGCCATTTGCGCATTTTCGGCTACAACAAAATCAGTTGCCGTAGTACTTGAATTATCCAAAACATCCCAAACTTTTAAATTTAAAGTGTGGCGGCCATTTGGCAAACCATGTAGCTGGTATAATATTTTACCCGATTGGTATCTATTTAAATCTGCTTGGTAGTAATCATTTAAAACAACTTCGTGTGGTGTGTTTGCATCTAAAATGGCAGTAATATCATGCCCTAATCCATTTCCGGTAGTATTTACACCTGATGAATCAGCTAATAAGGCATATATAAACGGATTTTGATTAGTAGTACCCCCTTGTACAAATTTATCATCATTCATAAACAACTTAATTCCTGGCCCTTGGTGGTCAACTACCGGGTTGTTACTTGTTCCTCCAATAATAATTTGCCCATAATAACCAGCGGCATCAGTAACATCACTTTGCGCATAGTAACTAATTTTTCCGTTACCAAAGTTATACATGATGTCTTTAGGCACAATAAAAGTGTAACTAAAATCACCTTTGGTAACAGTAGCTTTACCTTTATATAAAACACTTTTTTGTTGAAAGAAGTTTAAAACGTAAGCTGAAGCAGGTGTGTTTTGTGAGTTATTAAGTGTAGTAAGTAAAGTGGGTTTGTCAAAAACGCTTATATATATGCTGCCATTAAATGTATTTAATTTATTCCCTATAGAATCGGATACAAAACCCGTAACAGTATATTTACCCAAGGCCGATAAAGTGTCATTAACATTAGGGGTATAAGCATGTGCGTTTATTTGTACCGGACTAGTATTTTGTTTTGGATAAGATAGTGTAACAGCAGGGTCGCCAAGAAGGGAGAAATGTAAATAGTTAGGCTGTGTATGTTTTGTCATACGAATAATATCACCTAAGGTAGGACGTCTTCCATTAACTAGTGAGTCTATTGCTGCTTCATAAAAAGGAGGCCCTAAAGTACTGCCGTCGGGCACATAAGCAACTCGGGTAGTTGTAAATAAACCTATGCCACCACCATTAGGGTTTAGCAAAATGTCTTCGCCAGCCGATTCTAAAGTTGGGTCATCGTATCTACTAAACTCACAGGTAGCAGTAAAAAACAAAGGCATGTTATTAATGTTGTTCCATTGTTCTATCTGACCTATATTAATAATATTCTCATGTGATAATTCAAGTACATCTCCGTGGCCAGAATAACCCATTATTAAAGCTCCTTTTGCTATACGATTATTAATAGCGGTTACCACATCAGGATATCGTCTGCCACCCGGTACGGCTTCTACCTGATAAGCATCTTCATAAATTTTATCAATGTTATAAGTAGGGGCAAGATTCTTTATCAAAGATGAATTGAATTCTTGTTGATCAAAAAAAGCAGTCTCACCTGAAGTACCGGGGTTGGCATCATCAGCAATAAGGGCAATCCAATTGCGCCAATCGGGTGTGTTTTGTGTAGCTTGGTCGCAACAGCTTGCTGTTGGCTCCACTCTATTATAATATTGCATTATTTTATTAGCAACACCAGTAGCCTCACTAAAATTTTTTACAGTTAAGCGCCCAACACCTATGTCTATAATTCCATTTGGGGCTCCTGATATAGGATCTATCAAGCCTTCATTATCATCTAAAAAAACGTAAAAATCATCAGCCGTTTTTGAATTGATAACACTCCAGGAGTTATATGTTTCAAACGTAGGAACTAATACAGTATTAGTGGGTTCGTATCTGTCTTTCTGTCTATAAGATCCTGTTCCAAATAGCAATAAATATTGTGGCGGATGAGATGTTTTATAATACATGCGCACAAACTCGCGTATGGCGGTTATATCCTGCGCACCCGATGAAAATTCGTTATAAATTTCATCAGGAGTAACAATTACAGGTGTTAAATGCTCATATTTTGGATTTGCATGAAGGTCAGCAAGTTGTTGAGCTGGGGCTTTAGGGCCTATAAAACTTGAAGGTGCTATAATAATATAATCGGCAGGCCCACCAACCATAGCATGCAAATTTTGATTGATTATATGCCCCACTAACCCAGGTGTTTTGTATGATGTTCCATCAAAAGCAATAAATTGTTTTAATGTATCTGTTGCTAAAGCAAACGAATAAGTATTAGATGCGAACGTGGTTTGTTGTTCGCTAATATTAAATTGATCACTAACATTCCAAATACGTAATGTAGAGGAGGATGTGCTTTGTAAGTTAAATTGCGAAACAGCATTTGTACCAATACAACGGTAATCTCTAAAAGTCATTTGGTTTCCAAGCATAGTTAGTGCGCGGCGAGCAATTACCCAAATATAATTTAGCCAACCGGTTTCATCGGTATATGTGCGGTTCACACTTACAGTAATATTAGGATTTGTACTATTGTACATAAAATTTTTGCAGCCGGTCCCCGGTTCGGCTGCATCACTATCAAAATTAGTTCCGGTTCCAAAAAAAGTTATTGGATACGACCCTATAGAGGCATAATTTATGTCAAACGTACCCGCTGTGTTTATACGCCTGCCAACTAAATCTGTTTTTAACCAAACCGTATCTTGCTGTATGTTAGGAAACGCAAAATTGAAAGAATAACTCGGTGTATTATCAAAGTTTTCGCCATAAAATTCTCTGCCCGATGTTACTAAATTGATGGCATCGTTTTCATGCACCAAAAAATCATCAAAACTGCTAACTATGTTAGTTACAGATGCAGATGAGCTAGGTTTTGAAATAATTCTTTTCCCCTTAATAGGATTAGAAGATACATCTACGGTTAAAAAATAAAAAACCGAATCAGAATAATAGTGTTTGCTTCTCGTATATCGGGTACAAACATTCGAGCCGGCATTGTACTTCCACTTGTGCGGCGACTGACCGTAAAATAAAATATAATCATTGGCGTCAAATGAGCCGTCGGCCTCACCTTGAACAAATATGGCGTTTTCGGTTAAATCATCATAATGAAAATCACTATTGGCTTCTGATAAAATTTCGCCTCCGTTACCATATATTTTAATGTATCGTGGGTCAATGGTGCTAGAAAGCCCCATTTGTTGCAACATTTGCCCCAACATATTTTTATCAATTTTATATACAGCGTTTTCGGCAGTGCCTATTTTATACCAAGCACCAATTGATAATACTGATGAGCTTGCGGCGGCCTGCGTTCTGTGCTGGTTGCCGCTACGTTGGTTATTTTGAAGTGGCTCTGATGTTGGTTGCCATTGTATGCGGTACGATACCAGTTTTTCTATTTTACCGCTTGTTTTGCTAATCCTAAAAGGCATTATTTTACAGCACATTTGAGGAACTTTCCTATATGTCCTTACAGATGATTCTATTACATCAAAATTGGCGGTAATGTAATTTTTATTTACACAGGCTTCTTCTTGTGGAGTTAATGACTCGGTAGCTACAGGCTCTATAATGGCTTGCAGTTTAACGCCTTGTTTGCAGCTTTCTTGTAAATATAAACAAGGTAAAAAACCTTTTTCTTCTATAGTAAAAGAACCCTCGAAAGATAAGGCCTTAATTATCTCTCCTTGTCGTGTAAAAGAAAACGGGGCACCCCATTTTATTTTAACAACACCAACTTCTTCGGGTGCAATGTTTTTTTGTAATTTAAATGATTGAGAAACCATTTTACAAAAACCCAACAACACAAAAACAACTATGTAAATCCTTTTGTTAAAAATCATTCGTCCTAAAATATGAAACTTATTTGGCAGTTTAACGTATAAAGCTACATATTATTGTTTTTAATTATTTTTTTGCTTTAAAAAATAAAAATGCTAAGTTTGTGGGTGAAACTGAATAATTATTATTCTATGATTAAAAAAATTACGGTATGTTTTTTATTGTTTCTTAGCATTTTCGTTACCGAAAGTGCGAAGGCACAAGATCCTCAGTTTACGCAATTCTATGCAAATCCATTATACTTAAACCCTGCTTTTGCGGGCACAGCGCGTTGCCCAAGGTTTTGCATAAATTATAGAAATGAGTGGCCTGGCTTTAATAAAACATATATTACAACAAGTGTTTCTTACGACCAACACATCGATGCTATATCGGGTGGTATAGGTTTATTGGTTATGCAAGATAGGGCGGGTAACGGTACTTTAGTAACTACCGATGCCAGTTTTATGTATTCTTATCAATTAAATATTAATAGAGAGTTTTCTTTAAAATTTGGTTTACAGGGCACTTATCACCAAAAAGTACTAGATTGGACTAAATTAAATTTTGGCGATATGATTGACCGTCGTCGTGGTTTTGTTTACAATACAAACGAAAACCCACAAAATTACCCAAACCAAACAGTTAGAAATGCAGATGTATCAGCTGGTATATTAGGCTATAGCAAACGTTACTTTGTAGGTGTTGCGGTAAATCACTTAACCCAACCAAGCGAAGGGTTTATTTTTAAAGATAATAGCCCGCTGCCAATGAAATTAACGGTACATGCCGGCGCAAACATTCCTTTAGAAAAAGGTGGAGAAACTTATATTAGTCCTAATATATTGTACCAGTATCAAGGTCAGTTTCAGCAACTTAACTTAGGCATATATTTTGTTAAAAAGAATATAGTTGCTGGTTTATGGTATCGTAATCAGGATGCTATGATTGCTTTAATAGGCTTTCAAACAGATAAATTTAAGTTTGGATACAGCTACGACGTAACTATATCTAAATTAGCTAACGTATCGGCTGGTTCGCACGAAATTTCGGCGCAGTTTCAGTTAGCTTGTCGCCCTAAACATCGTAAATTCCGTACGATTAGTTGTCCATCATTCTAAAAAAATGAAAATAATTGTAACTTTGTTCACTTTTTTACGTTAAAAAGAAATCTATACACGAATAACATGGCAAAAACAACCAAATTATTAAAATCCATTGCGCTTTTTTCAGTTGGTGGATTAATGATATTTTCTTGCAGCCAAGAAAGATCGCCTATTACAGGATGGGCCTACAACACCTCAGAAAATGGGGGGTTTGAGAAAGTGCCTTACGAAGAGCAAGAAACTGGTCCTGGATTGGTTTTAATTGAAGGTGGTACTTTTACTATGGGTCGTACAGAGCAAGATGTTTTGTATGATTGGAATAATGTTCCGCGTCGTGTAACTGTTTCTTCTTTTTATATGGACGAAACTGAGGTGACTAATTTTGGCTATTTAGAGTATCTATATTGGACTAACCGTGTATTTGGTCCAAGTTATCCTGAGGTTTTTGTAAAAGCATTGCCCGATACATTAGTGTGGCGCGATAAATTAGCTTATAACGAACCTTATGTAGAATATTATTTACGTCACCCGGCTTATCGTAATTATCCGGTAGTTGGTGTAAACTGGTTACAGGCTAACGATTTTTGTACTTGGCGTACCGATAGAACAAACGAGTTTATCTTAATTCGCGAAGGTTTATTAAACCACGTACCAACCCCATCTGATCAAGATTATTTTAGTACCAAAGCTTATTTAGCAAATAAATGGCAAGGGCAGTTAAAACAAAAATTACCTTCATTTGATGAGCAACAACCAGAGCGTGATGTGCGCATGGAAGATGGTATATTTTTACCTGATTTTCGTTTACCAACTGAAGCAGAGTGGGAGTACGCAGCGTATGGTTTAATAGGAAACACAGTTGGAGAGCGTATCACAGATCGTCGTATCTATCCTTGGAATGGACATGGAGTTCGTAATCCTGAAGAAAAATACATTGGTCAAATGCACGCTAACTTTATACGCGGTGCTGGTGACTATATGGGTACTGCGGGTTGGTTAAATGATAACGCCGATATTACTGCGCCGGTTTACTCATACTGGCCTAACGATTATGGTTTATATAATATGGCTGGTAACGTAGCTGAGTGGGTAATGGACATTTATCGTCCAATGACTTCATCTGATGCGAGTGAGTTCCGCCCTTTCCGTGGTAATGTATTTAAAACACAGGTTAGAGACTCAACTGATAACACTATTGCAACTAACACAGATGGTGTATTAATTGATAAAGTAGATCATACTAAGAAAAAAGTGAATCCTCCTACAGCACATGGTGTGAGTCAGGAAACGCAGGAATTTGCTGATACTAGCATCGTAAATTCAGTACCGGGTCGTGTATTGTGGAGAGATGTTAGCATTGCTAAACCGGAAGATAAATTAGATGAAAGAAGAAACTATAAAACAAACGATTACCGTGATTATTTAGATGGTGATGTTAACTCAAGTCTTTACTTCGCTGAAGGAGAAGATGCCTTTGGAGAAAGAACTGGTAAAATGATGTATGAGTATGCTAAAACATCATTAGTAAATAACTGGAGTCGTGTTTATAAAGGTGGTAGCTGGAGAGATCGCGCTTATTGGATGAATCCGGGTAGCCGCAGATTCTTAGATGAAAAACAAGCTAAAGATTATATTGGATTTAGATGTGCTATGACTCGTGTTGGTAGCCCAACCGGATTAGGTAAATAACATTGTTAATAAAACAATTTAAAGCCCTGAGTTTATAGCTCGGGGCTTTTTATTTTAAGGGTCTAATAAAATGCTATGGATTTACTATACACTAAATTTCTTTCTTGTAATCAAAACATTACAACAGATACACGTAAAATAACCCAAGGCTGTATTTATTTTGCCTTGAAAGGAGATAAGTTTGATGGAAATATATTTGCTGAAGATGCTTTAGAACAAGGCGCAGCTTATGCTGTGGTAGATAATGCTAAAGTTGTTAAAGGCGATAAATATATTTTGGTGCAAGATGTTTTAACAACACTTCAGCAACTGGCAAACCATCATCGTAAGCAATTAAAAATTCCGGTTATTGGCATTACAGGCAGTAACGGTAAAACCACTACTAAAGAATTGGTGCATGCCGTTCTATCTAAAAAATATAATACACAGTACACCCAAGGCAATTTAAATAACCATATTGGCGTGCCTTTGACATTGCTTACTATAACCCCTCAACACGAAATGGCTGTTATAGAAATGGGAGCAAACCATCAATTAGAAATTGATATGCTTTGCAGAATTGCGGAACCCGATTTTGGTATTATAACCAACATTGGTAAAGCCCACTTAGAAGGTTTTGGCGGCATAGAAGGAGTGAAAAAAGGGAAGAGCGAATTATATAAATATTTAAAGGAAAAAAATGGCACAGTTTTTTTGCATGGAGATGATACTGTATTGGCAGATTTAGCTAAAGAAAACAACAAAGTAACCTACGGAACAAACAAATTATATGATGTATTAGGTAAGTGCAATAAAAACAGCTTGTTTGTAGAGTTTGCTTGGCGCACGCGTTACAAAGCAACTGAAGTTAAAGGAGCTGATTATATTAAAACAAATTTGGTTGGCGTTTACAACTACAACAATGCTTTGTGCGCGGCCTGTGTGGGTAATTATTTTAAGATAGAAGAGGGGGCTATTAATGAAGCTATACAGAATTATCTACCAACTAATAATCGCTCGCAATTGCAAAAAACAGAAAACAATAGTTTGATTTTAGACTATTACAATGCTAACCCAACTAGCATGCAAGCAGCTATCGAAAATTTTTACAATATGAGTGCTACTGATAAGATGTTGGTGCTAGGTGATATGTTGGAGCTTGGAGAAGAATCGGTTGTAGAACACCAAGCCATTATTAATTTGCTGCACGAAAAAAAACTGAATGATTATTTATTAGTTGGCCCAATTTTTTCGTCGCTGCAAAAAGAGAAAAGCTTTGTTACATCTAAACAAGCTGGCGAATTTTTACAAAATAACCCAACAAAAAACAAAACTATACTTATAAAAGGTTCAAGGGGAATTGCTTTAGAGGAAGTGGTAAAGGTTTTATAGTTTTCTTTAACAAAAGAATTGCTTTGCTACTAAAGAATGATTGTATTTTTGTAACTCTAGATGAATCATTCTGTTTATAAAAATAAAATTACTTGTTTCTGTTTATTGTTCCTATTAGTTACTAGTAAAACATTTTCTCAAATAGGTGCCGAGGCGCAAGGTGGTAGGGCAAGTTTATGGGCTGCATTTGGCATCGATCAAAAAATTTCTGAACGCTGGCTATCTGTTACCGATATTGGTTACGGCAGGCACAGCGACCCAAACAATAATACATTTTTAAAACGTCAGGGCTTAAATGTATTAACCCAAGATTTTATTTATAAAGCAAATAAGCATTGGAGTTTTTCTGTTTCAATGGGTTATTGGCGAAGAAATTTTTATGATGATAACATTCCGTACAATGTCAGAAACTACCCACAACAGTTTAGAAATGAAATCCGTCCGTATCAAAAAACGTACTATCATCATGCTATAAAAAATATAAAAGTAACCCATGTTTTAAGAACCGATTATAGGTTTTATTACGATCAAACATTTAATCATAGATGGGCTACGCCTTTTGAGTTTAGAGCTCGTTATTTACAATCGTGGAAAATTCCTTTAACAAAAAACAAAAAAAATTTCATAATTCCTATTGATGAGGTTTTAACAGCTATAGATAAATATTCTGCTACGGTAGCTCAGCAAAAAAACAGTAGATGGTCACCTTACCAATTTACAGAAAACAGACTCTCTCTTTATTACAGACGAAGTTTATTTAATCAAAAAATAGACATAGACTTGGGTATCATGTGTCAATATTGGAGGGATAAACCTGGTATAAGTACATTCAACACTTCTTATAACATAATGTTTGATATTATTATTAAGGAGCCTTTTACTTGGAAAAAAGATAAAGAAGTTGCTCCTCAGAATTAATAATTCCGTAACAAAAACGCAATGTAAAATTACGACACTTCCATTTTCCACTCTTTAACTTTGTTTCAAATTAAATGTGTTGCCATGACTTACTTTGAAAGAACTTACTTGCAAAAAAACAAAACAAACATTTCTATAAAAGAAAGTAAAAAATTGCAAAAATTACTTAGTGCTAAGGCTCTAGCCAGTAGTTCAGATTCTAAAGGATTAAATACTGCTGATTTGAAAAGAATGATGAAGCCAAAAACATCTCCTGTAATGGATTTTAATGTTGAAAG
>Ga0210389_10002817_pt1 | contig 13635 bp, 9 predicted proteins | sample IncBWH28OmetaG_FD_160127 | JGI IMG/M metagenome (GOLD analysis project Ga0210389, IMG submission 160127) | Forest soil microbial communities from Barre Woods Harvard Forest LTER site, Petersham, Massachusetts, United States - Inc-BW-H-28-O ...
AGTTCATAGCTGAAGGCCGGCCAACTAAAGAAATCGCCGACATCCTTTGCCTTTCGGTGCGCACGGTCGAGTTCCACCGCTACCGTCTCATGGAGAAACTGGGAACGCGCACGGTGGCGGATCTCACCCGATTCGCCATACAGGAAGGCCTGACCGGCACCGTCCAGCAATAGCTTTACTCTGCGCGAAGCAGCTCTGCCGGGTCGATCCGAATCGCGCGCACAACGGGCGGTAACGCGGCCAGCGCCAGCGCGCCGAGCATCGTGGCGAGAGGCAGGACCAGCGTAGAGGGCTCGCCCACTCTCACTTGATACAGCAGTGCCGTGATGTAACGTTCCGAGGCAAGGCCAAAGCCGATACCGACAGATGCACCGATGACAACCATGGCAAATGCCAGGAGCGTCACACGCGCGGCTATGTTGACGGAGGGCGCGCCAAGGGCGATCCGGATCCCCAGTTCGCGGCGGCGCTCGAGGACGGCATAGTTCAGCACCCCGTAAAGTCCGACCCCGGCGAGGATAAGGGCGACGGCGGCGAAGAAGAGCGAGAGCGCCGCCAGGAGCCTCTCGCGGACCATTTGCGACCGCACCAGTTCTTCCTGGGTCACGATGTTGGCAACACGGATGTCAGGCCGTGATACATGAATCATGCGCCGCAGCGTGGCCGCCATGGCCAGCGGATCCGGCGTCCTGGTGCGAACCAGAAATGTGGCTCTATTGTGATTCCTTTCGACACCGCCATCGAAGCCACGGAGCGGAAGATAAGCGGTTGCAGGCACGGGAAGGCGCATATCTTCATAACGCGCATCCGGCACCACACCGACGATGCGCATGCGCACGCGGGCGTCGCCGTTGGTGAACGTCTGGGCTTCGAAGGTCCGTCCCACTGGACTCTCATCGCCGAAGTAGCGCTGAGCAAACTTCTCATTAACGATGGCGACATCGGGGTATGCATCGTCCCAGCGGAAGTCCCGGCCTTGCAATATTCCGAGCTTCATGGTTTCGAACCAGCCGGGTGACACGCCGAGGATCCAGGTGCTGTGGGACCAGGTCCCATCCGGTGCGTGGCCATTGGCCCACACGAATCGGGTCATGGCATTGTTGCTCATCAGCGCGTACTGCGCCACGGCAGCCGATTTGACTCCTGGCGTCGATTGCAAGCGCTGCGCGAGTTGATACCATTCCTCAGCCGCCAGGCCCGTTTTACTGACCGATTCCAGCGCCAGGACGCGCGGCGAAGAAAAGCCCGTCGGCTGATTTGCCATTCTCTCGAACGTCGAGATGAACAATCCGGATACGAACAGCACGAACAGACAGAACGCTACTTGCGCCGCCACCAGGGCGTTCATCAGACGACGCCTTCCGTGCGGATCTGCACCGCCCTTCAACGCGGCCGCCGGCTTTATCGAAGACGCGCGGAATGCGGGAACAAGACCGAAGAGCATGGTGACCATGAACGTGAGGGCCACGGCAAACAGCGTTGTGAGCCAGTCCGCATTGAGAGCAAGGCGCACCGGGTCATCCGGCGGATTGAGCCGGCCCAGCACGAACGGCGCGGCCAGCCACGAAAATGCCAGACCGAGCGCGGAGGCAGCCGCGGCGAGAATCGCGCTTTCAATCAGAACAAGCTGAATCAGGCGGGAGCGCCCGGCACCGATTGAAACGCGGAGCGCCATTTCGCGCGAACGCGCTCCGGCCTGGGCGGTCATCAGATTTGCCATGTTTCCGCAGGCAATCAACAAAACCAGCCCTACCAGCACTGCAAAGATCGTCAGTGAACGCTGGTAGCCGTGCTGCGTTCCAGATCTTCCATTGCCTGCGGGCTCCAAAGCGATTTGGGCTTTTAGGAAGACATCTTTCTCCTGCTGCTGCCGTCCCGCCGTCCAGGTTTTCACTTGTTCTTCCCGGTACCGATGAAGCGCCGCTCGCAGCTTTTCCTGAATCCGCGCCAGATTTCCGCCGGGCTTCGGGCTGACCCACATGCGGAAGCAATTGCAGGTTCCGGAGACGAATGGGCCGCTCATCGTGTCGGGGATGAACACATCCGTGAAAGTGCCTGGATCGGTGCCCGTGAATCCCTTCGGCGCCACGCCGATAATTTCGTAAAGGTCGTTGCCGATGCGGAAGGAGCGGCCGATAATGCCAGGGTCCCTGGCGAAGCGCCGCGACCAGTAGTCCCAGGAAATCACGGCATACGGGTGCGAGCCGGGCGTGAGGTCGTCGCTTTCGGAAAGAAGGCGCCCGAACGCCGGCTTAAGTCCGAATTGGCCAAACATCTCTCCCGAAACGTATTGGCGCGAAGCGCGCTCCATGTTCTCATCCGAACCGAAGGTCAGGTCGATCCGCATGGGAATGGAGATCGCCATGACGTTTGCATCGTCGATCGCCGCGGCGCGCAACGAGCGCAGCGCCGGGTAGTCGAACCGGTCGATGCCGGTCTCGAACTTTCCATCCGAATAACTTTCCCAGGTGATTACGTAAAACCGCTCCGGTTGGGCGATCGGCAGGGGCCGAAGAAACAGCGCGTCGATCAATCGAAATGCCGACATACACGAGCCGATGCCCAGAGCGAGCGAAAGGATCGCAGAGGCGGAAACAGTCTTGTGTTTGACGATCTGCCTCCAGCCGGAGATCACGTCGGCCATGAGGGATTCGAGCCAGTGTGCGATCAGGGTTTCGCGTGCGGCTTCGTGGATACGGAGGCGTGAACCGAATGCTCGCAGGACCTGGCCAGGCGGCCGTCCGTCGGCTTGCGCTTCGTCGAGATGAGACTGCAGTTCCTCACCGATGTCCCGATCCACCCTCTCAGACCGGAACACGTTCGTCAGACGAGTCCATCGGGACATGGATCAGGCCATCCTCAAGACGCGATTTACTGCGGAGGTGCTGGTCTGCCATCGGGATTCTTCGGCGGCAAGCTGTTTCCTGCCCGGCGCTGTCAATTCGTAAACTCGGGCTCTCCGCCCCCCTTCCCGCGTGATCCATTTCGCGCGCAGCCATCCGGATTCCTCCATTCGCCGGAGGGCCGGATAGAGCGAACCTTCCTCCACTCGCAGCGCGCCTTCAGAGGTTTCCTCGATCGCAGTCATGATGGCATAGCCGTGGAGACGGCCCTTCCGGCAAAGAATCTTGAGAACCATCAGGTCAAGTGCGCCTTGAAGCGAGTCCTGCCGCGCCATACCCAGATATCTTAGTACAAGACGCGCACGGTATATCTGAAAGCATGGGGTCTGCAACTCCGGGCAAAATCATCCTGGTCCGCCACGGCGAGACCGAGGCCAATCGCCGCCGCTGCTTTGCGGATTCAGACGAGATTCCGCTGACGCAGACGGGATGCCTCCAGGCGGAGCAACTGGCTGTCCGACTGGCTGCTGAATTTCGCCCGGCGGCGCTGCTATCGAGTGCCTACTTGCGTGCCAGACAGACCAGCGAAATCATTGGACGCGTCCTGCAGATTACTACGGAGGTCGTCACAGGTATCCACGAACGAAATTTTGGCTGCCTCAGGGGACATTCGTACGAGAGGCTGGGCGACCTGATGACGGAAGAAGTTTTTCGCGACCCAGCCCGAACCCGGCTATGGAGGCCCGAAGGCGGCGAAAGTCTGGAAGACGTGCGGGCCCGCGCCGTGCCTGTTCTCGACGCCGTCAGAGCGCGATTTCCGGGCAGGCAGGTCGTGGTCGTTTGTCATGGGGCTGTGATCCGGGCGATCTGTGCCCACATCACTGGCGACTGGGACGAAACGCGCGTTCTGGCAAACTGCGAGATCACGGTCGTCGATCACACGCCGGAGGGTTGGAAAGAGCCCGAAACGCCCCTTTATCCGATTTCCGGGCGAACCGTCACACTTTCGTAGATCACGCGCTGACAATATTTGGTCGAAGCTTGTATTGGACCTGACTCCCCTTTACAATCCCTGCTATTGGAGGAGAACTAACGTGCGGCCAAATACTTTGGCGATCGCCGCAGTAGGTGCGATAGTTGCGATTTCGAACCTGACAGCCGGTGCGATTGATGTAAACACCGGTGCTTCAGCCACCGCGACTTACGGGACTTTCGGCATTAACGCGGGTCCGTTTCCGTGGAGTGATCTCGGATTTACGGCCGGGGCGAGTGTCTCAAATGGGCAACTTCAGGTGCAAACGGGCGGTTCTACGGCGTTTAACTTCAATACCACGCTGACAAGCGGCGAGAACTTCATTCCCACCAGCACGCAGGTGAGCCTTGGCTATAATCCTGGCTGGTCGAGCTCTTCGTTCAACACGACTTCGGCGGCCACCGGTAATCTTAATAGCAAATTCGTTTACAACATCGGTCCCTTCAGCGGTTCTGATACCCTGCTGAACGTGAATCTGGGCGCTCCAGGCGCCAGCAAGGATCTTTCCAGCGCATTGAACGCGGGATCAGGTCTCGTCAACTCGTTCACTACCGCCAATGGTCCGGGAGTGAGCGCGTCGCTGACACTGTCGGCCCAGGCATTTTTCGTAACGGTCGCGAGCGCCACGCTCGGAATCAACATAGGAACGCAGATTCAGCAATCGGTGTCCGCTACTCCGACCGTCACCAACGGCGATCTCGTCTGGTACGACACAACCCAAACGTATAATGCTTCCGATCCCTTCACATTCGTATCGGGATCTGGCGGCGATGTTCTGAATACTTTTGAGACTCCTCCTGCCAGTCTTGGGCTCACCGGCGGGGAGACGTTCTATATGAATATATTGCCCGTGGTTGAGCTCAACATGCCCGTCACGAACGACTCCCAGGTGAACGTACCTGCCAGCATCTTCGCAAATTGGGACATATTCGGCGACAGTGGTTCGCACAACTGGCCCTTGGGGAACCTGTTCAGTCTCGGTACCGGTCCGCAGACCTTCAACTTCAATCCCACGTTTTACGGCAATTTTTTCTACAGCGTCCCGCTGGAGTACATGGCGCCGAACCCGAATTGCCCGCCCACAATCGCATGCTTTCCTACCTACCAGGTGGAGGGGTCGACACCGAATAGCAACAACGGCGGAATTCCCCCCACGGGCTTCAACCCGCCGACTGGCAACGTGCCGTGCGACCCAGGGGTTCCCTGCCCCGCGCCCCCTGGCGGCTATGGCAACCCGAACATGGGACCGCTATTCCCGGAAAACCCCAACGGAGGCGCTCCCTGCAACCCCCTCACCGGAGGCGATTGCATCACCACGGTGAATCTTTCGTCCTCGCCGGAACCTGATGGCGCTTTCCTGCTTGGAGCGGGACTGCTTCTGATAGCCGTGTCGCGCGGATTCATCGGAAGGAAGGCCGGACGGACGAAACCTCCCACGACTCGGCAGTGAAGACGCCGCGAGGGCGCTCGCGAATCACGCCAGCGCAGTGGCGGCCCATCCTGGGTGATAGCAAACTGCTGGCCCCCCGATTTCAACCGTTGCGGTTCGCGTGAGACCGGAGTTCGAGGCAAAGCTTACCGATGTGCCTCCCGTCCCCGATCCACCGGCACCAGGAATGAAGGAGGAATCATCTGGAAGCATTTGCCAGGGGCAACCGGCCTGCGTGATCACCAGAACCGGCAGAGAGTCGGCGACTTCCTGGACCGAAGTTGCTGCGGGAGTCAGCTCCCAGGTGCAACCCGTTGAGCGCGGGGACATTGTCCTGACTGTCGAGAAAAGCAATACCGAAGTATTTGGCGTTAGCGTGAAATCTGCGGGTCCCGGCGCCGCCGACGCGGGAAACAGCACATCCAACGCATGTGTCGAGGTATTGCTGATGATTACCGGTGTCGTGGATCCAGCGGAGTCAGTAACGGTGATTTTCAGATCGGCCCGCATGCCGAGATCGAAGGCATTCAGAGGATAAATGCTCCCGGGCGCGCAAGTGGTTGACTGAAACGGTCTGGACCTGGGTGAGCGCGAGGGAGTTGCTGGAGGCGATCTTGAGCCGCACGAAGTCCGGGCAGAGGTTCAGGCTGCTCTGCGCCAAGAGCGAGCGCAAACCGCGAATGAGATGCCCTCAGCAGGTTCGAATTACTGGCTACGCATTCTAACCTGAACTGGTTCGCTTTCAAGAGCGGCTGTTAGAATGTAGTTTCTCTTCCCTTGCAGGCGTCTCCCTCGGGTCCATTGAACGATCAAAGCGGTTTCGGCGAAATCGTGGTGCGTGGTGCGCGCCTGCACAATCTGAAGAACCTCACCCTCTCGATCCCGCATAACAAGCTCACTGTAATCACCGGCGTATCCGGTTCCGGCAAGTCGTCGCTCGCCTTCGATACGATCTACGCCGAAGGCCAGCGCCGCTACGTCGAATCGCTGTCGGCCTACGCGCGGCAATTTCTGGAACGCATGGAGAAGCCGGCGGTCGACGAGATCGACGGCATCGCGCCCGCAATTGCCATAAGGCAGAAGAACAGCACTAGGAATCCGCGCTCAACCGTTGCCACCTCGACCGAGATCTACGATTTCATGCGGCTGCTGTGGGCGCGGGCTGGGCGGACGTTCTGCCCCGTTTGCGGGCGCCGCGTCGTGAGAGAAACTGTGGATCAGGTGGCGCAGAGGATGCTCGCCTCACCTGAAGGAGAGCGCTTTCTGGTCCTGTTTCCGGTGAAGCACGAGGCGGGTCACATCCCCAAAGCCGTTCTCGCCGAACTGCGAACGCGAGGCTTCAACCGGCTCTGGCAAAACGGGAGCGTTTTCGAATTTTCGACACCGGAATCGTTGATTGACATCGACTGGGCACAACCCGTATATGTCCTGGCGGACCGGATCGCGATTTCGCCGGACCTGCATCAGCGCATCGTCGACACCGTCGAGGGGTGCTATCGCGAATCGGGCGATGCAATCTTCCACAACGCGCGCACGGCTGAAAGACTCCTGTTCAGCGAGCGCTTCATGTGCAAGTACGACAACCTCGAGTTTCGTGAGCCCGAGCCGATTCTGTTCAGCTTCAACAGCCCGGCCGGCGCGTGCCCGCGGTGCCAGGGTTTCGGCAATACGATCGACTATTCGCTGGATCTGATCGTCCCGAACCGAGGCCTGTCGCTCGATGAAGGAGCCGTCGAGCCATGGACGAAACCCAAGGGGCAGGAGTGGCTGGACGATTTCCGCGTGCAGGCGCGCGGCCGCGTGCGCTTCAACGTTCCGTTCTGCGATCTGACCGAGGAAGAGCAACGGCTCGTACTCGAGGGCGATCGGAAAGTCGAGGGCATTCGCCAGTTCTTCCAATTTCTCGAAACGAAGAAGTATAAGCTGCATGTCCGGGTGTTCCTGAGCCGATATCGCGGCTATGCGCGATGCCCCGATTGCGGCGGCTCCCGCCTGCGGCAAGATGCCCTGAACGCGAGGGTCGGCGGCAAGACAATCGCCGAGGCTGTGCGCATGAATATCGCCGAAGCAGCCCGCTTTTTCTCGCAGATCGAACTGACTCCCGAAGAGACAGGGATCGCCGGCAAGATACTGGTCGAGATCCAGCAGCGATTGAAGTTTCTTAACGATGTCGGGTTGGAATATCTGACTCTGGATCGTCTCTCATCGACGCTTTCCGGAGGCGAGGCGCAGCGTATTCAGCTTGCCACTTGTCTCGGCTCCCGGCTCGTCGGCGCTTGTTATGTTCTGGATGAGCCTTCCATCGGGCTGCACAGCCGCGACACCGCGCGGCTGATCCGGATTCTCGCCGAACTGCGCGACATAGGGAACACGATCATCGTCGTTGAACACGATCCCGATGTCATGCGATCCGCCGACCACATCGTCGATCTGGGCCCGGGCGCCGGCGAACTCGGCGGCAACATCGTTTTTCAGGGCGATTTCCCTGCCCTGATCGCCGACAGCAACGGGTCGCTGACCGGGCATTACCTGCGTCGCGAAATGGAAGTGACTCGGCGCAAACACCGGCGCGAAGTGAATCCCCGCAAGACGGTGCGGTTCTTCGGCGCCCGCCTGCACAACCTGAAAGGCATCGATGTCACGATACCGCTCGGGTTGATGACAGTCGTAACGGGTGTTTCCGGGTCTGGCAAATCCACGCTGGTTCACGATGTGATCTATCGCTCCCTGCAGGCACGGCTGCATCAGAGAGATGCGGCAGCCGAGGAAACCGAGGACGCGGGACTCGACGAGTCGCCCCGTCTGACGTGTAATCGCGTGGAAGGTGCGGATGCAATCCACGAAGTCGTAATGATCGATCAGGCTCCGATCGGCCGCACGCCCCGATCCAATCCGGTCACTTACATCAAGGCTTTCGACATCATCCGCAGCCTCTTTGCCTCCACTCCCACGGCGGAAAAACGCGGCTACACCGCAGGCCATTTTTCCTTCAATGTGCCCGGCGGGCGTTGCGAAGTCTGTCAGGGAGACGGCACGGTGACGGTCGAGATGCAGTTCCTCGCCGACGTGGAACTGATCTGCGACGAATGCAAGGGGACCCGGTTCAAGAGCGCGATCCTGGACATCAAGTACAAAGGCCTGAACATCAATGAAGTTCTGCAGCTCACGGTCAAGGAAGCGCTCGGCTTCTTCCACGACACGCCCCGTCTGGTCAGCCGGCTGAAACTTCTGGATGAAGTCGGGCTGGGATATCTGCGGCTGGGGCAATCAGCGACCACGCTGTCAGGCGGCGAAGCCCAGCGCGTGAAGTTAGCTGCACACCTCGCCCAATCGAACAACAACGGCACGCTCTTTATCTGCGACGAGCCGACAACGGGCCTTCACTTCGATGACATCCGGAAGCTGCTCGCCGCGTTCGAGAGACTGATCGATAACGGCGGAACGCTCCTGGTAATCGAGCACAACCTCGATGTAATCAACGCCGCCGACTGGATCATCGATATGGGCCCGGAGGGCGGCGACGGCGGCGGCAGAATCGTGGGCGAAGGCACGCCGGAGGATATTGCGGCTCTGGAGAACTCGCACACCGGCCGTTTCCTCCGGCGCGCCAGCTAGTGCGTACACGCGGGCGTCACCCGCGTTTTCCCCGGAACGCACCTTGCGGTGCGTGTACGTCATTAGTGAAGGCACTCCGGAAACACCACAGCAGACCTTATCGGTGGACTCCACCGTGGACGTGGAATTGAGTCAACTCCTTGACATCCAACTCCCCGTCTCTATTGGTATCCATTCGTTCGAATTCGGCCTCCATGAAGGCCATGAACTCCTGTTTCGAGACTCTGCCGTTCTTGTCCCGGTCCATCAGGATCAGCATCCGTTTGGCTTCGGCCTCGCCAATCTCGAGGTTCTTTTCGCGCGTGGCGGCGTCCTGCTGCCCCTTATCCTGAGCGATGGCAGTTTTCACCGCGGCGGCGGACGCGAGCAGGCCCGCTATCTGCATGAAGCTTCGTCTGGCTACCATTGAATCTCCACCCGTTTCAAATAGAGTGTGCCACAACCTGGCTGTCGCAAGGATAGGGATTCGGGTTTTCGAACATGGCCGTCCAGCGGCTCAGGCGCGAGACCTCGGCGGCAGTGAGCACATCGCGCGCATGATTCTCTCCGAGCACTTTAAGCGCAACGGACTCCCTGTTCTCGGTGACATGCGCCGCAACCACGACGCCTCTCTCATGCACGGCTTCTTCGAACAGAGCCGCTTCTTCGTGTAACTGACCCATATTGGAGACTGCGGCCATCAACGACATCAAAGACGCAACGATGCAGCACTCTGCTGCCAGCGTGGCAATCGCGCTGCCAGCCAGGAATGGCCTCACCCCGGGCAACGACAGCATCAACCCGCCCAAGACCAGCCCGAGCGCGACGCCCCGCAATGCGCCCGCCTGAGCCGCCGCGGCGTTGCTTCGCTTCGAGCGGTCCACCTTCCTCAATTCCCGGCTGTCTGCCGCCGCCGGAACGACGTTGATTTCGTTCCTGGCGATCCCCATGACCTCAAACTCGTGCGCAACGTGCTGTGCTTCAGATACTGATGGCAGAACTCCAATTACGGTTCGCATTATCGCCTCCGACGACCCTTAGTGGCACGGGCCCTGCCACCGTATCAGTCGCCGAATGCGCTCATTCTGCGGACCTTGCACATACGGGCAAAGGCGCGCTTCGGGAGTAGCTGGGTGATAGGGCGAGGCATCGTGCGCGATATCGCGCGGCATAACCGCAATGCGGACCCCCGATTTCCCTTGGCGCATAGTTTAGTTTAAACTAAAGTATTCGCATGCGACTGCTTTTCTGCTTTTCAAAGGCCGTTGGCCTCTCCGCCGCTCTGCTGCTATGCAGCGTCAATCCTGAATTGCACAGCCAGGATGGCACCCCTCCGGAAACCGTGATGGTTACCTTCCACGCGAAACCCGGCGCCGAGGCCGAACTTGAGCGCGTAATTACCCAACATTGGGCGACTGCGGCGAGGATGAACCTTGTTCTGGCCATACCGCACCTGACTCTGCGCGGCACCGAAGACGGGAACAAGACCTGGTTCGCGGAGATTTTCACCTGGCGCGACGCCGGCATTCCCGACGCGGCGCCCGAAGCAATCCGCAAGATCTGGGACCAGAAGAACCGGCTCGTGGAAGCCCGCGGCGGCAAGCCCGGACTCGATTTCATTCCGGTTTCGATTGTCGATGCTGCAGCGACTGCAAGAGGGATTGCAACAGAACGGCCGGATGCACAGCCCTCTCGTCCGTAAAATCGGCGATCTGGTGCCGGCAGGACGTTCCCGCGGCTACGACCGCTGACGATGTATCCCTGGCGCGAACCTGCGGCAGGAGCCGTCGCTCGGCGATCTTGCGCGACACGTCGAAATGCTCTTTCGAATAGCCGAACGACCCCGCCATGCCGCAACATCCGGCATCGAGGTCAACCACAGTCGTTCCGGGAATCTTCTCCAAAAGGGTTTTCGCAACCGGCAGCAAGCCCATCGATTTCTGATGACAATGGCCGTGCAGCAGAATCTTCGGGGGCCCCGGTTTGAGCGGAATCGCCAGATCACACGCGAACTCTTCAAACAGAACGCATGCATCCGCGACGACCTTCGCCCTCCGCTGATCTTCGCCTCTAAGCAGAGACGGAGCGTCCTCGCGCACCGCCGACAGACAACTCGGCTCGCAGAACACGAACTTCTTCCCGGCGGCAGCCGCGTCGTACAGAGCTTTTGTGTTCTTCAACGCCTGGTCGCGCGCTTCTTTCAGGAGCCCCTTCGAAATCAAAGGTCGGCCGCAGCAATGATTCGGGGCCATGCCAATCTTCACTCCGGACGCCTCCAGCACGTCCCACGCCGCCACTCCGATGTGCGGGTCGTAGAAGTTGGTGAAGGTATCGTTGAACAGCAGCACGTTCGCATTCGGAGTGCCTCTGCCACGAACCTCCGATGCCAGCGTCTTCCGCGCCAGCGCCGGAAGAGTGCGCCGATGGTCGACTCCGAAGACGGCTTCGTTGATGAGGCGGACAGGAGTCGTGCCTGAAATCCAATTCACGATGGACGCAAACGGGCTGCCCATTTTCGCGAATGAACGCACGTTGCCGAGCATCTTCGCATGGAGCGGCGTCCCATAGGTTTGCCAGAAATTCGCCAGAAACTCGCTTTTGAACCTGGCCATATCGACGCCGACCGGGCATTCGGCCTTACACGCCCGGCATTCGAGGCAGAGGTCCAGCGCCTCGTAAACGCCGCGCTCGTCGAGACCGGCCGAAGCCAGACGCCCGCCCATCGCCAGCCGCAACACATTGGCGCGGCCGCGCGTAGTGTGCGACTCCTCCTTGGTCGCCATATACGACGGGCACATAGTGCCTTCCAGCGTCTTGCGGCAGACCCCAAGCCCGCTGCACATTTCCACCGCGCCACCCATACCGCCGTAATCGGAGTAATCGAAATAGGTGCGCGGAGAGGGGCTGACGTAACCGGCGCCGAAGCGCAGGTTGTCGGTCAGTGGCGGACAGTCGACGATCTTACCGGGATTGAAAATCCCCGCCGGATCGAAGGTGCGCTTGATCGTGCGAAACGCGTCGTAGAGTATTGGCCCGAACATCTTCTGCATGAACGGCCCGCGCACCAGGCCGTCGCCATGCTCGCCGGAAAGCGCTCCGCCGAACTCCAAAACCAGATCGGAGACTTCCGTCGCTATGGCTTCGAATTTTCGAATGCCATCCCCGGTTTTCATATTCACGACCGGCCGAACATGCAGACAACCGACCGATGCATGAGCGTAAACCCCGGCCGTAGTGTTGTGCCTGCTAATGATCTCCAGAAAACGCTCGATGTAATCCCGCAGTTTTTCGGGCGACACCGCGGTATCTTCGACGAACGAGATCGATTTCGCATCCTCCTTCATCGTCATGGAAAGGCCAAGGGCCGCCTCCCGCAGATTCCAGATCTTAGCCTGAACCGGCAGTTCCAGCGCATGGAAATAGCGATAGCCGAAACCGTTGCGGACGAGGTCCTCCTCGCAGGCGGCCAGGCGAGGCGGCAGATTTTCCTTCGCGTCGTCATAGAACTCGATGCAGAGGATCGCACCCGGATCGCCTTCAATAAAGGTCTCCCGCGCGCGTTGCAAATTCGGGCTAAGGTGCGTGTGATCGAGAAGGAACTTATCCATCACCTCGACTGCAGAAGGCCGGTGATGGAGGATCAGCGGCGTAGCGGCGAGGGCTTCGAGCAGGCCATTGAACTGCACCATCAGCACCGCCTTCGCATTGGGCAGCGGCACGAGGTTCAACGTGGCTTCGAGCACCACGCCAAGAGTCCCCTCGGAACCCACCATCATCTTCGCCATATTGAACGGGCGGTCGGGGTTTGTAAACTCGTCGAGATTGTATCCGCCGACACGGCGAATCACCTTCGGGAAGCGGCGCTCCACTTCATCGGCGCACTCAGTGGACACCCTGCGCACGCTGCGGTAACACTCGGCCTCAAGCGTGTCCCCCTGCATCGCGGTCTCGAGTTCCGCCGCATCCAGTTGGCGGAAACTTGCGATCGTCCCATCCGCCAGCAACACCTCCTGTGCCAGAACATGGTCGATGGTTTTCCCATAGAGAACAGATCGCGCTCCGCTCGAGTTGTTGCCCATCATGCCGCCGACCGTAGCCCGGCTTGCGGTGGAAACATCGGGAGCGAATCGGAGCCCGTGCGGCTTCAACTGGGCATTCAAGTCATCCAGAACGATACCCGGCTCAACGCGTACCCAACGCTCAGCCGCATTGAGTTCGAGAAGGCGGTTATAGTATTTCGAAATATCGACCTGAAGCCCCGCGCCAATGGCCTGTCCCGCCTGAGCCGTGCCACCGCCGCGCATGGTGACAGGGCAGCGGTATTGTCCCGCGATCCGTACGATGCGAACAAGGTCTTCGCGGGTTTTGGGCAGGACGACGCCGAGGGGATGAATCTGATAAACGCTGGCGTCCGTGGAATAAAGGGCACGGGAGACCGCATCGAAACGCACCTCGCCTTCGAGTTGCGATTTCAGTTCACGTTCGAGCGCGGCGCCATCAACCAGTCCGGGGTTGGCGTGCGGTACAGGCGTGGTCGTAGTTACGGAGACCAGGTTCATTCGGGGGATATAGCCAGCTTATCGCGCTGGAACTCCCCGTGCGCCGGGCCCGTCAGAAACAATTCTGAGCGCTTCTTTATATCGCGCCTGCCCGACGTTTCGTAGAAGCCGTTCCCAGTGAACCCTGCCGTAGACAGTCTTCACGGCGGCATCCTTCAGGTCGATTTCCCCGGGCCA
>Ga0210389_10002821_pt1 | contig 13621 bp, 13 predicted proteins | sample IncBWH28OmetaG_FD_160127 | JGI IMG/M metagenome (GOLD analysis project Ga0210389, IMG submission 160127) | Forest soil microbial communities from Barre Woods Harvard Forest LTER site, Petersham, Massachusetts, United States - Inc-BW-H-28-O ...
GAAGAACTTTCCGGATTGAAGTGCGGCAACGATTTTAAAGTGGGTTATTCTCCTGAAAGAATTAATCCGGGAGACAAAGAACATACGCTTGCGAAAATTGTAAAAGTAGTAGCCGGTTGTGACGAAGAAAGCTTAGAAACGATTGCAGCAGTGTATAAACTTGTTGTTGATGCAGGCATTCACAAAGCATCTTCCATTAAAGTTGCCGAAGCGGCAAAGATTATCGAGAATACCCAACGCGATGTAAATATTGCATTGATGAATGAGCTTTCTACCATTTGTGATAAACTCGATATTAATACACACGAAGTATTAGAAGCCGCAGGAACAAAATGGAATTTTTTACGATTTACTCCAGGTTTAGTGGGCGGTCATTGCATTGGTGTTGATCCATACTACCTAACGTATAAAGCACGTAAACTGGGCTTGAATCCGAATGTAATTCTAAGCGGCAGATTGATCAATGATCAGATGCCAATGAATATTGCAAAGAAGATTGTTAAGTCACTAATCAAATCTGGCAAAGACATTTCACAGGCCCGGGTTCTGGTAATGGGAATTACATTTAAAGAAAACGTAGAAGATATTCGAAATTCAAAAGTAGCGGAGCTGATAAAAGAACTTCAGTCATATAGTTTGAATGTAGATGCAGTTGATCCGTACGCATCTTACGAAGATTTTAAACATGAGTACAATCTTTCGTTTTCTATGGAAATTAAAGGTACATACGATGTTGTTATTTTAGCAGTAACACATAAGGAATATCTGAATCAGGATATCGCATTCTTCGAAAAATTATTAACGAAGGAAGGGTCTTTTGTTGATATAAAAGGAGCATATAGAAAACAGCCACATACTGTTTCATATTGGACATTATAAATTTATGAATACCAGAAAGACGTTATTAATAACAGGTGGTGCAGGCTTTATTGGGTCTCATGTAGTACGTCTGTTTGTAAATAAATACCCGGACTATCTTATTGTAAATCTTGATAAGCTTACGTATGCAGGCAATCTCAGAAATTTGACAGATATCGAAAAAGCATCAAACTATGTTTTTGAAAAGGGAGACATTGCAGATACTGCGTATATACAAGGTTTATTTAAGAAATATAAATTTGACGGAGTAATTCATTTAGCTGCAGAATCTCATGTAGATCGTTCGATTGTAGCACCGATGGAGTTTGTGGTAACAAATGTAATCGGTACAGTTAATTTATTGAATGCTGCAAAAGATGCCTGGAAAGATTCGGGCTACGAAGGCAAACGATTTTATCATGTATCAACTGATGAAGTATATGGTTCGTTACACGACGGTAGTTTCTTTTTAGAGACAACTTCTTACGATCCGCAGTCTCCTTATTCAGCATCAAAAGCATCTTCAGATCACTTTGTACGTGCCTACCATAATACATACAAACTGCCGGTAGTATTGACGAACTGTTCAAACAATTACGGACCGAATCAATTTCCTGAAAAACTGCTTCCCTTATTCATAAATAATATTCAAACAAATAAGCCATTGCCTGTTTATGGCAAAGGTGAAAATATCAGAGACTGGTTGTTTGTAATTGATCACGCGCGAGCGATTGATACGGTATATCACGAGGGAAAATTAGGCGAAACGTATAATATCGGCGGGCATAATGAATGGACGAATATTGACTTGATTCGTTTGTTGTGTAAACAAATGGATCAGAAATTGGGGAGAGCAGAAGGCACAAGTGAAAAATTAATTTCATACGTTACTGACAGAGCGGGCCATGATTTCAGGTATGCAATCGATGCAACAAAAATCAAGAATGAATTAGGTTGGGTTCCATCGGTAACATTCGAACAAGGTTTGAGCCTTACTATTGATTGGTATCTTGCAAATAAAGAATGGATGGAAAAAATTACATCCGGTACGTATGCTTCTTATTACGAACAACAATACATAAAAAGATAAATTTAAATTTTTAATAATTAGGCTATGAAAGGAATTTTATTGGCTGGAGGAACAGGCTCTCGTTTGCACCCATTAACACTGGCAATGAGCAAGCAAATGATGCCGATCTATGATAAGCCGATGATCTATTATCCGCTATCTTGCTTGATGCTGGCAGGTATAAAAGAAATATTGATTATATCTACTCCGCAAGACTTACCTAATTTTCAAAAGTTATTAGGTGACGGCAGTGCGCTTGGATGTAAATTTGAATATGCAGTGCAACCCTCTCCGGATGGTTTAGCCCAGGCATTTGTTATTGGCGAGAAATTTATTAGTAATGATAAAGTTGCACTGATCCTTGGTGATAATATATTCTATGGCTCAGGGTTAGGACGTTTACTGCATTCACACAACGATCCGGATGGAGCGGTTATATTTGCTTACCATGTAACAGATCCGGAACGTTATGGGGTAGTAGATTTTGATGAGCACATGAATGCCTTATCCATTGAAGAAAAACCGGCTGTGCCTAAATCTAATTATGCTGTTCCAGGGGTATATTTTTATGACAACAGTGTTATAGAAATTGCTAAAAATTTGAAACCAAGTCCAAGAGGAGAGCTTGAAATTACCGATGTAAATAAAATCTATCTGGAACAAAAGAAACTTAAAGTTGCTGTATTGAACAGAGGTACTGCCTGGTTAGATACAGGCACTTTTGCCTCGCTTATGCAGGCGGGAGAATTTGTTCGTGTAATTGAAGAGCGCCAGGGATTGAAAGTTGGTTGTATTGAAGAAGTAGCTTACACTATGAAATTCATAAATAAAGAGCAATTAGAGGCTCTTGCAAAGCCATTGATGAAAAGTGGTTATGGCCAGTATTTATTGGGTTTGACACGAAACAAATAATAGTATTGTTTGCTTATATTTTTTCGCAAATCAATAATACTTTAGAAAAATCCTGGAGGGTGGTAGCAAAAATGAATGTGCTGCCACCATCTTTTAATCCGGTTTTTTTTCTTATTTCTTCAACAGAGTCCGGAAAATTTCTTGCCTGAATGTTTGCTTTACCTGTTGGTACATGAGATTGAATTTCTTTTTTATTATAACCGGCAATCTTTTTTACAGAAAAAATTCTTCCCGGAAAATCTGCAATCAAATCATCGGAAGTATATAGGTGTGACGATGTATGTAATTTATATACTCCGTATTTCTCAGCAATACTGTTAAATGCTCCGGCTTTTAATATAGATGCATTAGGTTCATATAAATAAATCAAAGGCTCTGAAAGCGTTGCTTTAAAGGTATTTTCAAGCGATTGTTTAAATGTAAAGGCTTCAATATTCTTCTTAAAATCATGGATACAAACATACATCGGTTCGTTTGTATAATTTTTATTCAGTAGATATAATACTTCTTTGCACTCATTATCTACACTAACAATATGAATTTCTTTTACTCCTTTAAGCTGTCGAAGTGCTTCAGCAATATCAAGCATAGGAGAAGTTTTAATTAAGATAGAGTCGCTGAATGTATGGTAAAAATCTTGGAGTTCGATCACATTGGGTTCGCAATCGCTTAGTTTAAAAACTTTTTGTGTATCTCTTCTTCTCGCAGGATCTAAATAAATGAGATCAACTTTTTCTGTTACAGTACTTAAAAGTTCATCTGAATTTCCGACATGTACTGAAATGTTGTGTTGTTTTAATATCTTAAAATTATGTGCAACAATCTGAGCGAGTTCTTCCTGCTGTTCAATGTAAATAACCGTATTAAAAGATTTAGAAAAAAAATACGAATCCACACCGAACCCTCCTGTTAAATCAACAGCTACATTGCCTTTCAATAAGCCGGATTTATATAAACCGGTTCTTTCGGAAGAACATTGTTCCATACTTAAGCGGATGGGATAAATGATCTGTTCTTGCGATGCCAGGTAAGGAAGCTTAAGAGTAGCTTTTTGCCAGCCTTCAATCTGTGCGGCTACCCATTTTCCATCCATATTGAAATCCGGCATGCGTAGCATTAAATCAGCAACAATAGTTTTTTTATTCTTTTGAATAAACGCTAATACGTCTGGTGATAATAATTGATCAATTGGAACCATGTTCAAAGATACTATTTATCGAACAATCCTACATGACCAAAAGATAATGTGCCGGCTTCTTTGTTATATTTTTATTAAGAACTAATTTGTAATTACTTAACCTAATACCTTTTCGTTCTATCATAAAGTCTTAAAATATTCAATGTATGAACAAATGGACAGAGCAAAATAACCGGTTGATTAAAATGTTTCAGTTTAACGATTTTAATCAGGCATTTAATTTTATGAAGGAAGTAGCGGTTATTGCTGAACAGATGGATCACCATCCATACTGGACGAATTGCTGGAATAAAGTATATATTGAGTTGAACACACATAGTGCCGGGGGAATTGTAACTAAAAAAGATATCGCATTAGCAGCGGCCATAGATAAGATAGCGCATGAGTCAATCGGATAATACATCTGGAAAATTATATTTAGTACCTACACCAATAGGCAACTTAGAAGATATCACATTAAGAGCCATTCGTATTTTAAAAGAAGTTGATATTGTATTAGCCGAAGATACGCGCACAAGTGGAAATTTATTGAAGCATCTGGATGTGCAAACAAAACTTCAGGCCTTTCATGCACACAACGAACATAGAGCACTGCAAGCAACTATTCAGTTGTTGCAGCAAGGAAAAAATCTGGCGTTGATATCTGATGCCGGCACACCAGGCATTTCAGACCCTGGATTTTTATTGGTGCGGGAATGTTATGTGCATGAAATACCAGTTGAGTGTTTGCCAGGTCCTACAGCTTTTGTACCGGCTATTGTAAAGTCTGGTTTGCCGAGCGATAAGTTTGTATTTGAAGGATTTTTGCCACATAAGAAAGGTCGCAAAACGCGCATAGAAAAATTAATGCAGGAAGACCGGACAATTATTTTTTATGAGTCTCCGTATCGTTTGGTTAAAACACTGGAACAGCTGAAAGAAGCATTTGGTGCTGACCGACAAGCATCAGTATCGCGTGAGTTAACTAAAATGTTTGAAGAGACCCGCAATGGCTCGTTAGAGCAATTGGCGACACATTATACCAAACATGCTCCTAAAGGCGAAATTGTTTTAGTCGTGGCGGGCTTCAATAGTAAAACAGACACGTTAGGCAGCTATAATGAAAACGATAGCGAAGCAGACGAAGAGGAATGATCAGATTGTTTTATCCGGATATTTTTCAACTATTTCTGAATAGTCATATTTCTTATTCGGTTTTTCACTGCAATCCATAATGCCTATCTGATAACGATGTGCCAGCAGTAATGCTTTATTAAAAATAGTTTGATAATTGCCGGACGCAATGTTTAATTTATTGTAATTGTCTTTTTTCAGGTTGAGATAAAAATCCGTGCTATTGCTATATGCTTCTGCACCTCCATACATAGTATTCATTTTTAAATTTTTATCTGAGTGTGTAATGGTAATGATTTTAAAACCCTTAAATGATTGCCACTTGCCTGTCTTTAATCCCCAGAAAGAAAGATACTCTCTATATCTGTTTCCTGTTAAATCAACCGTAATTCGTTTTTCTACAATTGCAAGAGGGAAAGTTAAAATAAAAAGCACGCTGCCAAGTAGAATTGCTCCGGGACCGCCTGCTAACATAAGATATAATCCACAAAGCGAAACTCCGTAGCAAATGAAACGAATTGGAAAGAATGAAAAAAATTCCAGTTTGTTATCAATAATATCTTCGGACGAATCTAATACATCTTTATTATTCATACATATCTATTTTTCCAGATTAATTACAATCGTACAGGATTTGTTAAAAGGTTCTGGATTAGATGAAGAGGGATGCTGAATATTCATAAAATAAAATTGCGTATCGCCTGAAATGAATGTGCCGCCGGTAGTTTCAGAGCCGGCCGGTGCAATTAAAAATCGTTTTAAATCATCAACAACCGGATGTTGAATGCTTACATCGAGCCAGTATATTTCGTTAACAAAAGCATCCTTTTTTAATGCCGTAGTACCCACACGGCCTCTTGTATTGGCAATAATATCTTCTTCAATGATTAAATATGTTTTACCATTTTTGGTAACAGAAGTAATAGCGTCCGGATTTGAGAAATGTTTTTCAGGATGAATCTTTCCGGCACCACCATCTAATAATACAGACATATTATTTGTTGTAAGATCAAATTCCAGCACACTTCCATAAGGCTGATCAATTGTATTGTTTTTTATAAATGGTAGTAAATGTGCTGCAGGCGTTCCTTTGTATGTATTCTTCATTATAAAATTATCATAACCTGTTGCAGTGATATAGATTTTATTATTAACCTGCACCATCCATTCCATTCTCAGAAAATAACTTGCACCCATGCGCAAAGCTACATTGCGGATATCGAGCAAGGAATCCATAGCCATAGGTAATTTAATCCAATGCAATGTGTCTGTTGTTGTAGCTTCTTTATATGCATAGAGCTGTCCTTTTTCAAAATCATATGCTTTATCAGCAACAAATTTGAAAAACACACTCGGTGCAAAATCATCCGTTAAGAAAACTGTTTTTCCGTCGGCAAGCACTAATGCGCTTTCATGCACAAACCGACCCATGCTGTAAAGTTTATGCAGTGCTTTGCTGGAAACAGGATCAACTTCTACTATCCAGCCGGTATTCTCATAACGCGTTAAATCATTGATTTTACTGGTATCCCGATATCCTTTTCCTTTTCTGAATAAGACAACGTTATTTTCAGGGGTACCTTCTTCAGCAGTAAGTATGGTGTTTTTCCCTGTTACATACGTACCGCTGCAATTATTGTATGTGCCGCCAACAGTAGTGAAATCGATATTTTTAATCGTATCATTCACAATCCAGTTATTGTCTTTAAAAGAAATAGGTATGAGGCTCATTCCGCCGCCATCACCAAGTACAGCAGATGAGTCATTACATTCATGAGAAACAGCCAATAAAATTTCAGTAGATTTTTTTGTTGGTAATGCCAGTGCCATGTCATGCGACCCTTTTGCTTGTGCCCATTTACCATTATTTCCAAAAACAGAATCGCTTTGACTAAACAGAACTTTATAAGATAAATTTTTGTCGACAATAACAGTTGTTGAATATTCCTGAAAAGGAATTTCTTTAAATGGATATTGAGCGTAAATCGGCAATGCAATGATCCAGCAGAGACATGAAATAAAAAGCTTAGGCATACAATTACAAATCTAATTGAAGCATTAAAATATCTGAGCCACCTTTATCATCATCACTTACTGCAATAGCAATATACGTATGATCGTTTTCTTTTTCATAAACCGAAATAGATTCGATCTTAAGAGGTAGGTTATCAATCTTTGGTATTAATGTATATTCAGAAACACTACCTGTAAAACCATTTGTAATTTTACCTCTTGTTTTTTCTTCTCCGTTGAAAGATAAGATGCCAACAGCACTGCCCATGATCTCTCCATCATCAATAGCATTGGTCGTATCTTCGGCAGCTGCAGTAAAGAATAATTTATTATCGAAGTAGTCAGCTCCCGAATATCCTGCGCGCACATTTTCAATAGCTGGTAATTCAGAAGTAATAATGGTTGGAAAAGGTACACCTTCTGTATGCCCTTGAATGAACTCAATAAATTCAGGCAAATCGAAACGGAGCGTGGCGTTATTTTCGCGGTTAAAAATGTATAGATATTCATCTGTAGATGCCGCAGCTTCAAAATTCAATACGCCACTTGGCCCTGTTACATCTTCATTCATGCGTAAAAAAGAATACCATTTAACCAATGATATTTCCCATACTAAATGCTTACGGTTATATGGTGTTGGCAGCTTAACCAGAAAAGCTACATCACGTCTGGGCGATTTTGAGCCCGATCCCAATATTAGTAAATGCGGATACCCATTAATGATAAGTTTGGTAATACATTCCAGATCAGCTTTTTCTTTTTTCTGAATTCTGTTACCTACAATGTGTTCTGATTTTGCTGTATAGAGAGGTACAGTAGCAAGTATTGTTAAATCATATTTTAAGACATACAAAAAGCTTGAATCATCTCCAACAACATATATGTTTCCGTTAATTACTTCTACAGCTGATGCAGAAGGAATCGTTGTTAGGTGCACATGTTTTAAAACAGATATTTTCATTTTTGAATGCCTGAAATGTATAAAGCTATTTTTTTATATTGAATAAGAAATATTCATTATCATATCCAGGACCTGTTTTCCCATTTTCAGGTTTAATGTATGTTATTTTAATAACAGCATGTTGTGTCGCGTCGCCTCTGAGTTGCACTAAATAAATGTCGCCAATACCAATAGAATCCGGTGTTGTTACAAAAGGAGTTCCTAACGAAAAATAATGTGCAACATCTATATCGGTAGCATTTCCGTATGGAAAACTTGAATCTGCTTTCACAAATGTAGTGCCATTATATGAAGTGAATTTTCCTAGAAATAAAGGAGAGTTATTGGTGTTTTCCGAAATGTCAATATCGGCAAGTGGATCAACCGCAGGGTTTTTATAAACCATATCAACAATGTCAAAAGCATAATTAACATTTATTGAAGTTGCATAGAAATAAGGTGCAAAGTTAGATAGTTTATACCCTCTATACTCGTACAATTTTCCATAAATAACGAAAAATTGTGCAGGTCCCAATAATACATTGGCTGTAGATTGAGGACCGGCATAATCTGTATCTGTTGTATAAACAAAATAAAATTCATCTTTGACCGCACTTGGGTTATTTGCTCGAAGCGTTACGGTAATATCGCTGGCAAGGCTGTCGGCATAGCCAACCGGTATTGGATAATAGAAATTGTTGTTCCCATCTTTTGAAAATCCGCTTACGGCAACGGTTTGATAATTTCCCGGACTGGCACTATTATCAATTGTTCGGGAAAAAACATAAAGACGTTTCAAGTTAATTCCCATGCCAGATGTATTAACATACACTCTAAGGTTTGCGGTTAATTGACTTCTTGTGACATAGAAGCTATCCTGAGCAGAAGTAGTCGTATTATCCAATACAATTCCTTTGTCAATAACAAATGTAACGGGGGCATCCTGGTGTTTTCGACAAGATGTTATGAGTAAAATACAACAAAATGCGAGTAATGATAGAAATGACGAGAAATTTTTATGCATAATAAGTACGGTATATTAGCGCGTGTAGAGAGATAACGCAGCGAATGTTGTTAATAAAATTACATCTTACAGATGAAATATCCATGAATTCTGGTGTCTATATTTAAAATTAACGTACTTTATATAATAAATATTTTATAAAAGCTGTTTAAAAAGGGAATTGCTTCACAACCCAGTAATCATTAACACAACTAATCCTATGCTTCTACCTTTTAATTTCAAACACTGGATCGAAGAAAACAAACATTTGCTGAAACCTCCTGTGGGAAATAAACAGGTGTATGCAGGCAATAAAGATTTTATTGTTATGGTTGTTGGTGGTCCTAATGCCCGTAAAGATTTTCATTATAACGAAGGAGAAGAGTTTTTTTATCAGATAGAAGGTAATATTGTCCTGAAAATTATTGAAAATGGAAAAATTGTAGAGATACCTATAAATGAAGGAGATATTTTTTTATTGCCGGCTCGGGTTCCGCATTCTCCTCAAAGGGGTGCTCATACTGTTGGCCTGGTCATAGAGCGATATAGAAATGAAGAAGAATTAGATGGCTTTATGTGGTATTGTGAGGCGTGCAATAATAAACTATATGAAGAGTTTGTTATGGTAAAAGATATTGTAAAACAATTACCTGTTGTAATGAATAAATTCTATTCATCTACAGAATTGTGTACATGTTCAAATTGTGGGGTGATTATGCAGCCTCCTGTTAAATTAATATAATCTTATTTATTACGTGTCAACGAAATTTCTCATAACCCGGTCTTATTCTATTCAGTTAGATAAAGAAGATGTTTTAGCTCCATTCAGAAAAGAATTTTTATTTCCCAAAGGTGAAACATCTCTCACATATTTTTGCGGGCACTCTCTTGGTCTGCAGCCTAAAAATACCAAGGCGTTGATGATGCAAGAATTAGAAGATTGGGAGAAATGGGGCGTGGAGGGTCATTGGAAAGCTAAAAATCCGTGGCTGCATTACCATCAGGCTTTTGCAAAACCATTATCTATTCTTACAGGGGCTTATCCGGATGAAGTTGTTGCGATGAATAGTCTTACAACAAACCTTCATTTTATGTTTGCTTCGTTTTACAGACCAGCAGGTAAAAAAATAAAAATCATTACCGAATCCTGGAATTTTCCATCGGATCGATTTGCTCTTGAAAGCCTGGTGAAACTATACGGGTATGATCCCAAGAAGGTAATTATTGAATTAAAGCCATCAAAGAAAAATATACATTTAACCACAGAAGAAATATGTGCCGCAATTGAAAAACATAAGGCCACAGTTACCTTAGTTTTTTTTAATGGTGTAAATTATTACTCCGGGCAGGCATTTGATATGATGCGCATTGCCCAGGCAGCACATCTTGCAGGAGCTTTTGCCGGATTTGATCTGGCACATGCTATCGGAAATACAAATTTACAATTGCATGACTGGAAAGTTGATTTTGCCGTGTGGTGCAGTTATAAATATTTGAATGGCGGTCCGGGAGCTGTAGGCGGAGCATTTGTGCATCAGCAACACGGGCATGATAAAACTACACCCCGAATGGCTGGCTGGTGGGGTCACGACCAGAATACACGCTTTAATCTGGAAGGTTCTTACAAGCCTGTATCAGGCGCTGCGGGTTTTCAGGTGAGTAATGCTCCGGTAATGAATATGGTAGCCTTAAAAGCATCTTTAAATATATATATGCATGCGGGCTGGCCGGCAATTGCTAAAAAAAGAAATCTGATGTTTGCATATATGGTTTTTTTGATAAAAAGTTTATGTACAAAAGATCAAAAGAAAAAATTCTCTATTCAGCTGATAACACCTATAGGTATTAATGAGCATGGGTCTATGTTATCTATGCGGGTTGAAAGAAACGGAGGTAAAGAATTATTTTCTTTACTTACAAAAAAAGGATTTATGGTTGATTGGAGAGAACCCGATGTAATTCGGATTGCTCCTGTGCCTCTTTATAATAAGTATCAGGAGATATATTCTTTTGTTTTAGAATTATCAAAGCTTGCTGAGTTGGTATAAAGATATGAGAGGGCGTATTACTATTTGCGGAGCAGGTTTGGTTGGAAGCTTGTTAGCGATATATTTAAAACGTATAGGTTTTGATGTGCGGGTTTTTGAAAAAAGACCTGATCCCAGATTAAAGAAGGACAACGCAGGACGTTCAATTAATCTTGCTATCAGTCATAGAGGCCTTCGTGCATTACAAGAAGCTATTCCGGATTTAGATAAAGCAGCATTGAAATTATCTGTTCCAATGTATGGAAGAGAAATACATGATGCGAATGGTGAGCGGACGTTTCAGCCTTACGGGGAATCTACACAGCATATAAATGCTATTGGCCGTGCCGCACTTAACGAGCTTCTGATTTCCAGAGCCGAGCAAGCAGGTGTATATTTCTTATTTGATCATGCTTGTATAGATTATAATTTTTTAACCAAAGAGTGGAAATTTTCAACTTCAGCGAATGAATCTATTCTAACTGAATCGGGCGAAATAGTAATTGGTGCAGACGGTGCATTTTCTGTTATTCGAAAATTTTTGGCTCAGCAATCCGGTGTTTATCCACTAATTGAAACACTTGAATACGGTTATAAAGAGCTGGATATTGATATAACAAATGTGAGTACCTTGCAAAATAAAGAAGCACTTCATATATGGCCAAGAGAGCGTTTTATGCTAATTGCACTGCCCAATAAAGACGATAGCTATACGGCAACATTATTTCTTCCGATGACAGGAGAGCTTTCTTTTGAAGAGCTAAATTCAGATGAAAAAATTCTGCCTTTCTTTAAAACGCATTTTTCAGATGCATTGCAAGTATTACCTGATTTGTGTGAACAATTCAAGGCACATCCAACATCTAACTTATTTACAGTAAACAGTTCGGATTGGTATAACAATCATACATTGCTTATTGGAGATGCCGCACATGCATTGGTTCCTTTTTACGGACAAGGCATGAATGCTGGTTTTGAAGATTGCAGGATCTTAGCTGAAATAATTGATAAGCATAAAGAACTAAATTGGTTGCAAATATTTTCTGAATTCTTTGTTCAGCGCAAACAAAATGCAGATGCTATTTCGGATTTGGCTTTGCAGAATTTTATTGAAATGAGGGATCACGTAGCAGACTCTGTTTTTTTAGTACGGAAAAAAATTGAGAAATTTCTACACCACACACTTGCTGAAAAATTTATTCCTCAATACACTATGGTTTCATTTTCTGATACTCCTTATAAAGAGGCAAAAGAAATTGGTGAATTGCATGATACGATATTAAAGGAAATCATGTCTTTGCCCGGTATTGAAGATGCCTGGCCTTCGGCAGAACTAGAGCAATATGCTGTAAAAACTGCTGAGAAATATTTATAAAACAAAAGGCTATACATCTAACACAGCCTTTTGTTTAATATGAAAAAAAGTTATTCACCGAAAATCATCCAGCGTTTTATTTTCTTAACCTTCTTAAGACCGAAACCATCAACAGCATATTTTTTTAAATGCGCTTCCATTTCTGCAATATCGTCTGTAAATAAGAACAGTTCCAGATCTTTTGGTGAGATAGTACCAGCTTCAGCCATATATTCTATGTGCTTGTAAAGATGTTTGTGATATTCTTTTCCAAACAATACAATCGGGAAACGTTTTATTTTATTCGTCTGAACTAAAGTAACAGCTTCGAAGAACTCGTCTAACGTTCCCATTCCACCAGGCATACAAACAAACGCATAAGAGTACTTGCACAATAATACTTTTCGAACAAAAAAGTATTTTATGTTTACACTTAGATCAAGCCAGGGATTTGCATATTGTTCCATCGGAAGAATAATATTGCAACCAACGGATTTACCACCGCCTTTTTTAGCGCCTTTATTAGCAGCTTCCATAACCCCTGGCCCGCCACCTGTCATAACAGTAAACCCAAGCCCGGCAACAGCTTTACCTACCTCAAAAGATTTTTTATAAAACGGGTGATCTTCTTTAAATCGCGCAGATCCAAATACAGTAACACATGGCCCAGCAAAATGCAATATTCGAAACCCAATAAGAAAATCCCATATTATTTGAAATAAGAATGTAAACTCTTTCCATCTTGATTTTGGTCCCTCTAAAAAAAAACGTTCTTCATTTTGTTCTTCAGGCATTACGTTTGGATTATTATCCACCACGTTTTTTGTATCTATTTTTGTTTTTAACCCCAGCATATCGCTCCCTCTTTAAATTTTTCTATTTTATCTTACGTTAATGCTATTCTAATATATTTCTACGGACAAATATAAAATATGTTATTTATTTCACTTTCAATTAGTTATATTTTATTTTCTATTTTTATTAAAATATTGAATATCATAAGCTTACTTAAAATTGCTGTGTAAAAATGAATTCTTAATTTTGAACGTTGTTTGTACAGATAATATTATCGAAATACATTCAACATTAACTTAACATAGCGAAACACATTCAACTAAATTTTCTACTCAAAAT
>Ga0210389_10002823_pt1 | contig 13616 bp, 10 predicted proteins | sample IncBWH28OmetaG_FD_160127 | JGI IMG/M metagenome (GOLD analysis project Ga0210389, IMG submission 160127) | Forest soil microbial communities from Barre Woods Harvard Forest LTER site, Petersham, Massachusetts, United States - Inc-BW-H-28-O ...
CTTGCAAGTGCAGTTGCAAATGAAACAATCGCCGGGGTTCTTTTAGTGAAGATCGTAAGGTTAGGCGCCGAAAAGCCTTAGCTGACGGCGGATTTCGTACTCGCGAACGATGGCTGCCGCGTAGCGGTCGCAGATGCCGTGCTCGTCGGCGAGCCAGTTCGCACGCTCGTCATGACGGAGGAAGGCGGGGCCGGATTCCAGGTGGCGGAACCACTCTGACAACTCGCGTCCCGTTACGAACGGGATCCGCGCGATCAGGCCCTTGTGGGTGTCGGGGGAGTGCGTAAGCGCCATTGGCACCTCCGAGTGGGAAGCCGCTTTCACTTGAGACTGCCCCACCCGGGGGCCCCTGACAAGACCCAGTCCGCAACCTTCCCGCAATGTCCTGTTTGTCGTATCGTGATGATCTTGAAATCTGAGCGAAGATGATCTATGACAGGCGCTCGAAGATCATCGCCATGCCCTGACCGCCGCCGACGCACATGGTCTCAAGACCGATCGTCTTGTCGTGGAATTGCAGGCCGTTCAGCAGGGTGGTGGCGATCCGCGCCCCGGTCATGCCGTACGGGTGGCCGACGGCGATCGCACCGCCGTTCACGTTCAGCCGCGCCAGGTCGATGCCCAGGTCCCGGTAAGAGGGGATGACCTGCGCGGCGAACGCCTCGTTGATCTCCACGAGGTCGACGTCACCGATCGCCATCCCGGCCCGCCTCAGGGCCTGACGTGATGCTTCCACTGGCCCAAGACCCATGATCTCCGGAGAGAGCGCGCTGACCCCGGTCGACACGATCCGTGCCAGCGGGGTCAGTCCGAGCGACGCCGCCTTGACGTCACTCATCACGACCAGGGCGGCCGCGCCGTCGTTGAGCGGGCAGCAGTTCCCCGCCGTCACCGTCCCGTGCTCGCGGAACGCAGGCTTCAGGGTGGCGATCTTCTCCAGTGTCGTCCCTGGCCGCGGACCGTCATCCGCCGATACGACCGAGCCGTCCGGCAGGGTGACGGGCGTGATCTCCCGCTGCCAGAACCCGTTAGCCAGAGCCTTCTCCGCTAGGTTCTGCGACCGGACACCGAACTCGTCCTGCTCGGCGCGCGTGATGCCGCGCAGCGACGCCAGGTTCTCCGCGGTCTGGCCCATCGCGATGTAGATGTCCGGGACCGCACCGTCCGCGCGCGGGTCATGCCAGGGCGTCTCGGCCGCCGCCGTCGCCACGGTTCGCTCCTGCGCGTCCGCGAACAGCGGGTTCTTCGTGTCGGGCCAGGAGTCGCTCGACCCCTTCGTGAAACGGGAGACGCACTCGACGCCCGCGGCGATGAACACGTCGCCCTCGCCGGCCTTGATCGCGTGGTACGCCATCCTGGTGGACTGCAGCGACGACGAGCAGTACCGGTTCACCGTGGTGCCTGGCACAGTGTCGAGGCCGAGCATGACCGCGACCACCCGCGCGATGTTGAAGCCCTGCTCGCCACCAGGCAGCCCGCAGCCGACGATGAGGTCCTCAACCTGGGCCGGGTCCAGTTGCGGTACCTTGGCGAGCACCGCCGACACCATCTGGGCGAGCAGGTCATCGGGCCTGATAGAGATCAGTGATCCCTTGAATGCCCGGCCGATGGGTGAACGGGCGGTCGCGACGATAACGGCTTCTGGCATGCCGACGCCTCCTGGTATTTACGCGTGTCGACTCCACGTTAACAGGGACCTTCCGCATCCGGATGATTCCCAGCCGGCGAATCGACGAGGCAACGCCGGAATGAGGAAGGCCACCCGATAGCGTCTATGGTGACGAGATACCAAGGGGGCCAGGTGGAGGTCTATGACTCGCTGACCGGGGCAATGGGGAACACGCCCCTGCTCCGGCTGAAGTCGGTAACGAAGGGCATGGCGAGGACGGGCGACGTCCTCGCGAAGATCGAGTACCTGAATCCCGGCGGGTCGGTGAAGGACCGCATCGCCGTGCGGATGGTAGAGACTGCGGAGCAGCAGGGCAGGCTCCGCAAGGGCGGCGTGATCGTCGAGCCGACCTCGGGCAACACCGGTGTCGGCCTAGCGATCGTCGCCCTGGAACGCGGCTACCGGTGCCTGTTCACCTGCCCGGACAAGGTAGCTGCCGACAAGATCGCCGTGCTCCGCGCTTACGGCGCCGAGGTCGTCGTGTGCCCCACGAGCGTGCCGCCCGACCATCCTGACTCTTATTACAGCGTCGCTCGCCGCCTTGCCAGGGAGACCGAGAACGCCTGGCAGCCCGATCAGTACGCGAATCCCGACAATCCCGCCGCGCACTATCACTGGACGGGGCCCGAGATCTGGCGGCAGACCGACGGGCAGGTCACCCACTTTGTGGCGGGCATCGGCACCGGCGGCACGATCTCCGGCACCGGCCGTTACCTCAAGGAAGTGTCGGACAACCGGGTCAAGGTGATCGGCGCGGATCCCGAGGGCAGCGTCTACTCCGGCGGGACCGGCCGTCCCTACCTGGTCGAAGGCGTTGGCGAGGACATCTGGCCGGCCACCTACGACCGGGACGTCGTCGACGAGGTCATCGCGATCAGCGACGCCGACTCGTTCGGCATGACGCGGCGGCTCGCCAGGGAAGAAGGTCTTCTCGTCGGCGGCTCGTCCGGCCTTGCCGTCGCGGCCGCACTCAAGGTCGCGGCCACGGCCGAACCAGACGCCGTCATCGTCGTCATCCTTCCCGACGGCGGCCGTGGGTACCTGTCCAAGATCTTCAACGACACCTGGATGGCCGACTACGGGTTCCTCCGGGAACAGGCCGCCGGGCCCACCGTGGCCGACCTCCTGGCCACCAGGGAGTCCAACCTCCCCGCCCTCGTCCACGTCCACCCAGATGAGACCGTCGCGCAGGCGATCGCGCTACTGCGCGAGTACGACGTCTCCCAGCTCCCGGTGGTCCAGCAGGAGCCCCCGCTGATGGCTGCCGAGGTCGCCGGGTCCGTGGCCGAGCGCGACCTGCTCGAAGCGCTGGTCAGCGGCAAGGCAAACCCGCAAGACCCGGTCAGCCGCCACATGTCACCTGCGCTGCCGGTGCTTGGCCAGGGCGAGCCGGTCAGCCGCGCCGCCGCGGCCCTGGAAAAGTCGGGCGCGGCACTCGTGCACGTCGACGGCAAGCCCGCCGCCGTGCTCACCCGCGCCGACCTGCTCGCCTATTACGCCGGAGGGAACCAGTGACCACCAACCCCATGGACTCCGCAGTGCCCGGCTTCGAGACCCTCGCGATTCACGCCGGTCAGGAACCTGATCCGCTGACCGGCGCGGTCGTGCCCCCGATCTACCAGACCTCGACCTACAAGCAAGACGGCGTCGGCGGCACGCGGGGAGGCTATGAGTACTCACGCACGGCGAATCCAACCCGCACCGCGCTGGAAACCTGCCTGGCCGCCCTGGAGAACGGCGCGCGGGCGTTCGCGTTCGCGTCCGGCATGGCCGCCGAGGACTGCCTGATCCGTACGCTCTGCCGCCCGGGCGACCGTGTCCTGCTGCCGAGTGACGCCTACGGCGGGACGTTCCGCCTCTTTGACAAGGTAATGACCGCGTGGGGAGTGAAATACGAACCCGTTCGGCAGACTGACCTTGATGCCGTCGCCAAAGCCGCGGCAGCCCAGCGACCGAAGCTGATCTGGGCGGAAAGTCCAACGAACCCGCTGCTGTCGATCGTGGACATCCGTGCGCTCGCCGCGCTTGCCCATGACCATGGCGCGCTGCTTGTTGTGGACAACACGTTCGCGTCGCCCTACCTGCAGCGCCCGCTTGAGCTGGGGGCGGACGTCGTTGTGCATTCCACCACCAAGTACCTCGGGGGCCACTCCGACGTGGTCGGTGGTGCGGTTGTCATCAAGGACCCCAGGTACGCCAGGGACCTCGCCTTCCAGCAGAACGCCACCGGGGCAGTGGCCGGACCCTTCGATGCCTGGCTCACGCTGCGCGGCATCAAGACCCTCGCGGCGCGGATGGACCGGCACTGCGCAAACGCCGCACGCGTCGCGCGGGCACTACAGGATCACTCTGCCGTCACGTCTGTCCTGTACCCGGGGCTGCCGGACCATCCGGGTCACGACATCGCCAAGTCGCAAATGAGGGACTTCGGGGGCATGGTCTCTCTCCGCCTGGCGGCGGGCGAGGAGAAGGCCGTCGAGGTCTGCGCGCGCACCACGCTGTTCACGCTAGGTGAGTCGCTCGGCGGTGTCGAGTCGCTGATCGAGCACCCAGCGCGGATGACGCATGCCTCCGCTGCCGGGTCCCCGCTTGAGGTGCCGCCGGACCTCGTCCGGCTGTCCGTCGGGATCGAGGACCCGATGGACCTGATCGCGGACCTGACGCAAGCGCTTGGCTAGTGCCACACCATGAGTACCAGGATCACCAGCCAGATCAGTGCGGTCAGGCCGCCGATCGACGCGATCCGGCCCCGCTCGACGGCGGCCACCCGGAGATCGCGGCCCACGGTATCCACGGGCTGAGCGTTGTCCGGGGCGGTGGTTTCCGCCGGTGCCCCATCCACGGCCGCCGAACGGGTGCTCGCTTCGCCCGTGCCCGCCAGCACTGCTACCTCGGTGCCTGCTCGCTCGGCCGCGTCAAGCGCCGTCAGTGCCCTGCGCTGATCGCGCATGAGCAGCAGCAGCAGCACGAACGCGACGACGAACAGCGTCAGTGACACGGAGATCCACCACTGGCTGAACCGATGGGTCATGCCGGTAAGGATGAGGCCGAAGACGAGGGTGAGAAGAGCGGTGAAGGAGTAAATCCGTGTGGTCCGGAGAAGGTACCCAACCACCACGGTGTTCCGCTTCCGGATGTACCGGGGCGTAGACATGATCGCCGCAGTGCCCGGTCCAATCGTGAAGACCGCGGCGGTGACGTGCAGCCACAAGATTGCGTGATCAGCAAATGACATGGTGTGATCCTAGACCGCACTGGCTGGCACAGTGCGGCTAAGCTTCGAGTCCTATGCACCGGGACGAGGACAACGACACGGTCTGCCGCTGCGGCCATGGGCGGCTCGCGCATGAGCACTACCGTGCCGGGACCGAGTGCTCGATATGCCTGAACTGCCCACGGTTCCGTCCAGCGGTCCGCCCGGCCCGGCGCCTTGTCGCGCTCCTGCTACGCCGACCGTGCTAGCTGCCCGCTGGACCCGCGCTGGATCAAAGCGAGAATCTAGCGCTGGCGGCGGGCGCCGCGCGTGCGAAGAAAGTCGCTTACCACGTATTCTCCCAGCCGTTCCGGCGTTGCCCGCAAAACCCGGCCGCCATTGCGCTTGGCCACGTTATCGACGAAGGCGGCAAGCCGGTCGTCGTCTGCGAGCATGAAGATATTCAGCGCCGCGTGCCGCCTGGTCATCTTGTCCACCTCGGCCAGCGTCAGCTCGATCGTCTCCGGAGCCGGCGGCCAGTCGAACCATGGCCTGCCGTCCCGCATCAGGTGAGCAGTTGGCTCACCATCGGTGACGATCAGCACCACCGGCTCGTGCTCGGGGTGCTTGTCCAGGTGGCGGCCCGCGATCATCAGAGCGTGGTGCAGGTTGGTGCCCTGGACCATGTCCCAGCCGAGGCCCGCAAGCTCCGTCTCATGCAGTTCCCTGGCGTAGTTGGAGAACCCCACGACCTGGATCGCGTCCTGCGGGTACTTGGTCCGCAGCAGCGCGTGCAGCGCCAGCGCGGTCTGCTTCGCGACCGCCCAGGTGCCGCGCAGCGCCATCGAGTAAGAAAGGTCGACAAGCAGGCAGACCGCCGCCGCGGATCGCCGCTCGGTTTCCGCGACTTGAAAGTCCCTCGCGCTCAGCCTTACGCGGGGCTTATTCGGGCCGCCAACCTCGTCCTCGGGGGGTCGTCCCCCCGGGGGATAAGGCTTCTCCGTGCGCCCGATATGATGGCGCTCTTTGCCATCGGGCGCACGGAGAAGCGCGGAGCGGACGGTCGCGGGCACGTCGATTGGCTGCTCGTCGCCGAACTCCCACTCCCGCGTTGACCCGGTCAGGTCGCCGGCCTGCCCGGCATCGCGCCGGTCGTGGTCCCCGCTGCGCATGCTGTTTTCAAGCCCGGCGAATACCTGGCGCAGCGCGGTGTCGCCAAGCCTGCGGACTGCCTTCGGGGTGAGCTCGAGCTGGCCGTTGTCGCTGGTCAGGTAGCCTTGCCGCTGCAGTTCGCGCTCAAGCCTGCGCAGCGCCTGCAGGTCGTCGACCGCTTGCCTGCCCAGAGCACGGCGGACCGCTTCCTCGTCGACATCCTCAAGGCTGGCGCCCGCGTACTCCTGGCCGAGCGCGGACTCCAGGTCGGCGAGGTCCGCCATGTCGGCGACCGCGCTCGTCGCGTCGCCGAGGCCGAGTGGCTGACCGCCGGACATCCGGACGCCGCGCTGTTGCTGGCCGAGTTCGGGCCTGCGGGCGCGGAGCGCGTCGCCGAGCGCGGAAAGCTCCGCGGCAAGGCCGGCGTCCTCCATCGCCTGGGACATCAACTCTGCGAGCTCCTCGCGCTGCTCGTCAGACAGTGAGTTAAGTAGCCGCTCGGCCGCCATCATCCGCCGGACCAGGGAGTCGACGAGTTCTTCAAGGTTGGCTGGATTGTCGGGGAACATGTCGCCGTACTTGCCCATGAAGTCGTCGAAGTCCTGCTGCGTGTGCTCGCCGCGCGTGTCGGCGTCGAGCATCTGCCGCAGGTCGGCGAGCATGTCCTTGACGTGCTCCATGGCGGCGGGGTCTGGGTTCTCCAGAGCCTGCTTCATGCCCTTGAACTGGCTGTCAAGGACCTCCCTGCGCAGCAGGTCACGCAGCTCCTCGAACTTCTGCCGCGCCTGCGGTGACCGCCAGTCGTACTCAGACAGCGCCCTGATGGCCCGCGAGGTGTCGTTGGGCAGCGTGTCGAGTTCAAGCTCGCGTTCCCTGGCTTCGTCGCTCGGGTCGGGGAACAGCGCGCCGCGTTCGGCTTCCAGGGCCTCGTCGAGCAGCTCACGGGCCTGGTCGAGCATTCCGTCGAGCCGCCCGGCATTGCGCAGCTCACGCTGCCGTTCGCGGACCCGGCGCATCAGGTCTTCGAGGCCGCGCCGGTCCTGCCAGCCGCGCCGCAGCAGGTCACGAAGCGCGTCCCGCGGGTTGTCGCCGCCCAGGATCCGCTCGCCCATCTCGTCAAGCGCTTCCCTGACGTCATACGGTGGCGCCAGCGGGTCCGGCCCATCGTCGTAGGCCCCGTACCGATAAGAGTTGGCCATCTTCCCTACTCCGTCCGCCGCCGCCCCGGCAACGCGTTGCGGGTTACTGGAACCAACAACCCGTTCGGGATGATCGTGGGGTTCTTACTTCGAGGTTAATTCAGGACGCAAACGTAAGACGTGAGCGTCAGCCCCAAGAGGTCGGCCGCAGGCCGCCTTGCCTGCTATGTCATGCGCTAGCCCTTGAGAGCCGGCCGCAGGCCGCCCGTGAGCGACTGGGTCTTGACTTTGACTTTGAGCGTTCAAGCATACGTTCGAGAAGGGTGGGGCGCCGGGGGGATTAGCTCGGAACCTTCCGGAGGCGGTTCCGAGTAATCTCCCCGGTGGCCCGCGCCGCACGCCCGCAGGTTTTGACTTTGAAGGTTTTGACTTGAAGGTTTTGAGTAGACAATCGAACTTCGATCGAGCCTACGTCCGGTATGTGGCCGTTCCATCGCTGGTGTCCTTAGAAAGGCGGCGAATCAGGTAAAGGCCCTCAAGGACGAACTCGATGGCCGCCGCGGCCTCGCCGAAGGACTCCCTGCCCTCCATGCCGAGCCTGGCCATGATCTTGGCCAGGCCGGGGACCTCGCCGGTGCGGCGGAGCAGTTCCGTCGCGGAGATCAGCTCGCCCGACTCGATCGAGCCGCCGTCCTCGAACTTGCCGAGCAGCCCGGACAGGTCGGCACCGCCGAGTCGGGACCGGAACGTCTCCGCGATGGCGCGGCGGAGCAGGTGGTTGAGGATCTCTTCCTCGCGGCCTTCCTCGCTGACCTCGAACTCGACCTTGCCGCGCAGCGTCGGAACGATGCCCGGCAGGTCGGCGACACGGGCGACGGGCATTTCGTCGCGCGCCTCGGCGACGAGTGCGGTGCGGCGCACCGCGGCCGCCGCAGCCGATTCGGCGGCCGCGATCGCGAACCGGGCGGAGACCCCGGAGCGGCCGTCGACCGCGGGAGACTCGCGGACCAGGCGGGTGAACCGGGCGATGACCTCGACCAAGTGCTCGGGCAGGTCAGCGCCCTGGTCGTTGCCGTCCCAGACGACCGCCGCCTCCTGGTCGATCAGCGCGAGCTCGTCGGCCAGGGACAGCGGGTAGTGGGTACGGACCTCCGCACCGAACCGGTCCTTCAGCGGCGTGATGATCCGGCCCCGGTTGGTGTAGTCCTCAGGGTTGGCGCTGGCCACGAGCACGATGTCGAGCGGGAGCCGCAGCGAGTAGCCACGGACGCCGATGTCGCGCTCCTCAAGGACGTTGAGCAGCGCGACCTGAATACGCTCGGCCAGGTCGGGCAGTTCGTTCAGGCAGAAGACGCCGCGGTTGGTGCGCGGTACCAGGCCGAAGTGGATGGTCTCCGGGTCGCCGAGCGTGCGGCCTTCCGCCACCTTGACGGGGTCGATGTCGCCGATGAGGTCACCGACGCTGGTGTCGGGCGTGGCGAGCTTCTCGCCGTAACGCTCGGACTTGTGCCGCCACGAGACGGGGAGTTCATCGCCGAGTTCCGTCGCGAGGCGACGGCAGCGGGCGCAGACCGGCGCGTAGGGGTGATCGTTGATCTCGCAGCCGGTGACGACTGGAGTCCACTCGTCGAGCAGTTCGCCAAGGGTACGAATCAGCCGCGTCTTCCCCTGGCCGCGCTCCCCGAGCAGGATGATGTCGTGCCCCGCGAGCAGCGCGCGCTCGACGTGGGGAAGCACAGTCTGGTCGAAGCCGACGATGCCAGGGAACCGCTCCTGCCCCGTGCGCATCCGCGTGAGTAGGTTCTCTCTGATCTCTTGCTTGACGGTGCGATAGACGTGGCCGCTCGCTTTCAGACCGCTCAGGGTGGCAGGCCTGCTGTCGGGAGCGCTTGCGTTTAGTTCCTCGCTACTGTGCTGCACTCTTCCGACACTATGTCGGCTCTGCGCGTGCTCGCATCTTCGGGAGGTCGCTGCGGGGGTTAATGTTCCGTGGTGTGGCAACGATTTTCCCACTAGTGCAGGCCGATGACATTGTGGCGGCGCGTGAGCTGCTGTTTGACGTCATCTCACCGACCCCGATGCTTTACTCGCGTGTGCTCTCCGAGCAGGCGGGCGGCCCTGTCTACCTGAAGTGCGAGAACTTGCAGCGAACGGGGTCGTTCAAGGTGCGCGGCGCGTACACGCGGATCGCCCGGCTATCGGACGCGGAACGCGCCCGCGGCGTGGTAGCGGCGAGCGCGGGCAACCACGCGCAGGGCGTCGCGTTCGCAGCCGGGCTGCTCGGCGCGTCGGCCACAGTGATCATGCCGGAGCGGGCACCGCTGCCTAAGGTGGAGGCGACCCGAGCCTACGGCGCGTCGGTGATCTTGCACGGGTCGTCGGTGGAGGAAGCGCTTTCCGAAGCGCTCCGATTCGCGGAGACGACCGGGGCGGTGTTCATCCACCCGTTCGACCACCCGGACATCGTGGCGGGCCAAGGCACACTTGGCTTTGAGATCATCGAACAGTGCCCAGGGGTGCGGACAATCCTCATTCCCGCCGGCGGGGGCGGGATCGCAGCAGGCATCACCGTGGCGGTCCAGGCACTCGACCCGACCATCCGGTTGGTCGGGGTCCAGGCGTCAGCGGTGCCGGGGCTGATCGCCTCGGCGGCTGCTGGTGAGCCGGTGCAGGTCGTCGGCGCGCCCACGATGGCGGACGGCATCGCGGTTCAGCGACCAGGGGACATCCCGTTCGGGATCCTCTCCTCATCCGCCGTCCAGCTCGTGGCCGTGTCCGAGGCCGCGCTTGCGCGGGCGCTGCTGCTCTGCCTCGAGCGTGCCAAGCAGGTGGTCGAGCCTGCGGGGGTTGCCGGGGTCGCGGCGTTGCTCGAGGGCCTGGGGGACGTCGAGCCGCCCGTCGTGGTTGTCCTGTCCGGCGGCAACATCGACCCGCTGCTGCTGTCCAAGCTGCTACGGCACGGGCTGTCGGCCGCCGGACGGTTCCTCGGCTTCCGCTGCCGGGTCCCGGACTATCCGGGCTCGCTCGCAGCGCTGCTCGGGCTGCTCGCCGGGCTGGGCGCGAACGTGCTTGAGGTCAGCCACGAGCGCCTCGCCCCCGCCCTCCGCGTCGACGAAGTCGAGGTAGTCCTGCAAGTCGAAACCCGCGGGCCAGAGCACTGCGCTCTGGTGAAGGAGCAACTCCGCGCGGCGGGTTACCACCTTTTTTTCAGTAACCCCGAGTAGAACCGTCCCGCCGACTTCTTCAGTTACCCCGGTCAGAACCGTCCCGTCGATCGGACCCGATGCGATGGCGGTTTTTCCATGTTTCCCGCGCTCGCCGCCGGTGCGCCTTTGGCTCGCGCTCGGTCGGGTCCGATCGGCGAGACAGCGGGGGTACTGGGGGTCGTCCCCCCGGGAGATAACTGTGGGACTGCGTCGCTGGTCAGGTCGGTGGCGAACTCCAGGACGATGTCGCGGAGCTCGTCCTTGCTCGGAGGAGCGGGCAGTATGGCGTCTAGCTCTGCCTCCGGCGCGTCCTTCATGAAGAACATGCACGAGGTGCTGACGGCGAAGATCGCGGCGGCCGCCCTGATCCTAGAGCGCGGTGTCGCGTCAGGGCCGGTGATGACCTCCATGAGCGCGACGAGACGCGGGCGGAACTGCGTGAAGCGGTGCTTGCCGTCCTCCGTACCGTGGATGGTCGCCTGGTTGCGCTCAAGGAACCGGAAGACCTCGCCGCTGTCCATAACGATCGTGATGTAGCGGTCAAGCAGTTCCTGGGCGGTCTGTGCGCCGGGCGGCTGTTCCCTGCCCCACTCGATCAGCGCGTCGATACGCCCGAAATAGTCCTCGGTGAAGCTGAGGACGATGTCCTCTTTGGACTTGAAGTGGTAGTAGAGCGCGGCCTTCGTGACGCCAAGTCGCTCAGCGATCTCTCGCAGGGAGGTCCGCTCGTAGCCCTGCTCGGCGAAGAGTTCAAGCGCGACCTGCTGGATGCGCGCTCGGGTGTCACCGCGTCGGCCGGCGTGTGCGTGCTCGGTGTGTGCCGCGTCCATCCTCGTGCCGTGCCTCCCACCTACCTGCGAGACCGTCGGCCGCTTACCGGCCGATCAGCTCCGTCCGGACGTCTTTCGTTCACTGAAATCTACTTGACGGCCGGTTAGCCAGGAATATAGCGTACTCGTGACATTTAGACTAGCCGGGCGGCAAGTAAGTTTCGCCGAGCTGGATCGGCGGGCGAGGGGTCGCGACCGCCGAGGGGCGCGAGCCAAAGGGTCCCGAGCGACCAGGGGCGAGCGCGGAAACAGCAGCGCGGGAAACACAGACGGGTCCTCTGAGGAGAACAAGTGAGTGAGGCATCGGGGGTCAGTACCCCTGGAGCGGCGGATGGCAGCGGTCCTGGCGTTACCAACGGGGACGCGTCCGCGGAGACGGGCACGTTCCTGCCCCATAAGCAGATCATGATCATTCTGCCTGGACTGCTGATGGCGATGCTGCTCGCCATGCTCGACCAGCTGGTCGTGGGCACCGCACTGCCAAGGATCGTTGGTGACCTGGGCGGTGCGACTCACCTGTCCTGGGTGGTCACCGCCTACGTGCTGGCGTCCACGCTCACGACGCCGTTCTACGGCAAGCTCGGCGACATGTACGGCAGGAAGAAGTTCTTCATCGCCGCCATTATCATCTTTCTTGCCGGGTCGGCGCTGTCCGGCCTCTCGTCCTCGATGGCCGAGCTGATTACGTTCCGCGCGATCCAGGGTCTCGGCGCGGGTGGCCTGATGGTTGGCGCGATGGCGACTCTCGGCGAGATCGTCCCGCCTCGCGAGCGCGGAAAGTACATGAGCTACTTCATGGTCGTGATGATGCTCGCCACGGTCGGCGGCCCGCTGGTCGGCGGGTGGATCACTACCGCGTTCTCCTGGCGCTGGATCTTCTACATCAACCTGCCGCTCGGCGGCGCCGCGCTCGTCTACCTGTTCGCGCTCATGAAGCTGCCGGCCCGCCGGGTGGAGCACCGAATTGACTACTGGGGCGGCATCCTGCTCGGCGTGGTCGCCACCGCGATCATCCTGCTCGCCACCTGGGGTGGCACGGAGTACTCGTGGGGCTCGTGGGAGATCATCGGGCTGCTCCTGATCGCCATTGCCGCCCTGGTGGGGTTCCTCGTCGTCGAACAGCGGGCCGCGGAGCCGATGCTCCCGCTGCACGTGTTCAAGATCAGGAACTTCTCGGTCACCATGGTGCTGACCTTCCTCGTCGGGCTAGGGCTATTCGGCGCGATGACCTTCCTGCCGTTCTATCAGCAGACCGTCCAGGGTGCCTCCCCCACGGTGAGCGGCCTGCTGATGACGCCCCTGATGGTGGGCTCGGCGCTCACTTCTGTCCTGGCCGGCGTACTGACAAGCAAGACCGGCAAGTACCGGATGTTCCCGATCATCGGCGGCCTGGTCATGGCGGTCGGCATGTTCCTGCTGAGCAGGCTCGGCGTGACCACCTCGCGCTTGACAACCGGCATCGACTACGTGGTCCTCGGGCTTGGCATGGGCTTGCTGATGCAGATGATGTCGCTGATCGCGCAGAACAGCGTTGAGCTCAAGGACATGGGCGTGGCGTCAAGCGCCCGGATGTTCTTCCAGCAGATGGGCGGCTCGCTGGGTGTCGCGGCGTTTGGCGCGATCTTCGCGCACAAGCTGACCGAGTCGATGGGCAGTGTGGCCGCGGCCGCGGGCGCTAAGGCCAGCTCCGCGTCACTCGACCCGTCGACAGTGACCAGCCTCCCGCCGGCGGTGCGGGAGGTCGTGTACACGGGCATCGCGCACGCGGTGCAGACCGTATTCCTGTGGGCGACCCCCGCGACCGCCCTGGTCTTCCTGCTCGCCCTGTTCATCAAGGACGTACCGCTGCGCGGCCGGGGAGCGCCTGGCGAGGATGTCGTGACCCCCGAGGCGGAGGCGCTGATCGGCTAGCTCCGCTACCTGCCTGTGGTGTCAAACGAACGGCGCCCCGGCGGCTGGCCAGCCGCCGGGGCGCCGTTCGTCGTTCGTCGGGCGTATCAGCTGCCGGCGTACGGCACTGCCTCGAGGATCTCCACGGTCGTCGAGCGGCCGTTGGGCAGCGAGAACGTCGCCTTCTCACCGACCTTCTTGCCGGTGATCGCGGCACCGAGCGGTGACTTCGGCGAGTAAACGTCAATCGGTGCGCCGCTCTCCTCCCGCGAGGCGAGCAGGAACGTGACCTCCTCGTCGTCGCGGACGAAGCGGACCGTCACGGTCATGCCTGGGCCAACGATTCCGTCGGTGCGAGGCGGCTCACCGACTCGGGCGTTCTCCAGGATCTGCTGGAGCTGAAGGATGCGTCCCTCCCGCTTGCCCTGCTCTTCTTTGGCCGCGTGATAACCGCCGTTCTCGCGAAGGTCCCCCTCTTCACGGGCCGCCTCGATCTTCTTGGCGATCTCCATGCGACCGGGTCCGGAGAGGTAGTCG
>Ga0210389_10002824_pt1 | contig 13615 bp, 14 predicted proteins | sample IncBWH28OmetaG_FD_160127 | JGI IMG/M metagenome (GOLD analysis project Ga0210389, IMG submission 160127) | Forest soil microbial communities from Barre Woods Harvard Forest LTER site, Petersham, Massachusetts, United States - Inc-BW-H-28-O ...
CGATTCGGTGGCTGGAAACGTCTGCTGTGGTCATGACAGCCATCGTTCGTCCTGGGGGGCGGCGGGCACATCGGCCCGCAGTCGGCGCCCCGGCCGGCCTTGGTCGACTCGGCTCATACTTTGGTCGGTAGTCGCTGACAGGGCGTAATCGTAGACTTGGCAGCTGTGCAGGCCGCCTCAGTGTCGTCCGCGACCGCCGCGAAAGAAGATCGCGGCGGCCGTCGCGGTGTGCGCATCGAGCCTGTCGTCTGGATGTGCGCCATGGCCGTGCTCGTCGGGGCGACGATCGCGGGCAGCGGCACCGGGACCTATTTCGTCCTTAACATCGCCGTCGGCGTCGTGAGCCTCGCGCTCGTCCCACTGCTCGCCCGCTGGCCGGTGCAGGTAGCCGTCCTGCTGTCGCTGCTCGCGACCCTGTCCCCGGCGGCCACCCCGCCCGCCACGATGGCCATCCTGGTCGTCGCCGTGTGGCGACGGCTCTCCGTCGCCATCGCCGTCGCGGGCACCGGGATCGCCGCGCACCTGATCCGCGGTGCCTGGCAGCCGTTTTCCGGGCTGCCCTACTTCTGGTGGGCGATCCTGGTCTTCGTCGCCTACGCCGCACTCGTCGGCTGGGGCACGCTAGTCCGCGCGCACCGGGCGTTGATCTCCTCGCTGCGGGAGCGGGCGGAGCGCGCGGAGGCTGACCAGGCCCGGCGGGTGTCCGAGGCCCGCACCGCCGAGCGCGCCAGGATCGCCCGCGAGATGCACGACGTGCTCGCGCACCGACTGTCGCTGCTCGCCACCTACGCCGGCGCGCTCGCCTACCGGCCCGACGCGCCACCCGATCAGATCTCCCGTGCCGCCGAGGTGGTGCGCTCCGGAGTCCACCAGGCCCTGGATGAGCTGCGGGAGGTCATCGGCGTGCTGCGGGACGACTCGCTGCCCGACCTCGCGGCGGCCAGCCGGCCGCTGCCGGGCATCGCCCACCTGCCGGAGCTGATCGGGGAGTCTCGTGCGGCGGGCATGCGGATCGAGATGGGCGGGCAGGCCTGGCCGGCGGCAGGGCTGCCGGACGTCGCCGGGCGGACCGCGTACCGGGTCGTGCAGGAGGGGCTCACCAACGCCCGCAAGCACGCGCCTGGCCAGCCGGTCACCGTCACGCTCGGCGGCGGTCCAGGCGCGGGTCTCGACGTGTCGGTCGTCAATCCGGCAGGTCCGGCCTCGGCGGGCTCCGCCTTCCCCGTGCCGGGGAGCGGTACGGGGCTGATCGGGCTGACCGAGCGGCTTGACCTGGCGGGCGGCAGGCTGGACTGGCGGAACTCGGACGGCGAGTTCCGGCTCCGCGCGTGGCTGCCCTGGCCGGAAGCCGGCGGCCTTAACGCGACCGGCCCCGGCGTGACTTCGCCTGGAGTGGCTTCGGGAGGCGCGGCAGAGCACAATGTCACACGTGCCCAGTGCGACTAACGAGATCCGCGTCCTGCTCGTGGACGACGACGCCCTCGTGCGGGCTGGCCTGTCAATGATGCTCAACGGCGCCGGCGACCTGGTCATCGTCGGGGAGGCCGGCGACGGCGACCAGGTGCCGACCGCGGTGGCGAAGCACCGGCCCGACGTGGTGCTGATGGACCTAAGGATGCCCCGGGTAGACGGGATCTCCGCAACCCGGCGGCTGCGGAGCATGCCCCAGCCGCCCGAGGTCATCGTGCTGACCACGTTCGACGCGGACGAGAACGTGCTCGGCGCGCTGCGGGCAGGCGCCAGCGGCTTCCTGCTGAAGGACGCGCCGCCGACGGAGATCGCCGACGCGATCAGGCGCGTCGCCGCCGGTGACCCGATCCTCTCCCCCGCCGTGACCCGCCGGCTGATGCGCCGCGCCGTCGTGCAGGAAAACGCCAGGGAGCAGGCGTTCCGGCAGCTTGAGAGTCTGAGCCCACGGGAGCGCGAGGTCGTCAAGGCCATCGCGGAGGGACAGACCAACGCCGAGATCGCCGCCGCCCTGCTGATGAGCGTGCCCACCGTCAAGGCGCACGTGACCCACATCCTGACCAAGGCCGGCCTGGCCAACCGAACCCAGATCGCGCTGCTCGCCCACGACGCGGGGCTGGCGTGAGTGGCCACGGTCGGCCCGTCGGCGGATAAAGCCCCGCGGCTGCGCGGCCCGGCAATTCCGAGTTAGCAATGAATTCACTCTGCTTGCCGTGCCAATCGCCACGGTAGGTTCCCCGGCCGGGGTACATATGGCGACATGCGGTATAGCCAGGCTGGATCCGATGACCCAATCGGCTGACGCGGCGTCCGGGGCTGCGGATCCGGCGCGGGGCGGGCCGCCCCTGCCGCTGGGGACCGTGCTGCGGGAGTGGGGGCGGATCGGTTGCATTGGGTTCGGGGGGCCGCCCGCGCACATCAGGCTGCTGCGGCAGTTGTGCGTGGAGCGCAAGGGCTGGCTGGACGCGCGCGAGTTCGAGGACGCCATCGCGGTCTGCAACCTGATGCCCGGCCCGGCCTCCACTCAGCTGGCCATCTTCTGCGCCTGGCGGCTCCGCGGCCGGGCCGGTGCCCTGGTCGGCGGTGCCGCGTTCATCATCCCCGGCCTGATCGTCATCCTGGCCCTGTCGGTGCTGTTCGTGGCCACATCCCCGCCGCTGTGGGTGCTCGGTGCCGGGGCCGGCGCGGGTGCCGTCGTGCCCGCGGTCGCGGTTCAGGCCGGCTGGTCGCTGCTCGGCCCCAGCTGGCGCAACCGCCGCGCCGCCGTCCGCTGGGTGATCTACCTCGCCGCCGGGCTCGCAGCCGCCGCGACGATCGGCGAGTGGCTGGTGCTCGTGCTGCTCGGCTGCGGGACGGTTGAGCTGCTGGCCCGCTTCCACGCCGTCGGGGTGAGAGAGGCGGTGAAGCGGGTGACCAGAACCCGTTCCTCTCATCCTGGCAGTTCTGGCGACTCGGGAAAGCTCCGCGCGATCGCGGCGGCGCCGGCCCTGGTCTGGGCCGCTGGCGGCGGGGTGCTCGCGTCGGTGGCCTGGGAGGCGTTCAAGGTCGGCGGGCTGTCGTTCGGCGGCGGGTTCGTCATCATCCCGCTGATGCAGACCGATGCGGTCAGCCACTACCACTGGATGACCGGCACGCAGTTCCTCAACGCGGTCGCTCTCGGACAGATCACCCCCGGCCCCGTCGTGCAGACCGTCGCAGCCGTCGGCTACGCCGCCGCGGGGATCGGCGGCGGGCTGCTCGCCTCCGCCGTCGCCTTTACGCCCTCATTCCTCCTTGTGCTGTTCGGCGGTCCCCGCTTCGGCCTGATCCGGGGCAACGTCCGCGCCCGCGCCTTCCTCGATGGCGCCGGGCCCGCCGCGATCGGCGCTATCCTCGGCTCCGCGATCACCCTCAGCAGGGAACTGACCCATCCCTGGCAGTACGCGGTGCTGGCCGGCGCGCTGATCGTGCTGCTCCCGCTGCGGCGCGGCGTGGTGCTCACCCTGCTGGCCGGCGCCGCCATCGGGGTCAGCATCGCGCTGTCCGCCGGAACCGTCGCCCCCTGACAGTCAGGTCGCGGGCTCGCTGGCGTGCCCCGGCTGGACCGGCGGGTCGGCGTAGAGCATGGCCAGGAAGTAGCGCATTGCCGCGTCAACCTCCTCGTTGTCTCCGGTCGCGAGGACGTCAAGCAGGAGGCCACGGCCCACGGCGACGGACAGCCGCGCCACGATGCGCGCCGTCGCCGGGCTGGCGCCCACCGCCTCGAACCTCGCGGCGACCGGGGCTACCCAGTCCTCGACGATGCCGTCAAGCAGGGGCCTCGCCCACTGGCGGCCCTGCAGCGCCTGGCCGTAGACCTCGAAGAACAGCCGCTCCTGGGCCGCGAGCTCCGGGCTCCGCAGGTGCTCCCAGAACTGCAGCGCCAGGTTCTCAGGCACCCCCTCGTCCTCCGTCCCCAGGGCGCCGAGAATGCTCCGCTGGCGTTCCTCGACCGCCCGGATGACCTCGACGAGCAGCCCCTCCTTGGAGCCGAAGTGGTGGATCAGCATGCGGTGGCTAGTCCCGGCCGCCTCGGCGATGGCGCGCAGGCTCAGGTCGGTGATCCCGCCGGCCAGGGCCACCTCGACCACCGCGTTGAGAAGCCTCTCCTTGGGGGTTGCGCTCGACATGTACCAAATGGTACACCGGAATCATGGAATATCGCGTGACAACGGCCGTCATCGCGCCGGCCAACGAGGTCTACCGGCTGTTCATCGACGTGGAGCGCTGGCCCGAGATGACCGCCAGCATCCGCGAGGTACGCAGGCTCGACAGCGGCCCCATACGAATCGGCAGCGAAGCCATTGTCAGGCAGCCGCACCTGCCCCCGGCCCGCTGGCGGGTGACGGAACTGGAACCTGGCCGCACCTTCACCTGGGAGACGACCGCCGCGGGGGTGACCACGGTCGGCGGCCACGTCGTGGAGCAGGATGGGGAGCGGGCGGTGATCACGATCACCCTCCGCATGCACGGGCCGCTCGCCTGGCTGGCGGTTGCCGTATGGGGCCGCCTGGCCCATAAGCATGTCGCGATGGAACTGGAAGGCTTCCGCCGGACGGCCGATTCGGCACGCGCCTGAGGATCAGGCAGCTAGCTCGAAGGCGACCTCTTCCTCCTCCTCTTTGTGTTTGTGCTGTTCGAGGGCCTAGGGCCGGCGCGCTCCGCGGTGGGTCATGAGATAACTGACGGATAGGAGTGTTTCCGGAGCGGGGGTGCCATGTTTCACGTGGATTCGGAGGTCGGCCGCCTGCGGCAGGTGGTGCTGCACCGCCCTGATCTGGAACTTAAGCGCCTGACCCCGGACAATGTCGCCGACCTGCTGTTCGACGACGTGCTCTGGGTGAGCAGGGCGCAAGCCGAGCATGATGCGTTCGCTGACGTGCTGCGCTCGCGGGGCGTGGTGGTCCACTACTACGGCGATCTGCTCACCCAGACCCTGGAGATCCCGGACGCGCGGGGGTACGTCCTGGACCGGGTCTTCGACCCGCGCTGGCACGGGCCGCTCGCCGCCTCCGCGCTGCGCGCCGTGATGGACGGGCTCGACTCGGCACGCCTGGCGAGGTATCTGGCCGGGGGGATCACCAAGCGCGAGATCGCCGAACTTGGCGCGGAGCCCAAGAGCATCGCCTTCCATTCACTTGACCTCGACGGTTTCGTGCTCGCACCGCTGCCGAACCTGCTCTACCAGCGGGACACGTCGTGCTGGATCTACGGCGGGGTGTCCATCAACGCGATGCGCCGCCCAGCCCGGATCCCGGAGACCATCACCGATGAGGCCATCTACCGGTGGCACCCGCTGTTCGCGCAGGCAGATTTCGATATCTGGTACCACGGCGCCGATGCCATGCCGGCCACCATCGAGGGCGGCGACATCCTGGTCATCGGCAACGAGGCGGTGCTGGTCGGGATGAGCGAGCGGACCACGCCGCAGGCAGTCGAAGTGCTCGCCGGCCGGCTATTCGCAGCGGGGGCGGCCAGCTGCCTGGTGGCCATCGACATGCCGAAAACACGCGCGTTCATGCACCTGGACACGCTGCTGACGATGGCGGACTACGGGGTGTTCACCAAGTACGCGGGGATGGGCATGCTGCCGTCCTACACGGTCGAGCCTGGCGCGACGGCACGCGAGCTCAAGGTCACCGGTCACCCGCCGGAGGACATGCACCGTGCGGTGGCCGCCGCGCTCGGCCTCCCGGCGATCACGGTGCTGACCGCCGTGCAGGATGTCCGTTCCGCGCTGCGGGAGCAGTGGGACGACGGCTGCAACGTGCTAGCGGTCGAGCCCGGAGTGGTCATCGCCTATGAGCGGAACATCACCACCAACACCTATCTCCAGGACAACGGCATCGAGGTGATTACCGTGCCGGGCGGCGAACTCGGCCGGGGCAGGGGCGGCCCGCGCTGCATGACCTGCCCCATCGAACGCGAAGCTTAAGGTGCCTGCCGCACAACTCCGGGCGGGGAGGTGGCGCGGTTCAGGTTCGCGGAGCGTAGTCGATCGAGTCGAACGGCCAGTCGCGTTCCAGCCATGCGAGGACCGCGTCGTGCAGGACCGGGTCAAGCGCGTGGCGGTCGGCACGCACCCAGGACCTGACGACCGCGTGCCTCCTCCCGGTGCCGCTCTGTTCTTGGCCGCTGGGCGGGTAGATGTACACGCAGCCGATGACATCGCCGGTGCCCGTGCTGAGCACGGTGTAGGTGAACCCGGAGCGCCCGGCGAAGTCCCGTCCGTGCCGCTCCAGGTCGCGAAGGTTGTCCTCCAGGGACATCTCGTGCGGCCAGCTGAGCCCGCCGAATCCCGGTGTCGCCCGGATGTGGCCGACGCTGGCCGTCCAGGCGGCGTAATCGGACTCGTTGTGCTGCGGGCCGAGCGGGACCAGCCGGAACTCCCCGGCTGTCAGCCCGTCAGGGACCGTGAAGCCTTCCGGGACGAACAGTTCATCGCTCACCCGGCGATGGTAACCCCTACGGCGGGAGCGGGGGCGTGGGTGTGTCAGCGCAGGCCGGTGAAGAACTCCCGCAGGTCGCGCTCTAGGAGGTCGGGTGTGAGCAGTGCGGCGAAGTGGCCGCCACGGTCGAATTCGGTCCAGCGGGTCACGTTGTGCTGGGCCTGGGCGAACTGGCGGATGGTTGAGTCGCCGGGGAAGACGGCGAGCGCGGTGGGTACCTCGCTGTAGCCGGGCTGGGCGGCCCAGTTCGCGGCGGCTTCCTTGTACAGCCGGGCGGCTGACCCGGCGGTGCCGGTCAGCCAGTAGGTCGTGACGTTGGTGAGGATCTGGTCGCTGCCGATCGCGCCGGCGTGCTGGCCGTAGTCGTCGAACCATTCCAGGTACCAGCCCAGCAGCCCGGCCGGGGAGTCGGCCATCGCGTACGCGAGGGTCTGCGGCCGGCTGCCCTGGATCGCCGCGTAGCCGCCGCGCTCGGCCTGCCAGCGGCGCAGCCGTTCCAGCCGCTGCTGTTCGGCAGCGGTCAGCTGACCGGGGTCCCCGGCCGGGAACGCGACGAACCCGTGCATGTGGATCCCGGCCACGTGCCGCTGGTCGAGACGGGCCAGCTCCGCGACGACCCGCGCGCCCCAGTCGCCGCCGTGCGCGCCGTAGCGGCCATAGCCGAGCCGTGCCATTAGCTGCGCGTACGCCCGGGCGATGCGGGCCACGTCCCAGCCCGGGCCGGTGGTCGGGCCGGAGAACCCGTACCCGGGCATGGACGGGATCACCAGGTCGAAGCCCGCGCCGGCCAGCGGGTCGATCAGCTCCAGGAAGTCCGCGGGCGTGGACGGCCAGCCATGGCACAGCAGCAGCGGCAGCCCGGTGCCACCGCGGGCGTGCAGGAAGTGGATCTGCTGCCCGTCGATGACCGTGGTGAACTGCGGGACCGCATTCAGCCGCGCCGCCCAGGCATGCCAGTCATACCCCTGGCGCCAGTACGCCGCCACCTGGCGCACCCGGTCCCGGGCAACCCCGTAGTCCCACCCAGCCCCGGGCAGCTCATCAGGCCAGCGGGTCAGCGCCAGCCGGGCGGCCAGATCATCAAGGTCGGCCTGCGGAACGTCAATGTAAAACGGCTGTGGTGTGCTCATGCACCCAGCATCCCCGCCATTGAGGCCAGATTCCGTCCTCAATACCCGCGACCACGCAGAACCTGGTTAGGGGCGAGCTACGCCCGGGGCCAGCAGCGGCGTGATGGCGGCGATGTCGGTGAGCAGCGCGTCCCCGCTGAACCGGAAGTCGTCCAGAACGCGCTGCATGGCCGGGCCGTCCCGGCCCCCGCAGGCGTCGGTCACCACCACCGGGGTGAGCCCGAGATCGACGGCATGCCAGACGGTCGGCGCGATGCCGATCTCCAGGGCAACGCCCGCGATCGCGAAGGAACGGATACCCAGGTCCCGCAGCGCCATCTCCAAGGGGGTCCCGGCGAAGGCGGACATGGCCAGCTTGTCGAACACAGCCTCATCACCGCACGGAGACAAGTCCGCGACGATCTCAAACCCTGGCGTATCGCGCAGGAACCACGACTGGACCTGCTCTGGATCATCCACCTGCTGCCAGGCCATCGCGGTGCGCAGCTGCGCCGCGCCCATGAGCCTGACCGGAAGGGACATGTGCCGGGTGAAGAACACCGGATAACCACCGGCCCGCGCCGCGGTGAGCACCTGGGATACCCGCTTTACCGCCTCGGCCCCGCCGTCCGGCAACTGCCGCAGCACGCCGGCCTGCATGTCGTAGACGATTAGAGCCATCGACGCCGGATCGCAGGTGTCCTTGAGCGTCTCAGCGATGTCCAAGCCAGAACGTCGGCGCATAACTCACCTCCGTGCATGTCGGTCAACGCCAAGCCAACCACAACCTGATAGTCGGCGGCGCCGTTCGGCTCACGTTAGCCGGGCACCGCTCCCGCGGTACCTAGGGGCTGCGCACGAGGAGATTGTCACTGCAGGTCGAAGGCGACCTCGTGGTGTGTCACTCGCTCGTCCCAGCGACTGAGGGCCGCCTGGGCGGTGTCCTCGACGACGGCGCGCTCGTAGTCGTCGCCGGCGAAGCCGCGGACCGCCTCCAGGTCGGTGAACCAGGTGACCGAGGTGAACACCACTTCTCCGCCCTCGTCGCGGCGCAGCAGCTGAGCGCCGCGGAAGCCGCTGACCACCAGAAGATGCTCGCTGACCTCGGTCTCGTAATGACGCTGGTAGTCCGCGGCCCGGTCCGGGGAGGCCCAGCCACGCCAGATCCGCGCGATCATGCGCTTACTCTAGTGAGCCACCAGGCCCGCAGTCGGTTACTCGCCTACCCGGCCGTCTATGCGTTCGCGGAGGAGGTCGGCGTGGCCGTTGTGCCGGGCGTACTCCTCGATCATGTGGACAAGCAGTTCGCGCAGCGAGATTGGTTCGCCCCGGGAGTCCGTGCCCACGAAGTCGAAGTCGTGGTCGGCGATGAACTCGTTGGCGAACGCGATTTGCGCACGCCAGGTCGTCCACGCCTCGTCGACGACGGCAGGATCGGCGATGGAGCCGTTGAAGTCGCCGTCGGGGTCGTCCGGCTTCTGGTAGAGGTTGCCCTGGTCATCGTCGGCGAACCGGGTCCTGAACCAGCGGCGCTCGACCTCGGCCATGTGGCGAACCAGGCCAAGCAGGGACATCGTGGAGGGCGCCGCCGAGCGGCGGGCCATCTGCTCCGCGTCAAGACCAGCGCACTTCAGCTCCAGAGTGAGCCGCTGGCAGCGCAGGAACTCGGCCAGGGTCGCCCGCTCGCCTCCTAGCCTTGGTCCGCCCTCACGAGGGTCATCTACGGGGTCGATGAACAGGTCGGCTCGGTGCTGCGGCGTCGTCACCTCGCCAGGTTATCTCGGTCGTATATGCCGGGTCACGTCCCAGTTTCGACGGCAGGACCAGTGAGGCATTCCCGCGCTGACCTGCGGAAAGCCGCCACGAGGCGGCTCCGGTCGCCCGTGTTGTTAACTCTGCGGGTGGCGAGAATCACGTGGGCGGGCGCCACGCCGTGCAGCGGGATCGTGGTCAGGTCGGGACGGACACTGCCACCCGTGCCGCCGGGGATGATCGCGACGGCCTGGCCAGCGGCGATGAGCTCGTTCTTGTCCTCGATCGCGCCGACAAGCGGGCCGTCGGGAGCGGGGCTGCCGTCGGGGCGCGGGTCGATGCGCCAGTAGGCGTTCCACGCCGGGTCGGGCATCTTCGGGATCGGCTCGCCGGCGATGTCGTCAAGTGTGACCGACTCCTTGCCTGCCAGGCGGTGATCGAGGGGGACGAGAAGCAGGCGGGGCTCGTCGTAGAGGATCGTCACGTGCAGGCCGTCCGTCTGCAGCGGCAGGCGTGTCACAACGGCGTCCACGCGGTGATCGAGGAGCGCGCGGCGCGGCTCGTTCCAGTCCAGGTGCAGGGTCTGCACGTTCGCGTCCGGGTGCTGGCGGCGCAGCTGGCGGACGGCCGGGGTGATGATCAGGCCGGGGGTGTAGCCGATCGTGATCCTGCTTGGCTGGGCAGCGGCCTTCGCCGCTGCCGCCGCCTGGGCGGCCGACCTGAGCAGCGCCTTCGCCCTGGGCAGGAACACCTCGCCCGCCTCGGTGAGCGTGGTGCCCTGGGGAGTGCGGTCGAACACGCGTGCGCCGAGCTGCTGCTCAAGCCGGCGGATCTGACGGCTCAGCGACGGCTGTGCGATCAGCAGGTCGGCGGCCGCGCGGCCGAAGTGACGGTGCTCGGCGACCACCGTGAAGTAGCGGACCAGGCGCAGGTCAAGGTCGGCCGGGGACGGGGATTCCTGATCGGGCTGCGAGACTTCTGGCACCCCTCCACAGTAATTGCCTGAAGCGTTCAGCGCACGACCTAAAGCATGTCGCCTGAACTGCGGTGATGCCTCAAACGTATCGCACGGTGCGGAACGGGTCTTGGACGCGGGAGCTCACGGAACGCATTGTGGAAGTACCGGCCGGACGCACCATCCGGGGTGCCGTCCGCGGCCGGGCATCATGACAATCGCGAAAGGCTTGATCATGCGCGTGTTCGTTACTGGTCCGACGGGCTGGATCGGGTCCGTCGTCGTACGGGAACTGCTCGGCGCCGGGCACCAGGTAGTGGGACTGGCCCGGTCGGACAGGTCCGCCGCGGCGGCGACGGCCGCCGGAGCCGAGGTCGTCAGAGGGTCCCTGGAGGACACCGACGGACTACGGGCGGCCGCGGCCGGGGCCGACGGCGTCATCCACACCGGCTACATCCACGACTTCTCCCCCACCGGCGACCCGGCGGCGGCCGCCGCCGTCGACGGGCGGGCCATCGCCGCCTTCGGCGACGCCCTCGCCGGGACCGGCAAGCCGCTTGTCGTCGCCTCAGGGCTGCCGCAAGGGCCGGCCGGCGGCGTCTCGACCGAGGAAGTCCGGTCAGAGAATCCCCCCCATCCCCGGGTGTCGGAGCCGGCCGCGCTGGCCGTCGCCGAGCGCGGCGTGCGCGCCTCGGTGGTCCGGCTGCCCCCGTCGGTACACGGCGAGGGCGACTACTGGTTCCTCCCCATCTTCATCGGCATCGCCAGGAAGACCGGGATCTCCGCCTACATCGGCGACGGCGCCAACGTGTGGCCGGCCGTGCACCGGGTGGACGCCGCGCGGCTCTTCCGCATCGCCCTGGAGCAGGCGCCGGCCGGGACGCTGCTCAACGCGGTCGCGGACGAGGGCGTGCCGTTCCGCGAGATCGCCGAGGTCATCGGGCGCCACCTGCGGGTGCCGGTCAAGTCGATCGCGGCCGAGGACGCGCGCGACCAGTTCGGCACGCTCGCGGGCTTCGCCGCCACCGACATCCCCGCGTCCAGCGCCATTACCCAGGAGCGGTTCGGCTGGCGGCCGGCCGAGCCGGGGCTCATCGCCGACCTGGACGAGGGTCACTACTTCATCGTTCGGGATACGGCGGAGGGGTAGCGGCGGCGGACGGTCAGGCACGGAGGCCTCAGCCGGCAGCGGCCCGCGACGGCGACGGCGACCTCGGCCACAGGCCGGGAGCCCGCCGTCGCGTCGCGGGCGGTTTGTCGTCTATAAAGAGACGCATGCGGACGGATGTAGCCATCATCGGGGCCGGGCCGGCCGGCCTGCTGCTCGCCCACCTGCTCGCACAGGACGGCATCGAGTCGATCGTGGTCGAAGCGCGGACCAAGGAGTACGTCGCCGCGCGGATCCGGGCCGGGATCTTGGAAAGCTCCAGCGTAGACCTGCTGCGCTCGGTCGGGCTCGGCGCCGGAATCGACACCGGCGGCGATGAGCACCGCGGCATCTACCTGCAGTGGCCGTCGGAGCGGCACCACCTGGACTTCGTCGACCTGGTCGGGCGCAGCGTGTGGCTGTACGGGCAGACACAGGTGCAGGCGGACCTGGTCGCGGCCAGCGAAGTGGCCGGGCGGCCGGTGTACTACGCGGCGGCCGACGCCGCGCTGCACGACCTGGAGACCGAGCACCCATACGTGACGTTCACCGACGCTGACGGGACGCCGCAGCGGATCGACGCGGTGGCGGTGGCGGGGTGCGACGGGTCGTTCGGACCGAGCCGTGCGGCGATGCCGGACGGCAAGCGTGACACGTGGGAGCGGATCTACCCGTACTCGTGGCTCGGGATCCTGGCCGACGTGGCGCCGTCGACCAACGAGATCATCTATGCCTGGCATCCCGAGGGTTTCGCGATGCACTCGATGCGGTCCGCCACCGTCAGCCGCCTCTACCTGCAGGTGCCCAACGGAACCGACGTCGCGGACTGGTCCGACGACCGGATCTGGACGGCGCTCGCGACCCGGCTCGGGCACGGGCAGGACGGGTGGCAGCTCACCTCGGGACCGATCACCGACAAGAGCGTGCTGCCAATGCGGTCGTTCGTGCAGTCGCCGATGGCTTACGGGCGGCTGTTCCTCGCCGGGGACGCCGCGCACACTGTGCCGCCGACCGGCGCGAAGGGCCTCAACCTCGCCATCGCCGACGTGGCACTGCTCGCGCCCGCGCTCGGGCGTCTGGTGCGCAAGAACGACACCACCCTGACGGACGTCTACTCGGACACCGCGCTGCGCCGCGTCTGGCGGTGCGAGCACTTCTCCTGGTGGATGACGTCCATGCTGCACACCTCCGGGGACCCGTTCGACGCGCAACTGCAGTTGTCCCAGCTCCGCTGGGTGACGTCGAGCGCGGCCGGGGCAGCCGGGCTCGCGGAGAACTACGCCGGGCTGCCGATCGGTTTTTAGTAGTCCGAACGGGTTCATGGTTCCCGCTTCCCGCCAACCCGTTGCCCGAATTCGGCAGGACGGGGACGATAGTGGACATGGCAACGACCGCCGGGGAGCAAGAATCCGTTGACGTACTTATCGTCGGTGCCGGCATCTCCGGCATCGGCGCGGCCTACTACCTGCAGCGGGATCATCCGCAGCGGAGCTACACGATCCTTGAGGCGCGTGGCGCGTCCGGCGGGACCTGGGACCTGTTCCGTTTCCCTGGGGTGCGGTCCGACTCGGACCTGCACACGTTCGGGTATGAGTTCCGGCCCTGGCGCTCGGACGTGGCGATCGCGGATGCCGACAGCATCCTCACCTACTTGCGGGAGACCGCGGCGGAGTACGGCATCGACCGGCGTATCCGATACCACACCAAGGCGGTCGCCGCTTCGTGGTCCTCGGCGGACGCCTGCTGGACCGTAGACGTGGAAGACACGGAAACCGGCGAGCGGAGCGTCCTCACCTGCCGGTGGCTGCTCTCCGCATCGGGCTACTACCGCTACGACGAGGGCTTCACGCCGCGGTTCGAGGGGCGCGAGCGGTTCAGCGGGCCGATCGTGCACCCGCAGCACTGGCCTTCGGACCTTGACTATGACGGCAAGCGCGTCGTCGTTATCGGCTCCGGCGCGACCGCCGTCACGCTGATCCCGGCAATGGCCAAGACGGCCGCGCACGTCACCATGCTGCAGCGCACGCCGAGCTACGTCCTGCCGGTCCCCAGCCGTGACAAGTTGAACGCCAGGCTGACCAGGCTGCTCGGCGAGGAGCACGCGTTCTCGGTCACGCGGCGGCTGAACATCGCTCGTCAGGTGGGCATCTGGCGGTTCTGCCAGCGGTACCCCACCACAGCGCGCCGGCTGATCAGGAAGCTCAACGCCAAGATGCTG
>Ga0210389_10002828_pt1 | contig 13599 bp, 10 predicted proteins | sample IncBWH28OmetaG_FD_160127 | JGI IMG/M metagenome (GOLD analysis project Ga0210389, IMG submission 160127) | Forest soil microbial communities from Barre Woods Harvard Forest LTER site, Petersham, Massachusetts, United States - Inc-BW-H-28-O ...
CGAGCAGGTGCAAGTCATCGAGGTCCGGCACGGCTTTCGCGAAGCTGAGCCGCAACCGTTCGAGCAAAGCCCCCTCGGGCAGATTCATCTCGAAGACCGGGTGCAGAGCGCCCATGGAGTCGTACTGATCCGCGATCACCGGCATGGTGAGCGAGACCGCGCCGGCAGGAGGACATTCCGCCCGATAGCCGAAAAGGTACTCTCGGTCGGCGAGGTCGCTGCGACTTAAGGTACCGGCGCGCGTCGTGCCCGCGAATACCTCAAGACCGGATCTTGAGGCCACGGTTTTCCTCTCTCAGCTCGAACAGCGTCGGACGCTTCTCGGGAGCGGACACGTGAATCGACAGGCCAAGTGCCGCGCACAGCGCCATGAGCTTGCGCACGCCGATCTCGCTCACGGTGCCATTCTCGATACCTGAAATCGTGGCGCGGCTCATTCCCAGCGGTTTCGCCAATTCTTGTTGCGATTGACCGCTCGCCTTGCGGGCTTTGCGCAGAATCGCGCCAATTTGCTGCAGGTTCATTATGCACTGTATATAGTGCATAGCGAATAAAATCAAGATTATGCATCATTTGCGATGCATAATGTACAAGAGGGCAGGACGAAGCGGTTCGCTTCGCTATTCTAGGTAGGGCGCGAGCACATTTTCGATCCATTTCATGAATGCGCGGACTCGGCGCGACAGGTTGCGCCGATGCGCTACTACGAGGGACACAGCAAACGACCGGCGACGAAAGTCGGGTAGAATTTCCACCAGCGCTCCACTCTCCAAGTATCGGCCGATCCCAAGAAGTGGGGCCTGAATCAGGCCAAGACCGGCGAGGGCAGCGGCTTCGTAGGTTTGTGCGCTGTTGACGTGTAACGCACCTGGCAACTGAAGTGTCGCGTAACTTCCTCCGTCCGGGTATTCCCATCCAAATGGTCTTGCGCCCAGCGTCGTCTCAAAGTGAATTGTCTGATGTTCCTGGCGCTGGAGATCTCCCAGCGATCGGGGGACGCCGTAGCGCGCAAGATAGGCGGGACTGGCAGCGTTGGCCATGCGTAACTTGCCTAGCGGGCGGGCAATGAGCCTCTGGTCCCCGATGGGACCAAGTCGCAATACGCAGTCAAACCCCTCTTGAACCAGATCAACTTGGCGATCCGTGCTCGACAACTCCAGCTCCAACTCGGGATGAGTCGCCATGAAATCCGGTAAGGCCGGCACGATAGTTGTCCGTGCCACCTCGGTCGGAAGATCGACGCGTAGACGCCCGCGAAGTGCCACACGATCGCCTGCGAACATCGAGTGGAGATCGTCAACGTCCGCAAGCAAATCGCGGGCACGCGCATGAAATACCCGTCCGTCTTCGGTCAACTGCACGCTACGCGTCGTCCGGTGCAAAAGCCTGACACCGATATCTTCCTCCAGCTTCCGGACCGCCGTTGAGGCCCTTCCCTTCTGAATTCCTAGGCTATCGGCTGCGAGAGTGAAGCTGCCCATGTCCGCTACCGTTATGAAAATGAGGAGGGGTTCGAGATTCTGCATTTTCGTGCCTCGGTATTGTTATCCACAAAGAGAACAGTGAGTTCAGTTACCCGGTGATTATCATACCTAAGAGACACAGTAAGCTACGAATATTGGGATTTCCCCATAGGAGAACGAAGTGTTCGAAACTATGAACCTGCATCGGGTGCCTGAAACTATGACCTCGCATCGCGCCCTGTGGGCCGGCTGGATAATGAGCGCGTTTGTCGTTATCGCTCTGGTGGCAGACGGCACTATTCAGCTTTTCGCGCCGACGCGGATCGCAAGCATGTTGCAGGAAACCGGGTTTGCGATGGACCTGACCCGTGTCGTGGGTCCGATCATTCTGGCCGGCGCCCTCCTTTACGCCATCCCGGTTACCGCCGTCCTCGGCGCGATTCTAGTGACAGGCTTTTTGGGAGGTGCCATCTGCGCCCATGTCCGCATGGGCGAGTTGGGGTCGCCGCCGGAAATCATTTCCCTGCTTCTGGGCGCGATGACCTGGGGCGGCCTCTACGCGCGCGATGCCCGTCTCCGGGCCATTCTGCCGCTCATTCGTTGAATCAACCTGGGCGGTGCTCCGTCCCTCATCAAGATCAGGAGAAAACGCATGTTTTTAGTAATGGGAATCACAGGAAAAGTGGGCGGCGCAACTGCAGAACATCTGTTGGCGCATGGCAAGGAAGTACGCGCGCTGGTCCGCGATCGCGAGAAGGCGTCAAGCTGGGCGAACCAGGGCGTGGAACTGGTTGACGGTGATTGGAATGATTCGGCAGCCATCGAGCGGGCGCTCAAAGGCGTCGAAGGCGCGTTTGTCATGTTGCCGGCTGTCTGGGCCCCCTCGCCCGACTACAAAGAGGCCAAGGGCGTGATTGCGAATTATGTCGAGGCGCTCACCAACGCAGCACCGCCGCGGGTGGTAGCGCTTTCGTCGATGGGTGCGAACAGGACCAGCGAGCTTGGGATAATCACGGCCTTGTCGCTTCTGGAGCAAGGTTTTCGCGACCTGATATCGCCAATCGCATTTGTGCGCGCAGGTGGATTCTTCGAAAACTTCCTCTACGGCTTGCAGGTCGCCCAGGGCGGAACGCTGCCGGTCTACTACAATCCGACAAACCGGAAATCGACCATGGTCGCGACGAACGACATCGGCGCGGAGGTCGCAACCCTTTTGACCGGGCCGGCGTGGTCAGGGCAGCGCGCCCTCGAGCTTGGTTCGATGATTACCGCGGATGAAGTCGCGGAGCAATTGGGCGAAGTCCTGAATCTCGACGTGAAAGCCTTTGCAGTCCCGCGTGCAGGATGGGCGAAAGCGTTCGAGCAATTCGGCATCCCGAAGGGCCACACCGGACCTGCCGAAGAAATGTTTGAGGCCGTGAATGCAGGATGGATGGACCTCGGAGTCGAGGGTACGGAGCACATAGCGGGTAAGACGCCCGCACGCGACGTCTTCGCGGCGGCCCAGAAGGCCGTGACGGCGTGAACCGCGACGTTCACACTGATTTCATTGGTGGTGAGAGAGGGACTCGAACCCTCGACCTCGGCATTATGAGTGCCACGCTCTAACCAGCTGAGCTACCTCACCACGAAGAGCCGCGGATTGTGTGGAGCTAAGCGATTGCTGTCAAGCCGAACTTCAAGGTGATGCCCGCAAAATCAACGGGTTAGCCTGGCAGGGCGGGGCGGCAAAGTCGATTCAGTTGCGCCTCGAGCGGGGTCCCTGGGGGCCTTGGGGTAGTTTCAGTCGATCTCGCGTACCGGGCGCTGTAAGGCAGCGATGAGCGTGACAACCAGGACCAAGGCGCCGGCTCCAGCGAACATGCCGCTCAGGCTCCATTGAACTGCGATACCCGCGGCCGCGAGTGACAGCGGCATGAGTCCGAGACTGGCAAACATGAGAACGCTCATGACTCGGCCAAGCATGCTGCGGTCGACACGTTGTTGAAACCACGCCAGAAGCTGCACGTTCAGAAAGCCGGCGCTTGCGCCCATCACCAGAAGAATTAGCAAAAGCGGCCACAATTGGTGGACAAGGCTGATTGAGATGGTGCAGATGCCTACGATGGTGCTGCAGGCAAGCAATACCAATCCTCGTTTGCGTTGTTGGCGCGCAGACGCCAGTGCCAAGCCGAGAAGGCTTCCAGCGGCGACCGAAGAAACCAGAACCCCATAGGTGGCGGCGGAGCCAAATTCCTTTTTTGCGAGAAACGCAATTCCCACACTCATGGGGCCGGTGATGCAGAAGTTCAGCACCGAGGCCACCAACAACAAAGCAGTCAGCGCCACGTCGTTCCTCACGTAGCGTAATCCTTCAAGAATGGAGTGCGCTATGTTGGATCGCGGGGTGGGGGATTCGATCTTCGGCGGGTCGCGCAGCATAAGGAGCGCGCCAATGATGAAAAGGAAGCTGACCGCATCAATGGAAAATGCCGATGCGACGCCAAACGCTGCGACGATGATTCCCGCCGGAGCAGGCAGGAGCAGCGTCGCGATCTGCTGTGTGCCCTGGGACAGCGCGTTGGCGGCCGGCAATTGTGCGGCAGTCACCAGGGAGGGCAACAAGGTCTGCGCAGCCGGCGCTGCAAACGCATCCGCGATGCCGAAGAGAAAGCTCAGAACATAGAGCTGCCAGACGTCCACATGATGTGTCCAAATGGAAGCCGCGAGGGCGGCCACCAGAACGGTGCGAGCGGCGGCCGTGAGAATCATGATTTTGCGGGGCGAGACACGGTCCGTGACGGCGCCGCCGATGAGCATCAACGCAGCGCGCGGGATGGCTTCCACCATCATGATTCCGCCCAGGATCGCGCCGGATCCGGTGAGCTGCAGGACGAGCCAGGGAAGGGCTACCAGAAAAAACAGGTCGCCGCAGCCCGACAGCGTGTTGCCTACCCACAGGTAGCGATAGTCTCTACTGAAGAGAGGGTGTCGGGTATCAGAATTGCTCATGGCATAAGCTGAAGTATCGATAACAAGCGGCCCCCCCCCAGTGGCCCGGTATCATGCTCGGAATCGAGACTCTGAGGTCAAAATATATGAAAAAAGCTCTGCCTACTTCGATAGCAGTTCTCCTGTGCCTGGCAGTCTGGGCATCGGGTAGCGCACTTGCCGATGCTTCCTCTGACAGGTCAGTTCATTCCGCCGATCGGGAGCGGATCCAGAGAATCGAGAACGGGCTCATGCCGGCCATCACGGTCAAGGGTCAAGACGCTCACGGGATGAACCTTCAAGAGCGGATGAAGCACTACAAGGTTCCAGGCGTGAGCATCGCCTTTTTCTCGGATGGGAAGATTCTCTGGACCCGAGTCTACGGTTACGCCGATGTGGCAACCATGACGCCGGTCACTCCCGAAACGCTTTTTCAGGCGGCGTCCATCAGCAAACCGATTTCAACCCTGGCCATGCTGCGACTGGTACAGGACGGCAAACTGAACCTCGATGAAAACGTGAATGTGAAACTCAAAAGCTGGAAGGTCCCGGACAATGAGTTCACGAAGGAGCAAAAAGTCACGCTGCGACGAATCGTCAGCCACAGCGCGGGATTGACGGTTCACGGATTCGGGGGGTATCGGCCCGATGAGCCGTTGCCGACGATCGTGCAGATCCTCGATGGCCAGACACCTGCCAACTCGAAAGCGGTGAGAGTCGATACCGCCCCGGATACAAAATGGAGTTATTCAGGCGGCGGCTACGTGGTCATGCAGTTGCTCCTGACGGAGGTCTCGGGCAAATCTTTTCCCGAATTTCTCGACGAAGAGGTTTTGCGGCCGATTGGTATGTCACACAGCACGTATGCGCTGCCGTTGCCGCCGAGTCTTCGGCGCAGCGCCGCCACCGCTTACGGTGGCGACGGTAAAGCCATCGCGGGTGATTTTCACGTCTATCCGGAAATGGCCGCGGCGGGGCTGTGGACCACGCCGTCCGACTTGGCCCGCGCGGCGATCGAGATCGAAAAGGACTATGCGGGAACCTCCAACAAAGTGCTGTCAAAGGACATGGCTCATCAGATGCTCACGCACCAGAAGGACGATTGGGGATTGGGGGTGGCGCTCTCGGCCGCCGACCATCCATTGCGCTTCGGTCACGGAGGATCAAACGAGGGTTTCAAGTGCGATCTTCAGGCCTATATCGACTCCGGACAAGGAATCGCCGTTATGACGAATGCCGATGGCGGCAGCGCGCTCATTGGGGAAATTGAGCGCGCCGTTGCACAGGAGTACCGGTGGCCGGATTTCAAGCCCGAGCAGAAAGCAGCCATCCCCATTGATCCGGCGACGCTGTCGGCCTACGCGGGCTCTTACCTGCTCGCGATTCCGGATTCGACGGAGCCGAAAGTGCACCTGACGGTAAGGGAGGGGCGGCTTTTCTTGCAAGCAGACCCACTTGGTCCTGAGCCGGTCGAATTGTTTGCCGAGTCAAAAACAGATTTTTTCGCCGCACAGGGTTTTAGCGTCACAGTGCATAAAAACGAAACTGGCGCCGTTACCAAGCTGACTGTGCACTTTGGACAGGACTTCGAGGCGACCAAGATTCCTTAGCTGGAGAATATCGCGTCAGCGCGCTCACTCATCTGCCGACACCGGGAGGACGGTGCAGCGCGTCGTAGGCGGCGATATCCGCTGCTGAAAAATTCTCGGCCTTCCAAACCATCGCCCGATGGATGCGATTCCAGCCACTCGGGTGGTCGAAGAAGATCACTTCTTCGAGCGCTCCCGGCTGCATCTTACGGTACTCGGCCAGATGCAGTGCCGCCTGGGCGGCGCCGTCCGGTTGTCTCGCCGCGTTGAGACCGAACGCGTCCGCCTCCGCTTCCATCGATCGGGTGACCGTATTGAACACAGGTGTCAGCGCGAAGCCGTAGACCGAGAACAGCGCGACCAGCAAGGGCAAGCCGGCGACGTCGCCGACGTCGCGAAATCCCCATCGCTCGCCGAACTTGAGTGTGACCCGCCGCGACGCCCATGACATGAAGGCGAAACCGATAACGGTGAGGACACCCAGTGCCAGCACGCCCTTGTAACTGTGGTTCAGCACGTAGTGCCCCATCTCATGGCCTAGCACGGCTTGTACTTCCTCCGGAGAAGCTCGATTGATCAGATTGTCGTTCAGACTGATCTGCGCCGAACCCGCTATGCCGCTGACGTGCGCGCTCATCTTGGTCGTCTGCTTGGACGCATCGAATTCATAGACCTGATCGACCGGAATTCCATTGGCCCGCGCCAACGACAGAATGCGCTGCTTGAGCGGGCTCTCGGCCAGCGGGTAGAACTTGTTGAATACCGGCTCCAAGTACGTCGGGCCAATGGCGATTTGAAAAATCAGGAATCCGATCGCGACTGCGGAGCCCCACAGCCACCATGTTTTCGGCAGCTTGCGAATGACGGCGTAGATCGCGACTGCCGCGAGCGTACCGAAGATTAAGGTTATGACGAGCCCCTTGGCCTGCTCCCCCAACCAATCCCCGAGTCCCTGGTTGGACATACCGTACTGGTGCTCGCGCACATAGCCTTCATAGGCTGCCCAAGGCAAAGTCAGTACGGTGGTGAGGATGAAATACTGAATGGCGTAAAGCGCCGTCTGCGCCCAGGAAAAGCGTGTCAGGCGTGCGGCGAAGTCCCGCATCCGCGCCGAGAATCGCCAACCGAGCAGCGCCCATGCGAGCAGAAGCCCGAACAGGAAGTCCCAGAGCATCAGCCAATAGCCGCCTTCGAAGTAGGCATCCGACCGAGCCCGCGCAGCCGGCGTCATGGTCGCGAGATACGCGGCGGTCGCGCCATCCGCGTCGAAATGCTCCGAAGCCGCTACGCTCGATGGCGTGTCCGCTGCGCATGCGGACTGCCAGGAGCCAAGGGATGTGAGCGCGATGAACACCAGGGCGAGGATCGGCAGGATACGTCTACGGACCATGAAACTTCACCCCCACAGCTGATTCGTACTCAATACTACTCGATCGGCAGTGAACTTCCGGTTCCTAGATCGCACGGGAGCGCTTGCGCCGCTGAGTGCGCGATGCGGCCGGCGGCGCCGTAACTTTGATGAAATCGATGAACGCGCGAAGCGGCGCGGGAACGAGGCGCCGTCCGGAGTAGTAGAGAAACGGTCCCGAGAAGCGCGGCCACCACGGTTCGAGGACGGGCTCGAGCGCGCCGCTGTCAAAATACGGGCGCAGCCAATCTTCGAAGAGACAGATGATGCCGACGCCGGCAAGCGCGGCATCGACGGCGAGGTCGGTCGCGGTGCCGGCGCTGACGAGCAGCGGCCCCGTGGGCTCGATGCGCACCACCTCGCCGGCGCGCTCGAATTCCCATACGGTCATTGCGCCGCTGCTGAAGCGGCCGCGCAGGCACGCGTGATCGAGCAGTTCGCGCGGATGCTGGGGTCGGCCGTGCCGATCGAGATAGGTTGGAGCCGCGGCTACCGCGAAGCGCTGCGTGCGCGGACCGATCGGCACGGCGATCATGTCCTGCTCCAGCCGCTCTTCATAACGGATACCGGCGTCGAACCCGGCGGCGAGCACGTCGACGAAGCTATCCTCGGCGACCACCTCCAAGTGAATGTCCGGATACGCTGCGAGGAAGCGCCACGCGATCCCGGGAAGGACGAGCCGCGCGGCGCTGATCGGTACATTGAGCCGGAGGGTGCCGGCCGGCTTGTCGCGAAATTTGTTCACCACATCGAGAGCCAACTCTACTTCGGTGAGCGCCGGGCTGAGCCGCTCCAGCAGGCGCTGACCGGCGTCGGTCGGGGCGACGCTGCGCGTCGTGCGGTTGAGGAGCCGAACGCCGAGCTGCGTTTCCAGCCGACGCACCGCCTCGCTCAAGCCCGAGGCACTCGTATCCGTGGCGCGCGCTGCCTCGCGAAAACCGCGTGCGCGCGCGACGCTCACAAAAGCGTTTAGATCGGCGAGATTCGTCACTGTTCGATTTTCCGCACAGGCCGTACGGATTCTAGCGGATTATCGCGCACGCTTACAGCGGCTACAGTGTGAGCCTCTTGAAGAGGAGATCGACCATGTCCACTGTCAATCACTCCGGTACATTCACCCTCGGCGGGGATCGCTCGGCAGGACGGCTCGGCTACGGCGCCATGCAGCTCGCGGGCCCTGGCGTTTTCGGTCCGCCGAAGGATCGAGAGGCGGCACTGGCCGTCTTGCGCGAAGCGGTGGCGCGCGGCGTGAACCACATCGACACCAGCGACTACTACGGTCCGCACGTCACCAATCAGCTGATTCGCCAGGCCCTGCATCCCTATCCCGATGAGCTGATCATTGTCACCAAGATCGGCGCCCGGCGCGGCGCAGACGGATCGTGGCTGCCGGCTTTCTCTCCGAAAGAGCTGGTCGAGGCGGTGCACGACAACCTGCGAAACCTTGGCCTGGATGCGCTCGATGTCGTCAATCTTCGCAGCATGTTCGGCACGCATGGTCCGGCCGAAGGTTCGATCGAGGAGCCCTTGAACGTACTCGCTGAGCTCAAGCGCAAGGGGTTGGTCCGTCATATCGGATTGAGCAACGTCACGCCGGCGCAGGTCGAAGAGGGGCGCCGGATTTGCGAGATCGTCTGTGTGCAAAACCACTACAACGTGGCGCATCGCGCGGACGATGCACTGATCGATGCGCTTGCCCGCGACCGTATTGCCTACGTGCCATTCTTTCCGCTTGGCGGCTTCACCCCGCTGCAATCCTCCAACCTGTCCGACGTGGCCCGGCGCCTGGGTATCACCCCGATGCAGGCCGCGCTCGCCTGGCTGCTGCGCCGCTCGCCCAACATTCTTCTGATCCCGGGTACGTCCTCCGTCGCGCATCTCAAGGAAAACCTTGCCGCAGCCCAGATCAATCTGCCGGAGGATGCGGTCAAGACGCTGGACGGAATTCAAGCACAGGCCAACGCCGCGTGAAGCGGTGCGATCGATTGCGCCAGCCGGGATTGGCGTGTTGACCGACCGCACGCGCAATTAGGCAGAAGCAGATATGTCGAGCGCTCGCTTGGAGAACCCTTTAGATCGCAAAGCGTACATCATCACCGGACCGACCTCAGGGATAGGTTTGCGCGCGGCGCGGGAGTTGGCCAAGTACGGCACCGTCGTCCTCGTCGGCCGCGACCGCGGGAAGCTGAGGGAAGTACAGAACAGCATCGCGAAAAGAGGTCAGCACGCAGTGTCAGTCGTGTGCGACTTGTCGGATATCGCCAGCGTGCGGCGCGCGGCCGCGGAGATCATCGCACTGCATCTGCCGATAGCCGGCCTTCTCAACAATGCGGGCATCATGCAGATGCGTCCGACCAAGAATTCGCTGGGATGGGATATGTCGTTCGTAACGAACCATCTCGGCCCGTTCGCGCTGACCGAGGCGCTCGTGCCGCATCTCCCTGACGGCGCGAATGTCGTCTTCGTCGTCTCTGCGGTGGAAGACCCCGAACGCAAGCCCGCTGTAGCCGCGGGTTTCCGAGGTGGCCGCTATGTCTCCGCCGAGGCGAGTGTGCGGGGCGAATGGAAAGCCGGCGGCGCCAAGCGGCCTGGCCTGGACGCATACGCGACATCCAAGCAGGCGATCCTCGCTGCGGCGATGGCCTTCGCCCGTGAGACTCCCCGGCTGCACTTCAATGCGGTCGAACCGGGCCTGACTCCGAGCACGGCTCTGGCACGCGATGCCGGCGCTTTCGTGCGCCTTCTGTCAAAAACCCTCATCCCGCTGCTGGTGCCGCTGCTCCTGCCGTTCATCAAGATTTTGAGCACACCGAAGCGCGCCGCGCGCGTGATCACGAAAATCATGATCGATGCATCCGGTCAGACCGGCGTTTACTACGATGAAGGCGGTCATCCGATGCACGGCTCGGGGCTGGTGCGCGACCCGAAGTTCCAGGATCGCGTTGTCGCCGAAACGCGCGCGTTGCTGTCGAGGGGTCCGACCTGAACTAGTCATTGTTCAGTACAGCCCATGGATTGGCGCGCGTCTGAACGAACTACCGGCAACGGAGGCGGGACGATTGCGGGCATCATTTGCACGCTATACTGACCTCCACAAGTGGAACTCGTCACCTGTCGCAGGAGAACTTGTGTGACTGCTGCTGACCTTCCAACCCTCGAATTCTTGAGCGGCCTGGCGGACACGTTGGCGGCCGGAAGCGTGGATCTGCCGGCCTTTCCGCAGGTCGTGATCAAGGTTCAGGAAGCTTTCAAGGATCCGGACTATACGCCGCAGAAGATTGCGCGCGTGATATCGACCGAACGTACGCTCGCCGACCGGCTGATGCAGATGGCTAACTCGACTGCCTTCAACGCAACGGGCAGGGTGATTATCGACCTGGGCGTCGCCATCAATCGCTTGGGCGCTCAGAAGGTCTACAGTGTCGCTCTCGGGCATGCCATTGCGCATATCCGGCACACGGAATCACTGCGCTCCATCGCTCCGCGGCTCGATGAACTCTGGTCCGAATGCGTCACGGTCGCGCATTTTTCCGAAGCGGTCTCCAAGCGAAGTTCGCTTGCGCTTCCCGGTGCCTTTGCGGCAGGTCTGCTGCACGGAATAGGACGCTTCTACATTCTGGTGAAAAGCGCGAGCCGGGGAGCGTCGCAAGTTCCTTTACACGCCGCGCTTGTCGATGCCTGGCATCCGGCAATTGCCAAGGCCGTGCTGAAAAACTGGCAGATGGATGAGGCGGTTTGTGAAGCGGTCGGCGCCCAAGCGGACGTTAACGTCGTACGAGTCGGCCCCCCGACACTCACCGACGTCTTGATCGCGAGTATTCGCCTCGCCACCCGACTGCGAAACAGCTACGACACCTCGACCCTGAACGCAGGCGGAGCTTTCGTGCGGCTGGACCTGACACTTGAGGCCTGCAGAAGTCTTATCGCTCAAGCCAGTGAAGAGACAAGAGCGCTGCAGCGCGCTATGCGCCCATAGAGAGGAATTGTAGCGCAGCATGAATGCCCAACGCGTGGCGATCGCGAGACCGCACAGCGCGAGGAGTTCGACAAGAGAGAACTCTCCGCCGCCGCCCTTTGAAGACGAGGGTGAGCTGCCTCCTGTGCTTCCACCGGAGCTGCCGCCGGGGGCGGAACCGGGGGGCGGGCCTGGCTCGGCGCCCACGATGACCGCGACGCTGGTCGGAGCCGAATCTTGCCCGAGGGCATCGGCAACGATGTAGGCGAAGGTATCCGTGCCGCTGAAACCCTTGGCGGGGGTATACGTGATTTTGCCGGTGGAGGGGTCGATTGAGGTCGAGCCATTTTTCGGAGAGATGCTCAAGGCCACTGAACTGGGCGTGAGCGTCGACGTCAACGATCCGTCGTTCGCCAGCACATCAATCGTTACGGCGGTTTCTGCGGGCGTGCTCGCTTGGTCGGACGCCGTATTTGGCGATAATTCATCGATGACATACGGCTCTGCACCCGTCGCCTCGGTGCTGCCCTGAAAGTAGAGCGTGTTGTCGATGGCCTGAAACCAGCTACCGCCCACTCCGGTCTCGACCAGATGGGTACCCTGAGCCGTCCCGTCAGTTCGCCAGATCGATCCAACAGCGCCGGCGCCCGGCGCGAAATGCGACGAGGAGAAGATCGCTGCGCCTTTGTAGGCAGCCATCTGAGTTGCCGCGCTTTCGGCTTTCATGACGTCATGGGTACCTGTCACTGTTCCGTCGGTAGCACGGACTTGACCACTACCGTCGGAATTCAGGACGTTGTAGATCAGTTGGTTGCCTATCGCGACGTAGGCATAGACCGAATCAAGCGCCACCTGAGTTGTGCCGGCTAGCGTGCCATCGGTGCCGAAAAGCGCCGCGCGATGGTTCATGGTGGGATCGATGCTCTGCGTCTGAAGAATTATTCGATTGCTCAGGCCAAAAACGTTGCTGATGCTCTCATTGGCCAAGGTCAAGGCGAGATGGGTGCCGGCCGCCGTGCCATCCGTTACCCAAAGATCGCCGGTCTCGGCACCGCTGGTAAGTCCGACGTAATAGAACAATCCATTGAGTATGGCCTGCACGCCGGTTGCTGTACCGGTCGCCGTAACCGCCTGCGTACCTTGAGCGGTCCCGTCGGTGATCCACCACTGAGCGAGGCTCTGCGCGTAAAACATGACCTTCCCATTGAAAATTCGAAAGTTGCCGACAGACGCCGTTTCGGGCGTATCGGTGATCATGTATGTTCCCGTGGCGGTGCCATCCGAACGCCAGGGTTGGAATCCGTGTGTCGCATCGGCGGCGGGGAAATAGGCCACGCCGTTCAATACCACCACGTTCCAAGGATCCAGTTCCGGGGAGATATTGGCGAGGATTGTCGTGCCCGACGCTGTGCCGTCGGTGACCCACAGGTGTTCGCCCACCCCGTTGTTGCCGCCAAATATCACCTGGTTGCCGACGGGGACAAGGGCTGTCTGTGCACCATCTCCAGAGCCTGGATTCAAATCGATGAGCATGCGGGTGTCGCGGCTGCTCTTGTCGGTCAGCCAGAGCTCGTATCCGTGGATGCCGTCATTCGCGACGAAAGCCACCTGGCCATTGATGGAGGTGAACCCCGATGCCTGGGAATCCGCGCCCACTTTTTCCGAGGCGAAGGTCGCGAGAATATGGGTTCCGGCCGCGGTGCCATCGGAAGTGAACAACTTCTGGCCCACATCGACGGTGAAAAAAAGCGAGCCGCCGGCTACCGAAAGATTTTCGACGGTTGCATCGGTGGTCGGATCGAAGAATATTTTCGTTCCTGCGCTGGTGCCATCGGACGCCCAAAGGCAAGAGAAGCCGGAATACGAGACCGGATCGCAAGAGTATTCAAAGAAAATCTTTCCTTGAAATCGGGCGATGGCAATTGGCAACAACAGGGGAGCTCCCGGCGCCGCAGTGAAGATGCTGGTTCCGGCGTCGGTGCCGTCTGTTTTCCAGAGCGAGTACACGATGGGCGGGGTGAATTGCAGGCCGGCAAAGTATGCAAGGCCGTCTTCGCCGATCACGAACGAACCGATCGGTTGGTTTGAGCGCAGTGCCATGTCGGCGCCGAGACGATGCGTACCGGACGCGGTGCCATCGGTCGTCCAGAGCTCGACGGATGGGTCGGAGAGCGAGCCCACCGAAAAAAGATCGCGACTGCCGACGGCCAGAAA
>Ga0210389_10002830_pt1 | contig 13595 bp, 13 predicted proteins | sample IncBWH28OmetaG_FD_160127 | JGI IMG/M metagenome (GOLD analysis project Ga0210389, IMG submission 160127) | Forest soil microbial communities from Barre Woods Harvard Forest LTER site, Petersham, Massachusetts, United States - Inc-BW-H-28-O ...
CGCGGCGCTGCGCGACGCCGGCTTTGACATGTCGATCGACGGCGACGGGTTCTTCTCGATCCAGTACCAGAACGCGAACAACTCGGTGCGCGTGACCGACGAGTTCATGCGCGCGGTCGAAGAGGACCGCGAGTGGCACCTGATCGCCCGCGCGACCGGAGAGCCGGTCGGAGAGCCGGTCAGCGCACGCGAGGTGATGCGCGAGATCGCCGAGGCGGCGTGGCGCTGCGCGGACCCGGGCATGCAGTACGACACGACCATCAACCAGTGGCACACCTCCCCCAACAGCGGGCGCATCAACGCCTCCAACCCCTGCTCGGAGTACATGCACGTGGACAACTCCGCGTGCAACCTCGCGTCGCTGAACCTGATGAAGTTCCGCCGCGCCGACGGCACCCTGGATGTGCGCTCGTTCGAGCACACCGTCGACGTGATGCTGCTGGCGCAAGAGATCATCGTCGGCCCCTCCAGCTACCCCACCGAGGAAATCGGGCGCAACGCGCGCGCCTTCCGCCAGCTGGGGCTCGGCTACGCCAACCTGGGCGCCTACCTGATGAGCAACGGCATGCCCTACGACTCCGACCACGGCCGCGGCGCCGCGGCGGCGATCACCGCGCTGATGACCGGCCGCGCCTACCGCCGCTCGGCGCAGATCGCCGGCGCGCTCGGCCCGTACGAGCGTTACGCGGAGAACCGCGAGCCGCACAACAGCGTGATGCGCATGCACCGCGACGCCTCCTACTCGATCCCGGACAGCGCCTGCCAGGACGCCGAGCTGCTGGCGGCAGCCAGGCGCTCGTGGGAGGAGGCGGTCGAGCTGGGCGAGCGGCTCGGCTACCGCAACGCGCAGGCGACCGTGCTGGCGCCCACCGGCACGATCTCGTTCCTGATGGACTGCGACACGACCGGCGTCGAGCCGGACTTCTCGCTGGTCAAGTTCAAGGAGCTCGTCGGCGGCGGGCAGATGACGATCGTCAACAAAACCGTGCCGCTGGCGCTGCAAACGCTCGGCTACACCGAGCAGCAGATCGAGCAGATCGAGGCGCACCTGGCCGAGCACGGCACGATCGTCGACGCCCCCGGCCTGGCCGATGAGCACCTGCCGGTGTTCGACGTGGCGGTCGGCGCGCGCGCGATCACGCACATGGGCCACCTGAAGATGATGGGCGCCGTGCAGCCGTTCATCTCCGGGGCTATCTCCAAGACCGTCAACATGCCCCAGGAGTCGACGGTCGAGGACATCGCCGACGCCTACACGCAGGCGTGGCATCTCGGGATCAAGGCGCTCGCGATCTACCGCGACGGCTCCAAGACCGCCCAGGCGCTGCGCACCGACGCCCAACAGGGCGTCAAGGAGCCGGCCGACGTGGCGTCGTCATCGGAGGTGGACGCGCTGGTGGACGCCGCCGTGACCAAGGCGCTGGCCGAGGCCGGGCCGCGACGCAAGCGCATGCCGCGCGAGCGCCAGTCGATTACCCACAAGTTCTCGATCGGCGGCCACGAGGGCTACATCACGGCCGGCATGTACGAGGACGGCACCGTCGGCGAGATCTTCCTGACCGACATCGGCAAGGAGGGCTCAACGCTGCGCGGGATGATGAACTCGTTCGCCACCGCCATCTCGATCGCGCTGCAGTACGGCGTGCCGCTCGAAACGCTCGTGCAGAAGTTCAGCTACATGCGCTTCGAGCCCGAGGGGATCACCGGCAACCCGGAGATCCCGTTCGCCAAGTCGATGCCCGACTACATCATGCGCTGGCTCGCCTCGCGCTTCCTGGACACGGACGCCCAGGAGGAGCTCGGCATCCTCACCCCCGAGGTGCGCGCCCGCAAAGCCGCCCAGGAGGCCGCCCAGTCGTTCGCCTCTTCCGACACAGCCAGCCCGAGCAACGGCGGCGACAGCGCGAGCGCCCAGGCGAGCGTCGGTGCAGAGCTCGCCCGCCGCGCACCCGCCACCGCCGCGCTCACCGACACCCCACCGGTCGTGCCGGCGCGCCTGCACGGCCTCGATCTTGGGCCGGCGTGCAGCCAGTGCGGAGGCATGATGCAGCGGACGGGCAGCTGCTACACGTGCTCGTCGTGCGGCAACAACACCGGCTGCGGTTGATCCCGCGATAATCGGGGCATGACCGCTCCACCCTCCCCGGATAAGCCGCTGCAGGGCGGGTGTCTTTGCGGGGCGGTGCGCTACGAGCTGACCGCGCCGTTCGACCACGCGGGCTACTGCCACTGCACCCACTGCCAGCGGCGAACGGGGACGGGGTCTTCGGCCAACGGGCGGGTGCCTCAGGATGGCTTTCGGGTGCTCCAGGGGCGTGAGCGACTGCGGGCGTTCAAGCCGCAGACGGGCGTGCCGAAGTTGTTCTGCGAGACGTGCGGGTCGGCGCTGTTCAGCGGCGACCCGTTTGCCGACCAGCTGGTGGCTGTGCGCCTGGGTACGCTCGACCGCGATCCCGGCGTGCACCCGCAGTTCCGCCAGTTCGTCGACTCAGCCGCCCCGTGGGAGCCTGTCCCACAGGACGGTCTCGAGCGCTACCCGCGCTCGCGCTACTCCTGATCGGCGGGCGCGCGCGCAGCCGGCCGAGACGCTGACGCAGCCAGCCGAGCGAATGCGGCCCACCGCACTGCTCGCGCCACCCATCGAGCGCGTGCTCCAGGCGCTCACGGCTGCCCACCCGAGCCAGCAGCTCCACCTGACCGCCACCGTCGGCCGGAGCTCCCAGACGCACCAGGTACAGCTCGCCGGTGTCAGCCACCCACGCGGCACGGTGCAGCGGACCGTCGCCGTGCTCGCGCCACCACAGCCCGACGTCGAGCTCGCGCGAGCGCACGCGCCGCTGATCGGCGTTATAGAAGCCAGCGAGCGACGTGTAGCGCTCGCTTGGCCCGAGGTCCGTCGCGAGATCAGTGCCGGTCATGCGCCCACCTTGCTTTCGAGGAGAAGGGTCAGATCCTCCGACAGCCTCGTGGACAGGCCTAAACCGACGGTTATCCGGTCCTAAGGATCTTCAGGAGGCCGGGCCCAGGCGCACGCGACCGGACGTCACGGGCCACGACGGGCCGGTGACGTCCGGTGCACCCGGTCGATCAGCCGTTCAGGCGCTTCTTGAGCGCGCTGGCAGCAGAGAATTTCGCCGCTTTGGATGCGGCGATCTTGATGGTCTCGCCGGTCGACGGGTTGCGTCCCTCGCGTGCTGCGCGCTGGCTGACGCTGAACTTGCCGAAGCCGGCAAGAGCCACCTCACCCCCGGCGGCCAGCTCGTCGGAGACGACCTCGATGGTCGCCTCGACAACCTGCCTTGCCTGGCTGGCGGCCAGTCCAGTGCGCTCCGCGATCTGCTCGGCTAGCTCGTTCTTGGTCATGCCACTCCCTTCTCGAGTGTCTTTGCTGTGCGCAGGCTAACCGCTGGCGAGGACGACGACATGCCCAAACGCCGGGACAGCGGCCGGAAGAGGCCCTAATTTCCGGGCGAATTGACCGACGCGAACGGTTCTCGAGCCCCGATCGGGCGTTCGGAGACCGGCTCTACGAGCCCGGATGCGCCGCCCGGCGCGCGCCGCGGGCTCCCGGCGGCGAGTGCCGCCCACAGCACCGACAGCCACGCGGCGCACGCCAGGCACACGTGCACCCACACCAGCTCGGTGGGTAGATGCGTCTCATACTGGTCCAGCCCGACCACCCCCTGCAATGCCAGCACCACGCACAGGAACGTGAGCGAGCTGCGCACCGTGGGCGTGGACGGGCGCCGGCGCGCGAGCCACCACAGCCCGACGGCGGCGACGCTGAACACAAACGCGATCTCGGCGTGGCGGTGGATGACGAAGTCCATCGTGCCGCGCCCGTCGAAGTCCAGGCGGTTGATCTTCTGTCCGGGTTCGCCGCCGGCGTGCGGGCCGGCGGCCGTGGCGGCGGTGCCGGCGAAGATCGTGAGCGCGCCAAGGCCGACCAGCCCCCACAGGCCCTTGACGATCGTGCGATCGGTGGTTAGCCCCCCGGGGGGGCTCGCGGCCTCGGCGGAGCTGATGGCACCGGCAGCGCTCGCGGCCCCGGCGAAGCTCATGGCGCCGGCAGCGCCCATAGCCTCGGCGGAGCTGCTGGCACCGGCGGGACGCGCGGCCACGCGCGAGCGCCACGCGAGCGTGACGGCGGCGACGAGGATGAGCATGGACAGCGCGAAGTGGCCCATGACCCAGCCGTAGTCGAGCTTGCCTTTGACGGTCAGCCCGCCGAGCACCGCCTGCGCGATGACGCCGAGCGGCAGCATGGCGCCGAGCCACATGAGATCGCGTCGGTATGGCCTGCGACGCAGGCCGGCGAGCCAGGCGAAGCCGGCGGCCAGGACGACGGGCACGGTGACGACGCGGTTGGAGAACTCGATCAGCGCGTGGGTCTTCAGCGGCGGGTACAGGTTGCCGTAGCACTTCGGCCAGGTCGGGCAGCCGAGGCCCGAGCCGGTCAGGCGCACGGCGGCGCCCGTGAGCACGATCAATGTCAGCGCGCCGAGCCCGAAGTACGCGAACAGGACGTGCTGCTCGGGGGTGACGGTGTAGCCGTTGGTGCGCTCGCGCAGGCGCTGCAGGCGGGCGGTCATCGCTCCTAAGGATGGCAAGTCTGGATCAAACGCGGCACAGCAGTCGCCGCGCGCGAGACAACACGAGCCCCCGCACTGCCTCATGGAAGCCCGAGGCTTCGGCGGCTTCGGCGACACGCTCGATCAGGCCGGTGGCGAGCTCATGCGCCCGGTCTCGCGGATATCGCCAGCTGGCGGCCTCGGTGGCGAGGGCATCGACGGTGATCTGCTCGAGGCTACGGACACCGGCCACGCTCATGGCGCTGTCGGCCCGGAGCTTCGACCAGAGCATCGTCGGCACCGTGTCGTACAGTGGCGCGAGCGCGACGTTCTCGAGCGGCTGGTGCAGCAGGGCGAGGTTCTTGCCGTGGGCGTCGGCGTTGCCGATGAGGACGTTGAAGGTCATGACCTGGACGAGCTTGTCGAGCTGTCCGTCGGCGTCTGTCGCGTGTTCGCTCAGTAGCGCTGCGAGCTGCTTGAACCCGGGCCCTCCGGCTCGCTCGTACTTGGCTCGACCCCTGGCGTCCGCGGGGTCGGTCCCGGTCGCCTGACAGAGGTCCTCCTGATGGATCCGCTCGGGAGGACCTACGGTGGTTTCGCGCCGATCGAAGCGAGAGACGATCAGGCAGCGCGTGTCGCCGAAGTCCCGCAGCTCGGCGCTTATGCTCGTAAGGCCGACTGTCCGTGCGAGCTGCAGGCACGCTGCCTCGGCATCGAGGAGCCCCGGATGGAGGAGGTCATCGGTCTTGAGGATGTGCGTCGATGGATATCCATGCACCGGGCGTGCCCACTCGCCGTTCGGCAGTGCGACCAGCAGGATCTTGTTCTGCAGGCCGGCGAGCGAGAGCTCGCTGTCGTCGTGGAGTGCGAGTGGCCGCTCGGGCAGCTCATCGATCTCCTGCTCGAGCTCGTTCGCGCCGTAGCAAGCTGCTTGCGGCTGGCGAGAGCGAGGCGATGAGCCGTCCTCGAAGATGGAGAAGGCGCCCGCGACGTCACGGCCGAAATGAGCGAGCAGGGCGAACACGTCATTGACCGCGACGTTGGCTCTCCGCGCCATGTACTCGAGGGCGCGTCCCTCAGGCAGCAGGCCGCGGCAGAAGGCCAGCGCATCCAGGCGTCGAGCTCCTATCGGCAAAGAGCAGGACAGCACCGGGCTGTTGCCCTCCCACCTCTCGAGCGCCAATTGTGAGTAGCGACAGGTGATCCGAAACGGCCTGGGCTGCTCCAGCGCGGCGATCAGATCGTCGCCCAGCCATACTCCGAGCCGCTTGACCTTACGAGGCATCGTCGGGGGCGTCGACCGTCACGGTGATGTCCGCGCCGAGCCGCCTGAGCGCAAGTATCAGCCGTTGGAGCTCCATGGTGTCCGAGCTCGACTCGAGCTGGGACAGGTAGTCCCGGCGCATCCCGGTCGTCTCGGCGAGCTGCTGCTGGGTGAGATGGCGCAGCTTGCGCACCTCACCCAAGGTCCTTCCCAGGTCCTTTGATGACCGAATCGTCCAGATGCGCCGCCTCGATCCAGATGTTGCCATATCGCAACAATAGCACCCCCAGAGCCTAGAGCTGGAATATCACCGTATCATATCCCAAGGTGATCATTGCTGGAATATTCCAGCTAGTACCGAAACGGCAGCTCGTCCGCCACCTGGCTGAGCCGCGGCGCGGCGGCGTCGCGCTCGGACACGACGAGCTCCTCGACCGGCAGCGGCCACCGCACGCCGACGTCGGGGTCATCCCAGGCGATGCCGCGTTCGAGCGCGGGGTCGTAGTAGGCGGTCTGCTTGTAGATGACGTCGGCGACGTCTGAGAGCACGCAGAAGGCGTGGGCGAAGCCGACGGGGACGTACAGCTGGCGCATGTTCTGATCGTCGAGCTCGACGGCCTGCCAGCGGGCGTAGGTGGGCGAGCCGGCGCGCAGGTCGACGGCGACGTCGACGATCTGCCCGCGGGCGCAGCGCACGAGCTTGGCGACGCCTGGACCGACCATGAAGTGCATGCCGCGCAGCACGCCGCGGGAGGAGCGCGAGTGGTTGTCCTGCACGAACACGTCCTCGGCGGGGATGCCGAGCTGCTCGTGCGTGGAGGCGCGGTAGGTCTCGCAGAAGAAGCCGCGCTCGTCGGGGTACACGTCGGGCTCGAGGTACACCAGGCCGGGGAGCTCGACGGGCAGCGTGCGCATTGCGCGCATGAGGGTACGGCGAAGTGACTTTCTAAGTCTTTCTAAAATATTATTTAGATATATGTCGAATGGCCGGGCTCCCATCTAAGGCTTTCTAAGGAGCGACTTGTGGCTTTAGAAAATGCTAGAAAGCTTGGTGGTGCACAAGCGCGACAACCCGTATACGCCGGGCGCCGGGCGCAAGCCGCCGATGCTTGCGGGGCGCGACCGCGAGCTGGAGAGCTTCCGGGCGCTGATCGAGCGGGTGGGCGCGGGTGGCTATGAGCGCAGCCTGATCTACTCGGGGCTGCGCGGGGTGGGCAAGACGGTGCTGCTGATGGAGCTGGACGTGCTGGCGAGCGAGGCGGGGTGGGCGACGACGGACGTGCAGGAGGTGGGCTCCCAGCCGGACTTCCGGGTGACGTTCGCGCGCATGGCAGCGCGGCTGCTGCGCGAGCTGAGCCGCGGCCAGCGGATCAAGGAGCGCGCGGAACGCGCGTTGGGGGTGGTGAAGGCGTTCAGCGTGGCGGTGCCGTCGGGGGTGGCGCTGAAGCTGGACGTGCGGGCGGCGGCCGGCGTGGCCGACTCGGGCGACCCCGAGCAGGACCTGACGGATCTGCTGCGCGAGATCGGTGAGGTGGCGCAGGCGGGCGGCGCGGGGGCGCTGTTCTTGATTGACGAGATGCACAACCTGGACGCGAGCTCGCTGTCGTCCATCTGCATCGCCTTCCAGGCGATCAGCCGTGGCGGCCTGCCGGTGGCGCTGGTGGGCGCGGGCCTGCCCGACCTGCAGGTGCGGCTGATGTCGGCCAAGCCGTACGCGGACCGGCTGTTCTCCTACCACGAGCTGGGCCGCCTGAGCGACGCGGCGGCGCGCGCGGCGCTGGTGGCGCCGGCGGGCACCCGCGGCGTGGACTACCACGCGGACGCGGTGCGGGCGGTGATCACCCAGGCGGCCGGCTACCCGTACTTCATCCAGGAATACGGCCAGGAGCTGTGGAACCACGCGGAGGACTCGCCGATCACCAGCGCCGACGTGGACGCGGTCCACGAGATCGTCAGCGACTCGCTGGCACGCAACTTCTTCGGCATCCGCTTCCAGCTGGCAACCGACGCCGAGCAGCGCTACCTGGCCGCGATGGCGGTGGCCGGCGAAGCGCCATACCGCTCGGCTGACATCGCCCGCGCGTCAGGCGCCAAAGACCAGCGCGGCGTGTCCGTGCACCGCAACTCGCTGATCAACAAGGGCCTCATCTACAGCCCCCGCCGGGGTCAGCTCGACTACACCGTGCCGCTATTCGCCGAGTACCTGCGCGAGAACCACCCGCTGGAGAGCTTCGAGGAAGGCTGACTGGGGTGAACCTCGGTGCGCGGCGGGCATCCGGACACCGGAGGCTTGATCGCGTAGCGGCCAACACCTAGATTCACGTTCATGACCATGCTGTCTGAGACCTCGCTGGCGCCCGACGAGCGCGCGCTGCTCGAGCGCTACGACGAGGAGCTACGTACGCGCCTGGGCGATCACGTCCACGCCGTGTGGCTGTTCGGCTCACGCGCGCGCGGCGAGCCACGATCGGCAGACTCGGACGTGGATGTGCTGGTGCTCGTTGACGACGCGTCGTGGGACGGCCGTATGCTCGTGCGCACGATCCTCGACGACGCCGGCAGGGAACTCGACCTGGACGCACTGGTGTGGTCCTTCTCGGTGCACGTCCATGGCCCAGACTGGCTGACACAGCGACGAGCGATCGGATCCTTCTTCGTCGCCGAGCTCGACCGTGACAAGGTCGTGGTGAGCGGAGCCCCATGAGCCCACGCTCGGATGAGTTCATGCAAGCCGGTCGCAAACGCCTCGCCGCAGCGCGAGCGGCGATCGAGGACGACACGTCGACCGCGCTGAGTGCCGCGTACTACGCAATGCTCTACGCAGCAAGGGCCGCCCTCAGCGAGCAGGACACGGCCGCAAAGACCCACCGTGGCACGTGGCACGAGTTTCGCAAGGAGTTCGTCGACAGTGGACGCATAGACGCCGCTTTGGCGACGGAGGCACAGAAGCTCCAGCCCGAGCGCGAGCAGGCCGACTACGACGCATGGTTTGCGCCGCCAGCTGAGGCCCAGCGCGCGATCGAGTTGGCGGGCCGCTTCATAGCGGCGGTCGAATCGATCGTGGACTGAGCTGCGGGCCAGCAGCAATGCAGCAACCATCGCCCGCCGGCCTACTAGCTGCATGGCAGCCTGGCCCCAGCAGGCCGCAGTTGCCAGAGGGCGTCGTGCACGTGTGGAGAGCGGACCTGACGGCAGCCGACGAGCAGCTTACGGAGCTGCTGTCCGAGCAGGAGCGCGCGCGTGCAGAGCGCCTGCTGAGCCAGCGCGATCGCGTGCACTGGAGCAGGTCCCGGGGCCTGCTCAGAGTCCTGCTGGGCCGCTACCTGGACGTCGATCCAAGCGCCGTGCACTTCGCCACCGGCCCGCACGGCAAGCCCACGCTCGCCGATCGTGCAGACCGGTCCTCAGCAGAGGCCGCGACGACAGGCCCGATCGAACCGTCGAGCCTGTCGTTCAACCTGTCGCACTCGGACACGCTGGCGCTGTACTGCTTCGCACGCGGCGTGGCCGTGGGCGTTGACGTAGAGGTCGACCGCCGCCCGATCGACGAGCTCGGGCTGGCCGAGCGGATGCTCGACGCGCACACGGTCGCGCAGCTGCGCGCGCTCTCAGACCCCGCGACCCGCCGACGCGAGTTCCTACGGGCGTGGACACGCCACGAGGCACAACTGAAGTGCCTCGGCACCGGCATCGGCGCCAGCCAGAACACCAGCCACCACCCAACCTGGGTCACCGACCTCAACCCAGGCGACGGCACCGCCGGCGCCATCGCCTGCCACCACCAGCCACGGGAGCTGACGTGCTGGACCTGGAACGGACGACTGTAAGCCAGGTTTGGGCTTCGGCTCAGTGCTTGTGCTTACTGCGTTTGTGCTTTGGTTTCTTCCGCTAGAGGACCTCGAACGGCCGTCGGGCTTCGCCGCCGGGCGTTCTCAGTACGATCACGTCGACGGTTTTGGGACGAGCGCGCTCGGGCACCGTCACGACGAGGCATTCGTTCGCGTTTAGCTCGCTACTGGCAAGCTCGCCGCCGATTTCCACTGTTAGGCCCGAGAGTTTCGACCCTAGCCCAGCGACGCCGGTCGTCATGATTTCGACCTTTCCGCTCGGGTGACCCTGAAGGTCCGCGTCGGGTGTGGTGATCGTGGGCTTCACGGCGAAGCCTGGCCAGCTTGCCTGCTTGCCGGTGGGGGTCGACACGGTGATGTCCACCTTGCCCGCCGCCGTGGGCGGTACGTATGCGTTGATCAGCACGCCGAGTGTTGTGGTCGTCGTGAGCGCCAGCCCCCGCCGATCTGCCGCGGCTTCGCCGAACTTCACGGTAAGCGCCGGGAGATCTTCTTCTGACTTGGCGATGCCGGAGGTCGCGATCGTGACGGCCTCGCCCACCGCGGCCGCTTCGGGTGTGACTTCGCTCAGCACGGCTGGTCCCGCGAGTGCCTTCTTGCCGACGAAGCCGGCCGCAGCGACACTCGTGAGGCCAACCAGGGCGTCGGGGATCGTCGGCAGGCCCGCCTGCGGCGCACGGAATATCTCGCCGTAGAAGAACGCGAGCGCGACGATGTTGAACAGGAGGTACTGGACGTCGCCCAGGTCCGTACCGCCGCCATCGTTCTGGACGAGCTGCGCAAGGTTGGCGCTTTCGGCTTCCGGCTTGGCGGTTGCGCCGCTGTCCACCTGCGCGGAGACGATGCCCTTCGCCAGGATCGCCGCACCCGCTGTGCCGCCGATCAGCACCATGTACTGGGCCTCGATGCCCTGCGTGCTCAGCACCTTGTAAGCGCCCTGATAGCCCATCCAGCGGGCTATCAGGAACGACAGCAACGATGCCGCGAGCGTGTACGTCCAGACGAGTGCTGCGGTCTTCGAGGTGGACACGCGGTTGTCCGTGCCAACCACAAGCGAGCGTCCCCACCAGAGCTTCGGCAGTGTCGCGCCGGTACGTCTGCCGGAGAGCAGCCACCAGGTGCTGCGAATGCCCCACGCAAGCAGCGGGACGCCCGCCACCAGGAACACCAGTGCGATCGCCAGCGCCCAGCGTCCGGCCTTGCTCGCTTCGTGGGCCGACACGCTGTGCGCAGGCGCGAGTGCTCCCCCGGCCAGCGCGACCGCGGGCGCACTGGCCAGCGCGATGAGCGTGCAGGCCCCCAAGCTGGCGAGGCGGCGCGTCGTGAACGCGGCTCGCATCAACCCCCCGAGACCGATCACCCGTATGGCGAAGCAATCCACTAGGCTGAACTTTAGCGTGCCAACCCGGAGCGAAGTCGCCCACGCGCAAGCCGCCCGCGGTGGGAGTTGCGAGCCGAGACCAAGTAAGGAGATAGCCAATGGCTGCGCCGTTGAACCCAGCCCCAGCCGGAACTAGGCCGTTCCCAGATAAGCCGGTGGGCACCGTCGATCAGCAGATGCCGTTTGACCACATCGTCGTGGTGATGATGGAGAACCACTCCTTCGACAACCTTCTCGGCGCGCTCCCGCTCACAAAAGGTGGTGTCGAGGGATTGACGTTCGTCGGCCGCCGGGCGACCGACTCCAATCCTGGGATTGGCAGCTCAGCCGCGGTCGGATCCTTCCCGCTTGCGAACACCGCGCAGGCGAAGAACGTTACGCAGAGCTGGCAGGCGACGCACATGCAGATCGACGGCGGCAAAATGGACGGCTTCGTCAGGTCGGTCAATAATCCTGAGCCAATGGGCTATTACACGCCCACCGTGCTGCCGTTCGCCTATTCGCTCGCGGAAGAGTTTACGGTCGCTGACCACTGGTTCTGCTCGGTGCCAGGGCCGACCTACCCCAACCGGCGGTTCCTGCTCGCCGGCACCGCGTTCGGGGGCACCGTTACCAATCCGGCCGCGCTGCTCGACCCTGCTCCTCCGCACGGCACGATCTTCGACCGCCTGTCCGAATATGACATCAGCTGGGCGAGCTACTGCACGGACTTCCCGATGACGCTCACGATCCCGTCGATCTTCCTCAAGCACATCGACCACCACCACACGCATGAGCGGTTTCTGCACGATTGCCAAGCTGGCACGCTACCCGCAGTCAGCTTCGTCGATCCCGCGATGGGGCAGGTGTCGTCGATCGCTGCGTCCATCGCTGGGCTGCCATCGTTCATCAAGGACATGGTCAATTGGCTGTTTCCTCCACCCGAGACAGAGGAGGACCCCGGCGACATGTACTACGGCGAGGCGTGGGCGCATGAAACCGTGGAAGCGGTGCTGCGCTCCCCGACCTGGGATCGCACGCTGCTGATCTACACCTACGACGAGCACGGCGGCTACTTCGACCACGTGCCGCCGCCGAGGGCGATCCCGCCCGACGACATCGCCCCTGTGCTTCCGACCGGTGAATACGGCGCCTACGACATGTACGGTCCGCGCGTTCCAGCCGTTGTCGTCTCTCCCTACTCGAGGCCCGGGGGCGTGTGCCAGACGGTCTATGACCACACCTCGATCCTCGCAACAATCGAGCGCAAGTGGAACCTGCCGGCGCTTACCCGGCGCGACGCGAACGCGAACACGGTAATGGACTGCCTGGATCTCAACGCCTCCCCGCGACTGGACCCGGACCCGCTCCAAGCGCCGTCCAAGATGGGCCCCTCCGGTCCTGTTGCCCAGAGTGCCTAACGGGAATCATGGACCTCATCCACGCCGGGTCGCTGCGCCTCGATAGCCTCGTTGCTGGCCTTGGCCTCGCGCCGCTGTTGCCGCGAGCGTCCGAGCGGGTCGTGGCATCCGTGCTGTTTGGCGCGGCGGACGGGCTCGCGTCGCTCATCGCGACGCTCGTCGACCCCCATGGGCCTGACGAACCCGCCACTCCCGCGCCCGTCGTGCCCAACGAGTGGTCCAACGAGGTCCAAGGGGAGAACTACATGGGCACGTACAGCACGGCCGCGGTCTGCAGCGCTCAGGGCAAGCTGTTCATCGGACTCGGCGGCAACAACTACCACTACCTCAGCCCGGGCATCGACGCGGCAACGACCCCATTCATCCAGCTGCTGTGGGCCGACACCGACAACTTCGGGCCGCAGACGGGTGGCATGAGCGGGGGCTACGGCTACTGCATGGGGCCAGCCGTCGCCGGCGACTACGTGGTCGCCGGCGCGCTCGTCGAAGGCCAGCGCGGCGGGGTCCTCAATGTCTACTCGCTGCCGGGGCTTGTCGGCTGGCTTGACGGGGACGCCACCGCCACCTACAGCCAGATTGTGGATGCTGCGGCGCGGCGCGAAAGAGCTGCCGTGCGTCGAATCGCGGCTTACCCCCATCGCCGCAGAGGCCGGCTATCTACTCGAGGTTGCATTGCCGGGCGCCGCGACGCGCGCGCAGTGAGGCAATCATGGATCGACGCCGGTGGGAGACAAAGGCGCCATCTCTGCAACCGCCGCGGGATGGCGATCTGGCTTGAATAGGCCATCTTTCCTGCGTGTCTAGGACGAAGTATGTGGAGGGCTTGACGCAGAGTGTTGGCAGTTGAAACTGGATAAGGGAAAGAACCCATATCTGGCCATACATATGTAAGGAGATAGGACGGAGGGCTGATCGATGCACGAACACGGGTCGTTACCACGAGCACGTCAAGACGGTCTCCTCGAAGAGGTGGTCGGCGAGGAGCTCCTCCTCTACGATCAAGAGAGTCACACCGCCCATTGTCTGAGCCCGATCGCTGCCTGCATCTGGCGGCATTGCGACGGCGAGCACAACGCGACTGAGCTTGCTGAGCTCGCCGGGGCCAGCGAGGGCCTAGTTGCCGACGCGCTT
>Ga0210389_10002831_pt1 | contig 13592 bp, 10 predicted proteins | sample IncBWH28OmetaG_FD_160127 | JGI IMG/M metagenome (GOLD analysis project Ga0210389, IMG submission 160127) | Forest soil microbial communities from Barre Woods Harvard Forest LTER site, Petersham, Massachusetts, United States - Inc-BW-H-28-O ...
GCCAGTGACGCTCCCCGTGCCCGGCGCGCGGCCATCTCCACGGACCGGCGGGCCGCGATCATCCGGGCCGCAAGGAGCATCATCACCACGCAAGCCATCGCCAGGCCCACGTAGATCATCCAGAGCAGGACGTTCACGCCATTCGATGCCTGGACAAGCGTGGTCAGCGGCTGGAGCAGGCCAGACGACACGCTTAGCGCGTTCGCTATCGGTGCCAGGGGCCCGGTCAGCGGGGGAATCTGGTGCGTGACCTGGTTCACCTGGCTGAACAGCGACGGGGCCTGGGCGTGCAGGCCAGTGGTGGCGACCGGGAAGTCCCACTGGATGCTCAGGCCCTGCGAGCCGAAGATCTGCTGGATCACGCCATACTCGCCGGGATCGGCGATGACCGCGCCCTCCCACAGCTTGGACTGGCTCACGTAAAGCGACGGTGCCGCGAGGAGGCTATCGGTCTTCCAGAACGAGGAATCCGGATCGGTGGGCGCGACGATCCCGGTGACGTGGAGGCGGATCGTGACCAGGCCGGTCTGCGGCTGGCCGTTATAGGAGGGGCCGACCTGGATGCTCGTCGGGTACGGGCCGCTGATCGACACCACAGAGCCGGGCCGCAGCGCGAAGGCCCTGGCCGTCTGCGAGGTGACCACGACCGGGATGTCCAAGGGCGGAAGGCCGTCTGCCCTCGGTCGCGGGACGGTACCTGGCATGCTGCCGGCCACCAGCCGCAGGTGGCCGGCGAGCGGGTACCGGTAGGCGACCTCCAGTTTCGCGGGGATCTCGTTAAGGGCGGGCAGCGGGCTGGACACGGGATACAGGGCAGGGGCCATGCCAGCCCAGTCCGCCGGCTGCGGGGCCAGCGGCAGCGGGCCGCCGCCGAAGTCGCCGCGCAGCTGGGTGGTGATGCCCTCAAGGTCGGCCGGGGTGAAGATCTCCGGGCTGCCCGGATTCGACGAGGTTACCTGGATGTCGCCGTTCATCGCGGCCCAGCTGCTGTCGGCCACGACGGTCTTGTCGGTCTGCGGCAGCCCGTCCATCAGCTGCCGCACCCCTAGCAGTCCCGTGGCCTGCGCCTCCCGGGGGCCCGCGGTGGCGGCGAGCACGCAGCCCCCGGCCAGCAGCGCGAGCGCGAGGCTTCCCGCGATCCCCATGCCGGTCACCCTGTGCAGGATGCTCATGCTATTCCTCATACTGCCTCCGCGGCGCGAAGCTCGGCGGCGGGGTCGGGCCGGCGCGTGGCGGCGAGCGCGGCAGCCGCTGCGGGCAGCACCGCCACGGCCAGCGCGAGCGCGATGACCTGCGGCAGGTCATAGAGCGTGATGGCGGGCGGCATCGGCTGCTGTGCCGCCGGGGTGAGCGTGACGGCGGGCACGAGCAGCCGGGCGACGAGCGTGCCGAGCAGCACCCCGAGGGCGGCAGATGGCAAGCTGAGCAGCAGCTTCTCCAGGCACAGCTGCCCGGCCACGCCGCGCCGGGTCACGCCGAGCGCGGCAAGCAGCGCCGTCTCGGCGCGGCGCTGGCGCACGTCGGCCGCGATCGACACCCAGAATCCCGTGATGGCCAGGAGCGCCGCCGCCGCGGCCATCGCGAGCAAGGCCAGCTGCGGTGCGGCGGACAGCGGGTCGCCCGTGGTCGCCGTGGCCAGTCCCGACGCGCTGGTGATGACCGTTCCGAGGGGGACGCTGGCGGTCACGGCCGGCGGGATGCCCCCGTCAGCCGTGGCCAGCCACCACTGAGTGACCGGCAAGGTGGGAGGGGATTGCCGGAGAAGGTACTCCTGGACGCTGCCGAGATCAGTGATGATCGCGCCCGCCGGCGTCGTGACGGTCGGGAATGAGCTCACCTCAGCCACGATTCGCAGCGGGATCTGCTGTCCGTCGATGGACGCGGCCACGACGGAGCCAATCCCCGTGCTGTTGGCGTCCACGAATGCCGTCGTCGCGATGGCCGGGATGGCCGCCACCCGGGCAGCCGGGGGGAGCAGCGCCAGCTGCGCGGGGACCTGCGTGGGCAATGGCGGCAGCCCGTTGCTCACCGGGCCCGCGCGCATCCAGCCGGGATTGAAGAGGAACGTCGCCGCCTGGCCCGTGACGTGCGCCGCCCCGCTGACGGGCACCTGGGAGTTGAATGACCCGTCGGCAGTTGACTGCAGGTTGGCCAGGACGGTCGAGCTGGCGGCATCCGTCCAGCCGGCCAGCGACAGGCCGCTCAGGGTGAGTGCCATCGCGGGGGCGGCGTGCGACGGCAGCAGGTACGCGGCCGTGATCGCGGCCACTCGCAGCGGGTAGCGTGCCTGGTTGCCGCCAAGGGAGGCGACGAGCACGTGCTTGTGTCCGTCCGGGGCTATTGCCGCGGTGGTGACCTGGTAGGCGGAGCCGGTCGCGTCGAGGAGGGTCAGGGTCAGGGTGACCGGCCCGAGCTGGGCGGGGGGTACGGGGGGTTGCCCCCCCGGGCTGGCAGGCGCGGGGGGTACGGGGGGTCGTCCTCCCACGGGGCCCAGCGTGGCGGTGAGCTGGATCGTGCCGGCCCGCGCACCGGGCTGGGGCGCGGCCAGCACGGCCCCCGGCAGGTCTCCGGATGGCGTGATGGCGCGGAACAGGCTGCCTGGCGGCAGCGCCGACTCATCGCCGCGCAGCCTGGCGACCTGTGACGCCTGGGTTGCGTCGAGCGCGATCACCTCGCCGGGGCTCGCCTGGATCTCGGCCGCCACCGCCATCGAGTGGGTGACGCCCCTGGCGCTGGTGACGGCACCCACAGCGCCCGGCTCGAGCGTCGCGGGCACGTTGACCTGCACATCGCCGCCAGCAGCGAAGGCAGCCTGGTCGAAGGCTGACTTGACCCAGCTCCCGTGCTGCGCGAGCGCGAGTGTCCCGGTGGCCACCGCCATGATGAGCAGCAGCGCCGCGCTGCCCTGCCGGACCGGCATCCTGCTGAACTGCCAGGAGGCCAGCGAGGCGACCAGGCCCTTGCCCCGGGCGGCCAGCCGGTCCGTTGTCCGGGCAGCCAGCGGAAGCAAGCGGAGCGTGACGACGCTACCGGCGGCCAGCGCGAGCGCGGGCGCCAGCGCGAGCACCGGATCGATCGTCGCGGTCCCCGCATCGCTCGCGGCAGAGTACTGGCGCAGTTGCCAGACGGCCAGCCCGGCGAGCACCAGCAAGGCGACGTCCAGGCCTGCCCGGGCCACCCCGGCCACCATGGCTTGCCTGCCACGCCGGACCCGCGCGGCGGTCGTGCTTGGCGTAAATCCCGGAGCGAGCAGCGAGGCCACGGCCAGGCCCGCGACGACGATCGCCGCCCCGAGGGCGTCGGGCCAGGTTCCCGCCCGGCCCGCCAGCCGGATGCCCGCCGTGCCCAGCGGCCCCGCGCTCACCAGCACGCTGGCGAGCCAGATCCCGGCGAGCCCGCCGGCGATGGCCGCGAGCGCCGAGAGCGGGACCACCTCGGCCGCCGTGAGCCGGGTGAGCTGCGACCGGGTCGCGCCACGCGCGATCAGCAGCGCGGTCTCGCCCTCACGCTGGGTCGCTAGCAGCCGCGCCACCGCGAGCAGCGCCGCGACGGCGAGGACGAGAAGTTGCAGGGCGCTGATCACCAGCACCGACCGGGCGACGACCAGGTTGCTCGCCGCCCCGGAGAGCACGGACGGCAAGCTCGTGGTCAGCTGTGCGCCAGCCAGGAAGCTCGCGGTTGGCAGCGACTTCGACAAGGTGGTGAGGCTCGTGGATACCGAGTTCAAGTCCGCGCCGGAGAATGCCTTCATGTCGGGCTGCACCTCCCACGACCCGCCACTCAGCGTGAGCGCCGGGCCAAATGCCGCCTGGCTCACGATGAGGGGGCCGTACGTGCTGGACCCGGCGACGCTGGACACGCCGCTGGCAGGCAGGTAGCTGAGGCTCCAGTACGAGCTCGCCGCCACGGGGCCTTGCCGCGTGAAGAGGCCAGTGATGTCGAAGGTCACGAGCGCGTTGGTGATCCGGTCGCGCAGTCGCAGCACGTCGCCCGGCGAGACGTGCAGCAGCGCCGCCGCCGAGGCGGGCAGCGCGGCGGGGATCGCTGCCTGCCTGCTGCTGCCCGAGGCCGTCGGCCACCGGCCTTCGACGAGCGTCGCGTGGCTGGCGATCCCGTTCATCGAGGCTGCCTGGAGGAGCGCCGTGGTGCCCTTGCCGGCGTTCGCCGGCGACGCGGGAAGCGCCCCCGGGACAAGCCCCAACGGGTCGGACCAGAATGCCTCCTGGAAGCTGAACGGGATGCCCGGCATCGCCGCGGCGATCCGTGACCGTAGCGTCGCGCTGCCCTGGGCCGCCTGGCTGGGACCGCTCACCAGCGCGGTGACCGACGCGGCCGTGTCTGGTGCGGTGACGAGGTCATGCTGGACAGCCAGGGGCAGGGCCTGAGCCGTGAACACGGTGAGCGTGGCGGCCGCCGCGGCCGCGACCAGGGTCGTCAGCGCGGCGGCGGCGAGCACTACCCAGTGCGCGACCATCCGGCGGGTCGCCATCGGACCGCGGGGACTGATCATGAGCACAGCATTCCGTACGCAAGCCGGCACGTTCGAGGCATAGTACCTAACGTCCTGAAGGCAATGGGGGAAAGACGCCTGACTGCCCGACTACGTGAATGTCGCCGCGCTACTTAACCGGTATATCACCAAGCGCCCTCCGCACGCCAGCCCCGTGGCGCGGGTGGCATTACCCAGCGGCGTCTTTACCCGGCACCGTCCTTACCGGAACCGTCTTTAGCCGGAACCGTCTTTAGCCGGCACCCGTCTTTAGCCGGCGCTCGCCTCACTGTGCCACATCGAAGCGGTTCGGGCCACGGGTCCCGGGCAGCAGCGTGAAGACCAGCAGGACGACCCAGCCGATCAGGGGGATCCAGCCGATCAGCCACCACCAGCCCGTGCGGTTCGAGTCATGCAGCCGCCGGACGGTCAGGGCCAGGGTGAGGAGGGTGGCGACGGCGGCAAGGGGCGCGTCGGCCGAGCGCGCTCCATGGCTGGCCCTGGAAACGATGATCTCGAGGGCTGTCTGGACGATGACCGTGAAGAGGGTGAACCACCAGAACGCCGACCGTGATGCTCGTCCCCGGAAGGTGAGCAGGTGCGCCAGTCCCTGGCTGACCGCCGCACCGAAGCGGGCCGGCCCGCCATTGAGGTAGGAGCGCGGGTCCAGGCTGCCGGCGACCCCGGTGCCGCCCGCATAGCCGGGGTCCGTGTCCTGCGGGTACGAGGTGTAGGGCGCCCGCGGCGGGTACGGGCCCCCCTGGTCGTCTTGGTCGTGGCGCGGAGTTTCCTGGCGCGGAACGTCCTCCCCTGGCGTCCGCGTGCTGTGCCGTCCCTCGTAGGGGTCGTAGGGAGCGGTCATGCTCCACCTCCGGGTATGCGCTTAAAGTGATCATCAATCTACGCATAGTAGTTAACGCTCGGAACTGGGCGGGGGCCGGGGCGGATGGGGGCGGCACGGCCCGGCCCGCGCGGGCCGGGCCGCCCGGTCACCGGCTGGCCCAGACGGTGCGCAGGACGGACGCTCCCAGCAAGGTCGCGCCGGCGATGCCGGCCAGGCCGAGGCGGTCGCCAAGGATCGCGGTGCCGAGGATGGCGGCAGTCAGCGGCTCGAGCAGTGACATGAGCGCCGCCGTGGTGGGCGAGGCCGACCGCAGTCCCCGGTAGTACAGGATGTACGCCAGCGCGGTCGGGCCGATGCCCAGGCCGACCACGAGGCCGAACGACTCCGGGGTGGCCCGGAACACGATGCCGCCGGCGGCCGTGCCACCGAAGATGAGGGCCAGCGGAAGCAGGGCCAGCCCGCCGAGCAGCGAGCCGTACCCCGTCATCGCGAGGTCGTCCAGCCCCGGCACCGGCGAGGCTCCGATCAGGGTAAGGGCTGCGAAGCCAGCCGCCGACAGCAGGGCGAAGCCCGCGCTCGCCAGCAGCGCCGCCCGGCTGTGGCCGATCCCGGGGAGGCCAATGAGCAGGCCAAGGCCAGCCAGTGCCACGGCCAGGGTGATGAGGCTCGACCGCTCGGGCCGCTGCCGGCCCGTGACGAGCTCGGTCACGTGGACGATGACGGGGGTGGCGCCGATGGTGATCAGCGTGGCCAGGCTGACCGAGCTAAGCGAGATCGACAGGAAGTAGGCCGCCTGGAAGCCGCCCCCCAGCAGGCCGGCGACGGCGATGCGGGCCCACGCGGCCCGCCTCTCGGGTAGCTGTTTCCGGGCGGCCATCCGGAATGCCACGAGGAGGGCGCCGCCGGTCAGCAGCCGGACGGTTGCAACCTCCAGCGGCGAAAGTCCGGACACCTTGCCCAGGAGGGTGCCGGCCAGGCCGCCGGCTCCCCACAGCACCCCGGCCAGCGCGAGGCAGAGGAGGGGGCCGCCGCGGCGGGCAGCGGAGCCCGCGGCTGCTGACGGGGCAGTCGCGGGCACGGAATTAGCGGAATTAGCTGAAAGGGACATGCCTGATCGCTCCTGCGACACGACGACGGAAGGGGTCGCGGAAGCGGGGCGCCAGCCTCGGTCAGCCAGGCTTGGAGGATTATCTGCTCATGTGCCGGGCTACTGCTCGGTGGAGCCGGCAGAATAACCCTCCTGATCAGCCCAGCAAAATGAGCGCGTCAGCTCGAAAGCCAGCTGACGCGCTAGGCCATGCGCCCCGCTAGGAGCGCGGTGGCGGGGTGATCGGGAAGAGCCGGTGCACGCGAGGAAGTGTACCTGCCGGGGCTGGTTGCCTGAGGCCGAGGATGGGCTGGCCGCCCGGGATGCCGCGATACCGGGCATCCCAGGGCCAGTGCCCCCGGTCGTCGGCGTGCACTGCCTGCAGCGCCTGTATCCCGGGGCCGAAGACCTCGGCCGCAACCTTCAGGCGCGCCGTCGCGTCGGCGACCTTCACGATCTCAATGGGGGTCCCGCTCGGCAGCATCACCCGTTCGCCGGGCAGCGGTGCCCCAGCGCGCAGCACCCGAGCGGCGACAACATCGAGCAACTGCGTGGCAAACGGGATGGGCAACCCGGTTACAACCACCTCGGGCTGCCCGTGCCCGGTCAGCCCCACCGAGTACGTCACGGGCGGGTGCAGCCGGCTCCGCTCAACGCCGATGCTAGCCCAGCCACGAGCGGCGATGACGTCTTGCAGGTGCGCGAGGTACTCCCTGGGCGCTCGCTCGGCGCGGTCACACGTCCGGCACATCAGGATCTCCTTTGTTAGAGCGATGATGGGGCCACTCTAACGAGGGGGACCGACAAAACATTCGATAGCGGAAATCCACACAGGTCCCGGAGGTTCCGCCCACGCGCACGGTCACAAGATGGCATGTTTATGCGTGTGCGGTCAGGATCTGATTGCGCCATGGTCCCCATGGGGCCACCATGGGGACGTGACCATCGCGATCGTCGCATTCGTCGTAGGCTCGCTTGTGTGCTGGCTTGTCGTGGCGAGCACTCCTAAGGTGCGGATAACGGTGGCCCTGGTCCTCGCCGCGTGCTCGTTCGCCGAGTTCGCCGCATGGAAGGGGTGGCTCTTCTCCGGGGCGACGTACTCGGCCCTGGTCATGCTGGCCTTGGCGACCGTGGCGACGCTCATCACCGGCATCGTCATAGAGGAGAGGCGGGAGGCGGCCGTCCCGTTTCGCTACGCGCGGCTGCATGTGCGGTTCGGGACGTTGTTGTCCGGGGCCTTGTCCTTCCTGGCGGTCGCCGCGATCGTCTTCTTCATGTTCGGGGTGTGGGCCTTCGGGCCGCCGGCCTCGACGCCGTCAAGCGACTCGGCCCTGCCCATGCCAGCGAGCCTCATCCTCATCGCCAACGTGGACCATGGGTGCGGTGGCACGGGACCGCAACTGGTCTGCTCCCGGGAGATCGACCTCCGGCTCCCCGGAGCGTCCCGTAGCGGCGGCGGCGGGCATCAGGCCCGCGGCCTGCCGGACCAGCAGCAGGCCTTCGGGGTGGCGGCGGCCGACCTGGCGGCGGGCCGCATGATGCAAGCCTACGGATGGCAGCTCACCGCTGCCTCGCCGGGAACCTGGCATTCCTGCCGCAGCGTTGGCTGGTGGCTCGACCAGCACACGGTGTGCGCGACCATCACAGTGAAGAACGCCACGGCAGTGGTCACCCTGGACGTCGCCGACGACTGGTAATGCTCCCGGCACAAGGGGACGGGTCTGGTGGGACCGGAGAAGGGCCCGTTCTCGGGAAAACGTTTGTGGGGTAAGCGCAAAAAGACCCAGGACGGGATGGGGCGGCCAGCCATTACGGGGCCCACGGGGGCGGGGTTAACCTGCCGGTGCATACGAGTGGGCACACGAGAACGGGATCACATGAGCGCGAAGAACCTGCAGGAACTCTTGGACACCTCAGGGAACACGGTAGACCTGCTCCGCAACTCACAGCTAGGCGCGTACATCTACCCGGTCGTTCCCGCGGAGTTCTCCAACTGGCGCCGCGAGCAGATCGCATGGGCTAAAACGGCAGTGCTATTCGACCAGACGCACCACATGATTAACCTGTTCATCTCGGGTCCGGACGCGCTTAAGCTGCTGTCGGAAACCGGCATTAACAGCTTCGCGAAGTTCCCGGTCAACATGGCCAAGCAGTTCGTCCCGACGTCTCCCGAGGGCGGCGTCATCGGCGACGGCATCCTCTTCCACCTGGCGGAGGAAGAGTACGTGTTCGTCGGCCGCGCCCCCGTCGGCAACTGGCTCCTCTTCAACGCCAGCAAGGGCTACAACGTCGACGTGCGGCTCGACGCCCGGTCCCCGATGCGCCCCTACGGCAAGCCGGTCACCCGCGAGCTGTGGCGCTTCCAGATCCAGGGCCCGAACGCCTGGGCGATCATCGAGAAGCTCAACGGCGGCCCGCTGGAGCAGGTCAAGTTCTTCCGCATGGGCGAGCTGACCATCAACGGCAAGACGGTCCGCACGCTGCGCCACGGCATGTCCGGCGCGCCGGGCCTGGAACTGTTCGGGCCGTACGAGGACTTCGACTTCATCCGGGACGCGATCCTCGAGGCGGGCGCGGAGTACGGCATGGAGCCGTGCGGTTCGCGCGCCTACTCGTCCAACACGCTGGAGTCCGGCTGGATCCCCTCGCCGCTGCCCGCCGTCTACACCAGCCCCGGCATGCGGGACTACCGCGAGTGGCTGCCGGCCGCAGGGTACGAGGCCACCAACGCGATCGCCGGCTCCTTCGTGTCCGGCAACATCGAGGACTACTACACCAACCCGTTCGAGCTGGGCTACGGCACGTTCATCAAGTACGACCACGACTTCATCGGGCGCGACGCGCTCGCCGCGATCGACCCGGCCACCCAGCGCCGCAAGGTCACCCTGGAGTGGAACTCCGAGGACGTGACCAAGATCCTCGGCTCGATCTTGGGCCAGGGGCCGGGCTACCAGGTCTTCGACCTGCCGAACGCCAACTTCGGCTCGTCCAACTACGACTCCGTCCTCGACGCGGACGGCAACGTGGTTGGCGTGTCCATGTTCACCGGCTACAGCTCCAACGAGCGGGCGGCACTGTCGCTCGCGACCATCTCGCCCGAGGTCCCGCTGGGGGCCGAGGTCAGGGTCGTCTGGGGCGAGCCGGACGGCGGCACCCGCAAGTCCACGGTCCAGCCGCACGAGCAACTCGCGGTTCGTGCGATCGTCTCGCCGGCCCCGTACAGCAAGATGGCCCGCGAGACCTACCACCAGGGCTGGCGGACCAAGGCAGCCCAGAGCTGAGTTTCCCAGGGGACCCGGGCGGCTTGACCTCAGCCCGGTAGGCGGGGAGGCCCCGGGGGCCCGGCGGGTCGACAGGGGGGTCGTCCCCCCGGGGATATACAGGAACCGCCGGCCCGCTGAGGGAAGCGGGCCGGCGGTCTTGTGCGGGCTAGTGCGGAAACCCCGCTACTAGCCCAGTGTTAGTAGGTAGCCGGGGGCTGGTAGCCGCCGGGCGCGGACAGCGCGCGGTCGCCGAACTGGTTCGGGCCGGGGGTGCCTTGCTGGCACATCAGGACCAGCAGCCAGATCCCGCCGATGAACGGCACGAAGTCGATGAAGAACCAGACGCCTGACTTGCCGATGTCGTGCAGGCGCCGGATCACCAGGGAGATCCCCACGACGCCCATCGCGATGAACACCAAGTCGATGAGCAGGCTGAAGGCCACGTTGCCGACGGCGACTTCGAGGATGATCAAGACGACGGCCGCGATCGCGTTGGCCAGCGCGAACCACCAGTACGCGGACAGTGAGGCGCGCCCCTCGTACACGAACGCGTTCTTGAGGCCCTCCTGGACCGCCTGCATGAAGGTGACCGGGGCACCTGACAGGTAGGGGGTGCGCTGAGGCTGAGCGCCGATCCCCTGCGGGACCGGGCCATATGCGCCTTGCCCGCCGTAGCCGGGCTGGCCGTACCCGGGCTGGCCGTAACCAGGCTGCCCGTACCCCGGCTGGCCGTAGCCGCCGGCGTTGGGGTCGTAGCCCGGCTGGCCGTACTGGGGCGGTGCCTGCCCGGCACCCGGAGCCTGCCCGTACTGCGGCTGCTGCCCGTACTGCGGCTGCTGCCCGTACTGGGGCGGCTGCTGGCCGTACTGCGGCTGCTGGCCGTACTGCGGCGGCTGCGGCTGCTGGCCGTATGAGGGGCCACCGTACTGTGGTGGGTTGCTGTCCGGCGTCGAGCCATATTGTGCCTGCGCGGGCTGGCCGACCTGGGGTGCCGGGGTGTAGATGGTTGGCTGGTATGCCCCGCCACCCTGGGCGGGCTGGCTGGGATCTGGCTGGTAACCGGGTCCGTATGAACCTGGCGTGCCGTATGGGGTGCTCACGGTCTCCTCCGACTTCCCCGAGTCGAGCATCACTGCTAAGTCAAACGAAGACAATCCTGCTACCGTTCACGCATTTCCGAGGCGATTCAAGAAAATTTGTACTCGTTATGACAGAGTGTTAGTCAAGTGCCGCCCAATGTAGCCGATGTAGATCCGGCCGGTCTTGAGCACGCCATCATGGAAGTACAGCCGGGGGTTGATCCGGCCGTTGGCACTCGCGCCGATCGTGATATGCGCCCCCATGAACACCCAGCCGTCCGGGTCCACCTCCGGAGGGACCCGGAAGACCCGCTCCTGGCGCCACTTCGGCCTGGTGTGCACGGTCTCCGACTCGTCCATCTTCACCTTGTTCGGGGAGATGATGTACTCATCGGGTGAGGGCGGGTTCATGCACCACGCCCGGAAGTCGCCCGCGAACCCGCGCTCGGCCTTCACCTCCGCGTATGCCTGTAGTGCCCGCAGGGCCTCCCACGAGCTGCGCACCCAGGTCAATGACTCGGGGCTGGAGTCCAGCCCCAGCGGCTCGCCTATGTCACCGGTGTACTCAACCCTCGGCAAGTGCCGCTCGATCCAGTCGAGGAGCTCGGCGAACTCGCCCGGCGGCGCGTCCGGCGTCGCCTCCAGCGGGATGAGCGAGTCGGCGGGCACCCCGGCCTCGATGAGCCGCTGCCGGAACGCGCGTGCCGTGCTCTCCAACTGGAGGACCTGCTGCTCGCGCTCCGCAAGCTGGGCAAGGAGGTTCTGACGCTCGGCGAACAGGGAATTCGCGCGAGCTTCCTGTTCCTCCGCGATGCTGATGGCCTCGTCGCGCTCGCGACGCAGGCGCTCGACCCGCTTCGCCTGCTTGCCGAGCTCCTGGGTGAGCTCATAGCCTGCCGCGGTGACCGGGAAGGGGGTACCCTGGCCTGTCTCGGATGCGGCGTCGAGGGCGGTTTCCGGAGCGTCGCGAGCCTGGGTGAGCAGCAGCCGGCTCACCCCGGCCAGGGCCAGTGGGATCGGCGCCTCCAGGGCGAGCCGTCTCGGCAGGTCAGCCAGGACCGCGCCGACTCGCTGCGGGTCGGCGCTGATGCGGGAGGCCAGCATGACCCGGTGCCGCAGGCCATCGCTGGGAAGGGCCGGATCCACGTCCGGCATGTAGGTGCGCAAGGCGCCGCCCCACACGCCGTGCGTCTGCCCGAGGGCCTCGTTGAACGCCATCGCCGCCGGGTCGTCGAGGATGTAGGTGCTCGCCAGGCCGGAGGTGTCCCGCGTGACCTGCGCGATCGTCGCCGTCCACGGGCCGAGGCCAGTCGCCGGGTGCGCGGTCGCCACCATGGCAGGCAGCCGGCGGTCCGGATCGCACAGCACGTCTATGAGGTCGTCCACCTCGTCCGCGCCAACCCGCACCGGCTCGCTGGACAGCACAGCCAGGGAATCGCGGGCAGCCACCGAGTTCAGCAGGACCCGGACGAGGGGGAGCACCTCACTCGAGCTGGCCTCCAGCCAGAACCACGTGGACGCCGCATTGGCGGGGGCGTACACGGTCAGCGTGACCGCCCGAGAGCCTTCCCCGAGCCGCCATTGCTCCGCCTGCCCGCCGTCGGGGGAAATGGCGGCAGTGTGAGAGAGCCCCGCTTGGTCATGCGGCTGGCCGTGGCGCCAGCCGTGCATCGTCTCATCCGCGGCGTTGAACGCCTCGGCCCCCGCGGCGGGGCTGCTGAAGATTAACCGGAACCTGTCGAGGCTCATCGCGTTGTTCCCAGGGCGGAAGTTCCTGATCAGAGGGGGTGCGGGAGCAGGCCATCACTTAACAAGACGTGTACGAGTTGCCTGGCGTTCACGGATTGGTTCCAGCTACCGCCAACCGCCGCCAGCGTGCCTAAGGCACGAGTGTTGCTACTAACTCCCTAGCTTGCTAGCATACTAATCGTGGGCGATGAGGAACTGAAGCAGTTCAACGTCTACCTGCCGGTCGGGCTGATCAAGCAGGTCAAGCACCGTGCCATCGAGCAGGAGACGTCCCTGTCGGCGCTGGTGGCGCAGGCGCTGCGCGCGTATCTCAACGGCCTCGCCGGCAGCGCACCCGATAACAGTGCTCCCGGCAACAGTGCTCACGACAACAGTGCTCCCAAATAACAGTGGCCCGGCTGACAACCTGGAGGAGTGAGAGGCATGCCCACAACCGGAATCGAGGCCGTCTTCCTCGAAACGCACAACTGGGGAAAGACCGCGCGGTTCTTCACCGACCTTGGCTTCACGCTGGACTTCGAAACGGACCACAACTCCGGGCAGCTGCGCAACGGCGACGGCCCGTACGTGTTCATCGCGGAAGTCCCGGCGGACCGTCCAGCGGGCACGCAGGTCGTGCTGACGGTGGCCGACGAGGCCGCGTTCCGGCCCGGGCCTTGCGTCGAGGTGGTGTCTGAGTGGGCGGACACCCACTACGGCAGTCGCGAGATGATCGTCCGCGACCCGGACGGGCGGCTATGGACCCTGCAGGCGCCGGCGAGGAGGGAGGCATGAGGAATGGCTGACGAGCAGCCCGACAATACAGCGGTGCGGGTCGCGCTCTGGCGGGCGCTGCACCTTGAGGTGGACGCGCCGCCGCACGTCCTTGAGGACACGGTGGGGCTGCAACTCGCCGCGCCACCGGACGGCTGGCGGGCGCGGCCCGACATGCACCCCCAGTTCACGGCCGGGTTCCGGGCCTCCATCGTGGCACGGGCGCGGTTCATGGAGGACCTGGTGGAGCAGCGGGTCGTCGCGGGAGATGGCGCCGGAGTCGTTCAGTATGTGGTCCTGGGGGCGAGGCTTGCCACGTTCGCCCAGC
>Ga0210389_10002832_pt1 | contig 13589 bp, 13 predicted proteins | sample IncBWH28OmetaG_FD_160127 | JGI IMG/M metagenome (GOLD analysis project Ga0210389, IMG submission 160127) | Forest soil microbial communities from Barre Woods Harvard Forest LTER site, Petersham, Massachusetts, United States - Inc-BW-H-28-O ...
GTTTTACAACGCCTCGATCCCAAGCCAGTCCGGTGGCAATTCCTGGAACGCGGGTGTCAGCAAGGGCTTTGGCGATTTGAGCGAGGACGGCTGGAACATTCTCTTCACCTACAGCCACGACGTGCAAGATAAAGTCGAAGCATCGCAGCGCGCAATCTCGAGTCGAGGCGCCTACTTTCCATTCTCCGCCAACGGGACTAACTACCTATTCAACAATCGCACTGCGAACACCGAGCCTGCGAACATCACCATTGGTTCGCTGGGAGTGTCGTACAATCCATATTATCAGGCGATGGGCAACTGCGGGCAGGGCGCCCTCGCCGCGCCGCTCACCGTGGGCGGGAATACAACCTGTCGTTTCAATTATGCTGCGACCGTCGAGGACATCCCTGCATCCACGCGGGATAGCGGTTTATTGAAAGCCACCTTTGACCTGCACGAGGGCGGCAAGGTCTGGGGCGAAGCGGTCATCTCCCAGTACGACCTGAGGTCCCAATACGCCGCGCCGGCGCAGCCGTTTGGCATCAGTCCGACCGACCCTTCTACCATGGGACTGTGGAATGCCTACGTTCAACCTTACTTAAACGCGACCGGCCAGACCGCGAACATGGCCACTCTCAGTTATCGCGCGATATCGGCGGGTGGGCGCACCGATGACTGGCAGACCAAGATGCGGCATATCGCGGTGGGCTGGGACGGCAGCTACTTCGGCTGGGATATCAAGGCCGCTGCGGTCAACTCTCACGGGGTCCTGACTGATTCCGCCGCAGGCGGATATCTGGACTCCACCCAGTTCTTTTCGGCCATTGCCAGCGGCCAATACGACCCGGTCATGGCCACCGGCACAAGCGCGCTCTCCACGGCGGTTTTGCACCAGGTGTTCGAACAAAAATTCTCCGATGTCACGACGTTTTCAGTGGGCGCACAACATAGACTATTCGATCTAGACGGTGGTCCGTCGATCTTGTCGATGGGCGCCGAGTACGACAAATACAAGTATCAGATTGCCTATAGTTCGCTGTTCGCGTCACAGAGCGGGTTCGCCTCTCAACCGGCGAATCCTGACCTGGCGATCGGAGGCCAGTTCGCCTCGGTGCCATTTGAGGCGGACCGCGACAATTGGGGTCTTTTCGGTGAGTGGCTGTTCCCCATTCTCAAAGAGCTGAATGTCACAGCGTCCGCGCGCTTCGATGATTATGCAAAGGTGCACAGCGATGAAGTGTTTGCGGTCCTGCCGGACCCGGCCACTGGGTTGATACCGCAGCTTCCGTCCGCGAAGCTTGGCAATACCTTCAGCGATACCACTTTCAAGTTGTCCTTCCGTTACACGCCGATCGAGCTGGTCTCGTTCCGCGGCTCGGTCGGAACGGGATTCAAGGCGCCGAACCTCACTGATATCGCCGGGGCGCTGCAATACAACGGTTCAACCGCCGGCTCGTACGCCTGTCCGTTTCCAGGATCGCCCGGCTGTCTGCCTGGAAGTGCCCAGTATGATCTCTTGGCCGGACCCAACAGCGCATCGGGCAGCGCCGGATTAAAGCCCGAAAAATCCACGCAGTTCAGCTTCGGCGTGCGCGTAGAACCTCTGCCTCAACTTTCAGTCGCGCTCGATTACTGGAATGTAAAAATCAAGAATCAGGTCGAATCTCAAGGAATCGCGGAACAAGTTGCGTTCAACAATCCCCAGGCAAACAAGAATTTGTTCGTCAATCCCTACCTCGATCCGCTGGGCTATCAAACCATCGCTCTGGAGCAGATACCCTTCAATGGCGGCGAGGCGCGATACTCCGGCATCGACTTGAATGCGAACTACCATGTCGATCTGGGTTTCGGCAGATTCAATGCAACTTGGACCGGCACCTACATGCTCAAGCAGCAGTACACCGACGGTCCGGGATTGCCCGAACTGACCGACCTGGGCGTCTACGGCCCCGATCAGCAGGTCGTGTTCCGGATCATCTCGAATCTGGAACTCAGCCTGCAAACCGGCAAGTGGGTAAACACCCTGATGACGCATTACAAGTCCGGATACCGGGATGAGAGTTACAGCGCCGGCTCCGATGCGGTGTTTTTGGCGAATCCCGACGGTAGCTTGGGTGCGCCTGTCGCCTTCGGCGGTCTGCAAGTGCCGAGCTACTACACCTTCGACTGGCAAACGGCGCTCGACATTGAGAAGAATATTCGTCTGACCGCAGGTGTCAGGAATATTGCCGACAAAGCTCCACCGCTCTCATTGCAGACCGGCGGCGGCGGCAACCAAGTCGGCTACGACGGTCGTTACTATGACCCGATCGGTCGAACGATTTATGTGCGCGGTGACGTGAAGTTCTGAGGGCCCGCGGGACTCGACCGCCATTCGAAGGTCTCTGAAGAGGAGACGGTTCTACTGGGCCGTCTCCTCTTGTGGGGGAGTTGACATCGTCGCGATCTAGCTCTCCGGGCCGAGAGCCGCTCCATATTTCGCGCTGAACAGGACCATATCCGCGACGAACTGGACCAAGGCAAGATCTGCGGAGCTTACCTGTAGACGGCGAGTACACTATATTCTGATGAGGTACCGAGGCGACCCTGATGGCCACTAGACGCTTGGATTGTGCTGAGCTGCCTGACCCGAATCCGCCATCGATTACGTTGGGATCGGGCAGAAAGATCTCCAAGGCGACCCTGTTCTATGTGCTTCAGGCGGGTGGATGGACCGCCGCCTACGGCGTTTGTGCGCTTGCTGGAGCACGCCAGGTAGGTCTTTGGCCGACGCTGCTCAATACCCTGCTTTGGGTCATTTGCGGATTTTTTATCACACTTGGAGCACATCAGGTCTATCGACGATCGCGTCGGCTTCATCACTCATACGCTGTGTTCGCTGCCATCGCGCTGACTTTGAGTGTGCTGCTGGCGCCGCTGTGGTATTTCCTGGAAACAGTCTCCTTACGTATGACACTGAGCGCCGTGCTGCATGTAGATTCATTGAGACCGATATTTTCCGCGGACGCGGCAAGAATGGCGCGCGCCCCGCTGTTCTATCCGTACCTGTGGCCCTTTTACTCCATCATTCTCTTTTCATGGGCGTCGTTGTATTTTGGCGTGAACGCGATGATTGAGCTCGAATCGGAGCGCGCCAATGTGGCCAATGCGCTCAAATTGGCCGACACCGCGCGCCTTCGTGCCCTGCAGTCGAATTTGAACCCACATTTTCTGTTCAATGCGCTGAACGGTATTGCGACCCTAGTCCGGGAACGCGACGCCACGACCGCTGCGGCTATGATCGATGCCTTGAGCGCATTTCTCAGGTCAACGCTGCAGCGTTTGGATACTCCGGAACTTCGCGTTGCAGAGGAAATTGAGCTCATCGAGCAATACTTGCGCGTTCAGCGGTTCCGCTTTGGCACGCGTCTGCACGCGGTGGTCGAGGTAAAGCGCGAGGCGCTTGGGGCCCTGATCCCGACCCTCATTCTTCAACCGCTCGTGGAAAACGCGGTGCGCTACTGTGTGCTGCCCCGCGACGCCGGCGGCTCCCTATGGGTATCGGTGCGCAAGGAACTCGCGGTCTTGATTGTGGCGGTGGAGGACGATGGCCCCGGACTCAACGGGGGCACCTTAACCGCCTTCGGCATGGGCCTACAAAATTCCTCCGAGCGGCTGAATGCACTGTATGGTGCCGCCGCAAGCCTGACGATAGGCAGCAGAGCGGACGGCACAGGGTGCGCAGTCGTTATCAGACTCCCCTTTCGGCTGGCCCCTGTCACGCAAGTCCGCGACCTCGAAGTCGAGGCGGCACCGGCATGAAAATTCGCACGGTAATCACCGATGATGAGGAGCTTGCGCGACGCGGGCTGAAGGCACTTGCGCAACGATGCGAGGATTTGGAACTTGTCTGCGAATGCCGCAACGCGCGAGAAGCGGTGGAAGCAATTCACCGGCATCGGCCGGACTTGATGTTCCTGGACGTTCAGATGCCGGGAAAGACGGGATTCGATGTCATCAGTGCCATTCCCGTTGCGCAACGCCCGCATGTTGTTTTTGTGACTGCTTACGACAACTTCGCGCTGCGGGCTTTCGAAGTGCATGCACTGGATTATCTCCTAAAGCCCGTGAACGAAGAGCGCTTCGACGCCGCATTGGCACGGGTACGAGAGGCGATGGCGCACGCTACGGACAATGCCATTGCGCAGCGCGTTCGACAGGTGGCCGCCGATCTACAGATCACCGCTTCACCATCGATTGGATCGGCAGGCGATCGCCTTCCCATCAAGGCAAACGGGCGAATACTCGTTATTCGCTTGGCCGACATAGACTGGATCGAAGCGGACGGAGACTATGTATCGGTACATGCGGGAGACAAAACCTGGTTGATGCGTGAAACCATTGCCGCCGTGGAACTTCGACTGGCGCTGTCCGGATTTGTAAGAATTCACCGCTCCGCCCTCGTAAATTCGGACCGGGTCAAAGAACTTCGGCCACTCGACAAGGGCGAATATACCGTGGTACTCAACGACGGAACTGAACTTAAACTGACGAGAAACTACCGATCGTCCGTTGAGCGACTCATCGGCACTGATCTCTGAGCCCTCATCCATCTACAATTGTCGTACAGAAACTCCGGCCGTCGATTTTTGACGCGCCCACTGCCCCTCTTGTCGCGTTTTTCGTCCGGCGTGCCGCAAAGCGATGCACGTCCTTGATTTTCGGCCGTACACTTCAAGCGAAGCGGTCGAAAGGAGAAGGATCATGACAAAAGCTACCCTGTCGCGTCGGGCTATGCTCGGAGCCAGTGCTTGTGCAGTGGCAGGTGCCGGTATCGCGCCAATTGCGAGGGTGCAGGCGCAGACCGGACTATCCTCGAGAAGCGAGCAGACCATCCGCAAATGGTATGCCGCATGGGAGAAAACCGACTGGGGCCCGGTCGACAGACTGCTCGCGGATGACTTTACATTCACGAGCGCAGCCGGTGACGATCACATTAGTAAAAGCGCTTTCAAAGCGCAGTGCTGGGAGACACAAATTAATTTTATCCATCAGATTGATTTGCAGCGGGTATTTGGCAGCGGCAATGAGGCCTTTGTGCTGTACGTTTGTCGGACCAAAAACGGCAACACGTTTCGCAACGTGGAGTATTTCAGGCTTCGGGATGACAAGGTGGAGGCCATCGAATGCTACTTCGGTACGCAATCCAGCTTTCCATCCGCAGTGAGTACCGGTCAAGGCTAACCCCTTGCTCCCGCGCTGCCTCCTCAACGCAGGATTGATAGTGATCAGGGTGCTCTGAATTTGATCTCCTCCCGCGACGAATCTAGGCGCGCTCATCCCAAACACCGCAATCTGCCGACTCGCGCCGCTGCGTTTGACGCTGCGAGTGCCGATACGATGGACGTGACGTTACATGATGAAGATATCAGGAATCTCATGGCGCACTTTCTCAAGGGAGCGCTGGGCCTTGAGCTCGAAGCGTCGATTCCGATTCCCCGCGCACCGCTTGCTCAGTTCGATTGTCCCGGCGCCGCGATCAATTCAGAGTCGCTGATTTGTGCGGGTTGGATGACGAATCGAGGGTGCGCAAGCATATGCGGCTTCTACGACGACCGCCAATCAAGACACGTTCGCGCGCATGTGATGTGGCTGGCTTGGTGTCTGCCTCCGGACACTCGCCACAGAGGTTGGTGGCGCTGTGACCGAAACGGCCCGAACGAGTGGACGAAAGGCCGGGGATATTAATACGCTATCCGCCTGATATTCCTATCCCTACTCCGGTAAATTCATCTTTTTCAAAAACGCTTTGTAACGCGGGTCGCCGTGCAGCTTGTCAAATTCCGGCTCGATCTTGAGGCGATGGAGCAGAGCGTCCTTCTGCTCGTACGCACGGTCGAGCCACTTGAATGCTTCGTCGAACTCACCGCGAAACGCGTAGACCGCCGCAACGCCGGCCGGTATGTTGGCCGCGTAACTTTTGAGCAGCCGCGCCAGAGCTGCATCGGAATTGGCCTTGTCTCCCAAAGCGAAATGCGCCAGCGCGGATCCGATGAGGCGGGCCGGTTCGAAAGGCTCCTTCTCCATTTCCGTCAAAGCCGCTTCGGGTTGCTTACGAGCAAGGAGTACCAGGCCGAGCGTGTATTGACCGGAATCATATCTCGGGCTCAGTTCGAGGGCGCGGCGAATAGCCGCTTCCGCCTCCGTCGATCGCTCGCGGTGTAATTCTACAAAGCTCAAATAGTAGTAACCGTCGGGATTCAGCGGATCTACCGCCTGCAATGCGTTCACCAGCTTCAGCGCCTCGTCCCAATTCCCCATGATCTGGGAATGTCTCTGTGAGACCAACAAGACAGTGGGCAAGCTGGGTCCCAGGCCCTCAGCCAGCTTGATTTCCGCTTCCGCAGCAGGCCAGTCCCACTTGTAGGTGTCATAAATGCTCCCAAGTAGTGCATGCGCCACCGCAAAGTTGGGATCGAGCTTCAGCGCGAGTTTCGCGAAGTCCTGGGTTTTTCGAAATGCGATCTCCTTGGGCACGTATCCGAGCTGTCCCCCATATTGGTACAGCCCCGCGAGCCTGACTGCCGCTTCCGTGAAAGTGGGGTCAAGATCGAGCGCCCGCTGAAAGTCGCTCAAGCCTTGTTCCCAGCCCTGCTGACCCTGGAGCATGTCGGCATGAACTCCCTGCAGAAACAACGTGTAGGCTTCCGCGTTGCGCAGTGCCGGACGGGAGATAAAATGATCACGGATGAACACTTCCGTTTGCAACGCGGTCGCCACTTTGATGGCGATTTCGTCCTGCATGGTGAGGACATTGCTCAAATCCCGATCATAGGTCTGCGACCAAAGGTGCGTCCCGTCTCCGCTATTGATCAACTGCGCGGTCACACGCAGGCGATCGCCGGATTTTCGTACGCTGCCCTCGAGCAGGTAAGCCACCCCGAGTTTCTCGCCGATACTGCGCAAATCTTGCGATTGCCCCTTGAACTGAAATGAGGAGGTACGGCCGATGACTTTGAGTCCCGGAATCTTCACCAGCAGGTCGATGATCTCCTCCGCCATCCCATCCGCGAAGTACTCCTGATCCTTCTTCTCGCTCATGTCTGCGAACGGCAGCACGGCAATCGATTTATCATGTATCGGGGTCGGCGCCGGCGTTTCTGCGCCGCCACGGTGCGGCGACAAAAAATGCGGGGCGAGAGCAAGTACCGCGCCCAACCCAATTACAACCGCCGCAGTGACTGCCCATTTCAGTCGGCGGCTCGAACGTCTCGGAGGCTGGGCCTGGGGCGTCAGGTCACTCGGCATAACCGCCTTCGGCGTGTTTATGGGCAGATTCTCGGCCTCGCTTGTCGGCCGACGTGAATCCGCAAGCCGTTCTGGCACCGGAATGAGGCGGTACCCTCGCCCGCGAACTCCCAAAATGTAGCGCGGCTGCTGCGAATCATCGCCGATCGCACTGCGCAGCAGCTTCACCCGTTGAGCGACGGATTCCGGGCTCACCTGCAGCCCCGGCCATACCCGCTCCAACAACTCGTCGTTCGTCACAATGGCAGGCGCTGCGTGGATCAGCGCGCACAACAGGTCAAACGATAGTTTTGGCATCGCAATCTTCTCGTGCGCGCGCGTGACTTCGGCTTTGCCGATGTCAACTTCGAGGTCGCCGACTCGAAACCGGATGGCCGCGGTTCCATTGTCAGCCGTCAGTGGTGGCTGCATAGATGATTGCTTTTGGATAGCAGCGAGAGGCTCCGGCTCCCATCGCCGATTCATGGTCTATGTTCGTCTACGTGCACCGCCTTGGCAACCGAGAGCGGCTAGCGCGATACGCGAGATGGCCGTCAACCAGGAGCCGCCGCGAGTTACGCCTCGCCGTCCTTGTACATTTTCTCTGCACGCCTCGTTTGCTGCGCCGCGCCAAATATCGCCGGTCAGCGCCTCTCGCACCGGGATACAGGACAAAAACCCCGCAATTCACCAAGCTTTCAGCGAAGTTTCACGCAGTGTTGGCTTAACTATCATGCACGCGGCTCGCCATCTCCATAACTTGGGAATCGTGTTTAGGCGAATGCTTTCCCACCAACCTTCAAGGAGCTAGTCATGAAGAGCCTGTTCAAAACTCAATCCAACTTAGCGAAAATCATAGTGGCCGCCGGCTTCTGCGCACTCGGCTGCACGGCGATCGGCGCGAAAGCGCGGGCGCTTGAGCCCGGTGCGGCCGAGTCGCCCGCGGAACACTCGGCGAGCTTGGTATCGTATCCCGTAGGATATTCCGATCTTGATATATCCAAAATCAAAGGTGCCAAAGTATTATATTTGCGCATTCGTTACGCGGCGGAAATGCTTTGTGAAAGCACCGCCACTTGGGGAAAGAAAGAGGGAGACGCGTGTATTCGCAAGGCCGTCGATGATGCCGTTGCGCGCGTCAATTCACCGCTTCTGTCGCAATACCATCAGCTGCGCAGCAAGAGTGATAAAACGACACTCGTGCAGTTGGCAAAAGCCAATTGAGCGGCGGCGGGACAACGGCTCGAGCGGTTAGATCACTCGTCGTCCGAGCCGCCGGGAGATCAGCGCTGATCGGCGCCCCAAATAATGCGCCCGCCTCGAATCGTATCGCGCACTCGGGCGAAGGCGGTTGGATCTTGCGCGGGGTCCGCATCCAACAATACCAGATCTGCGTCCATCCCAGGCGCGACCCGCCCCTTGCGGGCGGCGTACCCGAACCTCTGGGCCGGGGCCGTGGTGAGAGATCTTAAGATGGCTTTCCAGTCGATGGCGGCAGACATCAGTCGATATTCTTCGGTCGTGTCGAAGGCATCGGTGTACCCGACGTCCGTACCGAAGAGAACCTGTCCTCCTGCGGCGGCATAGTTCTTAACCTCGGTCGTAATTGTGCTGATGGCTTGCGCAAGATCACTGGGGCTCTCGCCGTTTCTGCGTGCCTCGACTTCAAAAAGAGTCATGGTTGGAATCAGCGCCATGTTGTGATTGCGCAGCCTTGCGATCAAATCGGGAGACCATCCACCGGGGCCGTCGCCACCATCCCCGGCTGTCGTGTGGGCAAGGATATCCACCCCGGAATCGATTGCCACGTTCAGTCCGGCCAAATTGGAGGGATGCGCGAAGGCGGGTTTGTCACGCTGGTGCGCTTGCGCCACGATGGCTCGTGCGATGTCGACTCGCATCGGCAGAACGCCTATTTTTCCCCCGACGATGGCGCCTGCGAAGATCTTGACGCCATCCGTGCCACGCTCGAGTTGGCGTGCGGCGCGCGCTGCGCCTTCCTGCGGCGTTGCCACCTCCTCGCTCGGCCAGCCTTGTGACTTCAGGAATTCGCGCACATAAATGGGTGTTCCATCCCGAGGAAAAAAAGGATCACCAACGGTCAGAATCAGGGGACCCTGTATTTCGCCCGACTCGATGCGCCGTCGTAGCGCCAGAGAGTTGTCAGTTGAGGACGCAAGGTCGAAGACCGTCGTGAAGCCCCATCGGCTGAGCATCCCTTGCAGGGCGCTCTCGATACGCGCAGCCTTGGCCGTAGCAGCATTGAGCACGTCCGGGGTCATGAGGTGAATATGATTGTTCCAGAACCCCGCGGTCAGCACGGCACCACGTGCATCCAGCACGCGAGCCGTCGGTGGAATTGGCGTGTTGGTGCGAGGGCCCGCGCCGACAATCTTGCCACCCTTCACCACGACGACGCTGTCCTCAACCGGGGCGGCGTCGGGCGAGGAGTACAATGTGGCTCCCACGATCGCCAGTTCATCGGCGGCTGGTGATGTTGCATCTCGTGCCACGCTGCTTAAGTTCACCCCGAGGCCAATAACCAGACCGATGAACAGACAACGCCGTAGTTGAATACACCGGCGGTAAGACTTTCGGGCGATCATCATTGAGCTCTCCGAGAAGGGGCCATTGAAAAGGACTCGATGCACTGGTGCAGTACGCTACGAAACAGATCCTTGAAGTGTTTTTCGTCGGAAAAGCGGTTCGCGCGCAGCATGGAGACCATGCCCTGCGCCAGGGCTGACAGCGACAGAACGAAGTCCAATGCCGGTTTGTCCCCGACGCGTCCATCCGCCCTGGCCTGGTCGATCCGCACCATGATCATCGCAATGACGGGCGAGCGCCCCGCGGCGAAGTCGCCCGGATACTGCCGAGCGTCGGGTGCCGGTAGAAAAAACGCCGCGTCAAATCGGTGCGGCTGTTTGAGAGCAAAGTTCATGTACGCCTCGCTCAATTCGTCCAGCCACTCCATGGGATCCTGCGCCTTGAGGGAGCGCACCACGTTCTCCCACACCGCGAGACCGTCCGCCACCAGCGCGCTGAGTAATGCGTCCTTGTCCTCAAAGTGCCGGTACAGCGCCATCGGTGACACACCGGCTCGTGCCGCGACCTTGCGAATGGTGAGATTCGCAATTCCTTCCCGGTCGACGACGAGCTTGGCGGCGGAGAAGATGCGCTCTTTTGTCATGCGTACATCGTACACAAAGTAGTATACTTTGTATACACCCAAGTGATCTGCGCCTAGATGTGTCGCCGTGCCGCTGGTTATGTCGAACGCCTCCTGGGGCGCCGGACCGGCACCTTGAGGCGATATACTGAAGCCCCGTTCTCCTCGCCAGGATTTTCGTGTCGAAATTCAACGCCGCGGCTTTGCTCATAATTGATGTGCAAAAGGCCATCGATGCGCCCTATCACGCGGTTGACGGCCCGCGAAATAATCCAGATGCGGAAAGGCGCATAGCGCAGCTTCTCGTCGCCTGGCGCAAAGAACACAGGCCGATCATTCATATCCGACACGACTCGACGACTCCCTCCTCGGCATACCGCCCCTCTCAAGAAGGCAACAACTTCAAGACCGAGGTTGAACCTGCGCCCGGCGAGACAGTGGTTGCGAAACAGACCAATAGTGCCTTCATAGGCACAGGGCTTGAAGGACTTTTACGCAAGCTGGGAGTGCAGACGCTCATAGTTGCCGGCGTGAGCACCAACAACTCGGTCGAGGCAACCGTTCGAATGGCAGGCAATCTCGGATTTCAAACCTATCTCGTCGCCGACGCATGCTTCACCTTTGCCCGACGCGACTATGACGGCCGACTGCGAACCGCCGAAGAAGTTCATTCCATGTCCCTCGCGAACCTCAACAACGACTACTGCATCGTTTTGGACACCGCAGGTGTCCTTGCCGATAGGTAGTGTCATTTGAAGGTGGGAAGTCCGAGTCTTGTACCAACCGCAATCCAAGTCACAAACCAGATCTCGGGATTCGCTGGCGGCGAGCGCGGCTTGGTGGTGCTGTCCATGGAGGTATTCATGCGCTTGATGCTACCTTTCGCGCTCGCCGCGATATTCGTCCTCGCCGGAGTGATGCTCGACAGCAGCTACCGGCGCTCGACGCCCGAGCCTATCTATATACAGGCGACGGTCGTCGACTTTGATCGCCCGCAGCGCAAGCAGGTCTATCCGGTATTGGAGTTCAAGGATGCTGACGGCCGCCTGCACCGCGTCGTCAATCCGACGCAGCAGGCGATGACGCGATTTACAGCGGGCGATGCCGTGCCGATCGCCTACTCGCGATCTGACCCGCAACGAGCGAGGATCGACACGTTTTGGTTCAATCATCGCTGGCTGATGGGCGGATGCATAGTCGCACTCACACTGATGTTTGGCGCGCTGATGCGGCGTCAATCGACTTCGTCTTGATTGCGCATAAGGGCCTAACGGACAGTATCTTTAGCAAATTTTCATTTCCATCAGTTCCAGGAGAAATCTTGATGCCGCGGTATCTTGCAGGTTTTGTAGCCGTCATGTTAGCGACGCTGATAGTCGGTTGCGCAACAGTTACAGCCGCGCCAGGTGCCGACAAAATTCGGCTCACTGGCAATGCAGCGGACGTTGCGACATGTAAGGCGGTGGGCAACATAAAGACGCCTCAAGTCTCGCCCGGACTCGTCAGCGGTTTCGTTGCAGAAAAGCAGTTTCGTAATTTGGCGGTTGGTCTGGGGAGTGATGTGGCGCTGGTGACGGAAGGCACCGTGAGTGTTCCGGTTGCGGGAATTGGCTATCGCTGTTCCTGAGCGGATCAGTCATTCAGGGCTTCGCGCCGAATCTCCTGCGGAGCCCGTCCAAACCGACGAACGAATGCTCGAGGCTACAGCGGCAGCGGTTGGACTCCGATCCATCGGAGGTGCAGCCAATGTTCGAAGATGAAGTAAAGCACAAGGCCGGCCACAATGGCGATACCGTCATTCATTTTCATAGATGGCGCCATGGGAATCGGTCGCTGGGTACGCCACCTGAACGAAATACGGTCCGCGACAGCCCACGCGAGGAAGCTTCCGAATAGCACGACATTCACAAGCATGCCGGTCGCGATGAGGTGTGCCACTGCCCAGAGCATGACGCTAAGCAGCATCGGATGTTTTAGCGTGCTCTGAATGCGTCCCGGAAGATACGCAGCGAGAAACAATGTGAACACAGGAAGCATGAGAACGGCCGTGACGTAGGGAGTCCAAGTCGGTGGAGCGTATAGGATCACTGGGTTCCGACGCGCGATGCCGTAGCCCCAGACAATGACAATGAAGCCTGCTATCGATATCAGTGAATAAATTCCCCTCCAGGCATTGCCCAAGCCGGCTGCAATTCGGTCGCGCCGAGCCGGTGCAATGATCGAAATCGAATGTATTCCCAGGAAAAGAACCAGACCGAGCACGAGGTAGATCATTGGTTCGACTCCTTAACGATGAACGTCGCAAATACCGCAGGCGTACCGGAAAGTCAACTTTATGCGGGCAATCCGTACGCTCGTGGAACAGCTCGCATGCCGCTGCTATTGCGTTTTGCTTAGCGCAGTCCTGGCGGCCAGCGAGTCCATATAATCCCGCCAATGCACAATCTTGCGGTCCCGGATCGTAACGACGGAAATGAATCGGTTGTCGTAGGATGAGTCGGTTCCGATGACCCTACCGTGCACTTCGTATTCGAGAATCACGACACGGGGATCCTGGGATCGGTGCACCACCAGCTTGTCCGCGCCGTGCAGCAATATATTGCTGCCATAGCCCGCATAGAGTGCCATCAGTGCTTTGCGACTATCAATTCTCTGAGGATATCCAGGGAAAATATATCGATACTCGAAGACCGCGTTGTCGGCAATGGTATCGAAATAATGGTCGCCATCGACCAATCCGGCTAGGCCCTGCCGGACTATCTCGAAGAAAGGGTCGAGCGCTGCGAAGGCCTTGTACATTCGATTGGTCATGAACGGTTTCCTAGCTGTCGTGCAGGGACACTCAGGTAGGCGTTATCGGGTAACACAAGAGTTGGAAGTCACCTAACTAGCGCCTCAAGACTAGCATCGGGCCTCCCGGTCTTGGCAACGGTATTTACAAAACCCCGCAATACGGTGCCATCGACGAGCCTCGCGCGCTGCCATTCCCCGGTACCTATCGCAAACAAGGAGTAGTCATGAAAAGTGTACTGCGCAGGATCGCAGTGGTCTCTTTGCTGATCGCCGGCGCAAACTTCGCGATTGCGCAACAAGGCCCCAGCCCCCTGTCTGCCGCACCTTCGTCCGCATTTGCCAATCGAGCCGACACCCGAAAGATAGCTATAGCGCTGTC
>Ga0210389_10002834_pt1 | contig 13577 bp, 11 predicted proteins | sample IncBWH28OmetaG_FD_160127 | JGI IMG/M metagenome (GOLD analysis project Ga0210389, IMG submission 160127) | Forest soil microbial communities from Barre Woods Harvard Forest LTER site, Petersham, Massachusetts, United States - Inc-BW-H-28-O ...
CGGTCATGAGGTCGGCGCGCTACTTGGCGGTGCATCCGCTTGGACGCGTGCCATGCCTCGTGGACGGGGACTTTCGCCTGTTCGAATCAGGTGCGATCGCGGAGTATTTGTGCGAGCGCCATGCAGAATGCGGGCTGGGCCGGCTCGAGCGGGACCCCGAACGGTACGAGTGGCTGCAATGGATCCATTACTGCGAAACCATGGCGGTGCATGCAGCCTCGCTCGTGCAGCAGAGATTTTTCATTGCGGCGGCGGATCGCTCCGCGGTGATTGCCAAACTGGAAGGGCGCAGGCTGGAAAAAGCCGTGCAGGTACTGGAGGCGCAGCTGATCGATCGGGACTATCTGTTGCGCACGGGATTCAGTGCGGCCGATATCGGCGTCGGCTACAGCCTGCATCTCGCCGACCGCCTCATCGAGCTGACAAAGTTTCCAAACGTCGCGCGCTATCTTGAGCGTCTGCGAGCGCGACCCGCATTTCGGGCATCGCTCCCCCAAGGATCGACGCGGCCCATTTCCTGGCTGCCGGAGAGCGGGGCTTCGCCTTGACCTACTTGAAGATCAGGTGAGCGAGTGGGGATTCGAGGTTCCAGTAGATGATCGCCAGCGCCGTCACGTCGAACATCGCATGCGCGACCATCAACAACCCGATCCGGCGCGTGATAGCGAAAATCGTTCCGAATACCAGTCCCGTAAAAGTGGCCTGCTGAACGCCGGCCAGCCCTTGCTCGACGTAGTGCGGCAGCGCGAACAATCCTGTCGTGAGCAGAACGATTGCCGTTTTGGACCAGAGGCCCGGGCCAAGGAGCTTGCCGAGGCGTTCGAACAGGTAGCCCCGAAACACGGTCTCTTCCGCGAACCCGCCTTGAATCGTCACCGCGAACAGCAGGCCCATGAACGCGAGCGTGTTTCCGACCACAAAGTGATAGGCCTGGTTGAGCTCAGGAGCACCCAGCAGCGGCATCACAATCACCTTCATCAGGAGTTTGAAGGCGACGCCGAAGGCAATGCCGATGGCCACGCTGCCAATCCAGTTCTTGGGTGGCGCGTAGCCGATCTCTCGCCAAGGCGTGCGCGACCGCCAGGCCCACACCAAAACCAAAACTCCGCCTAGAGGAGAGGCCAACACTTGACTCGCATAGATGAGGATGATCGCGAAGATTCCCAGCGGTCCGAATCCCCGCAAGCGGGCGGCGATAGTATCGGGCCGCGCCGTTTCGATCACAGAGATTTGCCATGTCTGCCGGCGCCGCCGCCGAAAATCCTGGCTCCCGAAGCGGTCTCGCCCGATGCAACGGTGACCATGCCGTGCGCGATCTCGTTGGCGATCGCTTCCTCTTCGCTGAGGCCCCATTGTTCGATGGCGGAGAGCCGATCCTGGCGCATCGCAGTTTGCGGAAAACTCGAGAGCTTCTGCGCGAGCTGGATGGCCGTTGGCAGCGCCTCGCCGTCCGGTACGCATCGATTGATCAAACCCATGGCCAGCGCTTCCGCGGCATCCACGGAGCGGCCGCTCAAGATCAGATCCATCGCCCGGCCATGTCCGATGATCCGCGGCAGGCGGATGGTGCCCAAATCCACGAGCGGTATGCCGAAGCGGCGGTTGAAGACCCCGAAAATTGCGCTATTGCCCGCGATCCTCAGGTCGCACCACAGTACGAGTTCGAGACCGCCGGCCACCGCGGGACCTTCGATGGCCGCGATGACGGGCTTGGATAGGCGCAGTCTGGGGGGTCCCATTGGCGAATCACCGCCGGCGTTCAGCGTGATGCGATCGCCCGACGCGATCGCCTTGAGATCCGCGCCCGCGCAGAACACATCGTCGGCGCCGGCGAACACGGCTACGTCCAGGCTCGTGTCCACGTCGAACGCGCGGAATGCATCGGCAAGAGACTTGGCCGTCGCCGCGTCCACGGCGTTGCGCCGTTCGGGGCGCATCATGCGGACAATCGCGACTCGATCAATCGTCGTAACGGATACTGGCATGGGCTACCTCAGCTGATTTTGAAGGGCGGCCGCGGCACCGCCGGGCACAAAGGATTGAGTCCGCTTACCGATCCGGTTCGAACCAATCCTTGGTGCAACTGCGCGAGGCAGTCGCTCCATTCGGTATGACCCTGGCCTTTGACGATCACTCGGAGGCGATTGGAGAATCCCGCCGCCACGCGATCGGCATACCACAGCGGCGTACCGCCGTCCGCCTCGCCTGATACAAACAGCGTCGGCACGGCGGAGAGCACCGGCGCGCGGTAATCTTTTGGCAGCGCCCTGGTCGGCCATTCTTTGCACGCGGCCTGCTGTTGCCTCACGCGATAGTCGCCGAGAAACGTACCCTGGGTTTCCGGGGCAATATCCTGCTCGCGAATGAACGCGACATCTTCGCTGCAGGTAATGGAAAAAAACAGGCCAAAGCTGAAGGCGGGATCGGTGTCGCGCGCATCCGAGAGCAGCTCCTTTACCAAGGGATTCCAATCTCCCGCGTAGGCCCGATGTATCATCCACGGCAGCATTGTCGCGCTCTTCGGCCGATAGAGTCTCGAACGCATCCACTCCGCAACCCGGCCGCGATTGAGCGTGGCTTGTTCCGCGCGTGCGGGAATCGAAACGCGCACCGTGCCTGAATCGAGTCTCAGCACGACGGCGTGAAATTCCTCGCGCAACTTCGGGTAGGCCGAGCGGCATGCAGCCTCGGCAGCGCAAGAACTGAACAACAATTCGAAAGCTGACTCGGCGGTCTTCGCAAATGACAGCGGATTGGCCGCATCCATGGGAACGGCGCTCCCCAGGTACGCCGTGCGTACGCTGGCAGGAAAGCTGCGGATATACACCTGGGCGGCTCGGGTCCCATACGATCCGGCATAGAGATTCAGCGCGCCGTAGCCGAGTTCGCGCCGCACTTGCTCCAGGTCGTTGGCGAATCGATCGTGGGTGTACTGAGTGAGGTCGGCTCGTGCCTCGAGGTGCTGTGCACAGCGCTTGACCGCCGCCACCGGGAAGACGTCACGCAGGCTCGCCGCCGGATCACCGGTTGAATACAGAGCGCACGGCAAGGCGCCGGATTTTCCCGTGCCCCGTTGATCGACGAGCAGCAGGTCGCGATCATCGAGCAGCGGCGCGAAGCGCTCCGCGAAATAGGCAGCCGAACTGATGGCATCCTCGCCCGGACCGCCCTGCAGCACGACGATGGGATCGGCGAGCGCCTGCGGATGTGCGGCGGGAATCACGGCCACGCTGATCGAGAGCCGCCGACCGTGGGGCTTGTCGGGATTTTCAGGAACGCGGTAAGTACCGCAGCGCGCCGCTCGCGCAAGGTCCGCAAAGCGGCACGGGTTCAGAACGATGCCGGGCGTGTCTTCCCCAGCGTGAATCTCAGGCGCACAGGAGAGGATGGCCGTTAGCGTCAAGAGGGCGCGCAGACAAGGAGTGCTCACGCCGCTAGTATAATTGGATCGCGGGTCCAGGCATGCGCTAAGCTCGCGATACCCTTTGCCAGGAGTCCTCGATGCGCAGTCACTCTAGATTGGCCGTCATTGGCGGCATGATTCTTGCGCTTCAAGGCGGCGCTGCGCGGGCGGCGGGGGCGGCCGCCGACGCCTGCACTTTCCTGAGTCAGACCAGGGTGAGCACGGTCCTCGGCGACGCGCTCGACGCCGGACGGCATATTGGTCCGGGTAGCGCGCTATGCGGGTGGGGAGAGCTCGATGATCCGAGTCATAGCGGCCGGCATGTTCTTCTCACTATTTATCGGCCCGTCGGAAAGATAAGCCCCGTGGAGCGTTTCGAGAACGGCAAGACCCCGATTCCGGGCATTGAGAAAACGCCGGTCGGCGGCGTCGGTGATGATGCCTACTACATCGATACGCCCGGATTTGGATTAGGTCTGAACGTCAAGAAGGGCAGGTCCGCCTTCCAGGTGAAGGTGTTCGGCTTTCCGCCGGAACTGATCAAGACATTTGAGAAAGCCCTGGCGCAGAACGTTCTCGCCAAGTTATGACGCCAAGCTTGCATCATGTCGTCATCGTGGGCGCAGGATTCGGCGGACTCTCCGCCGCGCTGGAACTTGCAGGCGCGGCGGTGCGCATCACCATCGTCGATCAGCGCAATCACCACTTATTCCAACCGTTGCTCTACCAAGTCGCAACGGCGGCACTGGCGACCTCGGAAATCGCATGGCCGATTCGATTTTTGATGCGCAAGCGCGGGGAAGTGACGACGTTGCTGGGAACGGTCAGCGGGATCGACACCCAGACGCACTGCGTGAAGCTCGACGACGGCACCGCTGTCGGCTTCGATACGCTCGTGCTCGCCACGGGTGCCCGTCACGCCTATTTTGGCCGCGACGAGTGGGAACCATTCGCGCCGGGACTCAAGACTCTGGAAGATGCGACTTCGATTCGCCGCAGAGTGCTGTTGTCGCTGGAGCGAGCCGAGCGGGAAAGCGATCCTGTGCGCCGCGCCGCGCTGCTCACGTTCGTCATCGTCGGCGGCGGACCGACCGGCGTGGAACTGGCCGGCGCCATCGTCGAATTGGTGTATCAGAATCTCGTCGGGGAATTTCGCCATATCGATACGCGGCGCGCGCGCGTGGTGTTGATCGAGGCGGGTCCTCGGGTGCTGCCGGCCTTTGCTCCGGATTTGTCGGCCTATGCACTCCGGGCTCTCCAGCGCCTGGGGGTGGAAGTGCAACTGGGCTCGCCTGTGACCGACTGCAACTCAACGGGTGTCACGATCGGCGATCACACGGTCGAGGCGGACGTGATTCTCTGGGCCGCCGGCGTGCGCGCATCGCCCGCGGCTTCCTGGCTCGGCGCGCCGGCGGACTCGGCCGGCAGGGTCAAAGTCGAGCCGGACCTCACCGTCCCGGGGCACCCGGATGTCTTCGTGATTGGCGATACCGCAACCATCAATGTCTGGAATGGAAAGCCGGCGCCCGGCATCGCGCCGGCCGCCAAGCAGCAGGGCATCTACGTCGCCCGCGTCATCAAGCGGCGGCTGGCCGGCGATTCTCGACCCCGGGCATTCCGATATCGACATGCGGGAGACCTGGCGACCATCGGCAAGCGTTCCGCGGTGATCGATTTCGGTTGGTGCAAACTCAAGGGCTGGATCGCGTGGTGGGTGTGGGGACTCGCGCACATTTATTTCTTGATCGGACTGCGCAATCGGCTCGCGGTGGCGTTGAGCTGGCTCTGGATCTATTTGACCGGCAACCGCAGCGCCTGTCTGATCACGCAGGTCGATCACAATCCCAAATCGCCTGAAGCGTGAAAAGTCCGTGATCGTCAGGCAACCAGCGCGCGCAATGCGGCGGCGGTTTCCGGGTCGGCGGGAAAGAAGGATTCCAACGTCAGTTCCGACAGAGTGATGTCCACCGCAGTGCCGAATACCGTCGTGGTCGAGAAGAAACTCAAGAGTCCCTGGTCGGTTCTCAGTCGAAACGGAACGAAAACGTTGTTCGCCGCGGGCGCGGGCGATTCCGGCGACGGATAGCCGCGCAGTTCCTCGAGTAGCGGCAGCAGCGTGCGATCGTTGGTCAGGGTGACCTGTCGATACAGACGATCCAACAGGTGTCCGCGCCACTCGGACAAATTCGCCACTCTGGCTGCCAGTCCGCCGGGATGCAGGCTCAAGCGCATGACATTGATCGGCGGCTGCAGCAGGGTGCCATCGGCTACCAGCGACATCAGCGGCTGCACGGCGGAATTGGCCGCGACCAAGTTCCAGCCGCGGTCCACGACCAGGGCGGGGAATGGCTCCGCGCTCTTGAGCAGCACGTCGATGGCCTGCCGCGCTTCGTGAAGCGCGGGGTTGTCGAGTTTGCGTTCTTCGAATATCGGCGCGTAGCCTGCCGCCAGCAACCAGGTGTTGCGCTCGCGCGGCGGGACGCCAAGATGTTCGGCGAGCTTCAGGAGCATGTCGCGGCTGGGTGTCGCGCGGCCGCTCTCGATGAAGCTCAAGTGACGCTGGGAAATTTCGGCCTGCAGTGCGAAATCGAGCTGACTTAGCCGGCGACGATGGCGCCATTCTCGCAGATACGTCCCGACGGGGCTGATTTGAACATTCAAGGCAATCTCCGCGGTTCTTCAGGTTTTGCGAGTTTTGTAATCCGCCGCGTCGCAGCCTGTCAATGCTCTTTACGCGGAGCCCGTAAAAGGAGAACCTAACCGCCCTATGGCAGCCGCAAAAGCAAAAACCAAGACCCCGCGTAAAAAAAGCACCCGTGCGCCAACGAAGCGCACCCGGGGAAAGTTGGCGCCGGGCCGAGCCGCGCGCGGCTTGGATGCCGCGCAGGTGGCCATCGCCTTGGACAGCCCAGAGATCGCAGAAGTGGTTGCGCTGGTGCGCGAGGCCGGCGGCGCGGCGATCGGCGCTTATCGCGACCCGCTGGGTGGACGCGCCTTGGTGCTGGCATCGCTGCCGCTCGGCGCGCTGCAACCGACGCCGTTTCAGCGCGACCTGTCGCCCACGCACGCCAAGCGATTGGCGGTGAAAATCGACGAGACCGCCGCCTTTCTGGACCCGCTGATCGTCGTGCGGGGAGAGGACGGTCGGTTCTGGACGCCGAACGGCCGCCATCGGCTGGCCGCGGGGAAGGTTCTCGGACTGAGACAGATTACCACCTTGATTTCGCCGGACGAGACGCTGGCGTACCGCATCCTCGCCCTCAACACCGAAAAAGCGCATAACTTGCGCGACCGCAGTCTCGAAGTTATTCGCATGGCGCGCAGTCTCGCGAAGCGCCACGGCACCTCGAAGGAGTCGCAGTACACGAAGGAATTCGAAGCCTCTGAACTGCTGACCCTCGGCATTGTGTACGAGAAATCCTCGCGATTTGCCGGCGGTGCCTATAGCTCGTTTCTGAAGAAGGTGGACCGCTTCAGCGAACGCACGCTCGCCGCCAGTCTGCGCGAACGCGAAGGCCACGCATCGCGCCTGCTGGAAATCGATGCGCGCGCGAAAAAGATCATCGAAACACTGCAGGCGCGGGGATTCAAGTCGCCCTACTTGCGCAACTATGTGGTCGCGCGCATCAATCCGGTGCGCTTTCACAAGGCCAAGAAAGGCGATACCAAGCCGCCGATGCCTCTCGCTGAAGGATTGACGCGCATGGCCGCGGCGGCGAAAAACTTCAAAGTCGAGTCGGTCTCGAGCGCGGATCTGGCGTGGGTTGCCGTCGGCGCGGGCGCGCAAGAATAGGAGAGCGAGTGCATGATCGAGCGGCAGGTCGAAATTGTCACGCCCGACGGGCGCATGAATACCTTCATCTGCCATCCGGAGCGCCTCCCGCCGCATCCCGTGCTCCTCTTTTTCATGGATGCGCCCGGCATTCGTGAAGAACTGCGGGATATAGCACGCCGCTTGGGCACGGTGGGCTACTACGTCATGCTGCCCAATTTGTATTACCGCTCCAATGTTGAAGAACTCGGCTCCGTGGTGGGTGAGGCCAACATCACGACGCGCCAGAAGGCGCTGCAACTCATGACGACGATCAACATTCCGATGGTCATGCAAGACGTCGATGCGCTGTTGGCCTTTGCCGCCGGAGATAAGGCGGCCTCGAGCGGCCCGATGGGCAGCGTCGGCTACTGCATGAGCGGACAGTACGCCATCAACGCGGCCGTACGGCATCCGGATCGGATTCGAGCGGCAGCCTCGATGTACGGCGTAGCGCTGGTGAGCGACCGGCCCGATAGCCCCCATCTCGCCGCGCAGCGCACCGATGCTCGGCTGTATTTTGGATGCGCGGAGAATGATCCGTACGCACCCCGGGAAATGATCGATCAATTGCGAGCCGAACTTGCCGCCAAGGGCGGCAACGCGGAAGTCGAGATGTATCCCGGCACTGCGCATGGGTTCGCCTTTCCCTCGCGCCCGGTCTACGACAAGCCGGCGGCGGAGCGCCACTGGGAACGTCTCTTCAGTCTGTTTGGTGCCGTGCTGAAAGTAAGATGACCGTTGAGCGAGAAGTGACCCCGAGGCTTGCCGCCACCACCATCCTGGTGCGTCCGCGGGAAACTCAGGCTGAAATACTGCTCCTGAAGCGCGGCGAGTATGCGCGATTCATGCCCAATGCCTATGTGTTTGCGGGCGGCGCGCTCGATCTCGACGACGAAAGCGCGGACGTCTACGGCCTGTGCAAGGGACTGAACGATGGGCTCGCGAGCGAACAACTGGAATTGCCGTCGAACGGGCTGCGATTCTTCGTGGCTGCCGTGCGTGAAGCGTTTGAGGAATCCGGACTGCTGCTGGCGTACGACGCTCGCGGCGAGATAGTCGACCTGTCCGCGTGGGACGAATCGGTCTTGCGCGAGACGCGGCTGAAGTTATCGGCGGGGCAGCTCACGATTGCGGAGCTGTGCCTGTCGCAGGGTTGGCGCCTCGCCGTCGATAAGCTGGCATTTTTCAGTCACTGGATTACGCCGCCCGGCGGACTGCGCTTCGATACGCGGTTTTTCCTGTGCCTGGCACCGCGCAATCAGACCGCGAGCCTCGCGGGCAACGAGATGTCCGAGCTGGTTTGGCGCACCGCCGCTGAAGCTCTGGCGGAACACGCGAACAAGAAATTGCTGCTGATGTATCCGACGCGCGCCATATTGAAGGAAATCGCGGCGATGCGCGGAATCGACGAGCTGTTCGACTTCGCCAGCCGGCCCAGAAAGATCGCGCCGATCACGCCGGTCTTGCCGCCCGGCATGCGTGCGGACGGCGAGAGGTAGCCGGGGTTCTGCCGCAATACACGGGCAGGTTCTAGCCCTTTGTACCGCTCGCGGACTGAGCCGCGTAAATCCTGCGCACCGCATCCATCGTATCCGCGTCTTCAACGTGCTTGTCGCCGCGATAGCGTTTGACCCGCGCCAGACGCAGGGCCAGTCCTCCTGGATAGCGGCTGCTGGCCTGCAGATCGCTGAAGGCAATTTCGACCACCATGTCGGGAAGAATGTAAACGGTGCCGGCGTCGCGGCGGATTTCTCTGCTGAGAAATTCCTTGGTTTGCCAGGAGAGCATGGCATCGGTGAGCCCTTTGAAGGTCTTGCCCAGCATGACGTACTCGCCCCTCGCCGGATCGATTGCACCGAGGTGTAGATTGGACAGCTTGCCCGTGCGCCGCCCGTAACCCCACTCGGCGCCAAGCACCACGAGATCGAGGGTGTGAACCCGCTTGATCTTGAGCCAGCTGGCGCCGCGGTTGCCGGCCTCGTAGGGCGCGTCCAAGGCCTTGGCCATGACGCCTTCGTGGCCCGCCGCGATGGCGGCCTCGTAGAATGCGCGCGCGGCCGGCTCAGAATCGGTGACCAGGCGCGGGACGAGCAGCGCCGCGGGAACCGCCCTGGCCAGCGCCGCGAAGCGCTCTTGAGTCGTGCACGTGGCGATGCTCTCATCGCCAAAGCGCAGGCAGTCGAAGAAAAACGCTTCGATGGGCAGGGCGTTGCGCGACGCTTCGACATTCAGCTTGCGGCCGAATCGCCGCATCGTCACCTGGAATGGATGCGGCCGCCGGGACGCGTCGAAGGCGATGGCCTCGCCGTCGAGCACCAGCGTATGTTCGACGAAGGAGCGCGCCAGATCGGCGATTTCGGGGATGGCCGCGGTGATCTCATTCAGGCTGCGTGTGTAAATGCGCACCTCTTTCCCAAGCTTATGCACTTGAATGCGCGCGCCGTCCATTTTCCACTCGAAGGCTGCCCCACCGCGTATCTGCACCAGGGCTTCAGCCACATCGGCGGCCGTCTGCGCCAGCATCGGCGAAACGGGCGAGAAGAGCTCGAGCTGGAATTTCGCTAGGCGCTCGATGCCCTCGCGCAGGGCGGCCGACGCCACCGCCCCGAGATTCTTGGAATACATCGCGGCCCTGCGCACCGGCGCGGCCGGCACTTCAGCGGCCGCGGCGATGGCATCGACCATCACCCCGGCCAGCGCCCCTTGCCGCAGTTCTCCGATCAGGAGACGCAGCAGAAACTGCTGTTCAGGGACGGTCGCCCGCGAGAACAGCGCTTTGAGCGCCTCGGCGCGGCGCGCCGCGGATCCGCTGCCCCGCATGACGGCGAGTTCCGACAGGCGCCGGTCAACGTCGGCGATCGACAGCGTCTCCAATCCCGCGGCCGGCGCCGATGCAGCCGCCCGTACCGCGGCGTAGCCAATGCCGATTTTTCCCTGTGGGATCTCTCCCGAGAGGTAATGCACACCGATGTCGATTTCCTCGGGCGCCAGCGCTTTCAAGAGCGCCGCCAATTCTGCTACTTTGACCCGGCGCGCCGCGCTTGCGCCCACGCGTTGCGAGGCGCGCGCGAGTTCTCCGAGCAAAGTCACCGGCGGGCTACCGCACCGATCCAGCCGGCCAGCGCATCGATCATGTCGTCGTTGATCTGACTGTTGGTGAAAGCGCTGCGCGCGGGCACGTGGAACGAGTGGTCCGCGTCCGGCAACAACTTGAGCGTGGCCCGGCCTGCGAGCAGCGCTATCAGCGGGTTCAACAAGTCAGGCTCGGCATAGACGTCGCGCGCGCCCTGCAGGAACAGCATGGGAATCTGCACCTTCAAAAGATGCGCGGCGCGCGAATCGGACGGTTGCTTGGGTGGGTGCAGCGGAAAGCCCAGGAAGATCAGGCCGCGCACGTGCGGCAGCGGATTGGCGGCCTGCGCCTGGGAAGTCATGCGTCCGCCGAAGGATTTGCCGCCGGCAAACAGCGGCAGCGACGGCAGCAGTGCGTGCGCGGCATCGACGGCGGCACGGACGGTGTCGTGGCACAGCGCCGGCGGATCCGGCCGCCTGCCGCCCTTTTCCATGTAGGGAAACTGATAGCGCAGGGTGGCAATTCCGCGCTTGCCCAAGTCGGTCGCCAAATTCGCCATGAAGGGATGCAACATGCCCGCACCGGCGCCATGCGCCAGGACCAGGCAGGCCTTGGAATTGGGTGCCGAGTTCAAGAGACCGGAAACGCGCGTGGCGGCGTTGACCTCGATGGCTACCGGTTTGGAGTCGGCGTTGTCCACGCTAACCTGCTCAACCTCGCGTTATGTGCTTGATGGCATCGGCCAGAGAGCGTCCTGCGGCAGCATACTCCTTCCAGGGTTTGATTTTGGCGAGCAGCGTCGGCGCGGTCCGCACCGTAAAGGCCTTCGGATCCAGCCCCTTCTTCACGTCCCGCCACACGAGGGGCATGGAAACGGGGGCGCCTTCGCGGGCCCTCGGCGACAGCACGGCCACGGCTGTCGCGGTGCGATCGTTGCGCAAATAGTCCAAAAAAATGCGCCCGGAGCGCTTGGCTTTCGACATGTTGTCGAGATAGCGCGCAGGGCTGTCCTGCGCCATCTGTGCGCAAACCAAATGCGCGAAATTTTTGGCGATGGGCCAGGCGACCGCCTTTTTGCCCTCGATCAACGGCGTGACGACATGCAGGCCCTTGCCGCCGGTGCTCTTGCAGAAACACACCAAGCCGACCTTCTCCAGCCGTTCGCGTATGTCATGCGCTGCGGCAATGACCGCGTCGAATTTCACATCCGGCGCCGGATCCAGATCAAATACCAGTCGCCCCGCGGATTCAGGATCATTGCGCGCGCAATTCCAGGGATGGAGTTCGAGCGCGCCGACTTGCGCGACGGCCGCCAGCGCCTCGACCCGATCAATCTGCACATACGGCGCCTTGTCGCCGCGGACTTTGACGAAGTCGAACAGATCGGACATGCCCGCCATCGCGTGACGCTGGAAAAACTGTTGACCCTCGATGCCGTCGGGCGCTCGTACCAGCGAGCAGGGGCGGCCGGCAAGATGCGGCAACATCCATTCGCCCACCTGGTCGTAGTAGCGGGCGAGATCGAGCTTGGTCACCGGCTTGCCATCGCCCGCGTTCGGCCAGAGCGCCTTGTCCGGCTTGGACAGCGTCACGCCCATCACCGTTGAAGGGCCGGCTGCGGGGCGCGTGGGCGCGGTCTTTTTGGCCTCGTTGCGCGATCTCTGCGACGCGGTTTTCTTCGCGGTTGGCTGTTGCATCGCTGCTGTCTCCGCCACGACGTCTTTGGGATCCTTGTCCTCGCGCAGGCCCTTGAACGCGGCCTGGCGAATCATGCCCGAATCGGTCCAACCCTCGAACTCGATCTCCGCGACCAGCTCCGGTTTCAACCAGCGCACGTTGCTCTCCTTCGGCGGCGCATTGGGGCCTTCAAACGGACTCTTCTCGCGCGTGAGTTTCGTCAGCTTCGGCAAGAGCACTTTCACCACGTCGCGTCCGTAGCCCGTGCCGATGCGGCCGGCGTAGACGAAACGGCCGTCCCGATTGACGCCCGCGAGCAGCGATCGCACCGTCCCGCCCTCGGTCGTCCAGCCCCCCAGGATGACTTCCTGCCCCGCGCGGCACTTGGCTTTGAGCCAGCGATCGCTGCGGCCCGAGGTATACGGCGCATCGAGCTTTTTCGAGATGATGCCCTCCAGTCCAATCTTGCAGGCCGAAGCCAGGACGGCCTCGGCGTTCGATTGCAGGTGCGCGACGTAGCGGATTCGGCCGCCCTGGTTCTGCTCGAGGAACTGCTCGAGCCGCGCCTTGCGCTCACTCAAGGGCAAGGTTCGCAAATCTTCTCGGCCCTCGAACAACAGATCAAACGCATAGAAGACGAGTTCATCGGATTTTTCGGCCGACAGCGCCGCCTGCAATGCGCCAAAATTCGGCAGCTGGCGCTTATCGAGCGCCACGATTTCCCCGTCGATGACGCAGTCGGCAAAGGCGATCGCCTCTTTTGCAATGGCGCTGAAGCGGTCGGTCCAGTCGAGACCCGTTCGCGTGCGGATGACGGCTTGGCCGCTTTCAACCCGCAGCTGCGCACGATAGCCGTCGAATTTGACCTCGTGTCCCCAACCCGCAAGATGCGGCGGCCGCGCAACCAATTTGGCGAGTTGCGGCTCGATGAATTTGGGCATCGCTGTCGTGACGGGTTTGGTGTGCGCGGGCTTGGTGTGCGCGGATTTCGCGCGCGCAGACTTCGCGCCCTCGAGGCCCTTCGAGGTTGCTGCGGATTGGAGCGGCGCAGATTCCGCCGCGCTCGAGTCCTGTTCATCGGCGCCCTTGCCAAGCCACACCGCATCGGCCTTGCCCGGTGCCGTGGTGGCGAGCATGAAAGGCTTCGGACGCCGCCCTTTGCCCGCCGCTATTTGCTCCATCGTTCGCCCGGACGCCACCGAATGATCCTCGCCGAGCACGGCCGCGCCGTCGCCGGCGGTCGCGTTCGCATCGCGATGTTTGATCAGCAGCCAATTGGTCCGCTTGCCGCCGAACTTATCGCCGTGCATGCGCACCAGCACCCAGCTGCCTTTGAGCTTCGCGCCTTCGAGCGTGAACTTGAGGTCGCCTGCCCGGAAGGCCTCTTCCGTGGTCTTGGCGCCCTCGGGAGTCCAGAAGCCGCGGTCCCATAACATGACGGTCCCGCCGCCGTATTCGCCCTTCGGGATCGTGCCCTCGAAATCACCATAGTCGAGCGGATGATCCTCGACTTCCACGGCGAGACGTTTGTCGGCGGGATTCAGCGACGGTCCGCGGGCAACCGCCCAGGACTTGAATACGCCTTCCCATTCCCGGCGCCCATCGTAGCG
>Ga0210389_10002839_pt1 | contig 13569 bp, 12 predicted proteins | sample IncBWH28OmetaG_FD_160127 | JGI IMG/M metagenome (GOLD analysis project Ga0210389, IMG submission 160127) | Forest soil microbial communities from Barre Woods Harvard Forest LTER site, Petersham, Massachusetts, United States - Inc-BW-H-28-O ...
GTCGAGTACGAACCCGATCGTCTGCGAGCTGACTTCATCGATGCAGTAATGCGGGACGTTAGCGACCGGAATGCCCATGTCCGTGGCTGCATCAATATCGACCATATCGACGCCGACTCCGTAGCGAGCGATGACAAGGCACGAGGTGAGAGTGTCGATCACGGTCCGGTCGATGGTCGCGAATTGCACCATGAGTGCATGTGCACCTGCTGTTGCCGCGAGCAGTCCGACTCGGCCGGTCTGCTCGGCCGTGACCAGGTCGACGGAAAGCCCCGACTGAGCGAAGACTTCCAGTTCGATGTCGTTGCCTGACTCGGTGAGGTCCGTCACGACTACCCGGTATTCGTACACGTCACGTCCTTCGCGGAGTCGAGCGTCGCGGTGCAGCCGGCCTGGTCAGCTGTCCCGGTCAAGGGCTGGTCAGCGCTCGCTCGGGCACGTTTGACATGGACCAAATCGCACATGAGAATGATACATCGTATATCGGCGAAACTTGGAGTGTCTATGCTCACCGATCCGTCGGGGCTGTTCGACCTAACAGGACGGAAGGCAGTCGTGACCGGCGGCGCAGGGGCGCTAGGCAGCCAGTCGGCCATGGCGCTCGCGGGCGCCGGAGCCCTGGTCGCTGTCGTCGATCTCGATCCAGGCCCAGTGGCGAGGGTCGCTCAGGAGATCCAGGACGGCGGCGGGACGGCGCTTGGCCTCGCCGCGGATCTGACCGATGAGTCTGAGGTTGCTCGGGTCTTCGCAGCGGTGACGGACTCGTTTGGAGGCGTCGACATCCTCGTCAACGCCATCGCAGCGCCGGTGCCACGTGCGGCGCCCGAGCTGTTCACGCTCGAGAACTGGCAGGCCACACTGACCAGTGACCTCACGAGTTTCTTCTTGTGTTCTCGCGCGGCAGCGACCCAGATGATCGCTGCAGGGCGCGGAGGCAGCATTGTTAACTTCAGCTCGATCGCTGGAGTCAGCGCCCTTGGCCGCGGCAACATGGCCTACGCCGTCGCCAAGAGCGGCATCTGCCAGCTGACGCGTGAGATGGCCTTTGCCTGGGCAGCCGACAACATCAGGGTCAACGCAATCTTGCCGTGCCAGTTCACCAACTCGTGGTGGGCCGGGATCATCGCTGACTCCGCGCACAAGCCGCTCGTCGACCGCGTCCTCTCCGGCATCCCCCTCGGTCGCCTCGGGGCTCCCAGCGAGATCCGCGGTCCGGTGGTTTTTCTGGCGTCCGACGCCGCTTCCATGGTGACGGGCGTCATGCTTCCCGTCGATGGCGGGAACCTGGCGACCAACGCCGGGGCTAGCCTCAGTATGTGATCTGCCGGATGTGATCTGCTGGTCAGGACGATCGCATGAGGAGCGAGACTTCATCGACGATCGTCTGGCTTGTTGGCAGCAGGGCCTTGATGAGCGGCGGGCTTTGCGGAACCGGGGAGTGGGCGGCGTGGACGCGCCCGATCGGCGCATCCAGGTAGTTAAACGATGATCGCTGGATCGATGCCGCGAGCTCGGCACTGACGCCGCCGTAGCCGGCGCTCTCATCGACAATGACCGCTCGCCCCGTTTTGCGCACCGAGGCGCAGACCGTCTCCATGTCGAGCGGGTACAGGGTCCGCAGGTCGATGACCTCCGCCGAGACATCGCGCTCGCCGAGAATGTCAGCTGCCTGGTGGCAGAGTCGCACGCTCGCGCCGTAGCTGACCAGTGTCATGTCTGTCCCGGCTCGAACGACGTCGGCCCGGCCGAGTGGGATGAAGGCGCCGGGTCCGCCTACCTCGCCGCGGATACCCGTAAGGCTCTTGTCCATCAGGAACAGGACCGGGTCGTCCAGCCGCAAGGAGGACTTGATCAGCCCCTTCACGTCCCTAGGAGTGGACGGTACCGCGACGTTCAGGCCCGGCATCTCCGCGAACCACGAGTCGATTACGTTGTTGTGCTGGGCCCCGCCGTAGGCAACGCCATTCGTTGCCCGCACGACGAGCGGAACCGGGATGTCGAACATGTAGTGGATCTTCGCTGCCTGGTTGCAGAGCTCGTCCATGCAGCCGAATGAGAAGTCCAGGAAGTTGAGGTCGACGATGGGGCGCATACCCTGAAGAGCCGCGCCGACGCCCGCAGCGACCATGGCTGCCTCGGAGATCGGGACGTCTCGGATCCGCTCGACGCCAAACTTCTCGCCCAGGCCCAGGACCTGAGCGAAGTGTCCGCCGCGCAAGAAGATGTCGGTGCCCATCACGAAGATTGCCGCGTTCTCCGTCATCTCCTCAGCAAGCCCGGCACGATACGCCTGGGAGTAGGTCAGCTTCTCGCTCATGCGGAGACCGCGCTGACCGGTAGCGGCGGCCAGCTTCTCTTGACACCACCGGTATCAGGCCAAGGTGATGCTTCGGCGAAGGCAATCGCGTCCGCTACGACTTGCCGCGCACGACCGACCGCGGCTTCGTACCCGCCAGGGTCGAGGATTCCCGTTGTCTCCAGATGTTGCCTCAGCCTGGTGATGGGATCACGGTGTGTGCGCCAGTCCTCGACCTCGGCAAGCTGCCGGTAGTTTTGTACATCGCCGACGTTGTGCCCCTCATACCGGTACGTTCTCATCTCCAGGAATGTTGGACCGCCGCCACATACCGCACGCTCACGCGCACCGCGGACGGCGCTGTACACAGCAGCGACGTCCTGGCCATCGACGGTCTGGGCCGGGAGACCAAAGCCCGCCGCGCGATCGGCAATAGAGGTGCCTGCCATTGAGTCGGCGATGTGCGTCTCGACCGCGTAGAGGTTGTTCTCGCACACGGCGATCAGCGGGAGACTCCATAGCGCGGCCAAGTTGATGGACTCCCAGACGCGCCCGGTGTTAGCGCCGCCGTCGCCGAAGAAGCCGACTGCGACGAGGCTCTGCGCCTGCAACTTCATTGCCAGCGCCGCACCCATGGCGAGTCCCAGTCCCGCGCCGACGATGCCGTTCGATCCAAGGAACCGGCGGTTGGCATCGACGAGGTGCATGCTGCCGCCGCGACCCTCGCTCAAGCCCGTTGCCTTACCGAAGAGCTCAGCCATGACCGATCGAGGGAGGAGACCCTTGGCCAGTGCGTGGTGGTGACTGCGGTGTGTTCCCGAGGCGACGTCCTGCGCGTCGAGCGCGGCCATCGTGCCAACCGCCACAGCCTCCTGACCCTCCGACGAGTGGATTCCGCCGGGTATCTTGCCGGCCAGGGACAACCGGACGGACTCACCTTCGAAGTACCTGATCAAGAGCATGCCGTCGAGCCAGGCCAGCAACTGCTCGCCACTGACTCCTTCGGCCAGCAACGCGGGGGCTGACGCCTCCCCGGACGCCGCGGACTCAAGCATTGAGCTGCTCCTTATGTCCTGCCCAGGCAGGGGATTGGTTGAGTGCGGACTGGAAGCTCGCCAGGATTCTTGCCGCACCATCGCCGTCAAAATGGCGGTGGTCAACGTTGAGGGTGGCGGCGAAAGAAGGCTGCACGATCACGAGGCCGTCGACGACCACCGGCCGGTCGATGATTGCCCCCGTCGTCAGCAGCAGCTGCTGCCCAACCGGGATGATGCCGGTGAAGGACTCCACGCCGAAGCTACCGAGGTTGGACAGCGACGCGAGCGGACGGGCTGCCAGGTCTTGGGCTGACAAGTGGCCGTCCCGCGCACGAGCCACTGCCGCGGCCCGAGCGGCGACGAGCGCGCCGGGGCCGAGGTCGGAGACGCCCGCGACCACGGGGATCACGACGCCATCGGGCGTCGCGACCGCTAGGCCGAGATCTCCCATGGCCGCCTCGCACGTCGTCAGCGCGGTTGCGAGAGCGTGCAGAAAGAGATCGGTGGCAGTGGCCGGGAGCCCAGTCCTCCGCATCACGCCAAGTGCATCTTGAGCACCCCGCGCGTCGATATACCGCATGACGGCGAAGTGGGGGATCGTCTGCCATGACTGGGAGACGTGCTCGGCGATCGCCGCCCGGAAGCGCCGACCCCGCTGATCGGCCGCGATCTCCGTCTCCTCGGGCACCCCCACCACGGGCGCGCGCAGTTCAGCCGCCGCGGCGGCGGCCTGGTCGCGGAGTTGCTGTCGCTTCCGTGGAGACAGGGTGTGGGGGACACGGTCACCGGGCGCGGCACTCACGACCGCTCGACCCTTGACCGACCCGCCCCCGGCATCAGCGGCAGCAGTATCGCTGGCAGCAGTATCGCTGGGTGCGGTCTTGCCAACCGGAGTCTCGCCGTCCGCGCGCGCGTCGGCAGCGCCGTCTGCCTCGACTTCTCCTGGCGAGAGAATGCGAACAATGACCTGACCTACCGGCACTGTCGCGCCGGCCGGCACCAGGTGCCGACCAAGCAGGCCGTCGCTCGGGCTCTCGAGGTCGAGGACTGATTTGTCAGTCTCTATCTCGGCCAGGGTCTCGCCCGCGGCGACGCTGTCGCCAGGGTTCTTCAGCCACACGTTGAGCACGGCTTCAGTCATTGCCATGCCGACGGATGGGATCGTCACCTCGCGCACGAAACCTCACCGTTTTCGGTGTTAAGGTCAATGTTGTGGCGAGGATATACGAGATACCATCTTGCCTGCAAGCATACTGGCGGCACCGAACCGACAAACGGGGCACTCAGCGCGTGCTGACCTGCAGGTCTAGGTCATGCAGGCAGCGCAGCCAGTCATGTACGATATTCTAGCAGTTACGGTGATTGACCGCTTACGCTTCGCAATTGGGTGTCCTGACAGCCACAGCAGGAACCAGGAGGACGATCTGGTGAATAACATCTGCGAGCTCGGGCGATGACCGCAGCCTACGTGGGCCGCGTGGCCGTGGTCACTGGAGGGGCGTCCGGCATCGGAGCGGCGACCGCTGCGCGCCTTCGTGACCAGGGCGCGACGGTGCACACGCTCGACGTCAATCGGCTGCCAGGCGGCGATGACGCCAGCCATACCGTGGTTGACGTCACCGACGAGCAGGCGGTGCGCGAGGCGATCGCGGCCGTCGGCAACCAGCACGCGCGCATCGACCTCCTGGTCAACAACGCTGGCATCGGCTCCATCGGGTCCGTCGAAGATGGCGACCTTGACGAGTGGCGCCAGATACTCGAGGTGAACCTGTTCGGCGTCGTCCATGCGACCAGGGCGGCCCTTCCGTATCTGCGGCAGTCAGCGGGCGGGGCCATCGTAAATGTGTCCTCGCTCGCCGCGCTGGTGGGCCTGGCCAAGAGAGCCGCCTACAGCGCGAGTAAAGGGGCCGTCTACGCGCTCACCCTGTCGATGGCTGCGGACCTGCTGGACGATCGGATCAGAGTGAACGCGGTCGCGCCCGGCACGATCGGCACACCATGGGTTGACCGGCTGCTTGACGCGGCCGACGACCGCGAGTCGGAGCGTGCCCGGCTGGCCGCCCGGCAGCCGATAGGACGACTGGGGACGGCAGCTGAGATCGCCGCGGTCATAGCCTTCCTGGGATCACCGGACGCCAGCTTCGTCAATGGTTCGGTCTGGACCGCCGACGGCGGGATGGCGACGTTGCGCACGCCACCTAGACTCGCTCCGCAGAAGTGATGGGATCCGTCGACCTATGGGTTCACGTCAACCGCCGTCGCGCGCGTCTCGACGCAGAGTCGTGACGGAATGGCGTCCCATGGCAAGGTCGCAGGCCCGTAAGCTAGCATTATCCCCAGTTCAGCAACCATAACTTCGGCTCGCCGCGCAGGTCGCCGAGCATTCGCTGCCGATCCGGAGGGAGGCGGTCATCGTTCTTAGCCAGCCCACGCCTCTGCCCGTTGCCACATACAAGCAGGCAGCTTATACCTCCATCCGCGAGATGATCGTCGAGCTGGTGATCCCGCCCGGTACCCGCCTCGTCGAAAACGAACTCGCCGCGATGCTCCAGGTGTCAAAGACGCCCATCCGCGAGGCGCTCGCCTTGCTTGAGGCTGACGGTCTCGTCGATGTCGCGCCCTACCGGGGCGCGACAGTGCGCTGGGTTACGAGAGTAGACATGGAGGAGCAAGGCTTCCTTGTTGACGCCATTGAGCTCCCTGCGTTTCCCCGTCTCGTCGAGAAAATCACCACGGAAGAGATCGCCGAGCTAGGCCAGATCGTCCGCGGCCTCAAGAAGGCACGGACCGTCAAGGACGGGCGCACATTCCGTCGGCTGACGGCAGAGAGCCACGAGCTCATGTTCCGGGCCGTTGGCTATCCTCGCCTGAATCGCTTCATCGTGATGCTGATGGGCCCAGTCGGGCTGCGCCTAGACCGGGTGTTCGTCGACAGCTTCCCAGACACCTGGGATCTCATGCTCGACCTGGCAGTCACCCGCTACGACGCCATCAAAGCACGCGATGCGGACACCGCTGTGACGACTATTCGTGAGCATCGCGAAATGATCGGCAAGCTCAACTTCTCTCGCATCGATCATGAGCTCGTCGCGCCGTACTTCGGTATCCAGTAGCAGTCGCCATAGCCAACAGCCGTCCGCCCACGGCTGGTCCTGACCGCTCTGGCGGAGCACGGCATCGTGTAATTTAGTGTACGATATTCGAGGTCTTCCAGCCTTTTCGCTATCTTGGTGCTTCATCATTACGGGGGCGGCAGATGGGGTCCTTGAACTATCTTCCGGAGATCCCGGACCCTGTGCGCGCCCACTCAGTCCCGCTGGACAATCCGCTGCACGGGCCGCCGCCAGCACGGTTCAAGGACGGCGAGGTCCTGGTCATCCAGTACCGGACCGTGCGAGCCGCGATCGCCGCCCTGGTGCCGCGTCCGCTGCAGCCAGTCGGGGACGTCGTTATGGTGCAGATCGCTCGCTGGGGAGATGTCGCCGGGCTGGGCCGGGATACCCACGAGGTCAACGTCATGGTGGCAGCCAAGTACTCCGGACCGCAGGGCGAGGTCGTCGGTTCGTACTCGCCGTATTTCTTCGTTGACAGCGATCGCGCGATGGCCGGCGGCCGCGAGTTTCACGGCCAGCCCAAGCGGATCGGCGAGGTCTCGCTTGAGGTTCGCGGCGACTTGATAGTGGGGACCTTGCGCCGCAACGGCATCAACGTCTTCACCGGGACTCTTCCGTACAAGGCGCGGACGGCCGACCTGGACGATGTGCGTGCGCGAGTGGATTTCATCACCAACCTCAACCTGAAGATCGTCCCGCAGATCGACGGCAGGCCCGGACTTCGCCAGATCACGGCCCGCGACCTTACCGACGTAGCGATCTCCGGGTGCTGGTCAGGTCCCGCGACCGCCCGGATCGAGGAGAACGTTCAGGCTCCGCTGTATCGGCTCCCGGTCATTACGCACCTCGAGGGGTTCTACTGGTGCGGAGAATTCTCGCTCGTCGGCGGAGTCGTGCTGTACGAATACTGAGGCGTCAAATCCCGCACAGCCAGCGTCGCGGATTGTCCACAACGATGCCAGTAATCACATCCGTGGGTATCCCGATCTTCTCGAGGCCAGGCAAGACAACCTTCGAGATGAAGGTGAGCCCATCCGGGTTCGACCGCAGGTGCCGATCCTGATCATCATCCGTCAGCAGCCCTGCCCAGATCGGCTCATCGTGGGACAGCAGCAACTGGCTGCCGAAACCTGACTCGATCAGGCGCCCGATCATAGTGATCCGGTCCTGTACCGTCTGGCCGCCGTACTCAGGCAGGCGACCATGCGGGAGCCGGTCCATGGAGATCCAGTATCCGCGCGATGCGAGACCGGTCAGGTACCCAAGATCGTCGGTGTCGTCGCTGTGACCGATCGCGACGCGATGCGGATCCACGCCGAAAGACTCGAGAAGTGCGGCTTGCGCTTCGCCGCTTCGGTGCCGCGCTGCGGTGTGCGTGATGATAGGCGCCGAGGTCTCGACACTAGCGATGCCCGCTGCCTCGAGGATCTTCGCGTCGATCGGGCCGATAGCCTCCTCGGTCGCTACCTTGATGACGCCCGCCCGGATCGTTGTGCCATCCGTCCCCGCCGTGAGGTCACGGATGAACCAGCCCGCAAGCTGCGCGACCGTGCGCGCGCGAATCGTGACGGATGGGTCGAGCCACAGGCCCGAGCACGCGATGACCGTGACGCCCGAGGCACTGGAGACCTCCGCCAAGAGGCCTGGGTCGCGGCCGAGGTCAAAGGTGGTGCAGTCGACGATCGTGCGCACTCCGTGTGCTCTCGCGTCTGCCAGCGCAGCAACAGCAGTCGTCACGAGCTGCTGGCGCCCCCCACTGAGCTCCGCCCAGCTCTGCAGGATTCCGGGCGAACTGCCGGCGACGTGCTCGTGGACCAGCGTGAATCCAATCTCGCTCTCGTCCACCCATCCGCTGACGCTCTGAATGCCACTCACAAAGGGCCCCAATCTAGAATATGAGACACAGCATATGATAGAACCGACGAGACGGCAGGAGGCTGATGAGCAGTTCACGCCAGGTCATATCCATCGACAATCTCAACGAGTTCTCCGTCGGCGCACTCCGCAACTGCGGTGTAGGCGAGGCTGACGCGCGAGTGACGGCAGAGATTCTCACGACGACTGATGCGTGGGGCGTCTTCACTCACGGAAACAAAGCGCTCCGCGGATACCTTCGGCGGCTCAGGGGCGGTGGTCTGGCGCCGCACGGTACTCCGTCGGTCGTCACGGAAGGGCCGGGCTGGGCGCTGGTCGACGGAGACTCCAGCCTCGGGATGGTGACGTCGACCTATGCGATGGAGGTCGCGCTGGGCAAGGCCCGGGCGACAGGTCTCGGTTACGTCGGAGTCCGCAACAGCTGCCATTTCGGCGCGGCGGGCGCCTACGCGGCCCAGGCGGCGCGGTCTGGGTTTATCGGCGTGGCCATGGCGAACGACATTCCGTCGGTCGCCTCTCCCGGCTCGCGTGGCGCTGTCACGGGCAGCAACCCGCTGGCCTACGCGGTGCCCGCCGGAAAGCACCGACCGCTGATGCTGGACATGTCGATCGCAACGGTGGCGGGCGGCAAGGTGTACGCGGCGCGGGAGCGCGGTGAGCCCATTCCGGCGACGTGGCTGATCAACGATCATGGCCAGCCTACCGACGACCCGCAGGCTTACCCGGAGCACAGCACCCTGACGCCGGCGGCGGGCCACAAGGGCTTCGGCCTGGCACTGCTGATCGAGACCCTGGCCGGCGCCCTGACCGGGGCGGCCATGACCACCCAGGTCGGGAGCTGGCTGGCGGGCGACCCTTCGATCGCGACTCACCATGGCGCCGCGTTCCTGGCCCTTGATGTTGCCGTCATCGGCCCGGACTTGCCAGCACGAATCGAGAGCCTCATCGACGAGATCCACGCGGCACCCCGTGCTGTCGGAGTCGACCGGCTCTACGTTCCCGGTGAGAAGGAGTGGGAGAACCTCGAGCGGTCGCGCAAGGACGGCATCGCGCTGCCAGCCGACGTCGTTGCCAGCATCCGCGAAGCTGCGACTATCAGCGACATGGATCTCGACAGGTATTTCACAACTCCATGAAGGTCACCGGCCTGGAGACTGTGCGGGTGGACGAGCACCCGCAGATGCTGTGGATACAGGTGCACACCGACGAAGGACTCGTCGGGCTCGGCGAGACGTGCATCGGTCCTGCCACGGTGGAGGCGCACATCCACGAGACGATCGCGCCATACCTGGTGGGGAAAGACCCGCTGCTCGTCAGCCAGCACTGGCACGACCTGTCCGGGTCCTTTCTCGGGTATCAGGGTACGGGCGCCGAGACTCGCGGCCTGTCGGCCGTGGACATAGCACTGTGGGACATTCGCGGGCAGGCACTCGGCCGCCCGATCGCAGATCTGCTCGGTGGCGCCAGCAGGGAATCGATCCGCATCTATAACACCTGCGCCGGATACACCTACGGTCGCCGGACGCGCGGCGCGCTCCGTGCCGCTGATCGCGGGACGGCCGCCCAGGACGGCATTCCTTCGCCTGCCGGGGCGGCAGGGCCGTACGAAGACCTGCAGATGGCCATCGACAGACCGGCCGAGCTGGCTCGACAGCTACTCGACCAGGGAATCGGCGCGATGAAGATCTGGCCATTCGATCCCTACGCGGCGGCGTCCGGAGGGTATGACATCAGGCCCGAGGACCTCCGCGCCGGCGTCGGGGCGATCTCGCAGATCCGCGACGCCGTCGGGGATGCGATGGACGTCATGCTCGAGATGCATGCCGTCTGGCACCTCGGCGCCGCCCTGAAGATCGCCAGAGCTGTCGAGCCGCTGGGCGTGTACTGGTTCGAGGACCCGGTCAAGGCCGACAACCTGGCGGCGGCGGCCACCTTTGCCGCCAGTACGCGAGTTCCAGTCGCCATGGGCGAGACGCTGGCCGGCCTCGCCTCGTTCAGGACCTTGCTCGAGCTGGGCGCTGCACAGGTCATCATGTTCGACCTCGGCTGGGTCGGAGGCCTCAGCGAGGCCTCAAGGGTGGCCTCCCTCGCACAGGCGTACGACCTCCCGATCGCGCCTCACGACTGCACCGGGCCGGTCGTGCTGACTGCATCCACTCACCTGGTCAGCAACGCTCCCAATGCGCTGATGCAGGAAACCGTGCGTGCCTACTACACCGGCTGGTACCGGGATATCGTGACGGAGATGCCAGCGATTCGCGGCGGTGAGATCTCGCCGCCGCCTGGACCAGGACTCGGCACACAGCTGCGTCCAGGCCTGGCTGCTGGTGACGGTGCCCGCAGCACGTTCACGGGCATTGACGACCTTTAGCCCCTCGTCGCTCGCTCAGGGCTCCATGGCGTTGATAACCGCCGTGCATCCGCTCGCGTCGAGCGCATGCTGCGCGTAATCGCGTACCGCCGACAGGTCGTGGCGGGCGCTTTCCGGCGGCCAGAGCGAACGACCGACACACGCAGCCCATGCGCCGGCTGCGAAATAGGCCGGGGCCTCAGGCAGCGTTACCTCACCGGATACGACGATCCGCGCCTCGGGGAGGGGCTCAAGCAGCGCAGCGACCGTACTATGTCCGCCGATGGCCGAGACTGGAAAAAGCTTGACGGCGGCTGCGCCGAGCTCCATGGCCCGGACCATCTCGCTTGGGGTCATGGTCCCTGGGACCACCGGCACCCCCAGCTGGACACAGTGTTCCACCAGAGCCGGGTCGAGGTGAGGCGACACGATGAAGGACGCCCCGGCTTGGACGCAGGCGTCCACCTGGGCGAGCGTTCGGACCGTTCCGGCACCCACTCTCTGCACACCTTCCTCGACCAGAGTGGCAATGACGTTAACCGCGTCCGGCACGGTCATCGTGACTTCGATGCCCGCCAGCGTCGTCAGGGCGAAGCCCCGGCCAAGGGTCAGCGCGGTTTGCGGATTATCCGTACGCAGCACGGCGATCACACCTCGCGGTGTCGCCGGCTGCGGATCGAAGGTCCCTGACTGAAGCGGCGATGACACGGCGGAAGCTCCTAGGGTTGGCTCTGGTCAAATACTGACGGGCAGTGAACGCAGCACCCTGGAGTTCGCTTTCGCGGTATCCCAGTCCGCGACCTGGTCCACCAGACGCATCTGCGGAAGGCGCTCTAGCACGCTGTGGAAGACGATCTCACCCTCGGCTCGGGCCAGAGTCGCGCCGATACAGAAGTGGATGCCGTGACCGAAGGCTAGGTGCCTATTCGGATTGCGGTGGATAGTGAACGTGGCCGGGTCGGCGAAGACGCGCGGATCTCTGTTGGCGGCTCCCAGCATCTGGAACACCATGTCTCCCTTGGGCAGGACGCGCGACGACAACATGGTGTCGTGCTTCAGCAGACGTGGCTGGCGAGAGACCGGGCTCTCGAAGCGGAGGATCTCCTCTATCGCCGAGCCGACCAGCGAGCGGTCCTCTCGGAGCTCATTCCATTGATCGCGGTGCTGCAGCAATGTCAGCAGGCCGTTCCCGATCAGAGAGGTCGTCGTTTCGTGGCCGGCGGTGAGCAGCGTCATCCCCGTGTTGATGATCTCGGCGTCCGTCAGCGTGCCGCCGTCCGCCTCGGCGGTCATCAGGCTGATCAAGTCCTGGCCAGGCGCGCGCCGGCGGAGCTCGATTAGCTCGGCCAGATAGGCGCGAGCCTCGATCAAAGCGTCTTGAGCGGCGGAAAGCAGCGTCATGCCGGGTCGATTGACGCCTTGGAACCCCAGTAGTCGATCAGCCCACTCTCGAAACACCGGACCCTTGTCCACGGACACGCCCATCATGTCCGCGAGCACGGTCGCCGGCAGAGGGAACGCGAGATCGTGAATCACGTCCAGGTGGCTCTGTGACTCGACGTGGTCGATGAGCCGGTCGACAATTTGCTGGATCCGCGGCCGCATCCGGTCGATCACCCGAGGCGCGAAGCCCGGCGCCACAACGCGCCGCATGCGCGTGTGGTCGGGAGGATCCGAGTGCAGCAGGCCCTTGGTCTTGTAGTGCGCCTCGAACTCAGCCAGCTCGGACCTGGGCTCCGGCAGGTACGCCGCCGCCCGGGCCAGTCGTCCCTCATTGGAAAAGGTGCCGAGGTCGTTGAACGTCGCGACGATGTCGTGGTAGCGCGTTAGTACCCAAGCGCCAAGCGAGCCGCTCCAGTGCACCGCGTCGCGCTCGCGCAAGACGTCCAGCACTGCATAGGGATCGCGTACGAAGTCGGGCGATACCAGGGCTGCGTCGATGTCAGAGACCTTGAGCATCTGGCTAACTTCGGGGGTTCCATCGCGGACATAATGAGATATCGTACATGACATGCCGGCCGAGGGAGAAGCTGCATCGATGTACCCTGACCTGCTCGATGAGGTCCCGTTGCGGAAGAACCGGTTGCGAGAGCTCCTCGACACCGGCAGCCCGAGCCTAGGCACTCACCTGCTGTCCACGTGGCCGACGATCACCGAACTGGTCGGGCAGACCAGACAGTGGGACTACGTCGAGTTCGTTGCCGAATACGCCCCTTGGACTATGCATGACCTAGACAATCTTGCCCGTGCGATAGAGCTGTTCCGCGACTTCACCGGCATGATCAAGGTCGAGCAGCATACACGCGGCCACCTTGCCATGCGCGCGATCGGCTCGGGGATTCAGAACATCCTGTTCGCCGACATTCGCACGCCCGCTGACGCTCTTGAGTGCGTGCGCGCAGTGCGGCCAGAGCATCCAGATCACGGCGGCCTGCACGGAGCCGGGATGCGTCGGGATGCACGGACGGTCATGCACGTAGGTTCGCCTGAGTGGACGCGCGCGCTCCACGACTGCGTCGTCGTCCTCATGATCGAGAAGAAGGAAGCGATAGAGAATCTCGACACGATCTTGTCGGTCGAAGGCGTCGACATGGTCCAGTTCGGGCCCGCCGACTACGCGCTGAGCATGGGCTGGTCCCGCCCGCATGCGGCCGATGCCATCAGGGAAACCGAGCGTCTGGTCATCGAGAAGGCCCTGAGCAGGGGCATCCAGCCGCGTGCGGAGATCGCCGACGCGCGAGACGCGAAATGGTACCTGGACCTGGGCGTCCGTCATTTCTGTATCGGGCACGACGTCGGGATCTTGTACAACTGGTGGGCCGAGCAAGGCCGACTGATGCGCAGCACCATAACTGAGCACGGGCAGATCGACGTCTCCGCGACTGCGCGAGCCGACCA
>Ga0210389_10002841_pt1 | contig 13563 bp, 15 predicted proteins | sample IncBWH28OmetaG_FD_160127 | JGI IMG/M metagenome (GOLD analysis project Ga0210389, IMG submission 160127) | Forest soil microbial communities from Barre Woods Harvard Forest LTER site, Petersham, Massachusetts, United States - Inc-BW-H-28-O ...
GTACGAAGCCTCGTCGAGGGCAACAGCGAACTGCAGCGGCGTCGAGTCCTCGGTCCCGGCCACCAGCCCGACCTCGTCCGCCGGCCCGGGCTGGTCCACGGAATCCGCCGACGTGACGCTTGCCGCGACGCGATCAACCACTGCCTCAACTCCCCCAGGTGAAACGGATGCCAACCGTAGTAGCCGGTGGTGCTAAACACCGTAGATGATGGCGCCGACAATCGCCTTCGCTGAGTGATTGCTGGCGTCACCAGATCCCACCTCTGGCCCACTCCGCCACTAGCAAACAGGCTATCGAACCGGTTCAACGCTCTCACGGATTCTGGAACCCATGATCGTATGCGTGTCGGGTCTCTCGTCTGATGACCGCCGCTTATTACCGGACGGGAATCCGATGCGGAAATCGACGCGTGTGGCGAGGACGCGGCTGCCGCCGCACGCTGTCGAGTCCGCGCTGGCACCGCCGGTCGGCCGCGGCATCGTCGGCGCTATCCGCTGGGCCATGGGCGGCCGACGTTAGTCCCAGTCCTGAGTCCGGTCGGCCTATCGGCGTCAGGCGGGCGGGCGCAGCCAGAGGACGCCACCGCAGCGGGCCGCCGCATGGCCGGCGGCGGCCGTTTCAAGAACTGCCACAAGCCGCGAAACATACGCTTTCGTACGGGGAAACGTCAGGTCAGACGTGTAGATCAGGCCGGGGACTTCTCCCCCGAATGCCTCGCGGGCACGCCGCAGGCTCTCGAAGTCGGGAACGTTGTTCGTCACCACGATCCGGCTTTCCAGGAGTGCCGTGTCGAAGATCTCCAGGTCCGACTGAGCGCGGAGCAAGACATCGGCGGCGACGGCTCTGCAGTCGATCCCCCGCGCGGTGAGCTCGATGGCGATCGCGGGCGAGAACATCTCGTCAAGCAGCAGGGCATCGGGCTTGTCGCCAGGCACGCCACCCGCTCCCCTGCTCATCGGCCAAGCAGCTCTTGCTGCCGCTCCCAGGCCGCCTGCGCCTGCACGGCCTCGGCGCGCGAGCGGTCGAGGAAGGCGTCTACCTCCTCGGGGTAGTCACCCCAGTAGGCGAGCGCCGCGCGCAGAAACGGCACCGGCACGCCGGAGGTCTCGGCGACGACGGTGAGCACCGCGTCCCCGGCCAGTTCTGGCTCGGCCTCCCTGACCGACCGCACGGCACCGACGACTTCCCAGACGTCAGGGCCGCCAACCACCCGGGCTCGGCGACCGGCGGGGCCGTCCTTGAACGTGATCAGCGGGTGCTCGTGCGCCCTGAGTGCCTCATCCACCAGCCGGCTGGTGGCACTGGACAGGGTCAGCTCCCGGTGCACGGCGACGAACGCGGAGAGCCGCTCAAGCACGCGCGGCTCGAACCGGACCGATGACGGACTGATAGCTACCATGTATGACACTGTACCCCAGTGTAGGCGCGAGGTCAGATCTCTTTTAGCCGGGGGCCAGGTAAGGGCGCCGACGCTCAGGCCTTGCGCCTGTCGCTGAGCCACTGGTCGAACTCGGTGGCCACGATCCGCTCGTCGGTGACCCCGGAGGCCTCGGCGGAGGCGAGCCAGACGATCGGCGGCCCCATGATCTCCGGCTCAAGCAGGTTCCGCAGTCCGGCCGCATGCTCATCGGGGACCATGCCGGTACGGGTCGCGCCGCCGGGCAGCAGCATGTTCACGGTGACCGGGGTGCCGTGCAGGTCGGCGGCCATGATGCGGGACAGCGCCTCCGCGCCCGCACGCGACGGGCCGTAGGGGACGAAGCCCGCCCGGGTCATCGTCGCGTGGTTCATCGAGATGTTGACGATGCGGCCGCCGCCGACGTTTAGCATGCGGGGCGTGACCTCGCGTGCGACGAGGAAGTAGCCCGTCAGGTTCGTCGCGATCACGTCACGGAACCCCGCCGGCGGCACCGCCCAGAAGCCGTGCGGCTCCGACATGAAACGCGGGTTGACCGTGCGCATGCCGATGCCCGCGTTGTTCACCAGCAGGTCGATGCCGCCCAGCCGGGACCACGCCGTCTCCACCGCGCTGGTTACCGAGTCCTCGTCGCGGACGTCAAGCTCGACGCCGAATGCCCCGGGGAGCCGGCCGGCGGCCTCGGCCGCCCGCTCCCCTGACCTGCCCGCCACCGCGACGCGCAGTCCGGCGCCGGCGAGCGCCTCCGCCATCGCCAGGCCAAGACCGCTTGTGCCGCCGGTCACCAGCGCCGTCCGGCAACCCGGGCCGGCCAATCCTTCGCTCTCTGCCATGCCACGAGAGTAGCCATCTCGCGAGACGGTTCACCGAACGCGGCCTACGAGTGCATCGTGAGGACAGCCGTGCCGATGACCTGGCCGGCCTGCAGGGCCCGGTCCGGGCAGTCCTACCTGGCCCCGGCCGGAACCCGGGGAGCGGAGCCTTTCGCCAGGGAGCGGAGTCTGAAGGCGGCGGTCATCTCCGTGATCCCGAAGACGAGCAGCCAGATGCCGAGGATCACCGCGAGGCCGAGCAGGGACAGGCCGGGATAGGCGAGCACGATAATGCCCGCGAGCAGCGTGAGGACTCCATACGCGAATACCCAGCCCCAGTGCCGGCCGAGGCGGGCGATCATGTCGGCGGGCTCCTGGCCTGGCCAGGTCACGATTTGCCCCAAGCAGCGAAGCACATCATTGCGGCTATATCGTCACTACACTGGCCGGCTAAACCTGCTGCGCAGGCCGACCGCGGCGGACCAGATGTCGCGGCCCATGTCTTCGACCACGAAAAGCCCGCTAGGCTCTGACGGCTTCCGGCATCCTCGCAGTGAATTCCCCTCCATAAGGGATTCTGGAGCGCTATCTTTAAGTCTTTCGATATAGAACATCGCGGACAATGGGATCTCATTAGCCCCATTACCTTGCCATTGCCTGCTGCGTCACACACGCCTCAGTAATCGCGGCCGGGCCGGCCTGGTGATGGGCTTGCGAAAACGTCAGAGCATGGCCAGACGGTGCTAAGATTCCGGCCAAGGGGGCAGGAAATCCTCGACGATTTACGTCAAAGCAGGTGCGCGATGGTGCGACGGCAGGAGGACTGGCAGTACCTACTGCGGGAGCTCAGGGCTGAGTTCCTACTGCGCGAGGAAGAACTCGAACTTCTTCATGCTATCGATATGCGTTTGCTCCAAGAGGAGCATTCTCTCGACGAGACGCTATCTTTCATTACCGACGGAACCAAGGCACTGCTGCGCTCGGAGCACGTGTCCATCCTGCTGAAACGCGGCACAATGCTCGAAGTGGCGTACTCCAGTGACGGGCTGGACATCGGCAAGCGGATATCGATCCCGGAATCGATCCCCGGAAAGTGCCTGACGGAGCGCACCCCCATCTTCATACCGGACCTGACGAAGAGTCCGCTCAGGCACGGCTACTCCCCCATCGCCGGCTATCAGGGGAGCCCCATCAGAAGCCTTGTTGAGGTACCGATCGTGCTGCGCGGAAGCTCGATCGGTGTGTTCTGCGTGGAGAGCGCGAAGGCATCCGCGTTCCGCCGGGTGCATACCGGGATCATGGAGGCCATCGCCGCCCAGGCGGCCGTCGCACTGCAGAACGTCCAGCTTTTCGCCAGCGTGGCGCTCTTCGCGGACGTCGATCAGATGATCATCTCGCAGGCCGACAGCCAACAGGTCATCCAGCGGGTCCTGCAGCGCGTCATGGATGAGCTTTACAAGCTGTACCACGTCGAGCTCAGCGGTGCGCAGATTCTTTTCCGCAAGGGCGACGAAGAGCTTGAGGTCGTGCACAGCGCCAAGCCGGCCGAGGTAGGGATGTCGGTCTCTCTGCACGGATCGGTGTCCGGCCGCGCGGTGATGGAGCACCGCACGATGACGGTTCCAGACGTCACTCAGGACGAGAAGTACGTTCCGCTGCTCGGCTCCGCAACCCGGAGCGAGATAGCCGTGCCCATCACGCTGGCGGCCGACCAGGTGATCATCGGGGTGCTCAACGTGGAGAGTGAGGAACTCGACGCGTTCAGCGGCTTCAACGAGGTTGTGCTTGAGAGCTTCGCCGACAAGGTGCAGTCGCTGCTGGCCTTCGCGAAACTGCGCAACGACGTGACCGCGGCGCTGGAGTCCCGCCACGTGAATGACCTGCTCATCGCCATCGGCGACCAGACAAGCAACTTCATTCACCGGCTGAACAACTCGGCGGGCGCGCTGCGCGCGAGGATCCTGGAGATGCAGGAGATCGTCGATGAGGACGGCGTGCCCGACCAGGAGTTCCTCCGGGCAGAGCTGACGGAGCTGCTCCGCCTCGCCAACCGCACCCTCGACATGCCAGCCCAGGTCACGCGCTTCCTTGGCCAGGGCGGCAACACGGTCGACGTCAACAAGTGCGTTTCCGAAGTGCTCCGCGAGCTGAGCCCGCCGGACTGCATCACGGTCACAACGGACTTCGACGACGGGCTCCCTGAGCTCTCGCTTTATTCCTTCGACCTCGTCGTGCAGAACCTGATCAAGAACGCAATTGACGCCATGCCGAACGGCGGAGCGCTCAGCGTATCGACGAAGCTGTTCGCGCATGCCGACACGTCCGCGGGCTACGTTCAGCTCGCCGTCCGTGACACGGGCACGGGGATCCCTGACGCCATCTTGCCCCATATCTTCGACCTCAATTACACGACCAAGAACAAGAAGAAGGGCAAAGGTCTCGGGCTCGGCTTGTGGTGGGTGCGCACCTTCATCACGCGGTCGAACGGCGAGATCGCCGTCGAGACCATGAAGAACGTCGGTACCGAATTCTGCGTGAAAATACCAGTCGCGACCCCCGTCAGCGGCGAAGTGGAAACGGTTTCGAGGTGATTCATGATGGCGATCAACGGTAACGTCCTCGTGGTCGAGGACGAGAACAGCTGGTCCGATGTGTACGCGCGCGCGGTCCGGCGGGTTGGCCTTGACCAGGTTGTGGTCACGGACAAGTACGAGGGAGCCGCCAGCGCGATCGACGCGATGCGGTTCGCGGTCGCGGTCGTCGATATCGGATTGAGAGTCGATGACGACACGAACATTGACGGCCTGCGCGTCATGGAGAAGATCCGCGCCCTTGGCGACGGGACGAGCATCATCGTTGTCACCGGCCGGAGCGGGCGCGATGTCGTCCCGATCATCAGGGACTCGATCAAGAGGTACGACGCCTTCGACACGATAGCGAAGAGCACGTTCGAGCCCGCCGCGCTGCGCAGCCTTATAAAGGGCGGTCTTGACGAGTACAAACGCGGGCTCGGCGACGACAAAAAACGGCTCTACGCTGCCCTGCGCGGAGGTACGGACCCGCTTGTCTGGGACGACAGGATGTTGCGCGGCATCCCGGTAAGCGGCGGCGCGAGGGAGCTATACCGGCTCATCGAGGGGCTGCTCGATCCCTTCGTCCCGCTCGTGCCCGGTGACCACGGCGGCGTCAGCATCCTTGACGACGTCGCCTGCGGCGCGTTCTGGAGCCGCGGCACCGGTGAACCCGTCGTCACCTGCTTCGGCGCGGGCAAGCGCATCGACACGGTCACCGAGGCGACCGCCGAAAGCGGCGTTCTCCTCGACCGCCATCCGGTTGCGGAAATCGTAGGCAGGAATAGCACTAATTCGCTTAAGGGCGTCGTTTACCGCCTCGCGGATAAGCAGCGCTCAGATTTCGGGTAATGCCGCAACTAAACTACCTGGGGTCTCGTTGGCACGAATCCTGTACGTTGACGACGAAAAAGACTGGCGCGACTACATCACAAGGCAACTGCGGGATCATCATGTTGATGCCGTCGACTCGGTCCAGGCCGCCGTTGACCTCCTTGATTCCGGAGCCCCCTACGCCGTGGCGCTTGTGGACCTGAACCTGCACGACAACGGCGACGGCGAAGGCGGGGAACTACTCGACCTACTGTGCCTGCGGTACCCCGCGACGAAACGAGTCGTCGTCACCGGCAGCCCGCCCGGCGGAGACATCGGGAAACGAATCCTTACCGCCTATGACGCCGAAGCGCTCATCATCAAGGGCAACCTGCAACTGCCTGACCTGCGCCGGGTCGTCGAGGAGGCGATCGCCGTCTCACCTGGCGAGCTCCCGCAGTCGCTGCGGCTAAACCGGTGGATAGTGCGGCAGCGGTTCCGCGACTGGCACCGCGCGCAATCGGACCGGCTGGACGATGCGCTGCGCGCGGCGGAAAAGCACCTGTCCGACACCAGCAAGCTCGGCGCGCAGACCCGGCAGCAGGCCGAGGAAGCACTGGTCAGCGCGCGGATGCGCAAAGCGCAGTTCCGCGAGGTCAGCACGCGGCTGCGCGAGGTGGTCTTCGGCATCAACACCGAGGCTGACCTCGACGCCGCTCTGGAAGCGCTGGAGGACGCCGAAGACCAGTTCAGTGAGGACGCCGACGGTCACGGCCGACCGTGACCACGATTGCGCGACTTGCCGGCTCCGCCGCCGCGGCGATCCCCGGCAGCCTGATGGTCTTCATCGCGGCCATCTTCCTCTCCTACGGCGTCAACGCCTTCACCACGATCTACGTCAACCCCGGTCACCCGGTTCACTCCTTCGCGCTTTGGTGCTCCTTCGCGAGTTCCGTGGTCGCGGCCGGCCTGTGGACGGCGCTTGCGGCCAAGAAAGAGCTCATCGAGAAGGCCGTACTCTCCGGCGGCGGCGACCTGGCGACACAAGAGCAGCACCGCACGGACATGTGGCACGGCATCTCGCTGAAGGCCCTGCTGTACCTCGGCGGAGCGGCAGGCACCTCGATCTTGGCCCTGGTCATTTTGATAGTTCCGTGAGGTGACCAAAGGCAGCATCATCCGTTCGGAAAAATCAAGAGGATCAATCGAAACGGGCGTCTGCTGCGCCTTGCGGCACCACTGACTACCTCAGGGCTTTTCGAGGTGTGCCAGCAGGCTGGCGAGGGTCTCGCGGTCCTCGTCGGACAGGGAGGCGAAGAGGTCTTCCGCGGCGCGGCGCCGTGCCTCGCGCAGTTCGTCGCGCACGCCGGTGCCGCGGTCCGTCAGGCGCAGCAGGATGGCGCGGCGGTTGCGCGGGTCGATCTCGCGGCGGACCAGGCCGGCCTCCTCAAGCGCGTCGATGACCGTGGTGAGCGAGCGCGGCACGATGCCGAGGCGGTCGGCGAGTTCCGTCATCCTGGGCGGCTCGTCGTCGCGGGCGATCATGCGCAGGGCGCGCTCCTGCGCCGGGGTGAGGCCAAGCGGCGCCAAGCGCTCCGCCTGCGCCCGGCGCAGCCGTTTCGTCAGCCGGTGTAGCTGATCGGCGAGCTGAACCGGGTCCTCGTTGCCCATGCCCCCACGGTACCAGGAGGAGTGCTCATACTGAGCCTGGAACAATTATGAGCTAGGCTCTGTTTGAGCAACGAAGACTAACTAGCTCCCTGACTCTTCGGAGACCTTATTGCGTACCGCTACCAACCCCCGCGTCCCGCTGCGGCGCATCGCGCGGCTGTTCCGCCCGTACCGCTGGAACCTGATCTTCGTCGGCGTGCTCGTCGCCGCCTCATCGCTCGTCTCGCTGGTCAACCCATTCCTGATCCGCGAGATCATCAACGTCGCCCTCCCCCAGGGCAGGACGGGCCTGCTCGGCGTCCTCGCCCTCGGCATGATCGTCGTGGCGATCGCCAACAGCTCGTTCAGCGTCTCGCAGACCTACGTATCCACCGTGGTCGGCCAGCGGGTGATGCACGACCTGCGCACGGCCGTCTACTCGCACCTGCAGCGCATGTCGCTCGCGTTCTTCACCAAGACCCGCACCGGCGAGGTGCAGTCCCGCATCGCCAACGACATCGGCGGCATGCAGGCCACGGTCACCACCACCGCCACGACGCTCGTGTCCAACCTGACGACGGTGGTCGCCACGGTCATCGCGATGATCGTCCTCGACTGGCGGCTCACGATCGCCTCGCTGATCATGCTGCCCGTGTTCGTGGCAGTCAGCCGCCACGTCGGTACCGAGCGCCGCCGCATCACCCGCGACCGCCAGCGCCAGCTCTCCGCGCTCTCCTCGATCGTCCAGGAGTCGCTCTCGGTCAGCGGCATCCTGCTCGGCCACACGATGGGCCGGTCCGCCTCGCTCACCGACTCGTTCAGCGACGAGTCGGGCAAGCTTTCCGACCTTGAGGTCAGCTCGAACATGGCGGGCCGCTGGCGCCAGTCAACGATTCAGATCGTCATGTCCGCCATGCCCGCGGTCATCTACTGGGTCGCCGGCCTGACCGGCCACGGCGACCACATGGCCATCTCGATCGGCACGCTTGTCGCTTTCACCACCTTGCAGCAGAACCTGTTCCGTCCCTCCGTCCAGCTGCTGAGCGTCGGCGTGGACATCCAGAGCTCGCTTGAGCTGTTCGGCCGGATCTTCGAGTACCTGGACCTCCCCGTCGACATCGCGGAGCCGGAGCACCCGGCGGCCGTCGGCAAGGTGCACGGCGAGGTACGGCTGGAAGATGTCAGCTTCAGCTACGCCGGAGCGTCACGGCCCACTCTCTCCGGCATCGACGTGACCGTGCCCGCCGGGCACTCGCTCGCCATCGTCGGCGAGACCGGATCCGGCAAGACCACGCTCAGCTACCTGATCCCCCGGCTGTACGACGTGACGTCGGGCAGCGTGACAATCGACGGCACCGACGTGCGGGACCTTGCCTTCGCCGTGCTCGCCGACACGGTGGGCGTCGTTTCCCAGGAGACCTACCTGTTCCACGCCTCGGTGGCGGAGAACCTGCGGTTCGCCAAGCCGTCCGCGACCGATGAGGAACTCGTCGCGGCCGCGAAGATCGCGCACATCCACGACCACCTGACGTCCTTGCCCGACGGCTACGACACGATCGTTGGCGAGCGCGGCTACCGGTTCTCCGGCGGTGAGAAGCAGCGCCTGGCGATCGCCCGCGCGGTCCTGCGCGACCCGCCTGTCCTCGTCCTCGACGAGGCCACCAGCGCGCTCGACACGCAGACCGAGCAGGCCGTGCAGGAGGCCATCGACGCGGTCAGCGCGGGCCGTACCACAATCACGATCGCGCATCGCCTGTCGACGATCCGCGACGCCGACGAGATCATCGTCCTTGACCACGGGTCGATCGTCGAACGCGGCACGCACCCGGACCTGCTGGCTCTCGGCGGCCACTACGCCGCACTCGTCAACCGCGACGCCGACCTGGCCGAGACAGCCGCATAGGCCGCATGCCGAGCAGGCAGCCGACTGACCAGGTCTTGGGGTAGGCATTACGACCCGGTCTGAATGGCAGCCCGTCTGCTGTCATGGTGTATCTCCCGGCTACCGGGGTACCCCGCGTAGCGTCCCCCATGCCGCGGTAGTTCGAGATTTATCACTCAATGCAATCGTGACTAACGCTACGTAGTCTCGGGTACATCCGCCGGTCGGGGTTCGAGATAAGCAGCAAACAGCACGTAACGGGGGGATTCATGCACCGTAAGCTCACGATTCTGGAGAAGACGGGCTATGCCGTGCTACGCGACTACGGGGGTCCGGCGGTAGCGCCCGCCGAATGGGAGAAACTCGAGTACCTGAACTGGAAGAGCGGCGGCGACACGAACTTCGCGCCGCTGGCCTCCGCGACCGGCGAGCCCGACTGCCGCGGCTTCTGGGACCACGGTAAGCCGGATAAGGGGGGCATCTGGACGGAGAACCGGCAGATCGCGCCGAGCCTGGCCCGGTACGTGGAGAATGTCGGCGGGAACTTCGGCCGGGTCCGCGTCATCAAGCTCAACCCGAGCGGCGAGCAGGAGGCGCTGCGCTGCCTGCACCTCGACGACAACAACCGGCTCAACCCTGACGGCGAAGGCTGGGTGGTCAGATCCTGGCTCGAACTTGCGAACACAGCGGGCCAGAGCGTCTTTATCCTGCGCGAGGACAAGGACGATCCCGCTACCGAGACCCGCATCCGGCTGCACCCCGGCATGCAGCTTGTCATCGACACTGAGCGACTGTGGCACGTGGTCTGGCACCCCGGCCCTGAGCCCCGTTACGCCCTGATCACCTCCTGGGAATCCGGTCCCGTCATCGACAACTGGATCACCAGCCAGAGCAAGCCCACACGGCTCATTTCAGTCAGCTAGTACCGCGACAGCAAGGGCGGGGCGGCATGCCGCCCCGCCCTTGCTGTTCCTTTTAGCTCCCTTTAGCGGGGCGGCCGGCGCTTCGGCCGACCCAGGTGGTGGCATGCTTGAGTAGCCGGAAGTATCCGACGAGCTGCGAGGGAGAGTGCGATGGCACCACGGGACCAAGACGAGTTCCCCGCGGAGTTTCACAGGAACAGGCGCGAGCACGGCGGGGCGTCGCAGCGCCTCGACGACGACCAGCTCGCGGAGCTTGCCGAAGAAGAGCGCGTCGCGGCCGGCCTTGACGACTACGACCCGGACGAGGTACCGCCCGCGACCGACACGCCGCCGGTCCCCGGGGACATCCGCCAGACCGAAGCGTACGAGGAGGAGCGCGCCGAGCTCCGCCGCGAGATCGAGGACGGCGAGTTCCGGGAGCCAAGCGAGAAGAACCCCTTCCCGCCGACCCGCTACGACGAATAGCGGGGGTCCGCGGCCTACTCATTGGATAGATGTGCCGTTGGTGCTGCTGCAGCAGCACCAACGGCACATTCACTTGTGCCGGAGAACTCGCCGCCGCAGATGAGTAGACGGACCCGCCACCGTCGGGATCAAAAGGCTCAAGATATCCGCGAAGCGTCAGTGACTCTCGTCACCTAATAGTGGCCGACAAAGCAGTGACTCACACATGAAGACGCGAAATACGTCCCAGTACTCCTTATACGAGATAAGCGTGCCCGAAACAGATAATTCAGGACACGCGCGGTGTCACGCTCGTACCAAAGTCCGCAGTTCCGTCTGCGATCGCCACAAGGTGGAGCACTATGTCAACGTTCGGCGCAGAGTTGACATCCGTGACAGTGAGTGACTCAGTGCGCGACTTTACCTGTTTTCAATCTTCCCTTTCATCGCAGAACGACATTACCGCTGGTAATATTAGTGTCGCGGAAGGTGCGCAAATGCCCCATTTGATGAGTGTGATGATCATCACACTCATCAAATTAGAATCTCGCCGATCGGCGGCGGGTGCGCAGGATCGACAATGTGCTTGCCCTTGAGGCCGAGCGTCAGGGACCGGCCGACATGGTCCCCATCCCGGTTCTCCTGTAGCCTGCCACAGATGCCTGGCCTGCTGACCTGGCACTCTTGCCCGGCGCGGGTCTCGCGCCGATAACCCAAACGTGCGACCATCCCGGGCATTCCTGTACCCGAAAACCGAAAGTGGGTGATGCCGGGAAACCCAGCCCGAAGACCCAAGGCGGTAGTCATCCGGACCCGCCGTAAGCCGAAAGGCCAAGAGAAATTGTTTGCAGCAATTGCACTGGTGACTTGTCTTCATCAGCCGAGCAGCAACCTCTCGGGAAATGCCGCCAACTATGGCGTCAACCTCGCCGCCGCCCCGGCCGCGAGCCCAGCAGGCAACAATTCGCCGAACTCGTACACCTACACCCAGCAGGGATATAGCCCGTATACCCCGCCGAATCCGTACACCCCGCAGGGCTACCCGGCTACGGACAGCGGTGGCCCGAGTGCGCCCGCGCAGCAGAGCGCATCATCTTACGGGTCGCCGTCGGGCACCACGGGCACCACGACCGACGCCAGTTCCGGCGGATCGCCGTCGAGCATCGCGGGCGCCACGACCCAGGCCAGTTCCACCGGATCGCCATCGGGTAGCGCGGGCGGTTCCACCGGGTCAACGTCGAGCATCGCGGGCGCCACGACTCAGGCCATTTCCACCGCTTCGTCGGCCGTCTCGTCCAGTTCTCTCTCGGATGTCCCCGGCGTGCCCCAGGCGTTCGCCGCGTGCGTGGCCTTCAGGGAGTCGACGGACCTGAAAAACCCCGCTGCGAACGGCAACGCCTACGGCATCATCCCGGCCAGCGGGTACAACGTATCCGGCACTTCGCTCGCTTACCAGAAGCAGGTCTTCGCGGAGCTGTACCAGCAATACGGCACCCAACCGTGGGCTGGAGACGGGTGCGCATGAGCCTAGAAACCAGCGCTAGATACTAAGGCGCTCTTACCGGCCCGGTCGATCTGGTATCTGCCTATGCGCCTGTCATGGCGCGATCGGCCGGGCCTTCCTATTTCGGCGAACTCGTCCCATGACACGCGTCGGCAGATGGCGTCCGCCAGGTTGGCCGGGAACGGTGAGCCGCCCGGCTGCGCCTGCTCCGCGTCAGCGCGTTCACATGGCAACCCTCGGCAAATGACACATGACCGGCACTCACGCCGGGTCTTCGGTGCCGGGATGACCGGAGTTCATGATTCGTGGAGATTCCGCAGCTTATACACCACCTAATTTCCATGAAAGAAAACTCCACCAACGCCGTCGGAAGCTGGCCTGCCAGGTTATACAACGCGAATTCCGACTAAGGCGATTTGTCCCCTGCAGCCCGGGGCGGGTGCTGCCAACTAATTCTCACGTCGAAGTGCTTATTCCTGTTTGCGATCGCCACAAGGTGGAGAACTATGTCAACGTTCGGCCTTGGGCGGACATCCGCTGCAAGGAGATGTCCTGGCGCTGCTTGACTGCTGCTTTTCAATCTGCTTTGTCGTCACGAAACGACGTTACCGCCGGTAACGCAGGAGTGCGAAAGGTACACGGATGCGCCCTGGAGGAATACGACATTGCGCACAGCGATCAAACTGAAACCTCGCCGATCAGCCGGCACGCATGCAGGATCAATAGTGCGCTTGCCCTTGAGGCCTAGCGTCAGGGGCCGGCTGAGATGGTCGAGGCACTGCTGTTCCAAAACCCCGAAGGAAGTGATGCTGGGAGACCCAGCCGGCAGACCCAAGGCGGTAGTCATCCGGACCCGCTGTAAGCTGAAAGGCCAAAAGAATTGATTACGGTAGCAGTCGCACTCGTCGCCTACCTCGTTCAGCCGGGCGATACCCTGTCAGGAATTGCCGCTAGCCATGGCATCACCCTCGCCGCCGTTGAGGCCGCGAATCCGCGGATCTCCGACCCCAACCTGATCTATCCCGGGCAGACTGTCGAGATGCCCGCGGGATCTTCCGCCTCGATGGGGTCGTACACCCAGCACAGCTCCACGGCCCCGGACACTAGCGGCCAGAGCGCGCCTGTCCTGCAGAGCGCGCCCCTGCAGCGGACCACGCCATCCTACGGGTCGTCGTCGAGCGGTGCGACCCGGTCCAGCTCCAGCGGGTCGTCGGGTTACTCGTCCAGCTCTCTGTCGGACATCCCCGGCGTGCCCCAGTCCTTCGCCGCGTGCGTGGCCTTCAGGGAGTCGACGGACCTGGAAAACCCCGCTGCGAACGGCAACGCCTACGGCATCATCCCGGCCAGCGGGTACAACGTATCCGGCACATCGCTCGCTCATCAGAAGCAGGTCTTCGCGGAGCTGTACCAGCAATACGGCGGCAAGCCGTGGGCTGCCGACGGGTGCCCGGGAACCTAGTAACAGGGCTGCTTATCAAGCGCCCATCCTGGCCCGGTCGATCATCTGTGCGCCGTACGCATAGCGCGATCGACCGGGCCTTCTCATT
>Ga0210389_10002843_pt1 | contig 13561 bp, 13 predicted proteins | sample IncBWH28OmetaG_FD_160127 | JGI IMG/M metagenome (GOLD analysis project Ga0210389, IMG submission 160127) | Forest soil microbial communities from Barre Woods Harvard Forest LTER site, Petersham, Massachusetts, United States - Inc-BW-H-28-O ...
CAAACCTCGTTCAAGGCCACCCGCGCCAAGCTCGCCCAGCATCCGATCGAGCGGGTCGGCGAAAAGCTCCGCGACATGATGCCGTGGATCAAGAAGGGCGCCTTGGTGGACAAGTCGAAGAACTGAGGCCTTCGCAGTCGCGACATAAATTCTTAAGTGTCGTGCACTATACGAGAGCGAGATCGCGAAAACGCGGTCTCGCTTTTCAAGTTTTCGAAGCATTGCTCGTTCAGCCATTTTCTTGAGCGCTTCGCACGCGACCTCCACGACGAAGAACTGAGCGATCAACCACATTCTTGGTGTGAGCCGCTTCGCGCGATCTCTGAACATGAAAAAGCCGAGGCGTTTCAGATTCAAAGCGCCGACACTTCATCTGTCGTCTCGTCTCAAAGGGCATGTCACCTCAAGCGTGGGCAGCCTCGCGCTTCACAAGAATTGAGACCTCGTCCAGATTCTTGAGCGGACTCACCCCGCAGCGCCGGCGCGTCGCATTGTGGTTCCCGTGCCATGGCTTACACTGCCTGCTGAAGCTATTGTGAGGGCAGGGACAGCATGAAATCCGTCGTCATCACCGGCGCGTCGACCGGCATCGGCTGGGCCACGGCCAAATTGCTCGTGGGCAAAGGCTACCGCGTGTTCGGCAGCGTCCGGAAGCAGGCCGATGCCGAGCGCCTGGTCGGCGACTTCGGTGGCAACTTCACCCCGCTGCTGTTCGACGTCACCGACGAGCCGGCCGTGCTGGCCGCCGCCCGCGAGGTCCGCGCGGCGCTGGGTGGCGAGACGCTGTCGGGCCTGGTCAACAATGCCGGGATCGCTGTGCCCGGGCCGGTGCTGGAATTGTCGGCCGACGAATTCCGCCGCCAGATGGACGTCAATGTCATCGGCCCCATCATCTCGACCCAGGCGTTCGGGCCGCTGCTCGGCACCGATCCGGCGCTGAAGGGGCCGAAGGGGCGGATCGTGATGATCTCCTCCGTCGCGGGCAAGAACGGTAACCCGCTGACTCCGGCCTATGCCGCCTCGAAGCATGCGATCGAGGGATTGTCCGAAAGCCTGCGCCGCGAATTAATGCTGTTCGGCATCGATGTCATCATTGTTGCGCCGGGACCGGTTAAGACCCCGATCTGGAGCAAGGGACAGCAGGAATTCGACATGTCGAAATACCGGAACTCGCCGTACCTTCCGGCGATGCAGAAAGTCACGGCCTATATGCAGCGTCTCGACTCGATCGGCCTGCCGCCGGAAAGGATCGCCGAGGTCGTGTATGACGCGCTGACCCTGCCGAAGCCGAAGGTGCGCTACCAGATCGCGCCCGACCCGATGCGGCACCTGATGACGGCGGTGTTGCCCAAGCGCATGGTCGACAAGATCATCGCCAAGCGCGTCGGCCTGCTGCCGCAGGGAAAGTGACAGGCACAATGACCGTGAAGAAGCTCCTGATCACCATTGTCGCCTTGGTTGCGCTCGCGCCGGCGGCCCATGCCGGCGACAAGGGCGATGGCGGCGCAGGCTGCGACGGTGTCTCCACGCCCGAGATCGTCAATTGCGTGATGGCCAAGACCGCGCAATGGGACAAGCGCATGAACGCCGCCTATCAGAAGGCGATGAAGGAGGACGAGCCCAAGCGGCAGGAGCAGCTGCGCACCGCGCAGCGGCTCTGGATCCAGTTCCGCGATGCCAATTGCCTCTATTTCGACATGGGCGAGGGTACTATCGCCCGTATCGATGCGGCCGAATGCATGCGGAACATGACCGAGGCCCGCGCCCGCGAACTGGAAGATTTCGGACAACACTGAGCATGATCCGGAAAAGTGGAAACCGGTTTTCCGAAAGAGATCATGCTCAATAAAGATCTGAAGACATGACCGTCGGCAAGAACCGGTCAGAACTGACTGTTATCGCGAATGAAGCGCTGCGCAATCAGCCGGGATGCGAGACCGCGCATGTGGTTGGGCTCGCAGCCCGGCCGCATGCCGGCGGCGGCCGCAATTGGGAGATCCCCAATGTGGCGCTGGGCGACAGCCTGATCAGCGACGTCGACCGCGCCGTCATCACCGTGCACCACCAACTCGGCCGCCAATTCCATCTCGTCGGCGAATAGCTAGTTCGCCTCCACGGCCCGTGGGGTCTGGCGCGAGGCCATTGCGACCATGCGCAGGGTGAACACCGCGAGCAGCGGGATGAGCGCCAGCGCATAGAGCGGCGATTCCGGGATTCGCCTGCCGAACGAGACCGTGAATTGCAGCAGCAGATAATAGCCACCGACCAGATGCAGCGCGCGCCAGGCGCGCGGGCCAAGCGCCGCAGCGGTGCGGTCGAACGAGGTCGCGGTCATCGCGATGATCAAGGCATAGCCGATGCCGCCGAAGATGTAGCTGGCGAGGCTGGTCGCGGTGGCATAGCCGACCGGGTCCATGATGGCGAAGGCGACGATGGCGAGTGCATGCAGCGCATGCGAGGCGGCGAAGGTGACGCCGATCTGGCGGCGGTTGCGGCGCTGCCAGCGCGTGAACGCATTCGGGTAGAGCCGGGCGAGCGCGGCGGCCGAGAAGGCGAGGCAGAAGAACAGCAGCGAGGTTCGCGCCGTGAAGCGGATCACCATGCGCACGCCCTCGACCTCGAACTGGCGCATGCCGGCAATCCAGACCGAGAGCGCGATCAGGACCAGCGTTAGTGCGCCAAACAGGCGCCAACCTTCGAACCAGCCTTGCCGTTGCGACGTCATCCTCGTTTCCCTCCCATTATGTAATCATCGATTACATAGAGCCGTCGCCGGACGGTCAATGGTGTAATCGGTGCTTACATTCACGATGGGGTGATGTTACAGACGGACCGATGGCCAGACCCGCGAGAAAGCCCGCAAAACGCGCCGCCCGGCCGGCGCCGCCAAAGCCCTATCATCACGGCGATCTCCGCCGCGTACTGATCGAGGCCGCGCTAGGGCTTGCCGAGGAGGGCGGCCCGCAGGCCGTCAGCGTACGCGAGGCGGCGCGGCGCGCGGGCGTCTCGGCCGGCGCTCCGTTCCGGCATTTCGCCGATCGCGATGCGTTGATGACGGCGGTTGCGGAAGAAGCGCAGCGGCGTTTTCGTGAGCAGATCGACCGCGCGCTGACAGAGACGTCGAGCGGTGATCCGCTCAAGCGCTTTCGCGCCCTTGGCCTCGCTTATCTGCGCTGGGCCATGAGAAACCCCGCGCATTTCGAGATCATCTCGAGCGGCCGCCATTTCGACCACGATCGCGCGGCCGCGTTGTCGCGCGACAATGCCGAGCTGATCGCGCTGACCGAGCAGATGCTGGCGGATGCATTCGAGAAGGGCCAGCTCCGCTCGGGCGAGTTGAAGCAAATCCAGATCGCCGGCCGCGCGCTTGTCTATGGCTTTGCCCGCATGAACATCGACGGCCACTTTCCGCGCTGGGGCGTTACTCAGGCCGAGGTCGAACGCATGGCGGAGTCCGTTCTCGACGTTTTCATCGGCGGCATCACTCGCACGGCCGGGCCGCAGCGGTAACGGGAGGTGCTGTCGAAAGCCGGTTCCGCTGCGGCACGAGGTCATTTCGACCTCGTGTAACTTGACACTCGGCCATGACTGCCGCAGCATTCACCTGCACTGCTACCTCGGAGATTCCAGAGGTAAACCGCCTCCGGCTCTGCAGGTTTTGGCGTCCGATCATATGGTCGCGACGACATGCAGTAAGGTTGGACCACATTGTCCGTCAATCCATGCTGGATGAGGAGAATGACGCCACCGGATCAGAACCATTGACCTCGTCTCCCCAACGACACGAGGTCACGGCGCAAGCCAAGGTGATGTGCAGCTGCTAGCCGAAGATTGTGCCGCCGAAAATTTGAACGAAGTTGCGAGGCCGCAAGCGCAAAGGCCAAGTGCTTATGTGGTCTCGATGTCAAAACTGGCGTGTACCAGACATTCCTCATGACGAGGATAAAAAAGGGCCCCGCGATGCTCTCATGCACCGGGGCCCACTCGTTTGGACCACGAGTTCTAGCTCGTAGGGTGGGCAAAGCGAAGCGTGCCCACCATTCCAGAGCCGCAGCTGATCGGTGGGCACGGCGCTAACGCGCCTTTACCCACCCTACAAGTTCAGACTCAATCCTGCTCTGCTTCTTCCACGAAATCCGCAAGGCCCCCGAGGATGGCGACGAGCCGATCCTGGCCGATCGAGCCGGCGTAGCGCTGCTCCAGTTCGGCCATGACCTCGAGGCTGTCGAACATCAGCTTCTTGCCGGCACGGGTGAGCTGCAGGACGCGGGCGCGCGCGTCTTTCGGGTTGGCGCGCACACGGATGTAGCCGGCTCCCTCGAGCTCAGTCGCAAGCCGGCCCATCGCCTGCTTGGTAATCCCGGCCCGATCCGCCGCTGTCGTCACGGTGCTGCCGGCGAGATCGATATTGGACAGCAGCGTCGTGTGAGTGGAGCGCAGGTCGGCATAGCCTCTCGCCTGCAGGCCCTCCACGACGTGCCGGTTCACGATGCGCGAGGCGCGCAGCAGCAGCTGCCGCATGTTCCGGCGGCGGCCGGCTTCAATCGTTCCCAATTCGACGGCATCGTCCTTGCGTGAGCCTTGTCTGCTTTTGCCTTGCGCCATATCGTAACCCTGGTTTACCTTTTATGGTAAGCTCAGGTTACTAATTCGGACTGGAGTTGCGCAATGACCACCCGTCAAACCTTCACCGATCCGGGCGCCGGCCAATGGCTCAGAATCGACTTTTTGCCGGGCGTCGAGCTCATGCCGCTGGCCGAGCCGGTACCTGGGGGCTCGATCCACCGCGCGCGACTGGCCGCGGACACGATCATCCCGGTGCACACCCACCCGGCCGACGAATTCGTGCTGGTGCTGTCGGGAACGGTCGAAACCGGCGGCCGGCGCTGCGATGCCGGTACGTTCTGGACGACACCGGCGGGCACGCGCCAGGGTCCGCACATCGCCATGACCGAAGTTGAGCTGCTCACGGTGCGGCTTGGGACCATGGGGCCATTCGGCGACAGCGCATAAAGTCGCCCTCCCGGGATTAAAGCGAAGGTCTGAGCGGCCCCTTCATTGTGCGTTCATGACGATTGAACTACAGTTTTATGACATGGCGCAGGCTCGGCTGCGGTGTGTGCCTCCTGGCCGGCGCCAGATCGGGGCTTGGGGCAGGTCCGAGCCAGAGTTGAGCGTCGATTTCAATGGCGCCCGCGCCAAATCCAAATCCGGGGCCAGGTCTAGGTCAAGGTCCGTCCACTGCGACGGCGGTCTCCGCCCTCGGCGCGATCGGCATTTTCCGGCTTCTCGCCGTCACGGCGCCGCAGCTGGCGGCGCTGGTCCTGATGTTCCAGACCGAGACCGATTTCGACTCGCGGCTCTGCTTCCTCTTCAGTTGGGGCGTGCTGAATTTCCTCTGGATCGCGCTCTTGCGACGGCCGGCGCTGTCGGGCGCGCTGTCGCTGACCATGGTCGTGATTCTGGTGCTGCTGTCGCGCTTCAAGCACGACGTCGCCCAGATGACGGTGAACTTCGTCGACGTGATGGTGGTCGACCGCGACACCGTCGCGTTCCTGTTCACGATCTTTCCGAACTTGCGCTGGTCGGTGATCGCAACCGGCCTTGTCACGATCCCGCTGATGTATGCGCTGTGGTGGCTCGATCCCTTCCGCATCCGGCGCCTGCCGGCGCTGGCGTCAAGCCTTGCATGCCTCGCCGCGCTCACTGGCTATGCACTGACCCATCCGGATGAGGCTTGGCGCGTCTATTACGACGACGGCTATCTCTCGAAATTCGCGCGCTCCGGCGTCACGGCGGTTTCCGATTTTCTCCAATACGGCTTCTTCGAAGCGGCCGCCTCGACGCCCGACCGCCTCAATGTGCCGCTGGTCGATGCCTGCCATCCGACGGGCCGCCGCCCCAACATCATCATGATCCATGATGAATCGAGTTTCGATATTCGTGTGGCTGACGGTGTGAAGGTGCCGGCCGGCTATGGCGCTCATTTCAAATCCTTCGACGGCCGCGAACGCACCTTCCTCGCCGAGAGCAATGGCGGGCCGAGCTGGTACACCGAATATAACGTGCTCGCCGGGCTCTCCTCGCGCTCGTTCGGCCGCTTCGCCTATTTCGTGACGCGGCTGGCGTCCGGCCATGTCGATCGCGGCCTGCCGCTCGCGCTGCGCCGCTGCGGTTACGAGACGCTCTCGCTCTATCCCGCCTTCGGCGCCTTCATGAGCGCGCGCAGCTTCCAGACCACGACCGGCATCGAGCATTTCTACGATGCGCATGATCTCGGCGCCAAGGATGTCGAGCCCGACAGCTTCTTCTACGACTCCGCTTTGAGACTGATGTCGCAGGAGGCGCCCGGAAAGCCGCTGTTTGCGTTCATCTATCTCGCTGCCAATCATTTCCCGTGGGGGACGAAATTCCGGCCCGAGCTGATGCCAGGCTGGCGTGCGCCGGGCAATGGCGAGACAATCGACGAATATCTGCGCCGGCAGGCGATGAGCGCGGCCGACTATTCCAGCTTCATTTCGGACCTCAAGAAGAAGTTCGCCGGCGAGCCGTTCCTGATCGTGCGCTACGGCGACCATCAGCCCGAGTTCTCGCCGCATCTGCTCGATCCCGAGCTCGATGAAGGGGCGATCGGCAAGAAGCTGGAAAATTACGACCCGCGCTATTATTCGACCTATTACGCCATCGACGCCGTCAACTTCGAGCCGGTCAAGTCGCCTGCCATCATGGACACGATCGACGGCGCCTATCTGCCGCTGGTGATCCAGGAGGCCGCCGGCATCCCGCTGGATCCGTCCTTTGCCGAGCAGAAACAGATCATGCTGCGCTGTGGCGGCAAGTTCTATTCGTGTAAGGACGGCGCGGAAGCGCGCCGCTTCGACCGGCTTCTGCTCAATGCCGGCCTGATACACGGCTTGTAAGCCAGCTCCGGCGGTAAAAGCCGCGTCTTGAGCGTGGCCGCGGAAATCTGCTAAAATCCGGATTTAAGACACCTGTTTCGCGGATTTTCGCCATGGTGATGCGCCTTTTTGCGCCCCAATTCCTTGTCGTGTGGGCTTTCATTGTCTCGGCCGTCGCGGTGCATTTCCGCGGCAAGGTGCGGCTCGGCGTCTGGCGACAGGTCTCCGACCATTCCACCATCATGGCGCCGTACAACGTGCTGATGTACATGTTCTCGGCGGTGCCAAACCGGCCGATCCTGCAGGTCGAGATGGTGCCGGAGCTCAAGGTCCTGCGCGACAACTGGCAGACCATGCGCGAGGAGGCGAAGCATCTGTTCGCGCAAGGCGCGATCAAGGCCGCTGACAAATACAATGACTGGGGGTTCAACTCGTTCTTCCGCACGGGGTGGAAGCGCTTTTACCTGAAATGGTATGGCGCGCCGCTGCCCTCCGCGCTGGCGAATTGCCCGAAGACCGTTGAGCTCCTGAACTCGATCCCGAACGTGAAGGGCGCGATGTTCGCCAACCTGCCGCCGGGCGGCAAGCTGGTGCAGCATCGCGATCCCTATGCCGGCTCGCTGCGCTACCATCTCGGCCTCGTCACACCGAAGACGCCCGGCGAATGCCGCATCATCATCGACGGCAATGTCTATTCCTGGCGCGACGGCGAGGATCTGCTGTTCGACGAGACCTATCTGCATTACGCCGAGAACACCACCAGCGACGATCGCATCATCCTGTTCTGCGACGTCGAGCGTCCGCTCAAGACCGGCGCGATGACCGCGGTCAATCGCTGGGTATCCAAGAACATCGTCAACGAGAGCGCGACCCAGAACGAAGAGGGCGAGCACGTCGGCTGGATCAACCGCATCTTCGGCTACGTCTATCACGTGCGCCTCGCCGGCAAGCGCATGAAGGCCTGGAACAAGCGCGTCTATTACCTCGTGAAGTATCTCTTGATCGGCGGCATCGTCGCCGCGTTCCTGGCGACCGCGTTCGCGTAAATCATCCGTCGTCATTGCGAGGAGCGAAGCGAACGAAGCAATCCAGACTGCTTTCGCGGAAGCGGTCTGGATTGCTTCGCTGCGCTCGCAATGACGATGTGCCGCATCTCACCGGACGAAATTCCCATCAAAAGTCTGAAGTCTAAAGTCTGACCTTTGATTACGCATTTGTAATCGAGCCGCCTGCACTTCGGCACTATTGCTTCCATCATTCGGCACATCGCCGCCACGGTTGTTGATGCGACCGCCGCGCGGCACCCTGACCTGAAAAACTTGCGGGAGTATCTGCCCATGCGAGCGCTGGATGTCGCGCGTTTTGTCGTAGCCTTTTCGCTTCTCGCCCCTGCGGTCCACATGTCGACCGCCCACGCCGCCGATCCGCCGCGCGACATCAAGGGCCTCTATCTCATGACCGACTACCCGGCGATCACGGTCCGGCCGGGGACCACCTCCAACATTCCGCTCAAGTTGCAGAACTACGGGCTCGGGCCCGAGGAGTACAAACTCTCGGTCGACGGCGTGCCGAAGGGCTGGACCGCGACCATCCTCGGCGGCGGCCAGCCGGTCGCAGCGGCGATGCCGGCGCCCGACAATTCCGTCTCGTTGCAGCTCCGTCTCGACGTGCCGAAGAATGCCGACCTCAGCGCGCAGACTCTGACCGTCAAGGCGGACGGACAGGGCTCCAACCAGGCCAACCTGCCGCTTGCCGTGTCGCTCGCCAAGGAATTGCCCGCAAAACTCACGGTGACGACCAAGCTGCCGGATCTGCGCGGCAGCCCGAAGTCGAATTTCGAATATACGCTGACCATCAAGAACGATGCCGGCCGCAATCTCACCGCGAGCTTCGCCGCGCAAGCGCCGGAAAACTTCGAGACCTCCTTCACCGAGGCCTATGGCACGCAGGAACTATCAGCGATTCCGATCGAGGCCGGCCAGTCCAAGGACATCAAGCTGAAGGTGCGGCCGCCCAGCACGGTCGATGCCGGGCACTTCCCCGTCACCGTGACGGTGCAGGCGGAAGATGCGTCCGCCAAGACCGAGGTCGCGCTCGATGTCGTCGGCCAGCCGCAGCTTCAGGTTGCGGGCCGCGATGGCTTGCTCAGCGCCCGCGCCGTTGCCGCCCAGCAGAGCACGGTGCCTGTTGTCGTCACCAACCGCGGCACAGCGCCGGCCGAGAACGTCACGCTGAATGCGTCGGCGCCGACGGGCTGGAAGGTGACGTTCGACCCCAAGACCATCGATCGCCTCGTGCCCGGCAAGGATGCCGAGGTGCAGGCGTCGATCACTCCGAGTGAAAAGTCGCTCGCCGGCGACTACATGGTCTCCGTCAACGCCAATTCGCGCGGCGAAAGCGCTTCCAGCCAGTTCCGCATCACGGTTGCGACTTCCACCGTGTGGGGCATGGCGGGTGCCGGCGTGATCGGCATCGCGCTGCTGTTGATGCTGGGTGCTGTCGCGAGGTTTGGCCGCCGATGAGTGATCAGCATAACGACAATCCTACCCCGCCGCCCGACGCCGTCATCACGGCGCAAGGGCTCACCAAGACCTACGGCAAGGCCAACGCGGTCGACGCCATCTCTTTCGCCATTCGCAAGGGCGAAGTGTTCGGCCTGCTCGGGCCGAACGGCGCCGGCAAGACCACGACCATCCTGATGATGCTGGGCCTGACCGAGATTTCATCGGGCCAGGTCAGCGTGCTCGGCTTCAATCCGGCCCGCGCGCCGCTTCAGGTCAAGCGGCACGTCGGCTATCTGCCCGACTCCGTCGGCTTCTACGACAATCTCTCCGCGGTGGAGAATCTCGCCTATACCGCGAAGCTGATGGGCCTGTCGCTGAAAGAGCGGACCGAGCGCATCGCGGAAGCGCTGGTTCGTGTGCGGCTTGCCGAGGTTGCGCACAAGCGGGTCGCCACCTTCTCGCGCGGCATGCGGCAGCGGCTGGGCTTGGCCGAGATCATCGTAAAGCGTGCCGAGATTGCCATCCTCGACGAGCCAACGTCTGGTCTCGATCCGCAGGCGACCATCGAGTTCCTCGAGCTAATCGCCGAACTGAAGCACGGCGGCACCACCGTGCTGCTGTCCTCGCATCTGCTCGACCAGGTCCAGCGCATCTGCGACCGCGTCGCGCTGTTCAAGGCGGGACGTATCGAGATGATGGGCTCGGTCGCCGAGCTTGCGGTGCAGGTGCTCGGCGCCGGTTTCGTGGTCGAGGTGGAAGCCGAAGGCGCTGGCATCGCGCTGAAGCTTTCGACCATCCCCGGCGTGACCAAAGTCGAGACGCTGTCGGCGGATCGCTATCGCATGACGGCGGAGCGTGACGTGCGGCCGGATGCGGCGAGTGCGGTCGTCGCGGTCAACGGTGCCCTGAAGCGGCTCTCGGTCGATGAGCCGAGTCTGGAAGCGATCTACGCCCGCACCTTCCAGGGCAAGCGGGAAGGAGGGGTGCGTCATGCGGCGTGAAGGTTCTGCGTTCCAGGGCCTTGGCACCGTCTTTGTCAAGGAGCTCTCCGACAACATCTCCAGCGTCCGCATGTTGGTGCTGGAGCTGCTGGTCGTGCTCACGGCGCTTGCCGCGCTCTATGGCGCAATCGACAATCTCCGCCAGAACACGGCCGAGGATCCGTTCCTTCTGCTTCGGCTGTTCACGCTGGCGCGCGATCCCTTGCCGTCCTTTGTCGCCATGCTCGGCTTCCTGGTGCCGTTGATGGCGATCGGACTCGGCTTCGATGCCGTCAACAGCGAGCATAACCGCCGCACGCTGTCACGCATCCTGGCGCAGCCGATCTATCGCGACGCGCTGTTGATGGGGAAATTCCTCGCTGGTCTCGCGACACTCGGCATCAGCCTCACCGCGCTGTGGCTGATGGTGATCGGGCTCGGCCTGATCTTCCTCGGCGTGCCGCCGGGCGGCGAGGAGATCGCGCGTTCGCTGGTGTTCCTGGTGGTCGCGATCTTCTATGCCGGCGTCTGGCTGTCGCTCGCCATGCTGCTGTCGATCGTGTTCCGCTCGCCGGCGACCGCCGCGCTGGTCGCGCTCGGCATCTGGCTGTTCCTCACCGTGCTGTGGCCGATGCTGGCGCCGGCGATCGCGCAAGTGATCGCGCCGCCTGATCCGCGTTATGCCGCGCTCGGACTGGAAACGCCGGACACCGGCCTGTGGGCGCAGTTCCTGCTCCGCATCTCCCCGAACGATCTGTTCGCGGAAGCGATGCAGGCGATCCTGTCGCCGCAGACGCGCACCTTGGGCGCCGTGTTCCTCGAGCAATTGCGCGGCGCCATCATGGGTGCACCGCTGCCCTTCGGCGAGAGCATGATGATCGCATGGCCGCAGATGGTGAGCCTGATCGCCGGCACCATCGTGTTGTTCGTGGGCGGCTATGTGATCTTCCAGCGTCAAGAGGTAAGGGCCTGACGGCGGATTCATTATCCTCCACGCCTGGCAGACCCTGACAAGCCTGAGCCGGTGTGCCCCCGCACCGGCTCAGGCGTTTTTGGGGGATCGTTATTGTTTCGGTATCCCGGCCTTGTCGATCACCTTGCCCCATTTCTCGATATCGGCCTTGAGCCGGTCGGAGATTTCCTGGGGTGTAGAAGCGCGGGCCTCGATGCCGAGGTCGAGCATCCGTTTCTTGACGTCGGCGTCGGCTAGAATTTCCTTCAGCGCGTCGTTCAGCGTCTTGATGATCTCGGGCGGCGTAGCGGCCGGCGCGAACAGCGCGTTCCAGGACACGACGTCATAGCCCGCGACGCCGCCCTCGGCGGCGGTCGCAATATCAGGCGTTGCCTCCGAGCGTTTCGGTCCGGAGGAGGCCAGCGCGCGCAGCTTGCCGCTGGCGATATTGCCTTTCATCGAGGAATAGCTGTCGATCATCAGCGCGACATTGCCCTGCAACAGTCCAACCTGGATCTCCGGCGTGCCGCGATAGGGGATGATCGCGAAATCGACGCCGGCCGAGGTCTTGAACAGCTCGGCCGAAAGATTCTGCGTGCTGCCGACATTGATGGTGCCGACATTGAGCGTACCGGGCCTTTCCTTCGCCGCCGCGACGAAATCGCCCAGCGTCTTGTAGGGCGCATCCGCGCTGGTCGCGAAGATAAAATCGAAAGTGCCGAGGCTCGAAATCGCGGCGAAATCCTTCAGCGGATCGAATGGCAGCTTCTTGAACAGCGAGACGCTCACCGCCGTGCCGTTCGAGAGCAGCGCCAGCGTATAGCCGTCGGGCGGGGACGAGATCACCGTGCGCGCGGCGGTGATGCCGCCGGCGCCGGCCTGGTTCTCGACCAGGAAGCGCTGGCCGAGCTTGTCGCTGAGCTTTTCCGCGACAATGCGCGCGGTGATGTCGGCGACGCCGCCGGCGGCAAAGGGCAGCACGATGCGGACCGGCTTGTCCGGATAGGTCGCCTGCGCCGCGGGTGCGGCGAGCAGCGACAGAGCTGCGAGGAAGGTGCGAGCGGTCAGTTTCATAAGTCCCCTTTAGCGCTTTTCAGTCTTGTCCCATAGCCAGCGCGCCACCGCATCCGGCGAGGCCGCCGCGTCGTTGCCGGCGGCGCGCAAATTGGCGGCGCGCATGGCTTCGATATTGATTCGGCCGAGCAGCGGTTTCAGCGCCGCTTGCAGGCCCGCGTCATGCGCGCGTTTCGGCGCGAGCAGCACGATGGCATCATAGGGCGGGATGGCGTGCTTGGGATCGTCCAGCACGGCGAGATCGTATTTGGCGATCAGCCCGTCGCTGGTGTAGCCCGCGATCACGTCAACCTCGCCGCTGGCGACCGCCGCATACATGAAGTCGGGCTGCATGATGCGTTGCGTGCGGAAGGAAAGGCCATAGGCGCTCTTGATCGCCGCCCATTCGGGCCGCGAGAAGAACTCGTAATCGCCCGCAATCGACAGTGTCGCGGCATGCGCGGCGAGATCGGTGATCGAATGGATGCCGAGCGCGTCGGCACGCTTCTTCGGCATGACGAGCGCATAGGCGTTCTCGAAGCCGAGTTCGCCGAACAGCGTGATGTTCTGCTTCTCCAGCGTCGTCTTCAGATCGGCGAGCAATTGCTCGCGTGGCGGCGTGTCGCTGTGGTGGAACTGGTTGACCCAGAGCGTGCCGGAATAATCGACATAGACGTCGACATCGCCAGAGGCGAGCGCGTCGAAAATCACATTCGAGCCCAGCCCCTCGCGCGAGCTTGCGGAGAATCCGGCCGCGCGCAGCCGCTCGGCGATCAGGGCGGAGAGCACATATTGCTCGGCAAAGGTCTTGGCGCCAACGATGTAGCTCGAGGACGAACGCGCCATGTTGGGCACCAGCGTCGCCGCGATCAGCGCCGCGATGCCGAGCCCGCCGAGCGAGGCGCGGATGCGACTGCGACGGCGGAGACCGTTCTCGATCAGCGCCAGCAGCTGGTCGACCGCAAGCGCCAGCACGGCCGCGGCAAGGCAGCCGAACAGCACGAACACCCAGTTCTGGGTCTGCAGCCCCGCAAAGATGTAATTGCCGAGGCTGGTCTGGCCGATCGGCGTCGACAAGGTCGCGGTGCCGATCACCCACACCGCCGAGGTGCGGATGCCCGCCATGATCACCGGCAGCGCCAGCGGCAGCTCGACCGTGAACAGCGACTGCCG
>Ga0210389_10002845_pt1 | contig 13555 bp, 13 predicted proteins | sample IncBWH28OmetaG_FD_160127 | JGI IMG/M metagenome (GOLD analysis project Ga0210389, IMG submission 160127) | Forest soil microbial communities from Barre Woods Harvard Forest LTER site, Petersham, Massachusetts, United States - Inc-BW-H-28-O ...
GCAAACAATGGCTCTCCAGCGACGACATCGACATAGATCTCTGGTTCCTTGTTGTTTCATTGAGGAGAGCATTCTATTTGCGCGCCGCATCTGATGGGCTTCGATTGAAAGACCAACGAAAGGTCACAAGGCATAAGGAGTGCGTACGAATGTATTTTGAGATCGCTGTCACATCTGGACCGTTTGACAGTTTTCCGATGGGTTGGGGGTAGTTGAGGTTGCTATATTCTAATCGCGATCTCCCTGCAATCACCTGACAGTTCGTTACTCTGCAAGAAAAGCTCGCTCTTACATTTCGAACTTGAGCGCCATGGGAAACAAAGTCGAAAAACAGCGAGGAATTGCGTTCCGTGCTCCCGACGAACGGAGGGTCAAACGAACGTAAAAGCTGAATACGGGCGCACGCGACAAACGCGGCCCCGTATTCGGACTCCCCTGCTGATTTCTGACTAACTAAGGTTTGATTCGGTAGCAGGTTCGGAGCTAGTCGTAATTGACCCATTGAGCCCGGTTGGGAAGAAGCCGCCACGCTTGACACCCGCCTTCATGCCTAAAGCAAGATACAGAACCTGCCCCGCAGTCCTGGTTGCTGGAAGGCCATTCTTCAAGTTGATGGATAGGTATTGAATTTGTCCCCCAGTTGGCGGCAACGCGAAATCAGCACCATCCACAGGGCCTGATTGGACCTTCAGCCGAGCGACTTGTGTTCGGATGCTGCCGACATGCTCAGCTTCAGCAGCAAGCAGCCGAGCCGCGGTGGTAATGATTACTGGCGTCTTGAGCATCCCCGCGGCTCCGGAATACGCAGTGACGCCGATATCTTCCAGAATGCGCGCAACCTTGAGGAACTCAGTCTCATTGCCAAAACCGATACCGAGAGCATTGAGATTAATGTTGGGCTTGGCAACGGCCTTTGCTCCTAAAGCTGCACGGATGAGAGCAACGTGTGCTCTTTCGTCGGCCGCGATCTCTTCGGCTATCTCTCGGCTGAATACTTCATCGTTGACAAAGCTAACCTGAGAGCCGCCCGTCGTTGTTCCGCCGGTAGGAGGATTCTCATCATTGGCCAGCCCGTCGATTCCGATTCCGAAATTGGTGATCGACTTGCCCGTCGTCGCGTAGGTGTAGAATTCGGCTTCAAGATATTCGAGGTTAAGAGCGAAGTTCAAAATGTCCGTCTCGCTCACTTCCTCAGCGTGAGCGGCCGATGTTCCAACTAGAGTTGTTGCACATAAGGTTGCCGTGGCCGCTCCGACATTCTTAAGAAATCTGCGGCGATTGGGTGAGGCTGATACAAGTTCATCAAGAATTTGGGACATAGTAATTCCTCCGATAACTTCTGATTGAGCAGGGTCTCCCTGCCGAGAATGATCCAAGAATGAAAACCCCGAGACTAAGAGGAGTATGCAGGTCAGGTTTGTTTACTGTGATCCCAAAATCTATTGGAGGTCGGCCATTATTTTCTCTAGGTCGTTCGACAAAGTGATAAGCACTCGCCGGAACAGGTCGCGATCCAGGCAAGGCTCTTTACGACCTCAAGTCTGTCAAAGCAATTTTCGCTGCATGATATCCGGCCATCCCGTGCACTCCACCTCCAGGCGGGGTAGATGCTCCGCACAAATACAGCCCTTTTTTCGGAGTGCGATACAGCGATGGGCTGGGGCGAAAGAGGAGCTGTCGAATATCCATGGAGCCACCAAGAATATCGCCTCCGATAAGATTCGGATTCCATCGCTCAAGCGCGGCAGGCGTGGACACAGATCGAGCCAGCACACAATCACGAAAGCCAGGAGCAAAACGAGTAATCTGGTCTTCAATGCCTGCGATGTAATCCTCCCTACTGCCATTGGGAACATGACAATAGGCCCATGCGGTGTGCTGACCAGCGGGCGCGCGATGAGGGTCGAACAAGGTTGGCTGCCCTAAAAGAACGAACGGCCGTTTCGAGGTAAGTGTACGCTCCGCTTCCACAATTTCTTCGAAAGAGCCGCCGATATGTACCGTGGCAGCGTGGAAGCATTCTTTGGCAGTCCAGGGAATCGGACAGCTAAGCGCATAGTCGATCTTGAACGCGCCTGCGCCGTAGCGAAAGCGCCTAAGTCCCTCAATATAGTGAGCGGGAAATTCCAGACCTTCCATTCGTAACAGCTGTCGGGGAGTAATGTCAGCGAGAACGAGGTCAGTGTCAGGTATTCGAGTGACTTCGTGCCCGGTAACAACTGTGCCACCCAAGTCCTCCAGATGCTGGACCAGTAGGTTTGTTAGCGATTGGGCGCCTCCCTGAAGTATCGGCCATCCCCCTGAATGACCGGCCGCCAACAGCGTGAGGCCTACAGCCGCGGACGCCGTGCTCTCTAAGGGTAGTATGGAGTGCGTGGATACCCCGGCAAAGAGCGCTCGAGCTCGCGTCCCTTTGAAGCGGGACCGGGCAAATGCTGCTGCGGAAGATAAGGCCATCGCTCCGAACGTCGCGAGGAGGAGCGGATGATGTGGGATATGCTGAACTGGTCCAAGGATCTCTTCGATCAATTTCCCGAAATGTGTCGCCAGCGGTTCGATGATGGATCGATATTCGTCCCTATCGCACTCGTCCAGACCGTCCGCCGTTCCTTCGATAGAGGGCTCGACGAGCACCGCCGTCCCGTCATCGAGCGGATGCGCAAAAGATGCGGGCGATTCTATCCATGGGATATCGATGGGAAGAGAGCGAAAGAATGGGCTCGCCTTGCCCAGAGGATAAGCAGATGAACCCAGGTCCTGCACAAATCCGGGTAAGGTTGTTTCGGCGCTTGAGCAAGCCCCCCCTGCCTGAGCGTTTTTCTCCAAAACTGTCGTTGTAATTCCTGCTGTTGCTAACGCTATTGCAGCGGACAAGCCATTGGGTCCGGAGCCTATTACCGTTACAGTTGACATAGCTTCCTCGTCACAGTATCCGTCAACGTTAGTGGTGGCTGTAAGTTTAACCGTATCGATGTGGTGTCGAGTCCACTGCAGTTACAAAATACTCTGCAATTGAGGATAGCTTTATAACACGGAATGCAAACCTACAGAGAAATACAGTAGAGCCGTTAAATTTATCTTTGGTAGGGCAAGACGAAATTCTGCATCGATCACGAAGCAGTTCTGAATGCCTGTCTTCATTCCAAGGTAAAAGGCTAACAGTGGGTATCGAAGGGATCCTGTATTGGAAATTGCCGACGACGGCGTCGGAATCGACAAGGAAACACCGCTCCATCACATTCTGCGGAGAATCTGCTCATTAGGAAATAAAACCTGCTCGTCGCCGATGAGTCAGATACAAGTCGTCAGGACCAACCCATTCCGCGATGCAGACTTACACCAGCTCTTTTCTCTAGTCCTTGTATGCCAAGTATTTTGCGATCTGTCTTCGCAGGTTGCTGATCCAAAATCGCGTGAGCCACGGCTTATGGAGATAGACAGCATAGCCAGGAACCCACAGCGAAACCGTAGTCCCGAGGTCCGAGGTGCTTGTGATGTTTAGCGTACCTCCTAAACTCGCGGCGCGCTCCCTCATCCCGATCACACCATAATGTCCAGCCTTGCCCTCCTGCAACAGGGTAGCACCCATGCCTCGTCCGTTGTCACTGATATTGAGCTCGAAGAAGCTGCTTCGATAGTGAAGCTCGATCTCTAGTTCCGTCCCTCCCGAATGGGCGCATGCATTGCGAATTGCTTCACATCCAATACGATAGATCTCTTCACGAGCGATAGGATGGAACCCCCTGTCCATTCCATGGGTCGAGATGTTGACCTTCATTTGGGAATCGAAAGTACAAACATCGGCCGCGCGGTGGATGATCGAGGTCAGGCTATCGGATTCACTCACCGAGGTGCGAAGAGCTTCCAGTGCTTCACGGCCCTCATCGATCGCCCGTTCGAGCCACTCAGAAAGCCGATCCAAGGCATAAATCGTAGACTCCGGATTTTCTGTATGCCCTCTTGCATTATCGGCCACCAGCTTACTACCTTGGATGGTCTGTAATAGAGTGTCATGAAGATCGCGAGCAAGTCTGGTTCGTTCTTCAAGCCTCTCGTCGAACCTGATCTTCAACCTGGCCGCATAGCGGCTGAGTCGCTGGTAGTAGGCAATAACGACAAGTAGCATTCCGAAAAGAAACCCGAGAGTCCGAAATAGCATGGTCTGATACCACGCGGGCTGTACGTCGAACGCAACCTTATCCCCTTCGTAGTTCCAAACACCGTCGTTATTGCTGCACATCACCTCGAATAGATAGTGGCCGGGCCGGAGGTCGTTGTAGAAAGCCTGGCGTCGTGTTTCGGCCTCGATCCAATTCTTGTCGTGGCCTATGAGACGATAACGGAAGCGGACCCGTTCTGGTATGCGAAAGCTGAGCCCCGTGTAGTCGATCTGGACTTCGTGTGTTTGGGCAGGAAGACGAACCAAACGCGCCGGCACATATGGCTTCCCATCCGCCGTGATCATTTCAACGTGTACCGGAGGTACGATCGAATTGAACGGGAGGTGATTGCGATCGATGAACTGAAAATCATAGCCAGTCGCAGACCACAGCTCCCCGTCTGAAATCTGCGTCGGACTGCCGGCGAAGAAGCTGGGTCGGGCACCATCTAGGGCGTCGAAGAACCTACCTTGAATGCGTGCCGGAAAATTCTTCCACCATGCGGAGAGGGCTTTGTCTTGCACCTGAAGGATACCGCAGTGCATGTATAGCCACTTTGAGCCATGCTGATCATCCTGGATATTAACTGCGCCATTGCACGGAAGTCCGCTGACTGTGTTTAATATTCTGGCTTTGCCGTCTGTATAGCGAATAAAGCCATTTGGCGTGACCAGCCATAGCCCTCCGTTTGGTTCCGGCAGTAAGTTCTCGACTCTATCATCAAAACCGTTCGTGGATACTCGCTCGAAATGACCCTGTTGAAAGTGATACAACCCATGCAACGCACCTCCAATCCAAAGGCCGCCGTTGGGAGCAGGGCTCAGCGCGTTCATGGCCTGGGCACCAAGAACTGACATCGGGTCAAATCTGCCAGTGACCATACCATCGTGAATTCTGTTGAGGTAAGAATGCCGAGTTTTCAGATCTTCCGAAGAGACCCAGATGTCATGATCGCGATCTTCAGTAATGTAGGCCACGCTCTCAGAGTGAGATTGTGAAAAGGAGAGAATTTCAGATAGTGCTCGGCCCTGTCGAAGGGTAAACAAATGATTTGCCGCTCCGATCCATAAGGTCCCAGAGGAGTCGGTAAATAGAAACTGAATGTTTCGCAGCTTTCCCAGACGGTCTTTGATCTGTTCGAGGACACCATCGTGCAGACGGCTCAGAGTAGCGCTTCCCAGGTAAAGGCTATTGGTGCCATCAACTGCCACGGCCATTGCGCGGTCATCAAGCAACCCTTCGTTCGAGGTAAAACTTTGCACCGCATAATCATGGAAATAATCAACACCCATTGGCGTTACAACCCATAGATCACCCTCGCGGTCCTGAAGGATTGAGAGAATATGCCTTCCCGTTAGACCATTGTCAGTATCGATGTGATCCAGTCTTCCGCGTAAGAGCCTGTAAAGTCCCTTATCCGTTGTGCCGATCCACAATTCTCCAAAGCTTCCAGCAAGCAGTGCGGAAACGCTAAGTTGGCTCCCATCAATGCCCGGACCAATAAAGGTTTTCCACGTTCCATGAGCAAACTGGAGCAGGCCTTCACCAATTCCTGCATCTTGAGTTCCTGCCCAAAGCGTTCCATCGGAAAGGCTCGCCAGACTCCGTACGGCATTTACGCCGTTTTGTTTTTGGAGGGCTGGAATGCGTTGAATCTCAGGCGCCGCGCCTTCCTTCCAGCGGCAGGTCCCATCCTCACTGCCGATCCAGATAGAGCCATCGGTTGCAATCGTGTTCGAAAGGCCTCGAATGCAGTTGAAGCCTTCTCGGGATCCCAAACACTCCAGCTTTGTCTTTCCGACTTTGCAGAGTGGACTCGGAGGGCTATGGGCTCCACTCACTCCCATCCACACATTACCCTTAGCATCCTCGACAAAGGGGCCTGGCCATCTTAGAGAATCAGGATAGTCGTAGACATGCCCTGCCGTGATTCGAGCGAGGCCGCGATCTGTCCCAACATATAGCGATCCGTCACTTGAACCGAACAAATACCAGAGTGAATTACTTGGGAGGGATTCACCTGGCTGTGGCATCCATCTGACGAAGCGGACGCCGTCAAAACGAAACAGGCCGTCGCTTGTGCTCACCCAGATATATCCATCTTGGGTCTGTGCGATGCCTTGTGGGGTTCCAAGAAGTCCTGCATCTCCGATCTGCCAACCTTTGTGAGCATACTGAGTCAATCTCGTTCGCGACTCAAGCGCCTGCGCCACCCAAGTCACGCTTGAGATAAGCAGACAACCTATGGCAACAGCCGCGACTTCAATCCCTCTGTATCGGTGCTCTCGTCTCATTAAAATTCACATGCGGTAAATTAATCACATTTGGAGAAAGCCTCTCCGCAATGCAAGTGTGACGGCGTGAGTCCGATCGTTCGCATGTAATTTGTCAACGATATTCTTAATGTGAAAATTAACTGTCGTCTCAGCGATTCCAAGTCGATCGGCGATTTGTTTATTTTTTTTCCCATCTCGGATCAACCCAAGAACCTCGAATTCGCGTGGCGTCAGATCCTCCTGTCCCATGTGTTCAGCTACGGCACCGGCAACGTCAGAGGGAATATACCTGCGTCCCGCGGACACCGTGCGAATGCTTTTGAGCAATTCACTTCCAGGAGTGCTCTTGAGCACGTAGGCTGCGGCGCCTGCGCGAAGAGCTCGTTGGATTTCTATGTCACCCCGGAAAGTGGTTAACATCATGACTCGTGCATCCGAGAATTGATTGCGGATAGCTATGAGGGCCTCCGTACCGCTTGCTCCGGGAAGCCTCTGATCCATCAAGACCACGTCGGGCCGGAGACGGCGATATTCGCGCAGGGCATCATCAGCATTCGATACCTGCGCGATGAGTACCATGTCCGGTTGTGAGGATATGAGGATCTCCAAGCCATCCCGGAATACGGGGTGATCTTCGACTGTCATGATACAAATTTGCTTTTCAGTCTCCATCGCATTTTCCGTAATCGGTAACCTTCATTGCAGCAATCCAGCCAATGCCCACAATCAAGCCATAACGAAAGAAGATTTCTCCAAGCCGCGAGATCTTGGCAACCTTTTCGGACTTCGGGCCGCCCAACGAGTGTGATGAGAAAGCCATGTACGTTCCTTCTTTACGAGATCTTGCGCCGCCCAACGACTAGAGTCGGAAAAGCAATCAATGGTGCCCGATTTCATCTTCGTGCTGCCTTCGCACATCTGAGTTCAATTGAAAACAATCAACGAGAACATCTTGATTTTGCGCTCGGAATGCACCGGGGCCACAATCAAAGACAACAGTCACCTAACTGCTGTTTTCTGCAGGTAACATGAGGGTGCCTCGTCTTGCCCATTGGAACTTGAGTGCTCGGCTATGCCCGCGAAAAGAGTATCTTGATCGATCGTTTAGCCCTGAAGGAAACTACAGGGACGTTACTTGGGAAATGAGCTAAACACAATGTGGAGAGGAAATTCTGTGATCTGGCGGTCTCTGAATGTCTCGTGGGCTCGAATACCTAATTTCCTATGGATAAAACTTGATCAGCGAAGGCGGTAAAATCATGACTCCAGCAGCACAACTCAGGAGCTTTGGCCAGAGCCTCTGGCTCGATAACATCACGCGCGACCTTTAAATAGAGGTACACTCAAGCGCTACATTGCAGATCTGTCGATTACTGGGTTAACCTCAAATCCTACTATTTTTGACCACGCGATCAAAAACAGCTCCTCCTATGATGCTGCAATCACGGAAGGCTCTAGAAAGGGCAAAAGCGGAGAGTCACTCTTCTTTGATCTCGCTCTGGACGATATCACGCAAGCGGCGGATCTCTTCCGGCCAATTCATAACCAGACGAGCGGTGTGGATGGATGGGTGTCACTGGAAGTTCCTCCCTCTCTAGCCTACGACGTCACAAAAACCCTTAGTGCTGCGAAAGAGCTCTTTGCGCGTGCGGGTCGCCCGAATGTATTCATCAAGATCCCTGGCACGAAAGAAGGATTGCAGGCGATCGAAGATGCGATTTTTGTAGGGGTGCCTATTAACGTCACTTTGCTCTTCTCGGCTGATCAATACAAAGCTGCAACCTATGCATATTTCCAGGGCATCGAAAGACGGATTGAAGCGGGTCTCAACCCTGTCGTGGCTTCGGTCGCTTCTGTTTTCATCAGCCGATGGGATGTGGCTGTCTCAGACAAAGTTCCGGAATCGCTTCGTGGAAAGCTTGGGGTAACGATTGCGCGCCGCGTCTATACCGAGTATCAGAATCTTCTTAATTCGGGGCGCTGGCAACGGGCGCTTAACTTCGGTGCACATGCCCAGCGGCTTCTATGGGCGAGCACTGGGACTAAGGATCCCAAGCTACCAGATACGTTCTATATCAAACAGCTCATCGCACCATTCACCATAAATACGATGCCAGAAGGAACTCTCAAAGCCTTTGGAGATCACGGCGACTTCAACCCCGCCACAATAGAATGGTCGAATGTCGATGGAACGATTCAACGCTTCGTCGATGCTGGAGTTGATGTCGATGCGTTAGGGGCTAAGCTTCAGAGTGATGGTGTCGAGGCATTTGTAAAATCCTGGAACGACTTGATGGATGTCATCAGCACGAAGGGCGCAGAACTGGCGCGAGTAGGCTAGGTAAGCGGATGCAAGTCAGAATAAAACGTGTCTACACGGAACCTGACGTCCATGACGGTCTCCGGGTTCTCGTTGACCGTCTCTGGCCAAGGGGATTGTCGAGGTCCCGAGCGAGAATCGATCTCTGGTTGCGTGAGATCGCGCCAACTACCGAACTCAGAAAGTGGTTTGGTCACGATCCATCAAGATGGGATGAGTTTCAACGACGATATCGTCTTGAACTGAGTCACAATACCGAACAAGTCAATTCGTTGGTCCAGGAACTAGGGAAAGGCCCTGTCACGCTGCTTTATGGCTCAAAAGACGTGTCCCATAACGAGGCCGTTGTACTCGAGGGATTCCTGAGAAAATCGCTCCGTTCCTGACCAGAAAGATACTCATAAGCTTTGCCTCCTCTGAGGGAGAGTACGCCGGACCGGCTGCCCAAAGATGTTGCGCAGCCTAGGCTACGGTATCAGCTTTCACGCGATCGCCATTCAAGCCGGATCAAAGCGCCCGACAATCCCGTCGGATTGAAGGAATTGAGCGTCGATCTCCAGAGGAGAAACATGGGCGAAATAATTGCTCACGGTCTTGAGCCCGATGCCAATCAGGACCTCTAGCAGTTGGTCCCTGGAATAACCGGCCTCAAAAAAAGCGTCAATGACATGCTTCCCCACATGACCTCTTCGCGCAACAAGTTCTCTGGTGAGATTGACGAGCGCATTGAGGCGGGGATCCAACAAGGGTTGGCCTGACTCAATGGCCGCTATTGCTTCACCGGGCACGTCAGCAAAGAATCGAGCTAGGGCGCTGTGCGATGCAGAACAATAGTCGCATTTGTTTTCCTGGCTCGTGGTCAATAGCACGATCTGCTGCTCGGCAGGAGTCAATGTTCCGTATTGAAAACAGAGGTTGATGTGCAAGTAGGCCCTCAGTGCCGAAGGTGAATGGGCCATACACGCCAGCAGGTTGGGCACAAAACCGAAGTATCTTTGAGCTTGGTCCAGCAGTTCCCGCGACGCCGGTGGCGCATCATGCATCATAAGGGGAGCGAATAATGTTGAATTAGCCATTTGAGAAGATTCCTTTTTGTGTGACTCATTAAAGTGAGACCCCATGATTGGCCTAAGAAGATCGAGTCCATACGTATCCTCTCTCCGAATGGGATCTGAATACCCTACTACTTTCCATAGCCAATACGCTGTGGATTGCTCCTGGTTATGCTCTATCAATTACTGGTAATAGATTTTTCATGGACTAAGAGACTCCTCAAAGATTCAACATCCTGTCGTCTCGAAGATCAAAACCAGAATCCGTGTGAGATATTGCGTGACCTCAACGATATTTGCTGGGCCCATGTTGGTCTGGTCCAGCATGCGGAGTATGTGCTTTCCAGTAGATTTCCGTCTGGGGCCCAATCTCCTGCGACAGCCTTCGGTTTGCCCCACAAATCAGGTGTTCCCGAGGTAAACAACCATTGACAGTTGGCACGCACCTCAGCCGCGTCACTATATTTACCGATTTGATGAGACGCCAACATCATATGCTTTATGTTTGCTCAAACCTTCATGTCCCATCTTGGAACGCTGCCATGCGAATGACACTTTGACTCGAAAGCAATCGGCAGCCTAATGAATGGAGCCCAAACACTACGCTGCCGCTCTGAGCCTCGAAGTCTATGTGTGATTGAGCTTCTCCATCCCGGGGCAGTTGATGGAATGCGGCTACTGGTAGCTCGCCGCCTCCAGAAACACGCCGGACACTCATCCGAGATAGACTCGCCCGATTCGTGCCGGAAGCCTTTACCGGGGATGCATGATCAATTAATGCTGATGGCTTTGATCGGCGCCATCGTCTGTAAAGACCATTGTTTGAGCTTCGTCATTCGGGAGACGCCTATCCGCCAATGATTGAAGCGCGCGATCACTCGTCGCCGCAGCTGAGTTGAGCCATTCTGCAATTTGATCAAGCGCAGCGCTCGTCTCAACCGCATCGGGGACGACTTTGCGTGCCTCAGCAACTGCCCGTTGTGCTCTCCTCAAAGCGAATCCGACCTCAGCGTTGAGGTGGCGCGCCTCAGTCGAGCGGGCTTGAAAACTCTGAAAGTATGCCTCTTCGAGGTTGCGTTCATACAATCGCATACAGATTTGGTAGAGATCTTGACAATGATCCACAACCAAGGCGATAACCAAAGGGGCTAACAGAAGTACGATGACTCCTACCGGGCCACTCAAGTCCACAGGATCCTGCTTTCCAGGAAAGGGTGTAATCTCAACGCAGTTTAGTTAAGACTGTTGAGATTCTGCCAAATCGCCCTGCTCCCATAGAGGGAGGTTATTCCAGCAAAGTGCTGTCTGCAATTAATTTTTAACAGTGTCCGTCCTATGATTTTTGATAGTTGGCCTCATAACTCTTATGAGGAAAGAGCCAGCCTAGTGAGGATCGCCGTGAATTCGGGTGCAGACGTGGCGTCTGAATCAACGCTCGCGGATACACCTATAGTTTTCTCCGGTTCCAATTTAAGTCTCAATTATTATGCTCTGCATCACTGTCTACTGCGATTTCTAACTGGAATGCAATCTCGTCAGGGCGGTGACATTGCGACGCGACTGTGGACCAATCAAGAGGTCTCGTCAACATTTAGGGGAGCCCTATGCCATTCATTAGAGTCAATTGTCTTAAGGGCCCACTCACGGCGGAACAAAAGGCCAGACTCTCCACAGGTCGTTCTCGCACTGATCCGTCAGGAGATCGATCCTGTCACTGATATCGGAACTGCTGCAACCAGTTCATTCTTCAATGAACACGAAGTTGATAACTTCTTTCCCGAAGGAGTGCCATTTCCTGAACAGGTCAAGAAAGTGTGTGTCGTCGTCGTTAACATACTGGAGGGAAGCCGGAAGCAGGAGGTCAGACAATTGAGACTAAGGGGATTAGTAAATTGATCGGCGCGACACAGGGGTCTTATCGGTGTCTTTTCTTAGCCCGTATATGACCCTCGAGAGTGTTACTCTACCCCAGAAAGTATATGTAAACCTAAATATGTGCTCTAAGTGAGTGCTCCGTTGTTCCCTTGGTTGACCGACAAACGACCTTGCACATATATGCGTACGTTTCGTTATCGTTTTGGTTCTTCTTTAAACAATCATGCCCGTTCACTTGCCGCAACTCAATCGACCGAGCTCTTCCGTCGACCCGCGACAGTTTGAAGACTCCCGCTTCTAGCCGCTTGTACCACAGCACGCAGCCGTCTCGATCCGACAGCAGAATTTGCAATCGATCTCCTTGCCGCGATCGGAAGACAAACAGATCGCCACTCAAAGGTTTTTTCGTTGTGAGGAGATACGCGCTGAAACAAGGAGACCTTCGCTTCTTTTGTTGTTCATTTGAGAGTTCTGCGATCCCGATTGCAGAAACATAAATTTTATTTCCTTAATTTAATTAACTAACCAGCGATCCGACATCGTATGTCAAAAATACTGATTAGTACCCATGCGAGCGCTGTTTGCCTGCCAGCGCAGTCATTGGGTGTAAATGCCCCGACGAGGGCAGGCTTACAACGCCAACTTTCACGTGGTATTCCTATGAACCAGTATGTTGAAAGGCTTCGACTGACAGTCTGTTATGAGGCATGAACACAGTCATAATGCAAAAAGGAGATATTTATTCCCGACAAATGGGAAGGGGCCATGAGGATAAGGTTGAAAAGGCAGGGGCACGCTTCATTTTCCCCGCCTGAAGACGCTGATCAAGATGTCATTGCTGCATCCCCTTCCTGTTCACCTGGACCTAAGTAGCTGACCAACTCTGTCCGCCGAAAATATTTCCACAGGCGCCAGGCTCGATACGCCGTTGCACCGGGAACGGTCAATTCAACTTCGGTTCCCTCGCCACAGTGGCTTGATAGCTTAACTTCCGCGCCGATCCTTTGGGCACGTTCCCGCATTCCTGGCAAACCCCAGTGGTTTTCGCGACCTTGCTTTTCGAGAATGGCAGGATCGATACCTCGACCATCATCGCGAACCCGCAGACGCAGCTGTCGGGGGTGGTAGGTGATTTGAACTTCGATGTGAAGGCCGTCTGAATGGCGAAAAGCATTGATCAGAGCCTCGCGTCCAATGTAGTAGGTCTCATCCAAAACAATAGGATCCAACTCCAGCGCAACACCTTCCACAATCATCTTGAAGCATATCTCGTTGCCCGTCGATATCTCTTCTGCAACCCACTGCAATGCCGCTGGCAAATTGTCTCGCGATGCTGCAGTGACGCGCAGGTTATGAATCCGGTCTCTGCCCTCTTCCACGACTTCGCCGGCCCGCTTGAGGGCTTTCTCCATTTCCTGTCGCGTTGCGCTCCCGGGAGGTAGTCGCATTGTGAGCGCATAGAACTTCAAGATCACGCCCTGGACACTTTGCAGCAGGGTGTCATGCAAATCCTGCGCAATCCGCTGCCTCTCCCGCAAGGCGCTCTTCCATGCGGCCTTGATAGAGCGCAGCCATCTGCCGCAATCGCAATTGGTAGAGAGACCACAAGGCGAGAAGCACGCTAACGACACAGAGGAGGTGGAACAAGTTTGTCTGGTACCAGGCAGGCGCGATGTTGACATCCAGAAGCGCGCCCTCTTCATTCCAGACTCCGTCGTTATTGCAAGCCAGGACTCGAAAATGGTATTTGCCCGGACCAAGCCTGGTGTAAAAAGCTTCGCGGCGTGTACCCGCGTCCTGCCAGTTCTTGTCCACTCCTTCCAGCCTGTATCGAAAATGTACCGTCTCCCTCGAAAATGCCTACCTATCCAG
>Ga0210389_10002846_pt1 | contig 13547 bp, 12 predicted proteins | sample IncBWH28OmetaG_FD_160127 | JGI IMG/M metagenome (GOLD analysis project Ga0210389, IMG submission 160127) | Forest soil microbial communities from Barre Woods Harvard Forest LTER site, Petersham, Massachusetts, United States - Inc-BW-H-28-O ...
CCGGTTCGCTTCGACTTCGACTCGCTGGCACCACGTGTCTCGTCCGCCGTCATGACGCTCCACAAGGCCGCCGTGACCGACCTGAAGAACGCCGACGTCGACCAGGGCCTGATCGAGATGGTCCGGCTGCGGGCCTCGCAGCTGAATGGCTGCGCCTACTGCGTCGACATGCACGCCGCGGACGCGCGTGCCGCCGGGGTCAGCGGGCAGCGGATCGACCTGCTGCCGGTGTGGGCGGACGCGCCCGTCTACACGGCGCAAGAGCGGGCGGCGCTCGCGCTGGCCGAGTCGGTGACGCGACTGTCGGAAACCCACGCGCCGCAGGCCGTGGTCGACGAGGCGCTGAAGGTCCTCGGCGAGGAGAAGACCGCCGCGATCCTCGGGCTGATCGTGTCGATCAACGCGTGGAACGAGATTGGGGTGGCGAGCCGCTGCTGGCCGGTAGGGCTGCGCGAGCAGTGATGGGCTCTAGCCCGGCATGCGTGCCTCCCGCGGCTCATGCCGGCCTGGAGCTGGACCTGCACCTCAACCTGCACCTGGACCCTGGGGAGACCCGGCCTGCCCAGGCCCTCGAGCGGGCCTTGCGCGATGCGATCGTCGCGGGGCGGGTCCCCGCCGGCCACCGGCTGCCGCCGACCCGCGGCCTGGCCGCTGACCTGGGCATCGCCCGGACGACCGTGTCGGAGGTGTACGCGCAGCTAACGGCTGAGGGCTGGCTGGAGGCGCGAGTCGGCGCGGGCACGTGGGTCACCCAGACGGCACGGGCAACGGCGCCGGGTGCCGGGTCACCGGCGCCCGCGGCCGGACGGCCGGACGAAGTGAACCACGCGCTGGCGGCCGGCCCCCGGCTGCTCAGCCTCTACGGGGGCCGCGCCGATCCCAGCCTGTTCCCCCGCCAGGAGTGGCTGATGGCGACGCGTCGCGCGCTCGACTCCGCGTCGGTGACCGAGCTGGGCGACCTGGACCCGCGCGGCGCGGCGCGACTGCGACAGCAGCTGGCGGCCTACCTTGCCCGGACGCGTGGCGTGGCCGCCAGCGCGGACCAGGCGCTGATCGGCCGCGGGTTCGGCGGGCTGCTCGCGCTCGCCTGCCAGGCACTCGCGGCCGGCGGGGCACGGCGGCTGGCGGTAGAGGAGTTCGGCCATCCCGAGCACCGGGACATCGTCACGGCCGCGGGCCTGGAGATCGTCCCGCTGCCCGTTGATGAGCAGGGCGCCGACGTCATGCGCTTGCGCGGCACTGTCCAGGCCGTGCTGCTGACGGCGGCGCACCAGTTCCCGGTCGGGGTGCCGCTCAGTCCCGCGCGCCGCCGCGCGGTCACCGGCTGGGCTCAGGCGACAGGCAGCCTGATCATCGAGGACGACTATGACGGGGAGTTCCGGTACGAGCGGCGCGCGGTGGGTGCGCTGCAGGCGATGGCACCCGATCACGTGCTGTACATCGGCACGGCCAGCAAGGCGCTCGCCCCGGCGGTGGGACTGGCGTGGGCCGTCTCACCGGAGGGGTTCCTGCGCCGGATGCTCGCGTGCCGCAGCGAGCTGGACAGGCCGCGCGACGCCCTCAACCAGCTGGTACTCGCCGAGTTCCTCGCCGGGCACGCCTACGACCGGCACGTGCGGCGCATGCGGGCCGAGTACCGGCGCCGCCGAGGCCATCTTGAGCAGCAGCTGGCCAGCCGGGTCCCGGCGGCGCGCCTGATGGGCGTCCCGGCAGGGCTGCAGGCGGTCGTGGAGCTGGCCGCCGGGACCGATCCAGACGCGGTGGTCGCGGAGGGGCTGCGGCGCGGCGTGGCGTTCCGGACGCTGGCCGAGTACGCGGTCCGGCCACGTGACGAGCACCCGCCGGCGATCGTGCTGGGCTTCGGCGCGCCACCCGCGTCCCAGGCCAGCGCCGCCACCACCATGGCCGTGATGGCGATCGAGGCCGCGACCGGGCCCGCGCACCGAGGCGGCGACCAGGAGAGGACGCGATGACGACCGAGACCGTGGACCGGTACCTCGCGCGGCTTGGCCTGGCTCGCCGGCCCGCGCCAACCGTCGAGGCGCTGGCGGACCTGCACCGGCGGCACCTCGACGCGGTGCCGTACGAGAACCTGGCGATCATGCTCGGGCGACCCGACGCCACCGACCCGGGGCAGGCCCTGGCGAGGATCGCGGCGGGCGGCAACGCCGGGTACTGCTTCCACCACAACGGCGCGTTCGAGGTCGCGCTGCGGGAGCTCGGGTACCCGGTGCAGCGCCGCTTCGGCCACGTGTGGACTACCCCGGACAGCCGCGCGGCCCCGGTGCTTAACCACCTCGTCCTGCTCGTCACCATCGACGGCCGCCGCTGGTGGCCCGACCTGGGGCTTGGCGACGGCTTGCGCGACCCCGTGGAGGTGGTGCCCGGGCGGATCCGGCAAGGGCCGCATCGCTATGAGATAAGCCAGGTCACCGGGGACGAGTGGTCCTTCCGCCACGACCGGGCGGGGTCCTTCGGCGGTGTCGACGTGTACGCGCGTCGCCCCTCACCCGATGAGGTGGCGGCGGCGCACCGCACCCTGTCCACCCCGCCGGACGGGCGGTTCACCCGGATGCTGGTGGTGCAGCGCCGCGATGAGGCGGGCACCGAAACGCTGCGCGGGATCCGGCACCAGCGTGCGGGCGACGGGGCGCTCACCCGCGACCTGCACCGCTACGGGGACTGGCGTGCCGCGCTCACGTCCCTCGGCGTCAACCTGTCCGGCGCCACGGATGAGGAACTGCGCGACCTGCATGCCCGCATGCGCGCAGCCCACGAGGAGCGGATCGCGGCCGGCGGCTAGCCGGAGACCCCCGGGCCAGCGGGAGACCCCGGCTAGCCGGAGGCCTCAGCCCATCTCGATAGCCGGGCGGACCTCGATCGTGATCCAGCCCCGGTCCACGCCCGGCCAGGTCTTCGCCGCCTCGACCGCCTCATCGATGGAATCGGCCTCGAGCACCGAGTACCCGCCGAGAACCTCCTTCGTCTCCATGAACGGCCCGTCGGTCACGGTCGCCGCCCGCACGGTCTTGGCCGTGGCCGCCCCCTGGAGCTGGTGGCCACCATCCAGCTTCCCCGTCGCGCCCCACTTCTCGTACCAGGCGCCGACCTCGGCAAACCACGCGTTGTATTCAGGGGTTCCCGGTGCGGGCTCGGCCGGGGTGTCCATGATCAGCAGCACGTACTTCACGCGCGACTCCTCCCTCGCGAAGTGACGGCACCCCTTGCGGATGCCTGCCTCCGCTCATCCCACGAACGGCGAATCCCCGGATCCGACACGCCGCCCGGAAAGTTTCATCCCATATCGGTTGCCTCAAGCGCCGGCTGCATTTACGTTTCCATGTAGAGCGAAGGAGATTTACGTGACAGAAGAACAGCATTCTCCACTCAACGCGGCGCTGAACCCGGCACTCAACGCGGCCGACCAGTACCACGTCGGCATCGTGGTCGACGACCCGGCGGCGACCATGGCTCAGCTGACGGAACTGCTTGGTTACAAGTGGTGTGATCCGATTGGCGGCACCGTCACGGTGGGCCTGCCGGATGGTGACATCCAGGTCGAGATGCGGGCCTGGTATTCGAGGACAACGCCCAGGCTGGAGGTCGTGCAGAGCCATCCAGGCACGGTGTGGACGCGGGCCGGCTCCGGGCTGCACCACTTCGGGTACTGGGTCGATGACGTGGCTGCCGCCATCAGCGGCCTGCAGCAGCGCGGGTACGCAGTTGAGGCGGTTGGCAAGCAGCCCGATGGCCAGCCTTACTGGGCCTACTTGAGCGGGACGGCCGGCCCGCGGCTGGAGGTCGTCAGCCGGCGGCTCCAGCCGATCATGGAGCACTACTTCGAGACCGGGAGCGTCGGGTAATGGCAACGGTGGGCATCGCGACCGGGGCAGGCCGGGGCATGGGGCTCGCGTGCGCACGCCTGCTGCCCACGCTCGTCGATCACGTGATCATGCTCGACATGGTCGAGGAGACCGTGGTCAAGGCCGCGCAGGAGGTTGCCGCGTCGGCGCCTGGCGTGACCGTCGAGCCGTTCGTCGCGGACGTCACCGACCAGGCGGCCCTGGACGAGCTCGCCGCCCGGGTGGCCGAGAAGGGCACCCTGCGCGCGGTCGCGCACGCTGCCGGGATCTCGCCAACCATGGCCGGCTGGCGGCGGATCTTCGAAGTCGACCTGATCGGCACCGCCCGGCTGGCGCAAGCACTGCGCCCGCTGAGCACGTTGGGCACCGCCACGGTCAACTTCGCCTCCATGGCCGCCGTGCTCCGTGCCCCGACGCCACAGGATGCCGAGCTTGACAAGCTGCTGGCCGACCCGCTGCAGGACGGGTTCCTGGACAAGGTCAAGGAGGCCGCCAGCGAGGACCTGGAGAACCCGGGCCTGGCGTACTCGCTGGCCAAGCGCGGGGTCAAGGTGTTCACCCAGCGGGAAGCCATCCGCCTTGGCCCCGCGGGGGCGCGTGTCGTCTCGCTCTCGCCCGGCCTTATCGACACCCCGCAGGGCCGCCAGGAGGCGCAGGAGCACCCGTCCATCGCGATGATGCTCCAGGCGACGCCGCTGCAGCGTATGGGCGAGCCAGAGGAGATCGCGAAGATGGTCACCTTCGCGCTGTCCGACGGCGCGAGCTTCCTCAACGGAATCGACCTGCTCGTCGACGGCGGCGTGGTAGCCGCCATCACCGCGCACGCAAGCGGCTGGCACTAGGCATCAAGCCTCCGCTGCTGGGGAAGTGGGTGGTCAGCGCATCACCACCAGGAGGTCGCGACGATGGAGCCAGGCGACGAGCAGGCGCAGCATGACCCCCGGCGGGAGTCTGTCGCGCGCCGTGCCGATCGCAACCTCACGGACCTGATCCAGGAGCTGCGGGTGGCAGGCCTGGGCGTCCAGGTGCTGTTCGGCTTCCTGCTGTCCCTGCCGTTCACGGTCGGGTTCGCCCGGCTGGACGGCGTCCAGCGTGGCATGTTCCTGGCCGCCCTGGTCCTGTGCGCCGTGGCGACCACGCTGCTGATCGGCCCCGTCGCCTACCACCGGCTGGTTTTCCGCCGCAGCCTCAAGGATCAGCTCGTCCGGTTCGCCAACCTGATGGCGATCCTTGGCCTCACGGCCGTGGCTGGCGCCGTCCTCGTCACGGTGCTGCTGGTGACCGACTTCGTGGCCGGCATGCTGCCCGCGACGGTCATCACCGGGCTGCTGGCCTGCATGATCGCCATGCTGTGGTTCGCCATCCCCCTCATGCGCCGCCAGGAACCCGGGACAAAGCGCTAACGAGCAGAGCGCCTCCTCGTGGCCCATCGCGAGCGCCAGCAGCGCCGCCCCGGCGGCCTGCATCGGGTGGTCCGCGATCAGCGACGCCACTGTGGCACGGTCGAACGGCCGCGCCGCCAGCACCGTGCCCTCCGCGTTGTCTCGCACCAGCGCGCCGAACAGCTCGTCGTACGCCGGGGCGTCGAAGGCCGCCACTGTCAGCAGGTCGGTCGCGAACGTCAGCGGGTCCACCCCGAGCCCGACGCACCACGTGCGGACCAGCCCCGCCTGGTGGCAAGCGGTCATCTGCCGCGCGAACGGCCACGCCTCGTAGTCGATCGGCGCGCGCTCGCTGTCGTGGTCCTCGTCCGCGCCGAGCAGTTCCTCGGCGTACTCCCGCAGCATGCACCGCCACAGGTCAAAGTCATTGCGCACGTTCCAGGCGGCCTCTCCGGACGGCTGGAAGATGCCCGCCGGGATCACCTGGTACATGCCGCCCGCGTGGCCGACCTTGGCCGGGTCCCGGAAGTGCAGCGGGAACGACGCGGTCCCCGCCGCCCGGTCCACCCGCAGCGTCAGCGTGGCGACCGCCATCATCGCGGGCCGGGCCGTCAGGTCGCACGGGTCCGGGATGCCGTTCCTTGTGTGGCCGGGCCCGGGCATGCCAAGCACTGTGCCGCCAAGCACTGTGCCGCTAAGCACTGTGGCCGCGAGCTCGTGCGCCGCCGCCGCCCCGCCGTCCAGGGCGTCGAAGTACCGCCCCGCGCCAAAGTCCAGCCGCGGCGCCGTCCCCGCCAGGTCCGCCCCGGCCAGCCGGTAAATCGGCCGGTTCTCGAAGATCGCGGGGGCATCCAGCTCCCGCACCGCCTCGCAGTACCGCCCGTAGCGATTCCCGTCCCCCTTATAAGGAACGACTCCGGCCGCATCGCCCTCGCCCATTCCCAGCTTTGTTCCGGACGTCCTCGCCGTCAGCGTCAACGCGATCTTCTCCAGCGGCACCGGGGACTCCGGGATCCAGTCCGGTGCCGCGAGCAGCGGCGTCCCGGCAACGCGCGCGGCGGACGGGTACCCGTCCGCCGCGCGGATGCCCAGCGCGTGCCGGTTCTCGCGCAGGTACTTCCGCACCCGCAGCCACTCCAGCTCGCTGGCCGTGCGCATTACGCCTCCGATTGGACCACCCGGACCTCGCCGGCAACCTCGCCGACTTCAGAGCCTACTGACATCGCCAGCTCCTGCGGGGCCGTCGTCCGGGGGCGCAACGTCACGTAGCTCAGCGCCACCCCGGCCGCCAGCATCCCGATCGTGACCCACAAGCCGGCGTGGTACCCATCGAGGAACGCATCCGGCGCGGAGGCCCCGCCGCGCAGCGACGATGCCTGCGCCGTCCGCAGCACCGCCCCGATCACCGTCACCCCGAGCAGGCCAGCGACCTCACGTGAGGCGTTGAACAGCGCCGACGCGATCCCGGCCTGGGCCGCCGGCGCGGACTCCATGACCTCGTTCGTCAGCGGCACGTTCATCATCCCGGCACCCGCGCCGAAGAGCACGAACCCCGGCATGAGCGACAGGTACCCGGCACCCGCCCCCTGGAAGGCGAACAGCACCAGCCCCACGACCATGATGAGCAGCCCGAGCGCGACGGTGCGGTGCCCCCCGAGGAGGGCGGTGACCCGGGCGGAGAGCGCGGAGGCCACCGCGATGCACAGCGCCATCGGGACGAACGCCAGCCCCGCCTTGGTCGGCGAGAACCCGAGGATCTCCTGCAGGTACAAGGACGTGAAGAAGTAGATGCCGAGGATGCCGAAGCCCCAGATCATCATGGTGCCAGTACCGCCGCTGAACTCGCGGGACCGGAAGATCGGCAGCGACACCATCGGGCTGGCGGCGCGCGACTCCACGAGCAGGAAGATCGCTAGCGCGACCGCGGCGACCGCGAACGCGCCGAGGATGAGGCCGGAGGTCCAGCCCCGGTTCTGCCCCTCGATCAGGGCGTAGGTGAGCGCGAACAGCGCGGCCGATGAGCTGATGATTCCCGGGAAGTCAAGCGCCCGGGAAGTCCCCTGCGCCCGGGACTCCGCGATGGACCACATGCCCAGGGCCAGCGTGACGACGCCGATCGGCACGTTGATGAGGAAGATCCAGCCCCAGTGGACATGCTGGGCGACGATGCCGCCGACGACCGGGCCGAGGGCCAGGGCCAGCGCGCCGATCGCTCCCCAGATGCCGATGGCCGCCACTCGCTCGCGGGCGTCGGAGAACGTGGCCAGGATGATCGCCAGCGTCGTCGGCATCAGCAGCGCGGCCCCGAGTCCCTGGACCGCGCGGGCACCGATGAGCATTCCACCGCTGCCGGCCAGCCCGGCGGCCAGCGAGGACAGGGTGAAGATGATCAGCCCGATGACGAACGCCCGTCGCCGGCCGTAAACGTCGGCGATCCGGCCGCCAGCCAGCAGCAGCCCGGCGACGACGAGCAGGTAGCTGCTGACGACCCACTCCAGGCCCGCGACCGACAGGTGCAGGCTGTGCTGGATGGTGGGGAGCGCGACGTTGGTGACGTTGTTGTCAAGGTAGGCCATGAAGTTGGCGAGGCTGACCGCTACCAGCGCCCACCACCTAGAGGAATTTCCGGCTCGCACGGCTCCTGTTTCCTTCCCGTCCCGGCCTTCATGCCGGCCTCAAAGCGGACCTGTACGACGTACCTGTATGGCGTTCTTGTACATCGATCTTGTACGCCGTATAGGTTGTCATTGCCGATGATGACCTGTACGACGTATAGTTGTCAAGTGATCGAAGCAAAGTCCGACCAGAACACCAGGCTCACCAAGGACGCGGTCGTCGACCGGGCGCTGGAGCTCGCCGACTCGCAAGGCCTGGAGACGCTGACGATCCGCAAGCTGGCGGCGGAGCTTGGCGTCACGCCGATGGCGCTGTACTGGCACTTCCGCAGCAAGGACGAGCTTCTCGGCGGGCTGGTCGAGCGCGTCTGGGGCGAGATCGACACCAACGTGGACCCGGCGGCCCCCTGGCCGGCCCAGTTGCGCGGCATGATGAAGTCCCTCCTCGCGGTGCTGCGCGCGCATCCGGCCGCCAGCAAGCTGCTGCTGGCGTTCGACAAGCAGACCAAGGCCGCGATGCGGCCGACGGAGGTCACCCTGGAGGTGCTGCGCGGGGCGGGCTTCGACCCCGAGCACGCGGCCGGGATCGCCCGGTTCGCGCTGTGGACCGGCCTCATGCTCGTCATGAGCGAGCCGGGCAACGACTTGCTGTCGTCCGAGGACCGGGTGGAGGCCCAGCGGGTCAAGCAGGTTGCCTACGCGACCCTGCCCCCGGCAGCCTTCCCCCGGCTGGTGGAGTGCGCGATCCCGATGACATCGTGCGATGACCCCGAGTTCCACTACGAACTGGGCGTGAGCATCTTCATAGCCGGAGTCGAGGCGCTCGCCCGCAGCACGCGAGCACCCGGGCAGACAGCGTTGTAACGGACAGCGACTGATTGCGACTCGCTCACCTCGGCGTGACGTGGCCGCTATCGTCATGTACGGCAAATGATCATGCGTTGACGCCGGTAACCCGCATAAAAGGGTCGCTTCCGTGCATTCCGGGCACGTCGCGCGCACCAGCAAGGGGTCACACCACGTGAAGGGTTTCCGTTCGTTCCTCATGCGAGGCAACCTCATCGACCTCGCAGTCGCCGTCGTGATCGGCACGGCGTTCACCGCGGTGGTCACGGCCATCGTCAAGGACCTGATCACGCCGCTCATCGCCGCGGTCGGCGGCAAGCCGAACTTTGGCAAGCTGGCCTTCACCGTCCACAACAGCACGTTCTCTTACGGGGACTTCATCAACGCGCTCGTGTCGTTCGCGATCATCGCGGCCGTGGTGTACTTCATGGTCGTGTCGCCGGTGGAGCGGATCACCACACGGCTCACCAGGCACAAGGAGGCGACCGAGCGCGACTGCCCGGAGTGCCTCAGCTCGATCCCGGTCGGGGCGCGCCGCTGCATGTACTGCACGGCGGTCGTGAACCCCGCGGTTCACTAACGTTCAGGACCCACCGCGGGGCATGAAAGAACCGCAGTGCCTGGGTTCGGGCCGGGGCCTGGCCGTCCCGAACCCAGGCATTAATAGTCTGCGGCCTCATCCTGGTAACAACCTGAGGCCAGGCTGGGAACCGCCCAACAGTCGCAGGAGCGCTCTCCATCGCTCCCATGACGCGCGGGCAGGGGTTCCCGTGGCGATATCGCCGGCTACCAGGGTGCGGCACCTACTCCGTGCGCTGCTGCGGGATGCCCGCTAGCAGTGCCCGGACCTCGGTCTCCCGATACCGCCGGTGCCCCCCGAGCGTGCGGATCGATGTGAGCTTGCCAGCCTTCGCCCACCGCGTAACGGTCTTGGGGTCGACACGGAACATCGTGGCAACCTCAGCGGGCGTCAGTAGCGGTTCGGCTTCTGGCGTACGTGCGGACATGGGTACGGCCTCTCCTCCTGGACCGGTGTAGCGATCCTCGTGTTGTTGTTGTCTGGCCTGGTGCTCCATCACGGAGCTTGTCGTTGATGTCCTCATATGGTCTACAGGGACCATATTGCCATCACCAGCGGTGACAAGTCGATGACCCGGCGCTCAGATTCTGTCTCGGGTTGCCCTCCGTTGCCCCTTCGATCGCGTCACTGAGGGTGATTCTAGCGATACTTATCGTTCCATCGATGCGAGATTCGGAAATAGCGCCCCGTGTTTCATCCCTCCGTCTCGACCAGCCTTCGGCCTGACCTGCGCGTTCGCGCAGGACCCGCCCGGCCAGCCCCCGCTCGGCCATGCTGATACAGTTGGTAATGTACCATGCTCGTTTCGTGATTTACGGGCACAGGTACTACAACTTAGTGGGTCACGTTCCGTAGCTAAAAGCCCGTCAGCCCCGGTGGCGCCGGCAACGTAGCGCGTGTCGCGAGCCAGGGCGCGGATCAACGTAGGCATCAGGGCCGCAAACCGGGTACGGTTATACCTGTACGGAAAGCTGGCGCGCGCCGAGGTCCTCAAGGGGGGATCTGCGGCGGTTCTCTGTGTGTCATGCCGTTGGCGTGTCGCACAGAGCACCAGACAAGCAAGTGCGTCAGTAACAGAGGCATCGTGGGGCCGCACGGGCTCCGGACGTTCGAGGGGGTCGAGCCAATGGGGCGCGGCCGAGCCAAGGCCAAGCAGGTTAAGGTTGCTCGCCAGCTCAAGTACAACAGCGGCGGCACGGACCTTGACCGGCTGCGTGCGGAGCTGGCGGCGGAGCGCGGTAGTGACAGCGACTCCCGCCACGCCGCATACGACGATTACGACGATAACGACGACGATGCCACCGAAGACGACTTCGACGACGAGGACGACGAGGACGACGAGTCCTGGTCTGGTCGCGATGGGCGCAGCGGTAGCGGACGGTAGCATCCGGATCTAGCGGGCTGTAACACGCCCGGAGCCGACGACCGTTCGTGTGATCTTTGGCACAGTGCTGCTGTAGGCAGTGCTGCAGCTGGTCATTGTCCTTAACAGGCAGTGTTCTTAGCCAGCACTGCCCTCGGCGAGCACTGTCCTCAGCAGGCACCGTTGCAGGCGGTCACGCGCCGGCTAGTGGGTCGGCTCTAGCACGTCCTTGCCACGCTCGTGCTCGGCCACCGGCACGGGGTAGTGACCGTCGAAGCAGGCGCGGCACAGCGATCCCGGCTGCTGCTGGGTCGCCGCGATGAGGCCGTCCAGGGACACATACCCCAGCGAGTCCGCGCCGATCGACTTGAGGATCTCATCCAGCGTGGAGTGCCCGGCGATCAGCTCTTCGCGCGTCGCGAAGTCGATGCCGTAGAAGCATGGCCACTTGACGGGCGGCGACGCGATCCTGACGTGCACCGCGCGGGCACCGGACTCGCGCAGCATGCCGACGATCGCGCGCTGCGTGTTGCCCCGGACGATCGAGTCGTCCACCACGACGACGCGCTTTCCAGCGATCATGTCGCGCAGCGGGCTCAGCTTCAGCCGGATGCCGCGCTGCCGGATCGTCTGGCTCGGCTGGATGAACGTCCGTCCGACGTACGAGTTCTTCACGAACCCCAGCCCGTAGGGAATGCCGCTGGCCTCCGCGTACCCGATGGCCGCCGGCGTGCCGGACTCCGGGACCGGGATGACCAGGTCCGCGTCCGCCGGATGCTCGGCGGCGAGCGTGCGCCCGATCTGCACCCGGGTGGCGTGCACCCCCTGGCCGCCGATCGCCGTGTCGGGGCGGGCGAGGTAGACGTACTCGAACAGGCAGACCTTGGGCGCGGCCTCGGCGAATATCCGCGACTGCACGCCCCGCTCGTCCATCGCGATCATCTCGCCGGGCTGTACCTCGCGGACGAATGTCGCGCCCACGATGTCGAGCGCGGCGGTCTCGCTGGCCACCACCCAGCCGCGAGGTGAGCCAGGCTGGGGGCCGAGCGAGCCGAGCACGAGCGGCCGGAAGCCCTGCGGGTCGCGGGCCGCGTACAGCGTGTTCTCGTCCATGAACACCAGCGAGTAGGCACCGCGCACTCGTGGCAGGATGCTCGCCGCGGCGTCCGCGAGGGTCCCGGCCGTGGCGGCCGAATCCACGATCAGCTCGGTCAGCACATCGGTGTCTGACGTCGCATCGATCCGGGGGGTACGGGAGGTCGCCCCCTCGGGGGATGACAGTGTCCGCAGGCTGTTGTCGGCCGGCAGCATCGCCGCGAGCTCCCGCGTGTTGGTCAGGTTGCCGTTGTGCCCGAGGGCCACCGACGCCATCGGGGTCGACCGGAACGTCGGCTGCGCGTTCGCCCAGACAGGCGCGCCAGTGGTGGAGTACCGGCAGTGCGCCACGGCGATGTCTCCCCGCAGCGCGGTGAGCGATGGCTCATCGAAGACCTGGGCGACAAGGCCCATCTCCTTGTGAACCACAATCCGGCGTCCGTCGCTGACGGCGATGCCGGCGGACTCCTGGCCGCGGTGCTGTAGCGCCTGCAAGCCGAAATACGCGAGCTTCGCGACATCCTCGCCTGGCGACCAGACGCCGAAGACCCCGCAAGCGTCTCGCGGCGGACGATCGTAGGGGTCAAGATCGAGCGTGAGACGGCCGTCTGGCTTAACCACCTGCTCATTCTACTTAGGAAGATCAACGGGAAGATACGGCCCCAGGTCAGCACGCGGCCCACTGGCCCGGACTGCCCCAGAATCAACGGATTCCTCCCAGCCGATCCGCCCGGTCGCGAGCCGGAACCAGGTGACCGGATCTGTTTCCACGACGTTCGGCGGCGTCCCCCGCGTATGGCGCGGTCCCGGGACGCATTGCACCGCCCCGACCGGTGGCACCCTCACCTCGACCGAACGCCCGGGGGCCTGCTCCTCCAGCCTCCACAGCAAGTACCGGACAGCAGGGCGCAGCACCGCCGCCGGCGGGTCCTCCCCCCGGTCGAGTGCGGCACCGACAGCAGTGACGTACTCCGCCCCCAGCGGGTCGGGCTTACGAGCAGGCATAGCCGCACCCTAACGGCTCTCCCCCGCCACCCCGGCCACTCCGCATGGATAGTCATTCGTGCCAGGATTGTCCGGTTCCAGGCGGGCGGGCGGGCCAGGATCGCTAGGCTGTTCTTAGTTTCCCGTGTGATAGCACGGCAAACTAAGAACAGTTTCGGCTAGCTCCGTGTGCCGAATACGTCACTTGTTCATTTATCGGACAAAACGGCTAGCCTGTGCCGGCACGCCGCGAACTCAGGTTGATCTGGAACATGTCCCCCAGCGGACCGGTTGCGCGTTCGGCGCGAACCGGTCAGCCGAAGATGGCCGGGAGGGTGCCTTGCCAGGCCTCCCGGAGCTCTGCCAGCGGGATCTCGAACTGGCCGGTGACGGTGAGGGAGGCGCCCGTGACGGTGCCGATCGCCGTGCACGGAACCCCGTGCGCCTCAGCCAGCGCGGTGATGGCCCCGATGTGCTCCGGCGAGACGGAGACCAGCGCGCGGGCGGCGGACTCGCTGAACAGGCTCACGAAACCATCTCCGCCGACCTCCACCTCACAACCCCGGCCACCGCGCAGGCAGCACTCCGCCAGGGCGATGGAAAGGCCGCCATCGGACAGGTCGTGGGCGCTGGTGAGCATCCCTCGGGCCGAGGCCTCCGCGATCAGCTCCGCCAGGTGCCGCTCGGCGGCCAGGTCCGGGACGGGCGGCGTCCCGCCCAGGTGACCGTGGACAACGTGCGCCCAGGCCGAGCCGCCGAGCTCGTCGCGGGTGACGCCCAGCAGGCAGATCCGGTCCCCGTCGGCGGCGAACCCGGCGC
>Ga0210389_10002850_pt1 | contig 13544 bp, 9 predicted proteins | sample IncBWH28OmetaG_FD_160127 | JGI IMG/M metagenome (GOLD analysis project Ga0210389, IMG submission 160127) | Forest soil microbial communities from Barre Woods Harvard Forest LTER site, Petersham, Massachusetts, United States - Inc-BW-H-28-O ...
TCGACTCTCCGACGGAACGAACCTCGACGTTGACGTGGTGGTGGCGTCGCTCGGTTCCATCCGCAACACCGAATGGCTGGAGGGCGCGGGACTCGCCACGGGCTTTTGGGGTGTTGCCTGCGACGCGGGCTGCCGCGTCTTCGACATCAACGGGGTGGTGACCGACAGTATCTTCGTTGCCGGAGACATCGCACGTGCCCCTCACGTGTTGTACGAGTATCAGTTTCTCGCACTGGAGCACTGGGACAATGCCGTCTTAGGAGGCAAGATCGCGGGGCACAACATGGTGAGCCTTGAGGCCGACCGCCGACCCCACCTCCCACTACCCTCCTTCTGGTCAGGCCAGTTCGGCGTCAATATCAAGGGCGTCGGCGTGGGGCCCTTCGGCGATGAGATCGTCATTACGCAGGGCTCCATCAAGGACCGCCGTTTCGCCGCCGCCTACGGTCGCAGGGGCCGCATCGTGGCCGCCGTCACCTTCAATCATGGCAAGTGGCTGGAGTACTACGGAGCGCTGATCGAGAGATCGGCTCCGTTCCCGCCCCCTGCGCCCGGCTACGATCAGGCTGGCGACATGAAGCCAGTCCCGGCCCGGTTCCCGGACCCACGCGTCCCGACGGGGGTTCCGGATGTCGTCTTGACTGGCCACGACCCGAACGAACGGGGCGCAGAGTACCGGCCGAAAAAGCACGGGCCGGTGGGCGAGGCGAAGCGCGCGGCTTAAAGAAGTAAGGAAGATAGAGAAGAAAAAAAGAGGCGAGAGGAACATCATGACACCTAAGACTGCCTACGCGGAAGCCAACGAATTAGAGAACGGTTTGACACCAGAGACCGCTTGGGCGGAGGCTATGAAGTTTGAAAACCGCGCCAATCCATATCCGTTCTTTGACGAGCTCCGGAAGACGCCGGTCGCCCGCGTAGCGAAAGGCATTTACGCGGTCACGGGCTACAGGGAACTCCTGGCGCTAGCCCACGATCCCCGGGTGAGCTCCGACATAAGTCACAGTCCCTTGTCGGCCAAACCGGCAGCCGGGGCCGAGGCCCCGGCCGGGGCCGAGCATATGAAAGCGTACGGTAAGGAGCCGAGTATGATCCTGTCCGACCCGCCCGACCACGATCGAGCGCGTCGGCAGGCGATGCGGCACTTCGGTCCTCCCCACACGCCAGACCTTATTCCGAGCATGGAGACGGATATCCGCAAGCTCTGCAACAAAATGCTCGACAAAGCCAACGGTAAGACTCGAATCGACGTCGTCCAGGATTACGCCTATCCGGTGCCGGTGGCGGTGATTTGCAAAATCCTGGGCGTTCCGCTGGAGGACGAACCCACCTTTCACGCCTGGATCCACGACATGATGGCGGGGATAGATTTGGGCCCGGAGCTAGCCACCGAAGAGGGGAAGGTCCGCCTTGAGAAGGCAAAAGCAAGCGCGGCAGAGCTCACGAAGTACCTGGCCAGACTGATCGACGGGTTCCTCCGCAAGCCCGGCCAAAGCATGCTCTCGAAGATGGTGAACGACGACGGCCCGGACGGGCCCATGTCTCCCAAGGAGGCCGCGTCCAATGCCACACTGCTTCTCGTTGCCGGTCATGATTCCACAGTCAACACCATCTCCCACTGCGTGCTCACCGTCCTCCGAAACCCGGGGTCGTTCGAGCTTTTGCGCAGCCGGCCGGGGCTGATCCCCGGCGCCATCGAGGAAGTCCTGCGCGTCGAGTCGGCGGTCCAGTTCTTTCCCAGCCGGTCCGCTCTGGCCGACATTGAGATCGCGGGCACGGTGATCCCGAAGGGTTCGGCAGTCTTCCTCATGTACGGCGCGGCAAACCGCGACCCCAGCCGGTTCCCCAAACCGAACACTTTCGACCCAGAACGGCGGGACAACGAGCACTTCGGCTGGGGCAGCGGCATCCACACTTGCTTCGGCGGTCCGCTCGCGCGCCTGGAGGTGAACGTCGCGTTCGAGACCTTCCTGCAGCGCGTCGAAAACCCACGACTCGTCGTCGATCCACCTCCCTACCGCCAGAGCAATGTCTTCCGTGGCCCGGAGCACCTGTTCATCGACTACGACCGGATCAGAGACTGAGGAGAAACCATGCAAGCATTTCAGTTCGTCGAGTTGCAGAAGCCAGCGGAACTTCGTGAAGTGCCGGTGCCCGATCCGGGTCCGGGGCAGGTCCTGATAAAAATTGGTGGCGCCGGTGCCTGCCACTCTGATCTTCATATCTTGGAGACGCCAGCGAATACGCCGGGAATGCCGCTTCCTTTCACTCTCGGCCATGAGAATGCGGGCTGGGTCGAGAAGCTGGGGTCCGGCGCGACAGGGTTCGCGGTTGGGGACCCGGTGATCGTCTATGGTCCCTGGGGCTGCGGCAGCTGCGCAAACTGCCGAGTAGGAATGGAGAACTACTGCGAGAATCCCGGGCAAGGCAAAGCCGGCGGGCTCGGGCGAGACGGAGGCATGGCCAACTACATGGTCGTCCCGTCCACGCGCTTTCTCCTCCCTCTCGGTTCCCTTGATCCGCGTGAGGCGGCGCCGCTCACCGATGCAGCGCTCACCAGTTATCACGCCGTGAAGCGTTCGATCCACCTGCTCGGGCCAGGGTCTACTGTTGTTGTGATCGGTGCCGGCGGCCTCGGCCAGATGGCGATTCAGGTGCTGAAAGCGTTGAGCGCTGCCGCAACCGTTATCGCGGTGGACACTTCGGCGGCCAAGCTCGAAACTGCCAAGAAGATGGGCGCCGACGAGGCGCTGGTCTCAGGTGATAGCGCCGTCAAGCTGATCAAGGACATCACCCGTGGACAGGGCGCCAATCTCGTTCTCGACATGGTAGGTGTGAAGCCGACGCTGGAGATGGCAACGCAGATCTCGCGGGTGCTCGGGCATGTGACGATTGTGGGTCTCGGCGGCGGAGCACTTCCGGTCAACTTCCACAGCCCGGCTAAAGAATGTTCCGTCGCCTCGCCGTACTGGGGATCGATCCCAGAACTCATGGAGGTCGTTAGCCTGGCGCAGGCGGGAAAGATACGGATGCTGGTCGAGCAATTTCCGCTAGAGCGTGCGAGCGAGGCATACCACCTGCTCCACGACGGCAAGATTCCGGGCCGCGCGGTCATCATTCCGAACAATTGAGTCTCTATCGGCCGCATCTCGGTGAATACAAACTGAGGTCAAACTCGTACTGGTTCTTCTCACCAAGAGATAGAAAATCATGGTAATCGAATCAATCGGTTCAGTTCTCAAGAAGAAGGGGCACAAGACCTGCTCGGTTGCTCCTGATGCAACTGTGTACGACGCCATCGCGCTTATGGCCGCGAAGAATGTAGCAGCAGTCCTGGTCATGTCGGAGGGCCATCTAGTCGGCATCATTTCTGCACGCGACTACGGACGCAAGGTCGTTCTGGAAGGGAAATCCTCGAAAGACGTGCGAGTGCAGGAGATCATGACAACTTCTTTGATCACCATAGCTCCGGAGACCACCGTGCTTGATGCTATGGAGCTCATGACTCGTCACCATATCCGGCACCTTCCAGTTCTGAAGGAGGGCAAGCTCGACGGGCTGGTCTCGATGGGCGATCTGGTGAGCGAAGTCATCTCCGGGCAAGCGTTCACTATTGATCAGTTGCACACTTACATATCGGGGGCGCAACGTTGATGGTCAACCGCCTGTGACTGAGAACGGAGTTCGATCCTCTACATCAGCGACCGACAGTGGCAGGTGATCCGCGAGTGAGATGACGGACGAGAAGACTGACAAGCTGATTCAGAAACAAGAGGTCTTGTGGTGAAAGTGCTGGCGGTTGATGTCGGTGGAACCAGCGTCAAGATTCTTGCCACCGGTCAAAAGGAGTCCCGGAAGTTTCCTTCAGGACCGAAAATGACGCCCCAACAAATGGTCTCTGGCGTCAAGAAGCTAGCCAGTGATTGGGAGTATGAGGTGGTATCGATTGGGTATCCAGGCCTCGTTCTGAAGGGCAAGCCAGCCGCTGAACCTCATAACCTAGGGAGGGCGTGGGTCGGGTTTAATTTCAAATCTGCATTCCGGTGTCCGGTGAAGATCATCAATGATGCCGCCATGCAGGCCCTTGGGAGCTACAACAGCGGACTGATGCTTTTCCTGGGTCTCGGAACTGGTTTGGGCTCCGCTATCGTGGCTCAAGGCATCGTGATGCCCATGGAACTTGCCCACCTGTCCTTCAAGAATGGCACTTACGAAGATTACGTCGGCTTCCGGGGATTGAAGCGCTTTGGCAAGAAAAAATGGGAACGTTATGTGGCGTACGGGGTGGCTAGACTGGTCGATGCTTTGCATCCTGACGACGTGGTTCTTGGCGGAGGCAACAGCAAAAAACTGAAACACCTCCCTCCCGGTTGCCGAAGAGGAGACAACGCCAACGCATTCCTCGGCGGCTTTCGCCTCTGGGAAGACTCTCGCAATCAGGGACGATCTAAATCAAATAGAGAAAGAGCAGGAGCACGCGGCGAATGAGAGCTGAAGCCGTCAGACTAGAAGAAGCTCGTACAGCCAAGGTTCCCTGGAGGAAGTGGGGTCCGTATCTGAGCGAGCGGCAGTGGGGTACGGTCCGCGAGGACTACAGCGAGGATGGTAACGCCTGGGACTACTTCACTCACGATCAGGCCCGATCCCGCGCCTATCACTGGGGCGAGGACGGTCTTGCGGGCATCAGCGACGACCAGCAGCTGTTGTGTTTCAGCGTAGCCGTGTGGAACGGCAAAGATCCCATCCTCAAAGAACGTCTGTTCGGTCTGACCAACAGCCAGGGCAACCACGGTGAGGACGTTAAGGAGTACTACTTTTACCTCGACAGCACGCCCACACATTCGTACATGAAATACCTGTACAAGTATCCGCAGGCGGAGTACCCCTACGTCGATCTGATCGAGACAAACAAGCGTCGCGGCCGTAACGATATGGAGTACGAACTGCTGGACACGGGTGTCTTCGACGAAGACCGCTACTTCGATGTCTTTGTAGAGTACGCCAAGCAGGGTACAGAGGATCTGGTGGTCCGGATCAGCGTGGCTAATCGCGGACCTGAGCCGGCCACAATTCATCTCCTGCCCAGCCTGTGGTTTCGCAACACCTGGACCTGGTGGCCAGGTACACCCAAACCTTCCCTAAGGCAGCTCGCGGGCAAAAACGGTTGGAGAGTGATCTCGGCCTCCCATGCCCAACTGGGTGAGCGTTATTTGTACTGTGAGGGAGATGTTCCGCTGCTGTTCACGGAAAATGAGACGAACAACCAGCGGGTCTTCGGCACAGCCAACTCGTCGCTTTACGTCAAAGACGGGATCAACAATTATGTCGTCGCCGGAAGTCACAATGCAGTGAACCCTGAACAAGTGGGAACGAAATCTGCCGCACATTATCAGTCGACTGTGGGAGCGGGAAGGATAAGCACATTCCGTCTGAGGCTGACCGATCAAGCGCCGGATGCCATCGGCGATCCGTTCGGAAGCTTTGACGCGACTCTCCAGACCCGGCTGAGCGAAGCGGATGCCTTCTATCAAGCCATAACTCCGGAACGCACGAGCGTGGACAAGGTTCTGGTCATGCGGCAGGCGTTGGCCGGAATGCTGTGGAGCAAGCAATATTTCTTTTTCGATGTCCACAAATGGCTCGCGGAACACGGTATCGATCCGTTAAAGCCCGGCGGAAGGTCCATACGAAATCGCGACTGGTTCCACATGGTGAATCGACACGTGATCTCGATGCCCGACAAGTGGGAATACCCGTGGTATGCGGCATGGGATTTGGCGTTTCACACCATCGCGCTAGCAGCGGTCGACATCGACTTTGCCAAAGAACAGCTTGACCTGATGTTGCAGGAGTTCTATCTGCATCCGACCGGGCAAATTCCCGCATACGAGTGGAACTTCAGCGACGTTAATCCGCCGGTACACGCTTGGGCAACGATTTTCTTGTACCGCGCCGAACAGCTTCTGCATGGCAAAGGCGACATCGAGTTCCTCAAGCGCTCATTTCCCAAACTGATGCTGAACTTCAGTTGGTGGGTAAACCGCAAAGACCGCTTTGGCAACAACCTCTTCGAAGGCGGCTTCCTCGGGCTGGACAACATCGGCGTCTTCGACCGCAGCTCACCGCTGCCGACGGGTGGAAGCCTCCAGCAAGCTGACGGCACTGCGTGGGTCTGCATGTTCGCCCAGAACATGTTGGAGATGGCCGTGGAGTTGACGGCCCATAACCCTTCTTACGAAGACATGGCCGTGAAGTTTGCGGAGCACTTCATGTGGATCGCGGTTGCCATGAACCAAATGGGACCGGAGGGAATGTGGGACGAGGAGGACGGTTTCTACTACGATATGCTGCGTTTGCCGGACGGTAGTACCAGACGGCTAAAAGTGCGCTCCATGGTGGGCCTGCTGCCCTTGTGCGCCACCACCATAATCGAGCGCTGGCAGCGCGAACGGGTGCCACGAGTGTCGAGCGTCCTGCAAGAACGGATGCGTTGTATGCCTGAGCTGCGTAACGGCATACATACAAGCGAGCCAGGTCATCGGGGATTTGGAGGTCGCGATATCGCCGCCCTCGTCAATGACGACCGGTTGCGCCGTATCCTGACTCGCGTGCTCGATGAGAAGGAATTCCTGAGCCCTTACGGAGTCAGGGCCCTCTCCCGCTACCATGAAGACCATCCTTATATTGTCCATGTGGACGGCCAAGAATACAAAGTGAAGTATCTCCCAGCGGAGTCCGACAACGGAATGTTCGGAGGGAATTCCAACTGGCGTGGGCCGGTATGGATGCCGATGAACGTGCTACTGATTCGTGCCTTGCTGCAGTTCTATTTATACTATGGCGACAACTTCAAGATAGAGTGCCCCACCGGCTCGGGGAATTTGATGAACCTGTTCGAGGTGGCGCGGGAGATTTCAGACCGCCTGACCGGCATTTTCCTGCAGGATAAGTCAGGGCGGCGTCCGGTGTTCGGAGGTACAGAGAAATTCCAAACCGACCCCCAATGGAAGGACTACGTTTTGTTCCACGAGTACTTCCATGGTGATAACGGCGCTGGCCTGGGGGCGAGCCACCAGACCGGATGGACTGGGCTCGTCGCAATGCTGATTGAGGTTTTCGGTCGTGTGGATCCTCAACACCTTCTGAACGAGGGCAAACCAGGCTCCGAGAAGAGCGAACCAAAGACGGAGCGACCCGCGCACGCTGTGTATGCGTGAACGGTGACCGCTAAGCAAAGCGAGACCGAGGTTTACACGTATGAGAGCAATCACGATCGAGCCGAAGAAGGCTGGCAGCGCCAGATGGGAAGAGGTCCCAGAGCCAGATGTTCGCCAAGGCTCGGTACTCGTGGAGGCCATCGCGGTTGGAGTTTGCGGCACCGACGTCGAGATCATGGAGGGGAAATACGGATGGGCGCCTCCCGGCAAGACGCGCCTCATACTTGGCCACGAATCGCTCGGCCGAGTCATGGAATCTGATGGCGCTGGCAGTCTCAAGAAGGGTGATTTGGTGGTCGGCATCGTTCGCCGCCCCGACCCCGTTCCCTGCCCAAACTGCGCCGTGGGTGAATGGGACATGTGCCGCAATGGGCAGTACACTGAGCGCGGTATCAAACAGATTGACGGGTACATGTCGGAGCGCTGGCGAATCGAGTCTGAGTACGCGATGAAGGTTGACAGTTCGCTCGGGCTTCTCGGCGTTCTCCTTGAGCCAACGACCGTCGTCACCAAGGCGTGGGAGCAAATCACCGCCGTTGGCCAGCGCGCGCTCTGGGAACCACGGACGGTGCTGGTGACAGGTGCAGGCCCGATCGGTCTGCTAGCCGCCATGCTCGGCAAACAACGCGGGCTGGACATCCACGTACTTGATCGCGCGGAGTCGGGAGCCAAGCCAGATCTCGTGCGCGCCCTCGGCGCGACCTACCATACGGGCACCGTCGCTGGCGTCGGGTTCGAGCCGGACGTCATTGTCGAATGCACCGGCGTTGGGCAGGTCATCACCGACTCAATCCGGTGCATCGGGGCGGGCGGCGTGGTGTGTCTGACCGGAGTCGGCAGCGGTGGCGGCACATCAGGGCTTGCCGCCGCCGATCTTGGGGCTGCCGCTGTGCTCAAGAACAACGTGATCGTCGGCAGCGTCAACGCCAACAAGCGGCATTGGTACAAGGCCGGTGAGGCCTTGGCCCGCGCGGACCGTTCGTGGCTGGCAAAGCTGCTGACGCGCCGCGAACCTCCTGCTGAGTTCATGCGCGCGCTGCAACGTAAGCCCGACGACATCAAAGTAGTCATCCAGTTCGCCGAGGCGTAGGAAACAAAAACCTCTGGACGGGCAACCTGTGGCTTCGGAATCTCATGTGCTGGCGGGGCTGAAATCGAAATTCAGCCTCGCACCACCACTAATCTTGCGCGGACATTTACCAACTGAGCTACGCGCGCCCATCCTTGCCCAAATGGTTTACCATTGCCCCTGCGTAAGACTTTGCCAGGGGAACTCTGATAGCAATTCCGGGGACAGGATCAAACCAAGAATGGATGCCCACACAGCCGGCCAATGCAAGTCCGGTCAGGGGTCGGTGCGAATCGGATGACGTTATTTTCGGAGAACGCAGAGCTCATCGGCGTGGATGTGGGCGGCACAAAAGTGGCTGCCGGCCTAGTCAGTGGCGTTGGCGAAATCACCTGCCAGACAAGAACTGCGATGGCAGCCGGCGACGCAACCGCCGGTTTGGCTGCCGTAATTTTCGCGATCAATGCAGTGCGGGACGCGCATTCGCACTCTGGAATCGACGGTCCGGTTTCCGGCATTGGAATCTGCGCCCCCGGCCCGCTCGATCCGCGGACCGGCATCGTTATCAATCCTCCGAATCTGCCGGGCTGGCGAAATTTTCCGCTCGCTGCCGAAGTTTCAAAAGTCTACGGCGTGCCGGTTCGGGTCGACAATGACGGCAATGCGGCGGCGCTGGCGGAAGCGCTATGGGGTGCCGGCCGTGGTTTCCGCAATGTGTTTTGCGCCACTATCGGCACCGGCATTGGCACCGGGATCGTATTCGATGGGCATATCTATCACGGGCGCACCGGCGCGGCGGCGGAGGGCGGCCACAATACTATCGACTATCGCGGCCAGCGCTGCGGATGCGGCAAGCTAGGTTGCATCGAGGCGCTGGCTTCCGGTCCAGCCATTGCCCGCCGAGCTTCCGAAAAAATTGTCAAGGAAGGTCGCCCCTCTGCCATTCTGGAACTGGCGGGCGGCCAGGCCGATCGCATCACCAGTGAGATGGTAGGAGGAGCATACTCCGCAGGAGATGCGCTAGCCAAAGAGGTCTTGCAGGAAACTGCCCTGTACCTCACGATCTGGTTGGGAAATATTGTGGACTTGCTGGAGCCTGATGTGATGATTCTTGGAGGCGGCGCGGCGTCCATGTTGCGGCCATTTTTCGATGAGATTCGCGAAGGCCTTCCCCGTTGGTGCGTGAATTCACATTGTCAGGAAGTCCCGTTGATCCCCGCCCACTACGGCGCAGACGCTGGCATTGCGGGGGGCGCTGCCCTCTGTCGCAATTAGAAAATTCTTCGACGCACAAAACCGTAAACCAAAACTTGCTCGCAATTATTGCCTCCTCCAAACGCCCCTCGTAGTCGCCTCTTACTCCACTCCTCCAAATTGTTTCAAATCCTCCGGCCCGTCTTTCACTGCGACCGCATCTTTGCCCTGAACCATTTCGCGGACGCTCTCCACAATGTCCGGATTTGCCAGAGTCGTAATATCCCCCGTGCTCAGATTGTTTGAGATCGCCGCCAGAACTCGCCGCATCAGTTTTCCCGATCGCGTTTTCGGCATATCCGGCACGATGTGCACCCTCTTCGGACGCGCGATTTTCCCGATGATCGTTTCAATCGCCTTCGTTACCTTGTCCGCGATTTCCGGGCTCGGCTTGATTCCCGGCACCAGTGACACGTAAACTTCCGGCACCCGTCCCTTGATGTCATCCACCACCGGCACCACCGCGGCCTCTGCAATTTCAGGCAGGGTCAGGCACGCGGATTCGATTTCCTTCGTTCCTAACCGGTGCCCGGCAACATTGATCACATCATCCACCCGGCCAAGAATCCGCAGATAGCCGTCCGCCGCCAGCATCGCGCCATCCGCCGCAAAATAGGGCCAGTCATGCCAGTCCTTGCTTTTGGAATCCTTGCAGTACTTTCTGTAATACTGATCGACGAAGCGATCCCGATCTCCCCAAATCGTCTGCATGATTCCGGGCCATGGATTGCGAATGCAGATGTTGCCTGCCTTTCCTGAGCCAGCCCTGACCTCAGCATTGTTCTCATCAAAGATTGTCGGATAAATTCCCGGCGCGCCCGGCCCCGCGCTTCCCGGCTTCATCGGATCGATTGCCGGCTTCGTCGTGGCTAAAAAACCTCCATTTTCAGTTTGCCACCAGGTGTCCACAATCACGGCCTCGCCCTTGCCCACGGTATCGTGATACCAGCGCCAAACTTCTGGTTCAATCGGCTCACCCACCGTAGTCATGTGCTTGAAGTGGTAGTTGTATTTCGCCGGCTCATCCGGCCCCGCCTTGCGCAGCATCCGTATGGCAGTTGGTGAAGTGTGAAAAATATTTACGTTAAGCCGCTCCGCGATTCTCCACACTCTCCCTGCATCGGGAAACGTCGGGACTCCTTCGTAAAGAACGCTGGTGGCCGCGAGAGACAGCGGACCATAAACAATATAGGAGTGGCCCGTGATCCAGCCGATGTCGGCCATACACCAGTAAACATCCGTGGGGTGAATGTCCTGAATGTATTTGGAGGTTCCGGTAACATACGCAAGATAGCCGCCAGTGCGGTGCTGGCACCCTTTCGGCTTTCCCGTACTGCCGCTGGTGTACATCAGAAACAGCGGCGCTTCGGCATCCATGGAAACCGGTTGAACGATTCGCCCGGAAAATTTCAGCAGCTCTTCATTCAGGAAATAGTCTCGCCCCGCCACCATGGGAGTACTGGACCCATACTGTCCCCGATGCCGCTTCCAAACCAAAACTTTGTCAACCGACTGGCCTTCCTGTTGCGCAACATCGAGCGCAATGTTCGCGTTGGTTTTATGGTCGATCAGCTTGCCGCCGCGATAATAACTGTCCGCTGTGATCAAGACGCGGCTCCCTGAATCTGCTATGCGCTTTCCGCAAGCTTCCCCGCTGAACCCCCCGAACACAACCGAGTGGATCACGCCCAGCCGCGCGCATGCCAGCATCGTTACCGGCAATTCAGGAATCATGGGCATGTGAATGGTCACACGATCCCCTGTTTTCAACCCTGCAAAATCGCGAAGCAACGCTGCCAATTCGTTGACCCGGACATATAACTCTTGATATGTGACCGCGACTACCGCCTCGTTCTCCGGCTCGGGAACAAAGATCAAGGCAGCTTTATTCTTGTACTTTTCCAGATGCCGGTCCACGCAGTTGTAAGAAACGTTCAGCTTTCCTCCCACAAACCATTTCCAGAACGGAGGTTCGGTGGTATCGAGGGTGGTGTGCCAATACCGATCCCAACTCAGCATGTCGGCATATTCACGAAAGCATTCCGGGAAATTCTTCTCGCTGAAACGCTCGTTCACGCTCGGATCCGACAGATTCGCCTGTCCTGTAAATTTCGGCGACGGATAAAAATATTCTTCCTCCCGCCAATGCACCGCAATCTGTGCCTCGCTGGTTTCCACCGCTGTCTTGCTTCGCTCAGGAATGTTAGCCATATCAATCGCCTCTCATCTTGGAGTTGCAAGGCCCGGCATCCTAAGAACGAAGGAACTACAATGCCGGCGCTTAAGATTAGAACCCGCAATTCTACTGCTTTGGAGGCGCGGCGTCACGGCGGAAGGTCGAGGCAGGAAAAGATTGAAAAACAGTCGAAGGCTCTTTAGAAACGACCGTCTCGAACGAAAGCAAAGAATGTTTGGATATCGAACGGCTGGCAGAATGAGAGTTCCGGCCGATTCACGCGCCGGCGGAGCGATGAAGTTTACCGGTTTCCGTCTTTGCACTTCGCGCCGCGAGTTCCTCGAAACTCGGTACTGACTCCGAAGTGGTCAGCTTACGCTCTGGCGGCTGAGTTCCGGTGCGAATCGCCTCGGTAAGCATCTCCAGCGCCAGGTCAGTATTGGGACGAACATAGATTGTGGCCGCCAGCACCCCGCTTCGCACCCAAGCCTGGCCGGTCTTTGGCAAGCCGTCACAGCCAGTGAACGGTATTTTGAGCCATCGTTCGCGTTCGCCCTCAGCGATTTCCGAGAATGCTTTCCTCGCGCCCGCCGCCATGCTGTCATCTTGCGCACCCACCAAATCGATGCGCGTTTCTTGTGACGTTCGCAGCCGCAACCAGGAACTCACCGCGCGATATGCGCTCTCCTCGGTCCAATTGCCCCGCATCGCTTTCACTTGGATATTCGCAGGCTTCGTCCGGTTCATGCCGGCCGTTCGCTCGTGCGCCGCCGCACTGTTGGCTGGGCCTTCGATGTAAAGAATCGATCCGCCGCGTGGCAGCAGTGCCCCAAACTGCTTGCCCTGAATCCGCCCCACCTCCTCATGGTCGGAGCTGATGGAAAAGATCGGCACGTGGCAGTTCTGCCGGAGCTGATGAACATAGTCTGCGTCATGATTCAGGATGACCCAGCCAATATCCGCGCTGGTGGCGGCACGCGCGACTTGAGGGAACGCCGTTCCACCCGCCGGTTCGAAGACGATGGCATCAGGACGCGACGACGCCGAGCCCTGGATGTAGTGCAGCAACTGCTGGCTCTGCGTCACCGCATCGTTGTTGGCATGGATAATCTTGAGATCCACCCCCAACCGCCGCGCGGCTTTTTCCGCCGCCGCCGCCTGCTCCTGCTGATAGTCGTTGTCGTCGTTGGTGAGGGAGACCAGGAAACTAAGTTTTTTCATCACTTCCCCGAGCCTCAATCATAGACAACTTTCCTGATGCTCAGTGGTAACCAGAGTAACTACGCGCTTTCATGCAGCAGTTGATTTTGGGTGTGGATCGCCTGCCTTTTTTCGCCTTAGCGCTCGGCAAAAAATCTATTGCGATACGAGTCGTCTCGAAACGCCTCGATCCCTCCGGGACGGGTGGTCGAAAAAGCTCCCGCCAGATTGCCCGCTGCCAGGCAGGCAGGCAAATCACCGCCACGCAAATACTCATGAAGGAAGCCGGCGTCGAAACTATCACCCGCACCCACCGCGTCCACGGATTCGACTCTCCTGGCAGGGCTCACAAAGCGCTCGCCGCCGCGTTGCGCCATCGCGCCCGCGCTGCCCATCTTCACCACCACCAGAGGCACAATCGCCGAGAGTCTTTGCACAGCAGTTTCCAGGTCGTTAACTCCCGCTGCCTTCTGGGCCTCGCGCTCGTTCGGCATAAAGATGTCCACATGCCGGAGCGCCTCATCGAGTCCGCCTTCCCACCCGTCATCCGGATCGTCGTTCGTGTCCAGTGAGACCGTAAGTCCAGCGTCTTTGATTTTGCGGAACAATTCCGGAACCCGCGCCCGCA